>Ga0209476_10001982_pt1 | contig 13768 bp, 11 predicted proteins | sample KloWWTrecipitate_FD_187179 | JGI IMG/M metagenome (GOLD analysis project Ga0209476, IMG submission 187179) | Active sludge microbial communities from Klosterneuburg, Austria, studying microevolution and ecology of nitrifiers - Klosterneuburg... | ecosystem: Engineered > WWTP > Aerobic digester... | reverse complement strand
GCCCGCGGTCACGAGGCCGTCGGCATCGACCATGACTGGCGCGATGCGCTCGTCGATGCCACCGCCGAAGACCCAAACCCCGGCATCTTTGGCTTCTTGGACGACGGCGTGTGAGGCATCCACCACCGCCTGAAATTCTTCGTCGGGTACGACCATGGCCGCACTCGGAAATGAGATCAGATATTTGGTCATCGCTTCGGCTCCTTGTTCGCGCGTGGCATGGAAATATTCTCGCGCTTCGGGCTCGTTCACGGAATGTCCTCTGTGTTCGCTCTGGTCCAGCAGCTGACCGCGAGTATGGCGAGGGCTTCACGCCCGAGCGGGCAAACGTCGGGTTGGCTGCCGTCGGCTACGAGTCGCAGTCGAGCACACGATGTCCGAGCACACGATGATGGGGCACACGATGATGGGGTCGGTCGGGGTGTGCCGACCGACCCCATGACGGGTCGGGCTACTGCACGCGCGCGATTTCCGTCGCGCCGGGGCGGACGCTTCGCGTGGCGCGGATGCCGCGGCTTACGCGCATACGCAGCGGTCGGCCTGCGAGACCCCGGCGAGGGCCTGTTCGACGTGTTCGCCGCAGCCCTCCCAGGTGGCCTTGCCGCAGGTGTCACAGGTGATTTTTGCGCACATGGTGCGTCCTTTCGGTTGGTAGGGGCGTGCTGTCAAGGGTCCAGTGTGGGTCGCGCAAACGCAAATGGGCGAGGGCTGCGTTGACTACCGGATTGCGGTCGCTGACTCGTGTGGCTAGCGGCCGAACAGACGGGAGAAGAATCCGGGGCGGTTCGCCTGGGCTGCTTGCAGCTCGGCCTCGGTGTGCGTACCGCCGCACCAGTCGGCGGCTGGCACCGATCGCCGCACCGTCTGTACGTGCTCACCGCATCCGGCCCATGTTGTCTTTTTGCAGATCTTGCATCGTGCTGCTCGGCACACGGAGCGCTCCTGTTTCGTTCGATGATCGTTGATACCCTATGGGGTATGTAAACAATACCCTAGGGGGTATCCCGGTCGCGACTCGGACGAACAAGAAGAGCGACCCGCCACGATGGCGACGTGCGGCCATTTTGCACATTTCACCCGCCACGTGGATGCCTCGACTGCTACGGTGTGGCATTCAACGACCGGCATCGGAGAAACCATGACGATACGTATGCGCACCGCCGCGCTATCCATTCTTGTTGTTGGCGTGCTCGCCCTCGCGGGCTGCGCCCCTGGGCCTGCGCCCAGTGAGCCGGCAGTCGTGCCTGATCTGACAACGTCGAACGCCCCGGCCGATCCGGGGGCGATCGCTGAAGAAGAGGTCGAGATCGCCGCGGCCACGCAGGAAGAGACCTGTGGGTGGGGGAGCGGCAAAGTCGTCGGCGACGCGGCCGCCGCGCCGTCAGGCACCGCCGGCTCGCTCGACACGGTCATCATCGGGGCCTGGCAGCACACGCACTTCGACACCGGTGCGGGCTACGAGGCGGTCGGCGACGGCACCGATGTTCGCTACGTCTTTCCGTCAACCGACCGCATCCTGTACTGCCAAGACGTTGAGGGTGCGACGCAGCAGGCAGAGAACGCCGCAAACTTCACGCTCGAGGGCACCGAGATTGTGCTGCCCTCGCCCGCGAGCGGCTACAACGTCGTGGCCTGGGATGCCAACACCATGGTGTGGGAGAACCACCGCGACGGCTCGCTGTATCTGCTGCAGCGTCGCTGACGCCAGAAGCTGCGGCATCCACTCCACACGCACGCATCGAAAAGAGGGCTCCCACCAGCCGGTGGGAGCCCTCTTTCTCTACTGTTCAGCGACTATGAAGCAGCCTGCTGTGCCTTCTTCTGGCGACGGATCGCGTGCAGGATCGGCTCGGTGTACCCGTTCGGCTGCTTGGCGCCCTCGATGATCAGGCTGCGCGCTGCGTTCCAGGCGAGGCCCGGGCCGTCGGCGCCGATGAGTGCCTCGTACGACGCGTCTCCGGCGTTCTGGCCGTCAACGATCGGCGCCATGCGACGCAGGCTCTCGTCGACCTGAGCCTCGGTGATCAGGCCGTGTGCCAGCCAGTTCGCCATGAGCTGGCTCGAGATGCGCAGGGTTGCGCGGTCCTCCATGAGGCCAACACCGTGGATGTCGGGCACCTTCGAGCAGCCAACACCCTGGTCGACCCAGCGCACCACGTAGCCGAGGATCGACTGCGAGTTGTTGTCGAGCTCTTCGCTGATCGCCTCGGCGGTGGGCGTCGACGTCGCGAGCGGCAACACGAGGATCGGCTCGATCGGCTGGCGGGGGCCAGCGGCAAGCTCACGCTGCACATCGAACGGGTTGACCTCGTGGTAGTGCAGCGAGTGCAGCGTGGCCGCGGTCGGCGACGGCACCCATGCGGTGTTCGCGCCGGCGCGCGGGTGCGCGATCTTCTGCTCGAGCATGTCGTGCATCAGGTCGGGCATTGCCCACATGCCCTTGCCGATCTGGGCGTGTCCGGGGAATCCGGTGCGCAGCCCCGCGTCGACGTTGGCCTTCTCGTAGGCCGGCAGCCAGCCCTGGGCACGCATGTCGGCCTTGAAGACCATCGGGCCAGCAAGCAGCGACGTGTGGATTTCGTCACCGGTGCGGTCGAGGAATCCGGTGTTAATGAACACGACACGCTCGGATGCCTCGTTGATGCAGGCGCGGAGGTTCACCGTCGTGCGGCGCTCCTCGTCCATGATGCCGATCTTCAGCGAGTTGGCCGGGAGACCGAGGAGCTTCTCGACGCGCGAGAAGAGCTCGACGGCGAACGCAACCTCGTCGGGGCCATGCATCTTGGGCTTGACGATGTAGAGCGAGCCGCTGCGCGAGTTGCCCAGCGTGCTGGTGCCGTTCAGGTTCGGCAGCGCGCCGAGCGTGGTCATGATCGCGTCGAGGATGCCCTCGTACACGTCGTTGCCATCGCGGTCGATAACGGCGTCGTTCTGCATGAGGTGACCCACGTTGCGAACGAGCAGCATCGAACGGCCCGGCACGACAACCTCGGCACCATCGGGGCCGGTGTAGACACGGTCGGGGTTCATGGTGCGCACGAACGTGCGGTCGCCCTTGGTGACCGTCTCCGAGAGCGTGCCCATCATGAGCTCGCGCCAGTTGTGGTAGCCGAGCGCCTTGTCTTCTGCGTCGACGGCGGCAACCGAGTCTTCGAGGTCCATGATGGTGGTCACGGCCGACTCGAGCACGAGGTCCTGCACGCCGGCACGGTCGGTGCTGCCGATGGTGCCGGTGCGGTCGATGACGATCTCGATGTGCAGGCCGTTGTGGCGCAGCAGGATCGTCGCGGGGGTCTCGGCGTCGCCGGTGTAGCCGATGAACACGGCCGGGTCGGCGAGCGTCACGGTCGAACCGTCGGCGAGCTCGACACGAAGCGTGCCGCCCTCGACGCGGTAGGCCACGGCGTCGGTGTGCGAGCCTGCGCCGAGCGGTGCAGCCTCATCGAGCAGCGCGCGGCCGCGAGCGATCGCGACGTTGCCGCGGAGCGGGTTGTAGTCAGCGCCGGCGACGAGGTCGCCTTCCTGCGAGATCGCGTCGGTGCCGTAGAGCGCGTCGTAGAGCGAACCCCAGCGTGCGTTGGCGGCGTTGACTGCGAAGCGGGCGTTTAGCAGCGGCACAACGAGCTGCGGGCCGGCCATCGTTGCGATTTCGGCGTCGACGTTGCTCGTCGTGATCGTGAAGGCCTCGGGCTCGGGGAGCAGGTAGCCGATCTCGGTCAGGAACGCACGGTACGTCTCGGGGTCGGGCTGGCCGGGCGTCTGGCGGTGGAACTCGTCGAGCCGCGCCTGGCGCTCGTCGCGTGCCGCGAGCAGCGCGCGGTTCGTGGGGGTGAGGTCAGCGATGATGTCGCTGACGCCTGCCCAGAACGTGTCGGCCGAGATGCCGGCATCGCCGAGCGCCTCGTTCTCGACGAAGTTGACGATCTCGCTGGCGACGTTCAGGTCGGCGCGTTGCAAACGGTCACTCATGCTTGGAATCCTTCGGTGTCTGCGCCGAGGGCGGTCAATGCCGCCAAGGCGATTTCTGCGTCTTGCGGAGGCGTGCCGCCGGCGACCCCAAGGCCGCCAACAAGTACGCCGTCAAACACGATGGGGAACCCACCGTGGATGCTGCTGAGGAGGCCCCCGGTGCCATGCTCCATGGCGACGGCCAGCGCCGGCGGCATCGCGCCGCTGGGCTTGCGGGTCGACGCCGCGGTGATGGCCTTGCGGCGGCTGGTCTCAAGGCTGTGCGGGGGAGCACCATCGGCCTTACCGAGGGCAACGATCGTGATGCTCGGGTCGACCACGGTCGCCACGGCGCGAACGCCGGCGGTGGCTGCGGCATCCATCACGCAAGCAACCGCCCGCGCGGCCGTCTCGTATGTAATGACGGGTGTCGAGAGATGTGTGGTCATGTCGTGCTCCAGGTTTCATCGAGCACGGCGCCGGGATTGAGGATCCCCGCCGGGTCGAGTGCGGTCTTGATGCGGTGGTTGAGCTCGAGCACATCGGGCCCGAGGTAGTCGGCGAGCCACGGCTTCTTGAGCCGGCCGACGCCGTGTTCGCCGGTGATGGTGCCACCGAGCGAGATGGCGAGATCCATGACCTCGCCGTAGGCAATCTCGGCGCGTGCTTGCTGCGCCGGGTCGTTCGGGTTCACAACGAGCAGCGGATGCGTGTTGCCATCGCCTGCGTGCGCGATCACCGCGATGATCACATCGCGGTGCTGTGAAATCTGCTCGATGCCCATGACGAGGTCGCCGAGGCGGGGGAGCGGCACGCCGACGTCTTCCATCAGCACCGTGCCCATCTTCTCGACCGAGGGGATCGCGATGCGGCGGGCGACGACGAAGGCTTCGCCCTCTTCGAGGTCGTCGGTGAAGAAGCACTCGGTGGCGTTGCTCAGCGCGCACAGCGCCTCGACCTGCGCGATCTCGACACCGGCGTGGCCGGCGGGCTCGTCGGACTGCACCACGAGCATCGCCGCGGCGGTGCGGTCGAGGCCCATCTTGGTGACATCTTCGACGGCGTTGATCGAGACGCGGTCCATGAACTCGAGCATCGACGGGCGCATCGCCTGGGTGATGCCGAGCACGGCAGACATGGCGTCTTCGAGCGTCGCGAACGTAGCGACGAGCGTCGTCGGCGGGCGCTGCGCCGGAATGAGGCGCAGCACGACCTCGGTGATGATGCCGAGGGTGCCCTCGCTGCCGGTGAACAGCTTCGTCAGCGAGTAGCCCGCGACGTCTTTGATCTTGGGCCCGCCGAGCTTCACGGCGCGGCCGTCGGAGAGCACGACGGTCATGCCGAGCACATAGTCGGTGGTCACGCCGTACTTCACGCAGCAGAGTCCGCCGGCGTTGGTGGCCACGTTGCCACCGATCGAGCAGAACTGGAACGAGGCGGGGTCGGGCGGGTACCAGAGGCCGTGCTCGGCGGCGGCGGCCTTGACCTCGGCGTTGAACGCGCCCGGCTGCGAGACCACCGTGCGAGTCACCGGGTCGACGGTGATCTCACGCATGCGGTCGAGCGAAAGCACGATGCAACCGTTGATTGCGGTTGAGCCGCCGGAGAGCCCGGAGCCCGCGCCGCGCGGGACGATCGGGACGTTCGCGGCAGCCGCGAGGCGCACGACAGTCTGCACCTCTTCGGTGCTGGTCACGCGCACGACGACCAGGGGGGTGCCCGCGTTGGGGTCGTTCGCTCGGTCCCAGCGGTACGCGTCCATCGAAGCGGGGTTCGTGATGACGCTTCCCTCGGGCAGGGCGGCCACCAGCGCGTCGATCAGAGAGGTGTCTGCGGGCAACATGGGTTCGCCTTTCTCGGGGTGATGTGAGAATAGCAACTCTTGTGACTATTCTGGAACAGCTGTTTCACATGGTGAAAAATGGATGCCGCATCCTCGCAATCACGCGGGGCGGGCGTTGTCGTGATGATGAACAAAGAGGGCTGACACATGGCTGCGAACGCAGAAACGGGCGGCGTCCAATCGGTTGCACGGGCATTTGCGCTTCTTGAAACGTTGCGCGTGCTGGGCGGTGAAGCGGGCGTGAGCGAGCTTTCGGCCGAGGTCGAGTTGCCGGCCCCCACGATCCACCGCCTCTTGCAGACGCTGAGCACGCACGGCTATGTCGTGCAGTTGCCCTCGCGCAGGTATTCGCTCGGGCCTGGGCTGATTCGGCTCGGCGATGGAGCGACGCGGCGGCTCTCGCTCTGGGCGATGCCGGTGTTGGCCGGGCTCGGGCAGGGCTCGCAAGAGACCGCCAACATGGCGATCCTCGACGGCGACATGGCGAGCTATGTCGCGCAGGTGCCCTCGCCGCACCAGATGCGGATGTTTACCGAGGTTGGGCGCCGGGTGTTTCCGCATGCCGCGGGCGTGGGCAAGGCGATCCTCTCGCAGCTGCCCGACGAGCGGGTGATCGAGATTGTGCGACGTACCGGGATGCCGGCATACACGCCGACGACAATCACGAGCGAGGCCGCACTGCTCGCTGATCTGCAGGCGACCCGTCAGCGCGGGTATGCGATCGACGAGGGCGAGCAGGAGGTTGGGGTGCGGTGTTATGCGCTCCCGGTCGCGGGGCTCGCGATGCCTGCAGCGATTTCGGTGTCTGGGCCCGAGTCGCGCGTCACGCTCGCGTCGGTTGATCGCATGGTGCAGCTGCTGCGCGAGGCGGGCGCGCTGCTTCGCGCGGCGATGCCGGGTGCGTGATGCGGGTTGCGTGATGCGGGTTGCGGGTTGCGTGACGCGGGCGTGATGCCCGGCGCGTGGCCCGCTGTTGGCGGGTCATCCGCTGGGTGGCGCTGGGTGCAGACACTTGGCAGAAATGGCCCCCTCGAGTGGCCCGTTGGGGACAGAACAACTCGAGAGGGCCCCTGCAGTCTGCACCTCCATGGGCGCCCCTTGGGGAGAGCGCTCTTGCCATATTGGGGATAGGCAATGGATACCCTTGGTGCAGCCCCCCGCGCGCTACCATACAGGAGCCTCCTGGGAATCACACCCTAAATGGGGGATGAACGTCAACGAGATCACGGCCACACGCCGGATGATCCGCGGCGATGGCTCCCGACGATGTGGGTGTCGATGATTCCGACCGCCTCCATCAGTGCGAACGCGGTGACGGGGCCGACGAACCGGAATCCCAGCTTGCGCAGGGCCTTCGCCATCGCGACCGATTCGGGTGACGACGATGGCACCTCCGATTGGTGGAGGGGGACCGGGGTCGTCTCGGGTCGGAATGACCAGAGCGTGTCGGCCAGGCCGCCCTGCTCACGCAATGCGAGCGTGGCCCGCGCGTTCTGCAGGGTCGCCTCGATCTTCATGCGGTTTCGAATGATGGATGCGTCGCCCAGAAGCCGCTCCACATCGGCGTCGCCGAACCCGGCCACGACCTCCGGGTCGAACCCGGCGAACGCCTCGCGGAACGCGGGTCGCTTGCGCAACACGATCGCCCACGAGAGACCTGATTGAAACGCCTCGAGGCTCAGGCGCTCAAACAAGCCCTGCTCGTCGCGAACTGGCATGCCCCACTCGGTGTCGTAGTACTCGCGCATGAGGGGATCGGTGGCCGCCCAGCGGGGTCGGGCGTGGCCGTCGTCGCCGATCACGAGGGCGGCGGGCAGGGCGTCGGCGTCGCCGGCGTGAGCAAGTGCGGCGTCGGTGCCGTCAGCACTCTTGATGTCAGTCATCGTCGGTTCTCCCGTTCGAGGTCGATCAGAAAGCGTTTGGTTTCGGGGTGGTTGCCGTAGGGGCCGATCGATCCGTCGGCCCGCACGACGCGGTGCACGGGGACGATGATCGACCAGGGGGAGCGGGCACAGGCGGTGCCCACGGCCCGGGCTGCACCCGGGCGGCCCGCCATGATTGCGACCTCGCCGTAGGCCGCCGTCTCGCCGTACGGAATCTCAACGACCGTGCGGAGGGCCTCGGCCGTGAAACCGCTGAGCTGCCGCCAGTCGATGGGCACCGTGAACTCGCGGAGGGCGCCGGCGAAGTACTCGTCGAGCTGCTCGGCGGCGGTGTTGAGAATTGCGGTGCTCAGGATTGCAGAGTTGAGAATTGCAGTGCTGCCATGTGCCTGATTCAGATCTCCTTCAGCCATCACGCCCGGTGGCAGCAATTCAAGCGACACCAACCCCTCGCTCGACGCGGTCAAGAGGGCATCGCCGACCGGGGTGGGGGTCACGAGCGAGGCAAGCGGGGTCATTGCACCATTGTGGCGCGGCAGCGCGACCCGCACGGGAGTGCGAGCGGCGGGCGAGGCATCCGTGGGTCATTGTCTGAAAAAGCAAGCCCTGTGCAGGAGCAGTGCGGCGTGCCACGCTTGGAAGCATGACGTCCGATGCAGCTGCGCAACACACCGTTCGATGGGGCGTCCTCGCACCGGGAATCATCGCCCACGTGCAGGTTGCCGACATGCGCAGGCATGGGCTCCGCGTCGACGCGGTTGCCTCCCGCGACCTCGCTCGCGCGCGCGACTTCGCCGCCGAGTTCGGAATCGCACGCGCCTACGGCGACTATCAAGCGCTGTGTGCCGCCCCCGATATCGATGCGATCTACATTGCGTCGCCGCATCCATTTCACGCAAAGCAGGCGTTGCTGGCGATCTCGCACGGAAAACATGTGCTGGTTGAGAAGGCGTTCGCGATGAACGCCCGGCAGGCTCAGACCGTGCTCGACGCCGCCTCGGCGCGCGGGGTCATCGCGCTCGAGGCGATGTGGGTGCGCTACCTGCCGTACATGGCGGTCATCCAGAACTGGCTGGCCGAGGGGCACATCGGGCGGGTGCGCGCCGTCTCGGCGGACCGCTCGACGATCCTGTCGACCGATCCGACCCACCGGGTGCGTGCGATCGAGCTGGGTGGCGGCGCGATTCTCGACGTCGGCGTGTATCCGGTCGCATTCGTACAGGGACTCCTCGGTGCGCCGATCGCGATCGCTGCGCGGGGCCGTCTCACAGAGCAGGGGGTGGATGCGGCAGCCGCCGCAGTCCTCGAATACGCCGACGGCACCCTCGCGACCATTACGACGTCGATCGACACGGCGGGTACGAACACCGTGACGATCATGGGGGAGCGCGGGCGCATCGAGGTGCTCGCGAACGCGTACGAGTGGCCGTTCGATGCGCGTGTGGTCGACGCGGAGGGCACACAACTCGATGCGTTCACCGCCGCACACGAGGGGCGCGGCATGCACTTTCAGGCGCTGGAGCTCGAAACCCTCGTCGCGGAGGGGCGCACGCGCAGCGAAATCATGTCGCCCGAAGACACCATGGATGTGATGCGCATCATGGACGAGATGCGACGCCAGATTGGCGTGCGATACCCGGCTGACGATGCCTGATGTGACCAGAAATCGAGGACTTTGCGCCACGGGCCGGGGCAATCCCACGAAACTCTGCCACGCTGGCGCTGATCCGGCTCGGTCGCGCTTAGTCTGGCACCTGTGTGGCGTGGTGATGGGATGGCGGCGTTCGATGTGAGCGATGACTCAAGCGCGCCCATAACACCCCACGACCTGGCCGTCGCCGAGCCCGGCGTTTCGGTGGCACACGTCGCCGATCCCGAGCGTCAGCGGCTGCGCGCCGAACTGGTCGCCATCGGTGGGCGTTCGTCGTTGCTGCGCTATAGCGATGTGCCCGAGGTCGGGATCGACATCACCAAGGCGCACCCGAGTAGCCTGCCCACGTTTATTACCGGGCAGTCGACGCTCCTTTCGAACCTGTTCCGCGACGAGGTCGCGCTGCTGCAGGCACGCCGTGCCGCCGACGCGATCACCGCCAAGAACGTCGAGCTTCGCACCGTCCGCGGCATCAATGCGGTGCACCTTGCGGTGGGCCTTGCCACCTGGACCCAGGGTGAAACGACCTTTACCGCGCCCGTGTTGCTGCGCCCGCTCGCGATCCGCCGCCGCGGCACGGTCGGCGACGGGCCCGACTTCGAACTCAAGCTCCAGGGCGGCTTCATCGTCAACCCCGAGCTTGTCGCCGCGCTCGAGGAGCAGTTCGGCATCGGGCTCGACGGCGAGTCGCTCGCCCTGCTCGCCCACGCCGATGGCGTGTTCAAACCTCAGCCGGTCATCGACCGCCTCCGCGGCCTGACCGCCCACATCGGTTCGTTCACCGTGCATCCCCGGCTCGTCGTCTCGACGTTCGCCGACGTCGCGCGCGGCCTGAGCCGCGACCTCGCCCCCGGGCGACGCGAACCGCTCGAGCACCGCGTGCTCGATGCGCTCGCCGGCCATTCTGCCGACCGTGAGGCGCTCGCAACCGTCGGCCCCGAGGTTGTCGTCACGAACCCCGACCGCCGTTCACCGTCGAACGACGCGCTGCTGCTCGACGCCGACGATGAGCAAGAAGCCGTGATCGCGGCGATTGCGGCCGGGCGTTCGTTCACCGTCGCCACGCTTCCCGGCACGGGTGGCACGCAGACCGTCGTCAACGCGATCGGTGCGCTCGTTGCCGACCACAAGCGCGTGCTCGTGGTGAGCCCGAGGCGCTCCACACTCGAGGGCATCCGCTTGCGCCTGGCAAAGATTGGGCTCCCGGGCCTGGCCGTGACCCCTCCCGCGCTGCAGCGCGACCTGATCCGTGCCATCGGGCGCAACGAAAAGGCCGAGGCGCCGGCGCTCGCCGAGGTCGACGAGGCACTCGTTCGCCTGCGGTCGGTCTTGCTTGACTATCGCGGTGCGCTGTCGGGGAAGCATCCACAACTTGGCGTCAGCCCGCTCGACACCCTGCGGGAGCTGACCCGCATCTGCACCGCCGACCCGACGCTGATCACTCGCACCCGGCTCGAGGTGCCCGCGCTCGCCGCGATCGCCGCCGACCGTGAGAGTGCCGCGCAGAAGTTGGCGCTGGCCGCCCGGCTCGGCGAGTTTCGCTTCGGACCCAACGATTCGCCCTGGTACGGCGTCTCGTTCGACACCACGGGGCAGGCCACCGACACGCACTCGCTCGCAAAGCGCCTGCACCAGCGCGAGGTGCCGCTCCTGCTCGAGCGCGGTTACGAGCTGATCGCGCAGACGCGCATGCGGCCGTTCCAGACGATCGACGAACTTGGCGACTACCTGTTGTTGCTTCGCGGGATCCGTGATTCGCTCGACCGGTTCAAGAGGTCGGTGTTCGAGCGGCCGCTGGGCGAAATGATTTCGGCGCTCGGTTCGCGCCGCGAGTCGAGCAACATGACAGGCCCGCAGCGCCGCCGCCTGCGCCGGCTCGCCCGCGAATACCTGCGCCCCGGTGTGCATGTGACCGACCTCCACGAGTCGCTCGTACGCATCCAGGAGCAGCGCACGCAGTGGCAGCGCTACGTCGAGGTGGGCGTGGTGCCGGAGGTGCCGCTCGGCCTTGGCGATGTGCAGGTCTCGTGGCAGCGTGTGCACGCAGACCTCGACGCCCTCGACCAGGCCCTCGCCCGCGAGCGAGGAACGCACCTGAACGCCATGCCGATCGCAGATCTCGTGCGCACTCTTTCGGGGCTCGCCGCCGACAGCGACGTGATGGAGAACCTACAGGAGCGGGTCGCCCTGCGCGCCGAGTTGGCCGCGATCGGGCTCGACCCGCTGCTGACCGAGCTTTCGGTCCGGCACGTTGCCGAAGACCGGGTGGCCGCAGAACTCGAGTTTGTCTGGTGGCAGTCGGCCCTCGAGGTGATGCTCCGCGGTGAGCGCGCGCTCCTCGGCGCCAACACCTCGGTCGTTGACCGTTTGGAGCGCGACTTCCGGCTTGTCGATGAAGCGCATGCCGCGGCATCCGGCCCCCTGCTCGCGTGGCGGCTGTCAGAGAAGTGGAAGATCGGCCTGATCGACGAGCCCGCCGAGGCGACCGCGTTGAAGAAGGCGCTCACGCGTGGGCAGCTGACGCCGAAAATGCTGGTGGATGCCGCACCCACCCTCACCCGTACGCTTGCGCCGGCGTGGCTGGCGACGCCGTACGACGTGCCGCTCTTGCCCGAAGGCCTCGAATTTGATGCCGTGCTCCTTGTCGATGCGGCAGGAATTTGCCTCGCCGAAGCCGCGCCGGCGATTCGTCGCGCGCGCCAGCTGGTCGCCTTCGGCGACCCGGCGACGCAGCGCCCGAGCCCGTTCACGATTGCGATCACGCAGCCGAGCGTGCAGGCGGCGCAGCTGGGGCAGCCCGGCGCGATCCAGCCCGGCCCTGGGCCCGTGACGTCGTCAGCAACGACGGTTGCGGCGGCTTCGCCCGAGTCCGCGGTGGCGCCCACCGAACCCGGCGACGCCGAGCCGGCCGCCGTGGCATTCGACGACGTCTCTGTGTTCGAGCGCCTCGCTGAGCTGCTGCCCGTGATGACCCTGACCCGGAGCTACCGCGCCGGTGGCGAAGACCTCGCCGAGCTCGTGAACGACGCCTTCTACGGTGGCGAAATCGTCTCGCTCCCGTGGGCCGGCTCGTATCTTGGCCGCGGCAGTCTCAGCGTCGACTACGTCGAGCACGGCACCGGCGCCCCCGACCCGATCTCGGGTGCGGTCGAGAGCACCAAGGCCGAGGTCGAACGCATCGTCACGCTCGTCGCCGAGCACGCGGTGAACCGGCCGGCCGAGTCGCTGATGGTCGTGACGGCGAGCCCCAAGCACGCCGAGCGCCTGCGCCACGAGATCACCGTGAAATTTGCCGAGCGTCCGGAGCTCGCCGAGTTTGCCGCGCGCGACAGCGCCGAACCGTTCGCCGTGTTGACGCTCGAGCAGTCGGTGGCCGAGAGCCGCGACCGCGTGATCTTCTCGCTCGGCTACGGCCTCACCCGCCACGGCCGCGTGCTCTCTGACTTCGGCGACCTCTCGACCCCCGATGGCGAGCGCCTGCTCACGGTCGGCATGACCCGCGCTCGCCGTTCGATGGTGATCGTGTCATCGATCCGCCCCTCGGCGTTCGACGACCGCAAGCTCGACCACGGTGCCGGCACGCTGATGGAGATCCTCGGCAACATCGACGAGAGCGCGCCGCAGGGCGACCTCGAAGACCTCGCCGATCCGCTCACCCGCACGCTTGCCCGCGAGCTGCGCGCGCTCGGGATCGACTGCACGCTCGGCTACCGCGGCTCGCTCGCGCTGGTTGCAAAGCACGGCGGCAAGGCGGTCGTGGCCGAAAGCGACCCCGAAGTGCACGGTTCGTCGATGCGTGAGGCCCTGCGCCTGCGCCCGCAGGTGTTGCGCCGTCTCGGCTGGCACTACGTGCGGGTGCACGCCTTCGATCTTTACAGCGACCCGGCGGCGGTGGCCGTCCGTATCGCCGGTGTCCTCGGGCTTGAGGTGTCGCCGCGGGCTGTCGACCCGGCATCCGCTGATCTTTCGACGCAGCCCATCACGACCATCACTGGGTGATCGTCGTGGGTGGTGACGGCGTGCAGGGCGCGCGCAAGTCGGGTGCGGATGCCGCGGCTGATGCAGATGCCGCGACTGATCTAAATGCTGCAGCCGAAATGACGGCGGATGCCGCAGCCCCGCGGCAGCGTATCGTGCGGGTTGGCACGTCGCGGCGTGCGAAGCTCACGCCCGCGCCGAACACGACGGCCGAACCCACCCACGCCGAGGCGATGGGCGAGGAGCCTCCGCCCGTGCCGAAGGGCGCGAGCGGTCCGAACGATGTGCAACTGCGACAGGACGTGCCCCCGCACTACTGAGCCGGGGGACAGGACGTGCCCCCCGCACTACTGAGCCGGGGGCACGGCGCCTGCGCTAGAGCTGGGTGTTCGGTGCCTGGTTGTTCGGTGCCTGCTTCTCGAGGAGATCGCGAATCTGCACGAGCAGTTCGGCCTCGGTGGGCAT
>Ga0209476_10001979_pt1 | contig 13774 bp, 13 predicted proteins | sample KloWWTrecipitate_FD_187179 | JGI IMG/M metagenome (GOLD analysis project Ga0209476, IMG submission 187179) | Active sludge microbial communities from Klosterneuburg, Austria, studying microevolution and ecology of nitrifiers - Klosterneuburg... | ecosystem: Engineered > WWTP > Aerobic digester... | reverse complement strand
CAGTGATCGGCTGACGCACACGCTCGGCGAGCTACCCCAGGCGCAATTGATGGCGTTGCTGATCGTGACGCTCTGGGCGCTGGCACTGTCGCTCGACCTCCTTCGGGTTCTGGTGAGAAGGTCGCAATTGCGCCGCACGGCACGTGTTGCATCGTCGCTGCCAGCAACGTTGGGGGAGCGTGCCGTCAGCATCGTCGATCTCACGGCCCTGGGTGCCGGCCTGTTGAGCCAGACCGGCGTCGAGGTCAACGAGCGACTGTTGTTGGATTCGACGATTCCCACCCGCTCCGGTATCACCACGATGCGCGTGCGCTGCATGGTGCGCAACGTGTCGCGTCGAACGGACGGCGACTTTCGTATCGGTGTCGAGTTCGCCGACACGAACGATGCGACCGCCAACGCACTCGCTGAGTTCTGCACCATCGAACCCGTCTGGGAACGCTTGGGGACGTTGCCGGCAGGTGAGCCGATCGGTGAGCTGCATCTGACGTATGTCGATGAACCGGAAACCCAACCGGCGAGTGGCCGCATGGCGGTGCGTCTGGTGGCGCTGCTCGCGCTCGTCGGCGTGGCGGCCAGCTCCGTTCCCGCGACGGTTGATGCGTCGGCATCGATGAACCACCGCATCAGCGGCATCGTGTTGGCGGTTGCCGCCGAGCCAGGAACAGCGAACTCCACCACGACATCGACACCCGACCCGACATCGACACCCGACACGGCCGTGGATACCACGCTGGAGCTCGATGTGACGACTGTGGCGCCGGAGGTCTCCATTGGTGACCCCGCACCGGTGCCCGGCGCGGTCATCGTTGCTGTCTGTTCGCTTGCCGCCGGTGCCGACGGTGCATGGGGTACCGCCGACGATCACTACGGCTCGCCGGTCTCAGCCATGACCGAACCCGACGGCACATATCAGCTGTCGTTGGTCGGCGAGGCGTGTTGGGCAACGGTGGCACCGCCCGAGTTGCTGACCGACCCGAACGGCGGCGAGGTGGTCCTCTCCGCACTCGATGTCAGTAGCACCTCCACCACCCCCACCACCGTCCAGCGGGTAGTCCTCCAGCGAGCCGGAACCGACGTCGTCGTGCCCGCTCCAGTGCCCACCCCGGAGGCACCCGATCAGCCCACCCTCAGCAAGCTGTCGTCGTTGGTGCTGCTCAACGCTCGCGGCCGCACGGTCGGAAGGGTGACGGCCGATGCAGTGCGAGGGTTGCAGTTCTCCGTCGAGAAGGACAGTTCACTGCCCACCCCGGCCAAGGCACAGCTCGCAACTGCGACCACCGTTCAGCGGTCCACGCTGTCGGTTTTCGTGCTGTCCATTGCCTCGCTCTTGGCGCTCAGCATCATGTTGGGCCTTGCTCGCCCGCGGTCGGCAGGGGCGAAGCGGCTACATGGCTCGTGACGGGTGGAAACCATCGTCCGTTTCGCCGTCGGTGGCTTTCGCGATCAGGTATCCGATCGCCCGCTCAGCCTTCGGGTATCGGTGTGCCAGCTGCCAGAAGTCGGTTCCGTGGCCACCGACCTCCAAGTGCGCCAACTCATGAATGATCACGTAATCGATCACCCAGTCGGGAAAAGCCGCCAGGCGGGTGGAGATCCGAATGTGGCCGGTGGTGGTCGTACACGAACCCCATCTGCTCGTCATGTCGTCGGCCCAGCGAATGTCGCGTGGACGCGGCAGTTCGTAGCGGCGGGCGAGTGTGGTGGCGCGCGCATGCAGGTCGATGCGCTCGGCGGACATCTTGCGCGTGAAACTGGCCGACATCTTGGCGACCCACATCTCGGTCTCGGCACTGCTCATCCAACTCGGCACCGTGACGGTGAGCACTCCGGCGCTCAACTGCGCCCCGACGGTTCGCTTGCGTCGAGCCGAGCGGATGACCGTCACGCCGAACGGCTCAGAGGCTGCGCGGTCGGCCACGGGAGGGTTGATTTCAGGGCCGAACCCGGGCAAAGGTTGTGCGTTGGTCACGAGTGGTCAGAGCGAGTCGCCGAAGGATTGCGGATCGATCAGGTGCACCACTTCGCCCGCTGTGACGCGACCATCGGCGTGGACGTCGAACCAGCAGCCGCCCAGATTGGTGAAGCGAACGTCGTCGGCTCCGATCGCCCTACGGACCGTGCGCAGCAAGCCGGCATGGGTGACCACGAGCACCTCACCGCCGGGATGTTCGGCCGCAATTCGGCGGAGTGCCGCCAACGCGCGTTCGGTGACCTCCTCGGCCAGTTCTGCACCCTCGGGGCGACGATGCTCGGCGAGATAGTTGGGCCAGCCCTCCTCGATCTCGTGAACCGTCAGCCCCTGCCACGGACCGAACGCGTTCTCCATCAGGCCCGGGTCGACCTGCACGGGCCCGATGCCCAGCGCCTCCGCGATGATGGCCGCGGTGTACGCAGCGCGTTGCAGCGTGCTCGCCCAGACGGCATCGAACGTGCCCAGCAATTCGGCAGCGGCCACTGCCTGCAACATGCCGGCATCGGTCAACGGCGGGTCGGCCTGGCCCTGCCAGCGGCCGACCGCGTTCCACTCGCTCTCGCCATGGCGCAGCGTGAGCACGCGCGTGACGGTGTGGGCAGTCGGCAGCACTTGGTCGAGGGTAGCTGTCCAGGTACGCATCACGGCCACTACCATGCCCGCATGGCCACGCTTCGTCTGTTCGCTGGGGCCCGCGAGGCTGCGGGCACCGGCTCGGCGCAGTTCGACGGTGGCACAGTGGGCGAAGTGTTGGCTGCAGCGGTTGTTCGCTACGGCGAGAGTTTCCAGACGGTGCTCGGCAGCTGTCGTGTGTGGGTGAACGGCGACGCCGCCGACCCCCAGACCGTGGTCGGTGTCGAAGACGAAGTGGCGGTACTGCCGCCCGTGAGTGGAGGTTCCACATGACTACTCCCCAGCCCACTGCCGCCGAGCTCGAGCCGAGCACGCTGCCACTCGACGAGCTCCGTGCCCTGCGCACCGTGCTGCAGCACGAGGATGACGCGATCAGCTACGTGCGTCGTCTCGCACAGGCCCGCCTCGATCTGCTGCGCGCAGAGTTGCACAACCGCTCGGCCGGTGGTGAGAAGAACATCACCGGTGAACTGCCTGCCATTCTGGGATCCCATCTCACCGGCGGGCAGCCGCGCCCCCCGCGGCCGGCCGACGACTTCAGCGATCACCCGCTGGCTCTCGCGCTCGAGGAGCTGTGCCGTGATGCCGGCAGCACCGATCTGCCGTCGATGAACGGCGACGAGCTCATCGACTATCTGGCTCGTCTTCATGAGTTCGAGCAGTTGCGTTCGCATGAGCGCAAGGAACTGTTCGGGCGCATCGATGCACTCAGCGCCGAACTGGTTCGCCGCTATCGCGACGGCGAGGCCGACGTCGACGGTCTGCTCGCCCGAGACTGATCGCACACTGCCATGGCCGATGTGCGTGACGAACTCGACAAACGTCTGGCAGACGTCGGCGAGTTCATCCGCGCCCAGCGCGAGGTCGCCCGTATGAGCGTGCGTCGGCTCGCTGAGGTTGCCGGCGTCAGCAACCCGTACCTGTCGCAGATCGAGCGCGGCCTGCGCAAGCCCTCGGCCGACATCCTGCAGCAGATCGCGAAGGCGCTACAGATCAGCGCCGAGACGCTGTACGAACGTGCTGGCTTCATGGATGCCGACTCGTCTGCCAGGGGTGTTCGTGAGGCCATCGCCGCCGACGCACGACTCACCAAGGAGCAGCAGCAAGCGCTGCTCAACGTCTACGAAAGCTTCGTCGGCCAACACCGAACATGACGTCGTTCACGCCCGGCGGCGCGACCTCAGAACCGCGAATGCCAGTAGGCCGCTGAGCAGCGATGCGACGAGGATTGCCATCTTGGCGTCGGCTCGGTGTTCCTCGGTGTCGAAGGCGAGCTCGGCGATGAAGATGGCGACCGTGAAGCCGATGCCTGCTGCATTGCCGGCACCCAACAGTTGACGGCTGGAGGTACCCGCTGGTCGGTCGGCGAACCCGGAACGCTCGGCGAACTTCACGGCCAGCATCACTCCCAGCGGCTTGCCGACCATGAGACCGACCAACACGCCCCACATGATCGGTGACTTGAACGCGCTGCGCATCGAATCGGTGCTGACCTCGATACCTGCGTTGGCGAATGCGAACAGCGGCACGATCAGGTAACTGGTCCATGGGTGCAGCAGGTGCTCCAACCATTCGACCGTGCTGACACTGTTACGGGCGAGTTCGACGGTGCCTCGTGCGTCTTCGACGGTGGACAGATTGGTCAGGTCCTCGATGTCGATCAGTTCGGGTGCGTGTCGCGGTTGGACGGGTGCGAGGAGGCCGCAGATCACGCCGGCCAACGTGGGGTGCACGCCGGCTTCGTGGAGCGCGAACCACATCACCGTGCCCAGCGCGACGTACACACCCAGATGGGACACCCCCCACCGGCGTGCCGCCAACAACAACGCCAAGGCCCCGGCAGCGACGCTGAGCCACGAGAACGAGACACCTTGCGAGTAGAAGATCGCGATGACGACGATTGCACCAATGTCGTCGACGACCGCCAGGCCCAGCAGAAATGCGCGCAGCGTCGCGGGAACGCTGCTGCCGGCGAGCGCCAACACTCCTACCGCGAGTGCGATGTCGGTTGCCATCGGGACGCCCCAGCCCTTCGGCTCGGTCCCACCCGCAATGGCCAGATAGAGCGCTGCGGGGATGATCATGCCGCCGAGCGCAGCGGCAACCGGAAGGGCCGCGGCCCGGCGGCCGGCGAGATGGCCGCTGGTCATCTCCCGCTTGATCTCGAGCCCGACGATGAGGAAGAAGAGGGCCATCAGCGCGTCGTTGACCCAATGGCGCAGGTCGAGCGACAGCCCGTGCCCGGCGATCTCGATGGTCGCCGTACTGGCCCAGAGGTTCTCGTACGACGCAGACCACGGCGAATTTGCCCACACCAGCGCAGCGACAGCGGCAGCGACCAGCAGCGCGCCGCCGGCGGCCTCTGTGTGCAGGAAGTCGCGCATCGGGGCCAACGCGCGGACCAACGGCGACCGCTTCTTGCGTGGCAGCGTCAAGGGCATGGGGTCGAGTCTGCCACGCGCACCTCGACGACGATGTTGCCGGATCCGGAATGTCGACCGGCTGGATAGTGTTTCAGACCGTCGTGCAACGAGTTGCAGTACTTTCACTCCACACGTCACCGCTTGCCCAACCAGGCTCGGGTGACAGTGGCGGTATGAACGTCTATGTGCGCGAGTTGGTATCGGCCCTTTCGCAGGCAGGCGTGGAGTGCACCACCTTCACCCGCCGCACCAGCGACGAACAGCCTGAGATCGTCGTCGTCGAGCCCGGCCATCGTGTGGTTCACGTATCGGCGGGTCCCTACGACCTGGCCAAGGAGCAGTTGTACACCGTGCTCGACGAGTTCGGCGACCGGGTCATTGACTATCTGAAGAACGACTTTCCCGCTGATGTCGTGCACGCCAACTACTTCCTCAGCGGCTTGGTCGCACACCGCATCAAGCACGAACTGGACATCCCGTTCGTCAGCACCTTCCACACGCTGGCCAAGGTGAAAGCCGAGGGCGGTGACGAGGAACCCGCGTGGCGGCACCGAGCCGAGCAGGAGATCATCGCCTGCGCCGATGCCATCTGCGTCAGCTGCACCGAGGAAGAGCGCCAGTTCCGCCGGCTCTACGGCAACCCCAAGGGACGCATCGAGATCGTCGCGCCCGGCGTGGAACACGCGTTCTTCGCGCCGGGGGAACGCAGCGGCGCCCGTCACGCGCTCGACCTTCCCGTCGATGCACCGGTGCTGCTCTTCGTCGGCCGCATCCAACCGTTGAAAGCTCCCGACATTGCTGTGCGTGCTCTTGCCCAACTGCGCCGCCGCGACGCGCTGCTGATGATCGTCGGTGGTGCCAGTGGTCGCGAGGGTGATGACGAGATCGCCATCCTGGAAGCACTGATCGACGAACTCGGGGTTCGTGATCAGGTGCTCTTCGTGCCACCCCAGCCGCATCACATTCTCAGCACCTACTACCGCGCCGCCGACGTCGTCATCGTGCCCAGTCGCAGCGAGAGCTTCGGGCTCGTGGCGCTGGAGGCGTCGGCGTGCGGCATTCCGGTCGTCGCTGCCGGCGTGGGCGGTCTGCTCACCCTTGTCGACCACGGCGAGACCGGCTACCTGGTTCCCGATCGCGACCCGGCGCTGTTCGCTCACTACCTGCGCGAGATCATCGACCACCCGGTCCATGCCGCCGCTCTGGGTCGCCGCGGTGCCGAGCGCGCCAAGCGTTATACGTGGGGTTTTGCTGCCGCCCGGCTTCGTCGGCTGTACACGGACCTGGGTGCACGCGAACTCGTCGCCTGCGTCTGATGAGCCGTTCGTGACCGACTACCACCTTCCCCCCTCGCTGGAGACGCTCGAACGCGCGATCTCTGGGTGGCTGGAGGGTTTCGCCGCGGAGAACCCCGCGTTCGAAGCCATCGATCGAGGCGAGCCCGGCGAGCCCGAGCCGCGCTGGTACGTGCGGTTGCGTGGCGACGAGAAGGACCACATCACCATCTGGATCACACTCGGTCAGCGGACCCTGCGATACGAGGCATACGTGCTGCCCGCGCCGCAGGAGAACGTGAGTGAGGTGTACGAAATGGCGCTGCGCAGAAACGACAGGATCGTTGGCGCACACTTCGCGATCGGCGTCGAGGACGCGCTGTTCCTGCGTGGCGAGATACCGCTCGCATGGCTCACCGAGGCCGAACTCGATCGAATCATCGGGTCGCTGTACACCTACACCGAGCAGGCCTTCCCCGGCCTGATTCGCCTGGCCTTCGCCAGCAAGTTCCCCTGATATTGCCGATTCGCGAATCTCACCGTGCCCAGTCTCAGTGCCGGGCGGGTGGTTACGTCGGGGAAGCCGTGCCACCCACCCGGCGGGGTGGGCGCGACGCGTAGCCTGGATCCATGACGACGTATCGGTTGGCAGTGGTGGGTGGCGGCAACATGGGGGCAGCGCTGGTCGGCGGGCTACTGCATGCAGGCTGGGCTGCGGGCGACATCGCTGTGGTAGAGGTATTGCCCGCACGGGTGGCCGAGCTGGCGCAGATGTTCCCGGGTGTCGCCGTCACGGGTGAAACGCCGCCGTGCGAGTCAGCGCTCATCGCGGTCAAGCCCTACGACGTTGCCAGCGCGTGCGCGACGGCCGCCGAAGCGGGGGCAACGCGGTTGCTCAGCATCGCCGCCGGCATTGGCATCGCGGCGCTGCAGGCAGCGGCGGGCACCGAGGTGGCGGTGGTGCGAGCGATGCCCAACACGCCGGCACTCGTCGGACAGGGTGCAGCCGCGATCTGCGGCGGGACGACTGCTGACGAGACCGACCTCGAATGGGCCGAGTCGATTCTCGGCTCCGTCGGCATCGTGGTGCGCGTGCCTGAATCGCAACTCGACGCGGTCACCGGGCTCGCCGGCAGCGGGCCCGCCTACCTGTTCCTCGTTGCCGAGGCACTCGTCGAAGCCGGTGTCCTGGCCGGTATCAGCAGGGCCAACAGTGAGGCGTTGGTGACGCAGTTGTTCGTCGGTTCGTCCGCCCTCATGCAGCAGCGTGGCGACCCGGCAGGCCTACGCGCGATGGTGACGTCACCGGGCGGAACGACAGCTGCGGGCCTGCGCGCGCTGGAGGAGCACGGTGTGCGTTCCGCGTTCCTCGAAGCGGTGATGGCGGCGACCGCTCGCGGTGCCGAGCTCGGTCGTGCGTCCTGATCTCGGTAGCGGGCTCTCACGCTGGGTGAAAGAAATCCGGCTGTGACTCTTTTCTCATCGCCGGTTCTGCCCTATCCTTCGTGGATGGTCGCAAGACCAACCAAGTGATTCGTCACTCGGGTGTCGCGCCCCGCAAGGGCTGCGCCGCGGAGGGCTGGTGCCATCGGGGGGTTGGCATCGGCCCTCTTCGCATTTTTGCAGCAGGTATCCTCAATGGTCCATGGGCCGCCGCTACGACACCGTCTCGTTCCTCAGTGACTACGGCAGTGCCGACGAGCACGTCGGTGTGGTCAAGGCCATCGTGCGCGACATGGCCCCGCACGCGCAGGTCATCGACCTCACGCACGACATACCGCTGTACGACGTGCGCGCCGGCAGCCTCGCTCTCGCGCGTGCAATCGGTTATGTGCCGGCGGGAGTGGTGATGGCTGTCGTCGATGCCGACGCTCGGCGCGCGGTTGCCATCGAGGTTGCCGACGGAGCGGGCGTGGTCATCGGCCCCGACAACGGGGTGCTGGCCTCTGCCATTTCGATGGCGGGCGGTGCCGGGCGCTCGGTCGTCCTCGACAATGTCGAGTTCCAGCTGGCCAGCCCCGGCGCCAGCATTGTCGGCCGTGATGTGTTCGCGCCGATTGCTGCCCATCTGTGCAACGGTGTCGACCTGGCGGATCTCGGAAGGCTGGTCGATGCTGACGAGTTGCTGCCGGGCGTCGTGCCGCTGCCTCGCGACGCCGATGATGGTGGTGTGCACGCCGAGGTGTTGTGGATCGATCGCGCAGGCAACTGCCAGCTGAACATCGGGCTCGACGACGTCGCGCCGTGGGGCGTCGATGTCGGAGTCCGTCTCGAGATCACCGCCGGCGAGGTTGTTCGCGTCGCCCAGCGCGTCGCACGCGTCGGTGGGCTGGGCCCTGGCTCGATCGGTTTCATCGTCGATGGCTTCGGCCTGCTGACACTGGTGCTCGAACGCCGGTCGGCCGCTGATGAACTGGCGCTGGCCACCGCCGATCAGGTCCTGGTCCGGCCGCTCACCGAGGGTTCGAATAGCCCAGGGGTCAGTGTGCCGGTGTCCCTCTCCCAGCCGCGCAGGTAGCCTTGGCGCATGCGCCCTGCGACCTCCCTCACCCTCGGCTTGCTGCTGCTCGGCATCTTGACCGCAGGCATCCTGTCGCTGTTGCGCCTGTAGACGCCCGCCAGGTCATTTCACTCCACGAGCGCCCGAGGTCACACGGCGCGGTGGTCGGCAGGTAGCATCCACAAAGCCGCAAGAGGGGGCTGGCATCACGTGAATCTGGCACACATCATCGATCCGCATCCGGCCGACAAGGTGGCCATCATCAGCCGCGGTCGTCCCACCACCTATGGGGCGCTACGCGAGCAGGTCTCCCATGTGCGCGGCGGGCTGGTCGCTCTCGGCGTCGGTAAGGGCGACCGTGTTGCCCTGCTGTGCAGTAACGGGCGCTACTTCGTCGACCTCTACCTCGCGGCATTGGGCCTCGGAGCGGTCACGGTGCCGCTCAACCCTGCGTCTCCCGCACCGGAGATCGAGCGCGAGGTCCTCACGGTCGGTGCCAAGGTCGTCGTGATCGAGCCGCAGGCTGCAGGTGCCTGGGCCCACATCGATCGCGCACGTCTACCGAGCGTGCAGCACGTGGTGGCCACCGAGCACGGCACTGTTTCCGGTGCCGATTCCACGTTCGACGATCTGCTCGGCGCTGAGCGGGTCGAGGCCATCGAGGTCGACGATGACGATCTCGCCGCACTCATCTTCACCAGCGGTACCGCCGGCTCGCCGCGGGCCGCGATGCTCAGCCACGGCAATCTGCTGTCGAATCTCGAGCAGGGGCGCAGCACCGACGGCATACACGAGAACGACGTCGTGTTCGGTGTGCTGCCGATGTTCCACATCTTCGGTCTCAACGTCGTGCTCGGGCTCACACTCGCCCGCGGGGCCACCGTCATCCTCGTGCAGCGCTTCGATCCGTTCACCGCACTCGAGAGCATCACCGATCGCGGCGTCACCGTCATCCCGGGTGCCCCGCCGCTGTGGCTGGCGTTCAGCCACTTCGACAACATTCCTGCCGACAGCTTCGCCACCGTGCGCCTTGCGCTCACTGGCGCGGCCAAGATGCCCGAGGAGGCCACCCGCCAGCTCGAGGAGCGCTTCGGCATCGTCTTGCGTGAGGGCTACGGCCTCACCGAGGCATCACCCGTGGTCACCTCGTCGGCTGGGTTGACTCCCAAGGTCGGGTCGGTGGGCAAGGTGCTCGACGGCATTCAGGTGCGCCTCGTCGACGAGAACGGCGATGATGCGTTGGCCGACGACTCCGGCGAGATCTGGGTCAAGGGTCCCAACGTGTTCAAGGGCTACCTCGACGAACCCGAGGCCACGGCGCGTGTGCTGACGCCAGACGGTTGGCTGCGCACGGGCGACATCGCGGTGGTCGACGACGAGGGTTTCTTGTACCTGGTCGACCGCGCCAAGGACCTCATCATCGTCAGCGGGTTCAACGTGTACCCGGCCGAGGTGGAGGAAGTACTGATGTCGCATCCTGACGTCCAAGAAGTGGGCGTCATCGGAGTGCCGCACCCACATACCGGCGAAGCGGTGAAGGCGTTCGTCGTGCTGCAACCGGGCGCCACGGCCCACGAGGACACGCTGGTCTCGTGGTGCTTGGACAACCTGGCCCGCTACAAATGCCCGGCCAAGATCCTCTTCGTCGATCAGTTGCCGCGCAACGTCAGCGGCAAGCTCCTGCGTCGCAGCCTGGTGTAGCGAACGTCGACGGGGCACACCCGAGAGCCGTACGTCACACCTGACTCTCACCAGACGAACTTTGTGAACGTGTGCACGAGTGCCTAACGTGGCTACTCGCATGGCTCCTGATCGCACTCGTCGTCGCATCCCCGATGCCACCGTCTCGCGGTTGCCGGTGTACCTGCGCATTCTGGGCGAGCAGAGCGCCGTCGGGGTGGACAGCATTTCTTCCGTGGGCCTGGCGGAACTGGCCGGCGTGAATGCGGCCAAGGTGCGCAAGGACCTCTCCTACCTGGGCAGCTACGGCACCCGCGGTGTCGGCTACGAAGTCGACTATCTCGTGTACCAGGTGCGTCGCGAGTTGGGCCTCACGCACGACTGGCCGGTCGTCATCGTCGGCGCCGGCAACCTGGGTCAAGCACTCGCGGGGTATGGCGGCTTCGGCGAGCGGGGCTTTCCGGTGGCAGGCATCGTCGATGTCGACGACTCCAAGGTCGGCTCCGTACTGGGCGGCGTGCGTGTGCGCCACATCGACGAACTCCCGCAGATCGTTGCGAGCAAGCGGGTCAGCATCGGCGTTGTCGCCACCCCCGGCGGCGCTGCCCAAGAAGCTGCCGACCTGCTGGTCGCGGCCGGCGTCACCAGCATCTTGAACTTCGCTCCCATCGTGTTGACGGTGCCTCGTGCCATCGAGGTCCGCAAGGTGGACCTCGCCGTCGAACTGCAAATTCTCAGCTATCACGAGCAGCGTCGGGCCGGCGGCTCGATTCTTGGTGTTCCCGGTAGCCCTCCCCGCTCGGCGACGGCGTAGATTGGTCACTGCATGAGCATCGTCGTCATCGGTGTGAACCACCGCACGGCTCCTATCGAGCTGCTGGAACGTGTCTCGCTGTCGGGCACCGACTTGAGCAAGGCCATCACCGGGCTGGTCAGTCGCGCCAACATCCGTGAGGCCGCGGTGCTCAGCACCTGCAACCGCACCGAAGTTGTCTGCGTGGCCGAGCGCTTCCACGGCGCCTACGCCGACATTCGCGATTTCTTCTGCGAGCTCGGCGGCCTGGCGCCCGACGAACTGCACCAGCATCTGTACAGCCAGCACGACGAGGCCGCCGTCAGTCACCTGTTCGAGGTGGCTGCGGGGCTTGAATCGGCGGTGTTGGGTGAAAGCGAGATTCTGGGGCAGGTCCGCGGTGCGTGGGAGATGGCTCAGGCAGAGGGCGGCGCCAAGGCGACGCTGAACCTGCTGTTCCGCCACGCCATCGAAACCGGTAAGCGTGCCCGTACCGAGACGTCGATCGGCAAGCACACGGCGTCGGTCAGTCACGCAGCCGTCGAGATGGCACACGAGCGGCTGGGGGGCATCGCCGGTCGGCGGGTCCTGGTCGTGGGTGCTGGCGACATGGGTGAAGGAATTGCCGTGGCGTTGGTCGGTGCCGGCGCCACCGACATCACGGTCATCAACCGCACCGAGGCACGCGCGGCGCAGCTCGCCCAACGCGTGGGCGGTCGTATTGCACCATTCAGCGAGCTCGGCGCGGCGTTGCGTGAGGCCGACGTCTTGCTCACCTGTACCGGCTCGGGCACCGTCATCATCGATCACGAGTTGGTCGTCACCGCTCGCCAGCAGGTCACCACTGCGTTGCTGGTCGTCGACATTGCCGTGCCTCGCGATGTGGCATCCGACGTCGAGCAGGCCGACAATGTCACGCTGCTCAACCTTGACGACTTGCGCGATTGGGCCGCTCGCGGTCTCGCCTTGCGGGCGGCGGAGGCGGAACGCGTTCGCAGCATCGTCGGCGAGGAGGTCGAGCGTTTCGGCCTCGAGTCCACTGCCCGCCAGGCCGCGCCGCTCGTCGCGCAGTTGCATGAGAAGGCCGACAACGTGCGCCTCGGTGAACTCGACCGGTTCTCCAACCGGTTGGCGTCTCTCGACCCGGCACAGCGCCTGGCGGTGGAGGCAGTCACCAAAGGCATCGTCGCCAAACTGCTGCATCAGATGTCGGTGAAGTTGAAGGACGACGCCGGCAGCCCGCAGGGCGAGCGCAACGCCGCCGCCGTGCGCGACCTTTTCGACCTCGGCTGATGGTGACCGCGGCGACCACGGTCCGGCTGGCAACGCGAGGCAGCGCGCAGGCAACGGCGCAGGCAACGGCCGTCGCCGAGGCACTGATGGCGGCCCACCCTGGGCTGACGGTGGAGCTGGTGTTCGTCGAGACGCTGGGAGACCAGCGCACCGACGTGCCGCTGCACACCATTGGTGGTCAGGGTGTGTTCGTGAAGGAAGTGCAGCGGGCCGTGCTCGACGGACACGCCGATCTCGCGGCGCACAGTGCGAAGGACCTGCCGTCGTTGGCAGCCGAAGGCCTGCAGTTGGCAGCGTTCTGTGAGCGGCGCGACCCGCGCGACGCACTGGTCGGTGCCGCCCTGGCCGACCTGCCCCAGGGGGCCACGGTGGCGACGGGCTCGGTACGCCGACGAGCGCTGCTCTCCGCTGTACGACCCGACCTGCACTTCGTGGAGCTGCGCGGCAACATTCACACCCGTTTGTCGAAGCTGCCCGAGGGTGGCGCGCTGGTGATGGCGGTCGCTGCGCTGCAGATCCTCGAGCTCACCGATCGAATCGCACAGCACCTGCCGGTGGAGTCGTTCGTGCCCTCGCCGGGGCAGGGGTGCGTGGCAGTCGAGTGCCGTACCGATGACGCCGAGGTCGCCGAATTACTGGTCGCCATCGACCACCCGGCGACGCGTGCAGCGGTCGAGTTGGAGCGTGCATTCCTGGCCGAGTTGGGCAGCGGCTGCTCGTTGCCGGTGGGTGCGTACGCGACCGAGGGGCTCCTCACCGGTTTTCTTGCGGAACCCTCGTCGAATCTCCACGTGACGAAATCGGTGACCGTGCGCGGCGACAGCGACGAGCAGTTGCAGCAGGCCGCGGGGCTTGCCCGCGTGTTGCGGGCAGAGCTCGGTTAGATCCGTGAGCGCACTGACCGGACGACGCGTCGTGGTCACTCGCGCGGCGGAACAGGCCGATGAGTTGGCGTCATTGTTGTCCGCCGAGGGCGCAGAAGCGGTCGTGGTGCCGCTGATCGAGTTCGTCGACGAGCCTGTCGCCGCGGCTGCCCTGGCAGCACTGGACCCGAACGAGTTCGACTGGCTGGTGGTGACGTCGCCGAACGCGGCCCGCGCCTACCTCGACGCTCATGCGACGGCTCCGGGCGATGTCGCTGCGGTCGGGACGGCAACTGCGGCGGCGCTGACCGCGGGTGGGCTGCGGGTGACGCTCGTGCCC
>Ga0209476_10001977_pt1 | contig 13786 bp, 13 predicted proteins | sample KloWWTrecipitate_FD_187179 | JGI IMG/M metagenome (GOLD analysis project Ga0209476, IMG submission 187179) | Active sludge microbial communities from Klosterneuburg, Austria, studying microevolution and ecology of nitrifiers - Klosterneuburg... | ecosystem: Engineered > WWTP > Aerobic digester... | reverse complement strand
CAAGCTGACCATGCTCGCGTTCCTGATCAAGGCCAGCGTGGCGGCGCTGAAGAAGTATCCGAACTTCAACGCCTCGCTGGACGGCGACAACCTGGTCCTGAAGGAGTACTACAACATCGGCTTCGCGGCGGACACCCCGAACGGGCTGGTGGTGCCGGTGCTGCGCGATGCCGACCAGAAGGGCGTGATGGAGATCGCCCGGGAAATGGGCGAACTGGCCGCCGCCGCGCGCGACGGCAAGCTTGCGCCCGCGCAGATGCAGGGCGGCTGCTTCACCATCAGCTCGCTGGGCGGGATCGGCGGCACCGCGTTCACCCCGATCATCAACGCACCGGAAGTGGCGATCCTCGGGGTGTCGAAGTCGGACATGAAGCCGGTCTGGAACGGCCAGGAATTCAGGCCGCGCTTGATGCTGCCGCTGTCGCTGAGCTACGACCACCGGGTGATCGACGGCGCCGCCGCGGCGCGCTTCACCGCCTACCTCGCACAACTGCTGGCCGACCTCCGTCGGGCCATGCTCTGACGGAGGCGGACATGGCGGACATCGAAAGCAAGGTTCCGGACATCGGCGGCCACGGCGACGTGCCGGTCATCGAAATCCTGGTCGCGGTCGGCGACACGGTGAAGAAGGACCAGGGCCTGGTCACCCTGGAATCCGACAAGGCCACCATGGAAGTGCCGGCGATCGCCGATGGCGTGGTCAAGGCGCTGAAGGTCAAGCTGGGCGACGTGGTGTCGGAAGGCGCGCTGATCGCGGTGATCGCCGCGTCTGACAGCGGAACGGCTGTCCAAAGCGGCGCGGCTGCATCTCCACCCGCACCTGTCGCTACAGCAACCAGGGCCGAAGCTGCGGCGCCCGGGCCTGCGCCCGCCGCGAGCCCTGCGCCCGCAACGCCCGCGCCGCAGGCCGCGGCATCCTCCGGCCGCACGGCCGACATCGACTGCGCGCTGGTGGTGATCGGCGCCGGCCCCGGCGGCTACACCGCCGCGTTCCGTGCAGCGGACCTCGGGCTCGATACGGTGTTGATCGAACGCTACCCCAGCCTTGGCGGGGTCTGCCTCAACGTCGGCTGCATCCCGTCGAAGGCGCTGCTGCATGCGGCCGACGTGATCGACCAGGCCGCGCATGCCAGCGACTTCGGCGTCGATTTCGGCAAGCCGAAGATCAACATCGACACCCTGCGCGGCTACAAGGAAAAGGTCGTCGGCCAGCTCACCAAGGGCCTGGCCGGCATGGCCAGGCAGCGCAAGGTGCGGGTGGTGCAGGGCACCGCGAAATTCGTCTCGGCGAACGAACTGGAAATTTCTGTGGAAGCGGGCGTCGGCGCGGACGGCAAGGCGCAACTGCTGCACTTCGCCAACTGCATCATCGCCGCCGGCTCGCAGCCGGTGAAGCTGCCGTCGTTCCCGTGGGACGACGCGCGGGTGATGGATTCCACCGATGCGCTGGACCTCGCGGACGTGCCGAAGAAATTGCTGGTCGTCGGCGGCGGCATCATCGGCCTGGAAATGGCGACGGTGTACCGCGCGCTGGGCAGCGAGGTGACCGTGGTCGAGTTCATGCCGCAGCTGATGCCGGGCGCCGACCTCGACCTGGTCAAGCCGCTGGCGGACCGGCTGAAGAAGCACGGCATTGCAATCCACCTCAAGACCAAGGTGGTCGAGGCCAAGGCGCAGAAGAACGGCATCGCCTGCACGTTCGAGGGCGAGAGCATCCCGGACGGCAAGCTGTATGACCGCGTGCTGGTGTCGGTGGGCCGCGCGCCGAATGGCGGCAAGCTCGATGCGGGCAAGGCCGGCGTGGAGGTGACCGAACGCGGCTTCATCGACGTCGACCGGCAGATGCGCACCAACGTGCCGCACATCTTCGCGATCGGCGACCTGGTCGGCCAGCCGATGCTGGCGCACAAGGCGACGCACGAGGGCAAGCTGGCGGCGGAAGTCGCGGCCGGCGAGAAGAAGGAGTGGGTGGCCCGGGTGATCCCGAGCGTGGCCTACACCGATCCGGAGATCGCCTGGGTCGGCGTCACCGAAACCGAGGCCAAGGCGAAGGGCCTGAAGGTCGGCGTCGGCAAGTTCCCGTGGGCGGCTTCGGGCCGCGCCATCGGCCTGTCGCGCACCGAGGGCTTCACCAAGCTCATCTTCGACGAGGACAGCCATCGCATCATCGGCGGCGGCATCGTCGGCGTGCATGCAGGCGACCTGATCGCGGAGATCGGGCTGGCGATCGAGATGGGCTGCGAAGTCGCCGACATCGGCCATACCATCCACCCGCATCCGACCCTGAGCGAATCGGTGGGGATGGCGGCCGAGGTGTTCGACGGCAGCATCACCGACCTGTACATCCCCAGGAAGCGCTGAGCCGCGGCGCCGCCGCTGCTGCGGCCGCGGGGCGTCAGCGCGTGACCGGTCCGGCGGCGAGGGCGCGCCGGGCCTCGATCCGCTTCCACAGCTTTTCGTGGAAATGGAAGACCACGGTGTTGCAGGCCGGTTCGATCACCGCCAGCAGGCCGCCCATCCACCATTTGCCGGTCAGCAGCCAGCCCACCGAGAACGCCACGCCCAGGTGCAGGGAAGCAAAGCTCAGGGTCTTGGCCACCGGCCTGTCCTTGAATGCGAATGATTATCATTCTATCCCAATGACCTGCAGTTTCAAGGCCACGGGCCTGAAAAAGAAGCCCCGGCGCGGACGGCCGGGGCTCCTGGCGCCCTTCCTGAGCTGACGAGGAGGGGAGCGGGCGCCCAGCACGTCTGACACCCGTGCGCGCTGGAAGTTTCCCGTGGCCCGGAGTCTTTCGGCGGTTGCCGGCGGATTTTCGCGCCTGCTATACTTTTGCGGCTTCGCGGGGCGGTTTTGATGGCTTGATGAAGCCGACCTGCGGCACCGTTTCGAAGTCGGGTCCTCCGCGTGCTCAATTCCGCTGCCGCGGGCCGGCGGCTGGCGCTGCGGGTGGTGGTCATCCAGGCCATCACCACGCTGCTGACAGCCCTGGCCTGCCTGATGATCGGGCCGCGCACCGCGCTTGCGGCGCTGGCCGGTGGCGGTGCGATGGCGCTGGGAAGCCTGGCGGCGGCCTGGGGCGCGTTCGGCGGCGGCGTGGTCGGGGCCGGCATGGCCCTGGGACGGTTGCTGCTGGGAACCGCCGCGAAATGGCTGGTGGTCGCCGTGGGCTTGTTCCTGGCGATGGCGGTATGGCGGTTGCCGGCGGTGCCGGTACTGGCCGGGGCGGCGATGGCCGCGGCGGCCTTGATGGTTTCGATGAAATTCTTGGCGGCACAGCGCAGTACGACGAGGGCGAACGCGTGATCCTGGAAGGCATGGTGCTGGAACCGAGCGGCGGCGAATCCGGTGGGGGTGGCCTGACCGGCTACATCGTCCACCACCTGACCCACAACGTGGTCTACGTGGCCGGGCAGAAGCTGCACTTCGACTCGTGGATGGTCGCGCTGCTGCTGGGCCTGCTGGGCTGCTTCCTGCTGTGGACCCAGGCGCGCAAGGCGACCGCGGGCGTGCCGTCCAAGGCGCAGGCGTTCGTCGAGCTGGTGGTCGAGTTCGTCGACTCCCAGGTCAAGGACACCTTCCACGGCGACCGCCGCTTCATCGCGCCGCTGGCGCTGACCATCTTCGTCTGGGTGTTCTTCATGAACGCCATGGACCTGCTGCCGCTGGACCTGCCGGCCGGCATCGTCACCGCGGTCGCCGGCGAGGAAGCCGCGCACCACACCTACCTGCGCTGGGTGCCGACCGCCGACGTCAACACCACGTTCGCGATGTCGATCACCGTGTTCTTCCTGATCATCTTCTATTCGATCAAGGCCAAGGGCGGCTGGGGCTTCACCAAGGAGCTGTTCACCGCGCCGTTCCACGCGCACGGCGCCTTCGCCAAGGTCGTGCTGGCGGTGCCGAACCTGTTCCTGAACCTGGTCGAGTACCTGTCCAAGCCGGTCAGCCTGGGCATGCGGCTGTTCGGCAACATGTACGCCGGCGAGCTCGTCTTCATGCTGATCGCCGGCCTGTTCATGTCGTGGATCACCTTCCCGTTCGGCCTGCTGGCCAACTCGGTGTGGGCGATCTTCCACATCCTGATCATCCTGCTGCAGGCCTTCATCTTCATGGTTCTGACCGTCGTCTACCTGGCGATGGCGCACGAACACCACTGATTGCTGCTCCAGCTCAACGCGTTCCACCCATTCCGTCCCAACACCTTTTCACAGTAGTTCGAAACCGGAGATCCACCATGGAAGCACTTGCCAACGTCCAGGCCTTCACCGCCGTCGCCATCGGCATCATCGTCGGCCTGGGTGCGCTCGGCGCCGCCCTCGGCATCGGCGTCATGGGTTCGAAGTTCCTCGAATCCGCTGCCCGCCAGCCGGAGCTGGTGCCGATGCTGCAGGGCCGCATGTTCCTGCTCGCCGGCCTGATCGACGCGGCGTTCCTGATCGGCGTCGGCGTGGCGATGATGTTCGCGTTCGCCAACCCGCTGCTGGCCGCCGTGCAGGCCGCCACCGGCGCCTGAGCGACACGCATCGCGATGCGCGCGGGCAGCCGCGCGCATCGTCCAGTTGAAGTGCCGCGGCATGCCGCCGTGGCGCAGCCTTGAACGGCCCGCACCCGCGGGCGCGTTCGAATCGCAAGGTACGACATGAATCCGACCTTCATGACATTGCTGGGCCAGATGATCACGTTCGCGATCCTCATCTGGTTCACCGTCAAGTTCATCTGGCCGCCGCTGATGTCGGCGATCGAGGAGCGCCAGCAGAAGATCGCCGAGGGCCTGGCCGCCGCCGACAACGCGCAGAAGAACCTGGCGCAGGCGCAGGACAAGGTCAACGAAGAGCTCAAGGCCGCACGCAGCAAGGCCAACGAGATCATCGACCAGGCCCACCAGCGCGCCAACCAGCTGATCGACGCGGCCAAGGCCGATGCGATCGCCGAGGGCAGCCGCCAGAAGGCGCTGGCCGAGGCCGAGATCGAGGCCGCCGCCAACCGCGCCAAGGAAGACCTGCGCAAGCAGGTGTCCGCGCTGGCGGTGTCCGGCGCCGAGAAGCTGCTGAAGCGCGAGATCGACGCCGGCGCCCACAAGGCGCTGATCGACGACCTCGCCGCGCAGCTCTGAGGAGCGGACCATGAGCCAGGCCCTGACCCTCGCACGTCCCTACGCCCGCGCCGCGTTCTCGATCGCGCGCGACGCCGGTGCGTTGCCGGCGTGGTCGGACGCGCTCGCGTTCGCCGCGCGCGTTGCCGCCGACCCGCAGGTCGCTGCCCTGCTTGGCAATCCGAAGCTGACCCAGGCCGATGCCGCCACCCTGCTGGCGCCGGATGCGGCGGGCGAGGTCTTCGGCAACTTCCTGGGCCTGCTGTTCGAGAACCGCCGCCTGCCGCTGCTGCCGGAAATCGCCGGCCTCTACGACGAACTGCGGTTCGAGGCCGAGCGCGTGGTCAAGGCGAAGGTCACCTCCGCCGTGGCCCTGCCGGCCGAGGAACTCGCGACCCTGGCGGCCGCGCTGAAGCGGCGCTTCGGCCGCGATGTCGAGGTCGAGACCGCGGTTGATGCGAGCCTGATCGGCGGCGCCGTGATCGATGCCGGCGACGTCGTGATCGATGGCTCGATCAGGGGCAAGCTCGGCCGCCTCGAAGCCGCGCTGGCGCACTGAAGAATCCACTGCTGAAACCCTTACGAATCTGGTCGGCGGCGACGCCGGCACCAAGGAAACCAAGATGGCCACCACCACGCTCAACCCGTCCGAAATCAGCGAACTGATCAAGACCCGCATCGAGAAGGTCAAGCTTTCCGCGGAAGCGCGCAACGAAGGCTCCGTGACCTCGGTGTCCGACGGCATCGTGCGCATCCACGGCCTGGCCGACGTGATGCAGGGCGAAATGATCGAACTGCCGAACGCCACCTTCGCGCTGGCGCTGAACCTGGAGCGCGACTCGGTCGGCGCGGTGGTGCTCGGCGACTACGAGCACCTGAGCGAAGGCGACGTGGCCAAGACCACCGGCCGCATCCTGGAAGTGCCGACCGGCCCGGAAATGCTGGGCCGCGTGGTCAACGCGCTCGGCGAGCCGATCGACGGCAAGGGCCCGATCGACGCCAAGACCAGCGCCCCGGTGGAGACCATCGCCCCCGGCGTGATCTGGCGCAAGTCGGTCAGCCAGCCGGTGCAGACCGGCTACAAGTCGATCGACAGCATGATCCCGATCGGCCGCGGCCAGCGCGAGCTGATCATCGGCGACCGCCAGACCGGCAAGACCGCGGTGGCGATCGACGCGATCATCAACCAGAAGCACTCCGGGATCAGGTGCATCTACGTCGCGATCGGCCAGAAGAATTCGACCATCGCCAACATCGTGCGCAAGCTGGAAGAGCACGGCGCGATGGCCTACACCACCGTGGTCGCCGCCTCGGCGTCCGAATCGGCGGCGATGCAGTACATCGCGCCGTACGCGGGCTGCACCATGGGCGAGTACTTCCGCGACCGCGGCGAAGACGCGCTGATCATCTACGACGACCTCTCCAAGCAGGCCGTGGCCTACCGCCAGATCTCGCTGCTGCTGCGCCGCCCGCCGGGCCGCGAAGCGTACCCGGGCGACGTGTTCTACCTGCACAGCCGCCTGCTGGAGCGCGCCGCGCGCGTGTCCGAGGACTACGTCGAGAAGTTCACCAACGGCGCCGTCAAGGGCAAGACCGGCTCGCTGACCGCGCTGCCGATCATCGAGACCCAGGCCGGCGACGTGTCCGCGTTCGTGCCGACCAACGTGATCTCGATCACCGACGGCCAGATCTTCCTGGAAACCGACCTGTTCAACGCCGGCATCCGCCCGGCGGTGAACGCCGGCATCTCGGTGTCGCGCGTGGGTGGCGCGGCCCAGACCAAGATCATGAAGAAGCTGTCCGGCGGCATCCGCATCGCGCTGGCGCAATACCGCGAGCTGGCGGCGTTCGCGCAGTTCGCCTCCGACCTGGACGACGCCACCCGCAAGCAGCTGGAGCGCGGCCAGCGCGTGACCGAGCTGATGAAGCAGAAGCAGTACGCGCCGATGTCGGTGGCCGAGCAGGCGCTGTCGATCTACGCGGTGGACAAGGGCTACATGGACGAGGTGCCGGTGGCGAAGATCGGCGCCTTCGAAGCCGCGCTGCACGCGCACTTCGCCAACACCGCCGGCGACATGATGAAGTCGATCGCCGCCAGCGGCGACTGGAGCGACGACCTCGAGGCCGCGTTCAAGAAGGGCATCGAGGACTTCAAGGCGACCGGCTCCTGGTAACGGATGCTTGCGCAGGGCGGGGCTTGCCCCGCTGCTGTTGGTGTGAAAGCGGGGCGAGCCCCGCTCTACAGGGAAAGACGAGATGGCAGGCGGCAGGGAAATCAAAACGAAGATCAAGAGCGTGCAGAACACCCGCAAGGTGACGCGCGCGCTCGAAATGGTCTCGGCTTCCAAGATCCGCAAGGCGCAGGACCGGATGAAGGCCTCGCGCCCGTACGCGCGGGCGATGAAGCAGCTGATCGGCCACCTGGCGCAGGCGAACTCCGAGTACCGCCACCCGTACCTGGTGCAGCGCCCGCAGGTCAGGCGCGTCGGCTACGTGGTGGTGTCGTCCGACCGCGGCCTGGCCGGCGGCCTCAACAACAACATGTTCCGCAAGCTGCTGGTCGAGTTCCGCCAGTGGCAGGAGCAGGGCGTCGAGGTCGACGTCGTCACCATCGGCCAGAAGGCCTCGGTGTTCTTCCGCCGGATCAAGGTCGGCATGCTGGCCTCGGTCACCCACCTCGGCGACCAGCCGCATGTCGAGCAACTGGTCGGCGTGATCAAGGTGATGCTGGACGCCTACACCGCGGGCAACGTCGACAAGGTGTTCCTGGCGTACAACGACTTCGTCAACACCATGACCCAGCGCGCGGCGATGGACCAGTTGCTGCCGCTGCCGGCGCCGGAAGCAAAGGTCGCCCGCCACGACTGGGACTACCTGTACGAACCGGACGCGGAAACGGTGCTGGAGCACGTGCTGACCCGCTACGTGGAGTCGCTGGTGTACCAGGCGGTGATGGAGAACGTGGCCTCCGAGCATGCCGCGCGCATGGTCGCGATGAAGGCCGCGAGCGACAACGCCAACAAGCTGATCGACACCCTCAACCTCGTCTACAACAAGGCGCGGCAGGCGGCGATCACGCAAGAGATTTCGGAAATCGTCGGCGGCGCCGCGGCGGTGTAACAGCTTCTGTAGGAGCGGCCCATGGCCGCGACCTGCGAATCGCGCGCATGGCGCGCTCCTACAACAGATATCGGGATTCAGAGGAAACAACCATGAGCAACCAGGGCAAGATCGTCCAGATCATCGGCGCCGTCGTCGACGTCGAATTCCCGCGCGAGAGCGTGCCGAAGGTGTACGACGCGCTGAAGGTGCAGAACACCGCCATCACGCTGGAAGTGCAGCAGCAGCTGGGCGACGGCGTGGTGCGCACGATCGCGCTCGGCTCGACCGACGGACTCAAGCGCAACCTGATCGCCGACAACACCGGCCGCGCGATCTCGGTGCCGGTCGGCCTGGGCACGCTGGGCCGGATCATGGACGTGCTGGGCAACCCGATCGACGAGGCCGGCCCGGTCAAGGCCGACACCCAGTGGGAAATCCACCGCGCGGCCCCGAGCTACGAGGACCAGTCCTCGACCACCGACCTGCTGGAAACCGGCATCAAGGTGATCGACCTGATGTGCCCGTTCGCCAAGGGCGGCAAGGTCGGCCTGTTCGGCGGCGCCGGCGTCGGCAAGACCGTCAACATGATGGAACTGATCAACAACATCGCGACCGAGCACAGCGGCCTGTCGGTGTTCGCCGGCGTCGGCGAGCGCACCCGCGAGGGCAACGACTTCTACCACGAGATGCAGGAGTCGGGCGTCGTCAACGTGCAGGAGCACGAGAAGTCCAAGGTGGCGATGGTCTACGGCCAGATGAACGAGCCGCCGGGCAACCGCCTGCGCGTCGCCCTGACCGGCCTGACCATGGCCGAGTACTTCCGCGACGAAGGCCGCGACGTGCTGCTGTTCGTCGACAACATCTACCGCTACACCCTTGCCGGCACCGAAGTGTCGGCGCTGCTGGGCCGCATGCCGTCGGCGGTGGGCTACCAGCCCACGCTGGCCGAGGAAATGGGCGTGCTGCAGGAGCGCATCACCTCCACCAAGACCGGTTCGATCACCTCGATCCAGGCCGTGTACGTGCCCGCCGACGACCTGACCGACCCGTCGCCGGCGACCACCTTCGCCCACCTCGACGCCACCGTCGTGCTGAGCCGCAACATCGCCTCGCTGGGCATCTACCCGGCGGTCGACCCGCTGGACTCGACCAGCCGCCAGCTCGACCCGAACGTGATCGGCAACGAGCACTACGAGACCGCGCGCCGCGTGCAGTCGACCCTGCAGAAGTACAAGGAACTGAAGGACATCATCGCGATCCTGGGCATGGACGAGCTGTCCGAAGAGGACAAGCAGGCCGTGGCCCGCGCGCGCAAGATCGAGCGCTTCTTCAGCCAGCCGTTCACCGTGGCCGAAGTGTTCACCGGCTCGAAGGGCAAGTACGTGTCGCTGAAGGACACCATCCGCGGCTTCAAGATGATCGTCGACGGCGAATGCGACCACCTGCCGGAGCAGGCGTTCTACATGGTCGGCGGCATCGACGAGGCGATCGAGAAGGCGAAGAAGCTGGCCGCTTGATGTAGTTTCCCTCTCCCGCTGGCGGGAGAGGGTTAGGGTGAGGGTGGTGGACACCATCGCAACTCGCCCTCACCCCTGCCCTCTCCCGTAAACGGGAGAGGGGGACAAGGAAGAGAAGCACGTTATGAGCAGCACCATCCGTTGCGACATCGTCAGCGCCGAGGCCGAGATCTTCCACGGCGAGGCCGAACTGGTCGTCGCCACCGGCGAACTCGGCGAGCTGGGCATCGCGCCCAAGCACGCGCCGCTGATCACCCGCCTCAAGCCGGGCAAGGTCGTGGTGACCGTGCCGGGCGGCGAGAAGCTGGACTTCGCCATCACCGGCGGCATCCTCGAGGTGCAGCCGACGGTGGTGACGGTGCTGGCCGACACCGCGATCCGCGCCCAGGACATCGACGAAGCCGCCGTGCGCGCGGCCAAGGAAGAGGCCGAGCGCATCATCGCCCACCGCGGCGAGGCGATGGAGATCGCCGAGGCGCAGGCAAGGCTGGCCGAAGTCACCGTGCAGCTGCAGGCGCTGGAGCGCCTGCGCAAGAACCTCAAGCACTGAGTTCACGCGAAATCGTTCATTAAAAAACGCCGGCGAAAGCCGGCGTTTTTGTTTTCGAGTCGCGATGGACTGGCAAGCGGCGTGTGCCGAAGGGCATGGCCCCGAGCGGGCCAAGGATGGCCTGCGCCCGCTGCATCAGTCCTGGACGACTGGATAAAGCGGCGGGGCCATGCCCTTCGGCGCACGCCGCGTCGATCAACCCACGGCTTTTTTGTAAACCCAATGCCGCGACAGCAGGAAGCCGATGCCGCCGGACAGCATGTCCGCGCCGGGTTTGAGCAATTGCGCCGCGCGCAGGCCGAAGGCATCGTCCAGGTGGGCGACGATCCAGGTATTCAGCACGGTCAGTGCGATCCACATCGCGATGAAGCGCAGCGCCGCATGTCGCCCGACGTGGGTGTCGTTGCCGGCGAAGGTCCATTTGCCGTTGAGCCAGAAGCCGAGGCAGGCACCCGCCAGCCGGCCGATCACGTTGGCCGGCTCCACCGGCATCACCCATTCGCTCAAGGCCAGCATCAAGCCGTATTCGACCAGCCATTGCGCGAGGCCGATGACGGCGTAAGAGGCGGCGTGGCGATGCAGGGTCATGGCGGCGTATTGTCGGGGATGCGCCACCACTGCGCCTCGCCCGCACTCGCGGCCAGCACTGCGCCGCTGCGTTGCAGGCCTGCGCGTTGCGCCGCGGTCAGCGTGGCCGGACGCAGGAACACATGCGCAATGCGGTTGTCGTGCAGCAAGCGCGCCCATGCCTGCCCGCTGGGGTCGGCATCGGCGCGCAGGCCTTCCGCCTGCCAGCGTGGCGAGTACCACAGCAGGTTGCGCCCGCGCTGGCCGAGCTCCGCCAGAGCGATGCTGCTGCCCGGCAACAGCAGGGCCGTGCCGTCATCGCCGGCCTCGCGCAGCCGCGCGGCGAATGCGCGTTCCGGCAGGTAGCGTTCGAACAGTGGCATGGCCGAACCGGCTTCGAAGATCGTGCGCTTGAGTGCGCCGGTGCGCAGCATCCAGTTGGCATTGGTGGCGAAGGCCAGGTTGAGCACGCACAGCGCCCAGAACGCGACGCTGCCGCCGCGGCACGACGGATACGCGGCAACCAGCGCGGGCAGCAGGAGCACCAGCGCCGGTTGCAGGTAGCGTGCGTACTGCAGTGGCAGCAAGGGCAGCAGGATGCCGAGGGTCGCGACCAGTGCCACCGCGCGCGTGCGCGGATCGCGCAATGCAAGCAGCCAGACGCCGCCCAGCGCGATCAGCACGAAACCGAAACCGCCGTCGAAGGCTTCGTAGTACTGGTCGGTATCGAAGCCGATCCGCCACAGCACGCCGGGATCGAGTCCGGCTTGCCAGCGCGCGTCGTTGAAATCGCTGGTCGGGAAGTACGGTGAACGGAAGATGCCGTTGAACAGCGGCAGGAACGGATTGCCGGCAATCGTCCAGGCGTGGAAATAGCTGGAACCGCCGATCGCGATGGCGACGAGCACCGCCAGTGGCAACCATTGCCACGGAATCCGTGCGCGATGCCGCCACGCCGCCCAGCCAAGCACCGGCATCGCGACCATCGCATGCATGAGCTTCAGCCCGCACAGCGCGCCGAACACGATCGCCCCCGCCAGCAGCACGCGCGGCGCAGCATCGTTGGCGTCGCGCAGCAGCAGCCATGCCAGCAACGGCAGCAGTGCCATCGCCGGCAATTCGGTCTGCATGCCGCCGACCAGGTTCATGCTGATCGGCAGGCTGCCGAGCAGCGCCACCGCCCACCAGCAGCGCGTGCGCGCGCCGCCCAGGGCGGAGGTGAGCGCGAACACCGCAGCGGCGGCCAGTGCCAGCCACAGTGCATCGAGTGCGCCGCGCGCCTCGCCGCCGGCCAGCACCTGCGCCACGCCCTGCAGCACGTCGCCCGCCCACGGGGCCAGCGCCCAGACCTGCAAGACGGGATCCATCGCGTAGCGTGCGGTGTCCTGCAATTGCCAGGGCAGGCCGAGGTGGTAGGCCACGTCGTCGTACTGCATGGTCGGCAGCCAGGCACCGGTGCTGGCAAGGCCGAGCAGCAGGATGGCGGCGGTCGCGGCGCCCGGCACGGCGCGCGTGGCGTCGTCGAAATGCCGCCATGCGCCGCGGCAAGTTTCGACAATCGCACGGCGGCGCCAGGCGATCGACGCGACGGCCGCGATCAGGTAAAGCGCGCGATGATGGATCGGCAGCGACATCGACCAGCCCAGCGTGCCGGCGATGATCGCCAGCCCCAGCGGCAGCGCGACCGGGCCGGGCATGACGAGGCTGCCGAAGGCGATCGCCGATGCCGCGAGCAGGCCGACGGCCAGCATCGGCAGCGGTCCCGCGAACACCGCCAGCGCCAGCAGCCAGACGGCGCAGAGTGCGGCCGGCCGCGACCAGTGCAGCCAGCGCTGCAGGGGCCAGGCGGCAAGCAGGGCCAGCCCGGCCAGCAACACATGCTCGAAAAAACGCGGAAACGGCAGCGCCTGCCACAGCCGGTGCGCGACCAGGCCGGCCACGCATGCGGCCATGCCGGCCCACAACAGCACGGTCGGGAGATGGCGGGAAACGCGAGCGGACAGCAACATGCACGCGATGCTAGGGCATGCGGCGTCAGCGTCAATGTCATCGTCAGTGTCATCGCCAATGGCCCGCGCGCAGTGGCCGCGATGCAGCCGTTAGAATCGTGGCCATTCGCATTCCGGAAACGCCCATGACCGCACCGCTGCACGTGATCGTCCTCGCCGCCGGCGAAGGCAAGCGGATGAAATCCGCGCTGCCGAAGGTGCTGCAGAAGATCGCCGGGCGGCCGATGCTGGCGCAGGTCATCGACACCGCGCGTGCACTGCAGCCAGCCGGGATCCACGTGGTCTACGGCCATGGCGGCGATGCGGTGCGTGCCGCGTTCGACGACCAGCGCGACCTGCAGTGGGCCGAACAGGCGCAGCAACTCGGCACCGGCCATGCGGTGCAGCAGGCGATGCCGGACGTGCCGGATGATGTGCGCGTGCTGGTGCTGTACGGCGACGTGCCGCTGATCACCGCCGCCTCGTTGCAGCGCCTGCTGGATGCGCCGGGCCGGCTCGCGGTGCTGGCCGCGGAACTGGACGATCCCGCCGGCTATGGCCGCATCGTCCGCGATCCGGAGGGCCGCGTGGCCGCGATCGTCGAACACAAGGATGCCGACGACGAGCAGCGTCGCATCCGCCTGGTCAACACCGGGGTGATCGCCGCCGATTCGACCGCGCTGAAGATGTGGCTGGAACACCTGCGCAACGACAACGCGCAGGGCGAGTACTACCTCACCGACGTGTTCGCCGCCGCCGCGCAGGAATACGCCGCTGCGGAAATCGTGATCGTCGCCGATGCGCTGGAGACCGAAGGCGCCAACGACCCGTGGCAGCTCGCGCAGCTCGAACGCGCGTTCCAGCTGCGGCAGGCGCGCGCGCTGTGCGTGGATGGTGCGCGACTGGCCGATCCGGCGCGCCTCGACATTCGCGGCAAGGTGACGGTAGGCCGCGATGTCGAGATCG
>Ga0209476_10001974_pt1 | contig 13797 bp, 14 predicted proteins | sample KloWWTrecipitate_FD_187179 | JGI IMG/M metagenome (GOLD analysis project Ga0209476, IMG submission 187179) | Active sludge microbial communities from Klosterneuburg, Austria, studying microevolution and ecology of nitrifiers - Klosterneuburg... | ecosystem: Engineered > WWTP > Aerobic digester... | reverse complement strand
CGGTCCGGGCCAGCGGTTTCTCGCAAAACACGTTCAGGCCCCGCCGCGCCGCTTCGATCACGAGTGCCGGGTGCTCGGCAGTTTCCGTGCAAATGTAGATGGAATTGAGCCCCGCCATTTCGAGGACTTCCCCGGGGTTCGAACTGGATAGCCTCGACCCGGTGATCCGGGCAAAGCCTTCCGCCCGCTCCGGGTCGCGGTCGCACACGGCGGCGTATTCGCCCGGGACAAGCTCGCTGCGCAGCGAACCACGCAGATTGCGGGAATGGAACCGGCCAATATGGCCACATCCGATAAGGCCAACGACGGGAGCTGCCACGGTGCCTCGGGAGTCGGGGATTTTGCGCGCATTTTACCCCCCGATTGCCGCAGTCTGGTGATCGTGTCCCCGCCGTCGGCGATGCTCCATCTCAGCCGCCGGCGGAAGGAATTACTGGGGGCGCTAGTGACCTTCCGCCGGCGGCGTTTTTCCCCCTCCCGCTTTGTTCGCTTCCGGGCCTCGTGCTATAGTCGGCCCCGTCCTTAAAGACGAATTTCACAAACGGCTCCGGCGTGCTCTACGAATACGGTCACATCGGCATCCTGGTCATCATCGCCCTCGTCTTTCCGCTGGGGGCGATCGTTACGTCGTGGGCGCTCCAGTTCGCGCGAATCCGCCCCACAAGTAAGCCGAACGTCGTCCGCGATGACATCTACGAATGCGGACTTCGCACCGAGGGGCCCAGCCTCGTCCAGTTCAACTTCCGCTTCTACTACATCGCCCTCCTTTTCGTCCTGCTCGATGTCGAAATCGTCTTCCTTTTCCCGTGGGCGCTCGTCTTCGCCGAGGCCGGCTGGGCCGGTTACGCCAAGGGATTGCTGTTCATCGGTACCTTCGTCATCGGCGGCATCTACGCATGGAAGAAACGCGCACTGGAGTGGCGGCTGTGACCCGCGAACTTAGCGGCCCCGAAGCTGCCGCCCTCGCCGAGTCAGCCGTACCCGGTTCGGTTGCCCGCACCACGGACACGGCCTGCTACCTCAAGCCCGGGCGCCTGGTCGCGGCTCTCGATGCGCTCAAGAACAGCCGCGAGGCCGACCTCGTCCACCTGACCAACCTTTGCGGCGTTGACTTCTGGGATCACTTCGAAGTGGTCTACCACGTCCAGTCCTTCGATAAGAACCAGATCGCGCTCTTTAAGGTCGAGGTCTCCGATCGCGAAAAGCCATCCGTTCCCAGCGTCGTCCCCGTCTTCCACGGCGCCTGGATGCAGGAGAACGAGACCTACGACCTCTTTGGCATCCGGTTCGAAGGGCACCCCAACCTCTACCGCATCCTTCTCTGGGAAGGCTACCCCGGCTGGCCGCTCCGCAAGGACTTCCTCTCCATGCCCGGCGGTCTCCAGCCTGGCCTCGGCGATTTCGCCGGGACAACTCCCCGGTCTGAGCCGACTGTGAAGGTGGTCAAATGACCGGCGCCATCAAGAGCGAACCGTTCGTCATCAACATCGGTCCCCAGCACCCCTCCACCCACGGTGTCTTCCGCATCCGCGCCACCGTCGATGGTGAAAAAGTCATCGACGCCGAAATGGTCATGGGCTACCTCCATCGCTCGATGGAGAAGCTCGCTGAAGAGCGCACCTACACCCAGAACATCCCCTTCACCGACCGGACCGACTACCTCAGCAGCATGTCGAACAACCTCGGCTACTGCCTCGCGGTCGAGAAACTCGCCGGGATCGAAGTCCCTGCCCGCGGTAATGCCATCCGCGTTATCATGGCCGAACTCCAGCGCCTCGCCAGCCACTGCATGGCCATCGGCGCCTTCGCCAACGATACCGGAGCCTGGCAGACACCCGTCATGTGGGCATTCCGCGAACGCGAGAAGATCCTCGATATCTTCGAAGTAACCTCCGGCGCCCGCCTGACCTGCAACTACATGCGCATCGGCGGCGTCGCCTTCGACCTGCGTACACCCTTCGAGCCCATGGTTCGCCAGGTCCTCGCCGATCTCCCTCCCTTCATCGATGAGATGGAGAACCTCCTCTCTGGCAACGAGATCTTCATCAGCCGGACGCGTGGGATTGGCGTGCTCAGCCCCGAAATGGCCACCAATGCCAGCCTTAGCGGCCCGATGCTGCGGGGCAGCGGCATCGCATGGGACCTGCGCAAGGCCGATCCGTACTGCGGTTACGAGCAGTACGACTTCGCTATCCCCATCGGCTACCGCGGCGATAGCTACGACCGCTTCATCGTCCGCCTCGAAGAAATGCGGCAGAGCGTCAAGATCGTCCGCCAGGCACTCGATGGGTTGCCCACCGGCCCCTTCCGCACCGAAGTGCCCCTCGCCCTCCGCCCGCCCTCTGGCGAAGCGTACGCACGCATCGAGAGCCCGCGGGGCGAACTCGGCTACTACCTCGTTAGCGATGGCGGCCCCTCGCCCTTCCGCTTCCACATCCGCCCGCCGTCGTTCATCAACCTTTCCGCGCTCAAGGAAATGACCGTTGGTGGCACCGTCGCCGATGCCATTGTCGTCCTCGGCTCAGTCGACCTTGTTGTTGGGGAGATCGACCGATGATGCCGTTCCTCGCCTCGGATAAGTGGTACGACCTGCGCGACCTCTCCAATATCTCCCGCGAGATCCTCGAAGGGGCCGACAGGGTCCTCCCCTTCGGCATCGTCTATGTGCTGGCCGCCCTGCTCGGCTTCGTCGCCAGCTTCCTCATCTTCGTACTGCCTTCCCAGTTATTCGTCGGCGTCTACGGCGAACGCAAGCTCATCGGCCGCATCCAGTCACGCTACGGCCCGAACCGCGTTGGCCCCTTTGGCCTGCTTCAGCCCATCGCCGATGCCATCAAGCTCATCCAGAAAGAAGCCCTCACGCCAACGCGCTCCGACCGCGTGGTGATGTATATCGCGCCGCTCTTCTTCGTCGCGCCGGCGGTCCTCCTCTTCGCGGTCATCCCCTTCGGCCCGAACATGATCTTCGCCGATGTTCCCGTCAGCCTGATGTACTTCCTCGCCATTTCCTCCCTGCCGGTCCTCGCCAACTTCATGGCAGGCTGGAGTGCCAACAACAAGTACAGCCTCTTCGGCGCCATCCGCATCGTCGCCATGACTATCAGCTACGAAACGCCACTCGTGATGTCGCTCCTTGGCGCAGTCGTCATCGCCGGGACGCTCAACCTCCAGGGCATGGTTCTCTGGGCCGATGAGTACAAGATTTGGCTCGGCTTCGTCACTCCGCTCGCGCTCGTCATCTACTTCATCTGCGTCAGCGCCGAACTCAACCGGACCCCGACCGACATCGCCGAGGCCGAATCTGAGATCGTCGCCGGCTACCTCACCGAGTACTCCGGCATGAAGTGGGGCCTCTTCTACGGCATGGATATCGGCTACGCGATCGCTGCTTCGGCCTTCGCCGTCACGGTCTTCCTTGGTGGCTGGACGCTCTTCGGCCTTGAGCAATGGGTTCCCCCATGGCTCATCTTCATCGGGAAGACGCACCTCTTCTACATGCTCTTCATCTGGACGCGCGGTACCCTGCCACGCCTCCGCTCTGACCAGCTCATGGCCTTCGCCTGGAAGTTCCTCCTTCCACTCGCCCTCTTCAACCTGTTCATCGTCGCTACCGAGCGCATGATCTGGGCCGAAGAAGGCTACCCCGATGCCTACGTCTATCTCTTCGCGATGTTCAACATCCTGGTGTCCATCCTCCTCCTGTTCTTCTGGGCCGATTTCAATGGCTACAAGCCCGGCGATACGCCCACTCGCCCGCGCCTCGTGAAGGAGCCCCGCGGCTATGTTCCCGTGGAGGAGCAGCTTTGATGGACGGCTTCGGTGTCACGTTCGCCTTCTGGGTCCTGGCTGCCATCACGCTCATCTCCGCCAGCGGCGTGATGTACTCCCGCAACCTCTTCCATGCGGTGCTCTTTCTCATCCTCACTTTCATCGGCGTCGCCGGCTTCTTCGTACTGCTCTCCGCCGAGTTCATTGCGATGGCCCAGGTCATCATCTACGTCGGCGCCATCGCCGTACTCGTACTCTTCGCCGTCTTGCTCACACCGCGCGCCAGCCGCGATAACGCTGAGACCCGGATGGCCCTCCCGGGCGCACTCCTCGCCGTCTGTCTCGCTGCCGTCTTTCTTTTCGTCATCCACGATACTGGCTGGAAGACGACCGCCGAGCCGCCAGCCATCTCGACCAGCGACCTGGGCAATGCCCTCCTCGAGATCTGGGTGCTGCCCTTCCTGCTCGCCAGCGTGCTCCTGACTGCCGCTCTCATTGGCGCCATCATGCTCACCCGCTCGGCCGAAGAAGAAGCGGAGGATGCCCTGTTATGAGTATCGGGATCGAACACTTCCTCACGGTTGGGGCGCTGCTCTTCTGCATCGGCCTGATAGTCGCGCTCGGCAAGCGCAATGCCGTCGGCGTCCTCATGGGCGTCGAGCTCATGCTCAACGCAGTCAACCTCACGCTCATCACCTTCTCGCGCTTTGCGGTGAGTCCCCGGCCCGTCACCGGCCAGGCGTTCACCGTCTTCATTATTACCGTCGCTGCGGCCGAAGCAGCCGTCGCCCTCGCCCTCGCCGTCGCCGTCTATCGCAATCGCGATACCGTCGACGTCGACCAGATGAATCTCCTCAGGTCGTGATTGCCAATGTGGGTTGAGTTCATGACCGTGCGCAACGCCTACCTGGCCCAGACCTGGCAGGAGCTGTTCGCCGCCGAAGGGCTTTCCGTTCGGGTTATCCCTCCCATCGGCTTCGGCGAGGCCGCCTCGCTGCGCGATGAGCGCACCATCTACGTTCCCTCCGGGAAGGCCCACGTCGCCCGGGAAATCCTGAGGAAGATCTAGCCGATGTTGTTCCTCGAAGCCGCCCACGCCGCCCAGGCCCCCACAATCGCTGAGGAACTCCTCTGGGCGATTATCCTCTGCCCACTCGCGGCATGGGGCCTCATCGCGCTCTACGTCCGGAAGATCCCCATCGCTGCCGGCTATCTTGCCATCCTCGGCGTGGGCGCCGCCTGCGTCCTCAGCTACGTCACCCTCTTCAACGTCATGGATGCCGATGGCGCCGCCGCCATCCATACCCACGAGTGGTTCACCGCAGGCGGCCTCACCGTGAACCTCGGCGTCCGTGTCGATGGTCTCACCGCCGTGATGCTCGTCGTCGTCACCTCCGTCGCTTTCCTCGTCCAGGTCTATTCGACAGGCTACATGGAGGGCGACCACGGCTACGGCCGCTACTTCGCCCACATGTGCCTCTTCACCACCTCGATGCTCGGACTCGTCCTCGCCGACAACCTCTTCCAGATGTTCATCTTCTGGGAGTTGGTCGGCCTCTGCTCCTATCTGCTCATCGGGTTCTGGTTCCACAAGCCGAGTGCCGCTGCTGCCGCCAAGAAGGCCTTCATCGTCACCCGCATCGGCGACCTTGGCCTGCTCGCCGCCCTTCTCCTCGTCTGGACTCGCGCGGGGACATTCGATGTCACCGCCATCCAGGAGTGGGCCACCAGCGGCGAGCCTGAATCCTACATCGTCACTCTCTTCGCATTGGGTATCTTCGCGGGGGCCGCCGGCAAGTCCGCCCAGTTCCCCCTCCACGTTTGGCTCCCCGATGCCATGGAAGGCCCGACGCCGGTTTCCGCGCTCATCCATGCCGCCACCATGGTCGCCGCCGGCGTCTACCTCGTCGCCCGGTTCTTCCCTGTCTTCGAAGCTTCCCAGGATGCCTCGGACGTCGTCGCCTGGATCGGCGCCGTGACCGCCCTCGTAGCCGCAACCATCGCACTCGTCCAGACCGACTTCAAGCGCGTGCTCGCCTACTCCACCGTTAGCCAGCTCGGCTACATGATGCTCGCCCTCGGCGCCTTCGGGTATGTCGCCGCAATCTTCCACCTCTTCACCCACGCCTTCTTTAAGGCGCTCCTTTTCCTCGGCAGCGGCTCCGTCAACCATGCAACCAACACCTTCGACATGCGCCAGATGGGCGGCCTGAAGAAGCACATGCCGGTCACCTATTGGACCTTCATCATCGGCTCGCTCAGCCTGGCCGGCATCTTCCCGCTGGCCGGCTTCTGGTCGAAGGACGAAATCCTCCTCGATGCCTGGCGCCACGACCGCGGCCTCTGGGCCGTGGGCATCACCGTCGCCTTCATGACAGCGTTCTACATGTTCCGGGCCATCTTCCTCACCTTCCACGGCGACTACAAAGGCGGCCAGCCTGTCGACCACCACGATGAGGACTCGCACTTCCACGGCGACCCGGCACATCCCCACGAGTCGCCATGGCCGATGAAGGCACCGCTCATCATCCTCTCGGTCCCGGCCATCGCCGCTGGCTGGCTCGCCTACGACCACATGTTCAAGGACTTCATCGAGGCCGCCCTGCCGCACGCCCACTCCCACGGCAGCACCTTCGAAATAGGCATCGCCATCAGTTCCAGCATCGTCGCCATCGCCGGCATCGGCGCCGCCTGGGCAATCTATATCAAGAAGTGGGTCACCTCCGAGTCCATCCGGGCCACGTTCCTCCCGTTCGCGATCATCTTCGAACGCAAGTACTTCCTCGATGCCATCTATGAAGACCTCTTCGTCCGCCGGATCTTCCAGGGCGGCTGGAACCGGCTCATGCAGGCCAGCGATACCTTCATCGTCGATGGCGTCGTCAACGGGAGCGCACGCGTCGCGCGCGGCGCCAGCACGCGCCTCAAGGTCATCCAGACCGGCCAGGTCCAGGGCTACGGCCTCGGGATTGCCGCCGGCGTCATCATCCTTGCCCTCGCCGTCTTTACGGCGAACCCGCTTTAGGAGGCGGCCGTGGAACTCTCTCTCCTCGTCTTCCTCCCGGTCGCCGCGGCCGTGGTCATCCTCCTCCTTCCGCGGCGCATGGAGCAGCACGCGCGCTGGATTGCACTCGGTGGCTCGGTCGCCATCCTTGCCATCTCGCTCCAGATGTTCTTCACATTCGACCTCGATGCCCCCGGCTACCAGTTTGTCGAACGGCGCGAGTGGGTCGATGTAGGCGCCTTCAACCTCCAGTACTTCCTCGGCGTCGATGGCCTGAGCATGCCCCTGATCGTGCTGACCACCGTCCTGACGCTTGCCTCGGTCCTCGTCTCTTTCAGTGTCACGCTCCGGCCTCGTGCCTACTACGCCTGCCTGATGGTGCTCGCCAGCTCGGTGATCGGCGTCTTCGCCGCCCTCGATTTCTTGCTCTTCTTCCTCTTCTGGGAGCTCGAACTCTTCCCCATGTACCTGCTCATCTCGATCTGGGGATCGGGCCGCCGCGAATACTCGGCAATGAAGTTCGTGCTCTACACCATCGCCGGCTCCGCCTTCATGCTCGTCGGCATCCTCGTCCTCGCCTTCAATGCCAACACCTTCGATATCGAAGTCCTCGGCCAGACCGACTTCCAGGATACCGTCATCCCCCTGGGGTGGGTCTTCCTCCTCCTCTTCATCGGGTTCGCGGTCAAGCTCCCAATCGTCCCGCTTCACACATGGCTGCCCGATGCCCATGGCGATGCGCCGACTGCCGTCTCCGTCATGCTCGCCGGCGTCCTCCTGAAGATGGGCGGCTACGGACTCATCCGCATGTGCATCACCATGATGCCCGGCGTGGCTGAGGACTGGGATACGTGGCTCGCCGCAATCGGCGCGATCAGCGTCCTGTATGGCGCGTTCATCACCCTTCGCCAGACTGACCTCAAACGCCTCATCGCCTATTCGTCCGTCAGCCATATGGGCCTTGTCCTGCTCGGCATCGGCGCCCTTGGCGATACCGGCCTCACCGGCGCCACCTACCAGATGCTCGCTCACGGCCTCATCACCGGCCTCATGTTCGCCACGGTCGGGCTCATGTACGAACGCACCCACACCCGCGAGATTGCCCGTCTCGGCGGCCTTGCCCGCCAGATGCCGCTGATCGCGACCGGCATGGTGTTCGCCGGATTTGGCAGCCTCGGCCTCCCCGCTCTTGCCGGCTTCATCGCCGAAGCCGCCATTTTCCTCGGCGCCTTCCAGCAATTCGAATGGGCGGTCCTCGCATCCATTTTCGGAGCGGTGCTCTCCGCCGGGTACGTCCTCTGGATGCTGCAGCGCGTCGTCTTCGGCCCCGTGAACCACGAATGGGATGGGGTCACCGACCAGCGCCACTGGTGGGAACATGCTGTCGTCATCGGCCTCGCTGCCCTTGTCGTGTTGCTCGGTGTCTACCCGGCCCTCATGACCGACATGATCAACCCTGCCATCGACTCCATCGTGCTGAGGATTGAATCTTGAACAGCCTCGATATCGCCGGCCCTCAGCTCGCCGTCCTCATTGCCGCCGGGGTGGTGGTCCTCGTCGATTCGCTCATCCCCCAACAGCGGCGCATGCTTCCGCTCATCGCCATCCTGGGGCTCGCAATCTCCGCCCTCTGGACCACCTCGTGGGTTGTCCGCGGCGATTACCAGAACGCCTTCGCCGATACGCTCGCGCTCGACCGATTCTCTGTTTTCTTCTACTACCTGTTCGCGGGAATCACCGCCACCGTCGTCCTTGCCTCCATCGATTGGGTCAACCGCGAAGGCCGTGCCCAGGGCGAGTACTACGCCCTCGTGCTCACCGTCTGCAGCGGCCTCATGTTCCTCGCCGCTTCACGCGATCTCATCACCATCTTCATTGCCCTCGAACTCTCCTCCATCCCGCAGTACATCCTCGCCGGCTGGGGGAAGGATTCGAAGTCGAGCGAGGCCGGCCTCAAGTACCTCCTCGCGGGCGCCGTTGCCTCGTCGCTGCTCCTCTATGGCATGGCCCTCATCTACGGCATTACCGGCACCACCCTGCTGCCCGGGATCGCTACCGCCATCGAAGCCGATGGGCAGTCCTACCGGGCCCTCCTGGTCGTCGCTACCGTGCTGGTGATTGCCGGCTTCGGCTTCAAGATGGCGGTCGTCCCCTTCCAGATGTGGGTGCCCGATGTCTACCAGGGCGCACCGACACCCGTCGCCGCCTTCCTCTCCGTCGGCTCCAAGGCCGCGGCCTTCGCCGTGGTGCTCCGTGTCTTCTTCGAAGCGCTACGCGCCGATTTCCTCAGCGATGACTGGTCAATGATCTTCGCCGTGCTCTCGGCCGCCTCGATGACGCTCGGAAACCTGATGGCCGTCACGCAATCCGACATCAAGCGGATGCTCGGCTATTCCTCCATCGCCCAGGCCGGCACCTTCATGATCGGGCTCGCCGCCATCAGCGTCCCCGGCGAGCAATTCACCCTCGGGGCATCGGCCATCCTCGTCTACGTCGCCGCCTACGCCCTTACGAACCTGGGCGCCTTCATCGGGGTCATCGCCATTTCGCAACGCATCGGCAGCGACCAGATCAAGGACTATGCGGGCATGTGGAAACGCTCGCCCGTGCTGGCGCTCGCCCTCGCTCTCTGTCTCGTGTCGCTCACTGGCGTGCCGCCTACCGTCGGTTTCTGGGCCAAGATGTTCGTGTTCAACGCCGGCATCCGCGCCGACCTCGTCTGGCTGGTCCTGATCGGTGTCCTCAACAGCATCGTCGCCGGCTACTACTACCTCTCAGTCGCCCGCACCATGTTCATGGGCGAGGCGGAAGAGGGGCAGGGGTTCCGTGCCTCACCGCCGATCGCCGTGGCCATGGGCGCCGCAACGCTTGGCGTCGTGCTCTTCGGGGTCATCCCCATGCCGCTGATGTCGGCGGCGCGCGATGCCGCCGAGGTCTTCGCGCGCTAACGGTGTACGACGAAATCCCCTACGACATCACCATCGAAGTAGCCGTTGAGGCACCTTCGCTCGATGGCGAGGCGCTCCATCGCCTCGCTGCCCGTGTCATGGCCGGCGAAGAGGTCGGCCCCCGGACCGCGCTCGCCATCCTCATCACCAGCGACGACGAAGTGCGCCAGCTCAACCATCAGTTCCTGGGCATCGATGAACCTACCGACGTCCTTTCCTTCCCCGATGAAGCCGACGACTTCGTCCAGGGAGCGGCCGATGAGCCGCTCCTGGGCGATATCGCCATCGCCCTTCCAACCGCCATCCGTCAGGCCGCTGAATCGGGACACTCCCTCGATGCGGAGGTCGCGCACCTGCTCACCCACGGCATACTCCACCTCTGCGGCTACGACCATGTGAACGGCCCCGAGGAAGAAGCGGAAATGCGCGCGCGCGAAGAGCACTACCTGGGTGACCTCCAACACATCCACAGGCACTGAAGCCGGGATTTCTCCGAGTTCACGGCATAAGTCACCCGCCGGCCGATGGCAGGCCGTCCGGGTGGGTTATTGGGGCCGAACGGCCTTGCCGCCAACGGGGCCCCCGCCTATCTTGGGTGAATCGTGGGCCTAGCTATCCTCTTTACCGGAACGGCCTCTCCACGCGCCGGGCGGCTTGCCGCCTGGCTTCTGGCCATCTCCTTCCTGCCGATGCTCACCTTCGTCGGCCACTGGCCCGCCATCGAGATCCCACTCCCGGGCACCGATGCCTTCCTTCGCGTTCCCCTGACCGGAACAGGGCACGCCGATGCCGGTACCCACGCCCATACAGGCAGTGCCCACAGCCACGACGGCGAATCCGGTGATGGCCACGCGCAGCACTGCCACGCCGGTTCGGCGGGATGTTCCGATACCCCCGTTCCCGGTCTTTCCACGGTTGCCATGCTCCGCGATGTAGTCGGTTCGCTCGGCGCGACCGACGCCTGGCTCTCCACCGATCTCGCATCCGATGCGATGCTGCGGCCCATCTCGCTCATACCGCTCGATCCCCCTCCCCGGCTCGCCTGAACTCCCTTCCTCCCCTCAGCCCCTCTGGCCAATCGCTCAGCCCGGGAGCTGGCCGTGCCCGCCGTTTGGCGCGGCACACGCCAGCCTGCCACCCGGCCGCTGCGCCATTGCCTGCAGCGATGAATGGAGATACCCCGTGGCAGAAACCACGAAGGCAGCCGTCGCCGATACGCCGGCAAGCCACTGTTCCCCCGCGTGGGACGCGCTCATCCGCGATGACGAGCGCATGCGGACGGTCAGTCCCCAGGAATTCATGCCGATCTTCCAGGGCATGATGAAGGGCGGCTGCAAGGCCTGCCCCAAAGAGCAGACCACTGCCTGCCAGAACCTTGAGAAGCCACTCGTCGTGCTGGGTCACGATGTGGTGCGCTCCATGTTCTCGATGCCCTGGGAGTTCAAGGCCGAGGACATCATCGCCGGCGGCGCCAGCGATGCCTCCGTACGGCATGACGATATCCGCCGTGTGATCCGGCACATCGAGGCCATCGCCCGCGCCAGCGGCAGCGATGCCGTCTCGCTCGCCGATGCCGCCGAAGGCCTTGCGGCGCTGGGAGGCAACTTCGCCTACTCCAGCCCGGGTGAAGTGGAGCCCCAGTTCTCCCGCCTGGTCGCGGGAGTGGTTGAGCCGTGGAAGGTTACCGCGCGCGGACGCGCCGAATCGCGCGAGCGCGCCGCCGCGTTCCGCTCCAACCCCGTCGCCGCGATGCGCAACGCCGAAGGGATCAAGCAGGCGCTCCCCTACGAGGCGACCGTCCACGATGCCCTCGCTGCCCGTGAGCTGAACTGGTGCAACCACGTCCCGCACCTTTTCACGCGCATGATGACCCGGGTCCACCTCGATGACGCCGCCTTCGCCGCCATGCTCGATGCCTCCGAGGCCGTCGCGCGTGAACGTCACCACTCCGGGGTCACACCGCGCGATGTGGAGACGGCGCTCATGCGCGCCGCGACCGTGGGCATCGAAGACCAGGCCTGAATCAACCTCCCTCGCCGGGTCCGTGGCTGCGCGTATAAACGCCGCGTCCGGAATCCAGCATTCCAAACGCCTTCCGGGCGCGCCGCCGCCGGATTCACCTCCGCCCACGCGCGCGTGCCCCTCTACTGGAGCTAGCCATCATGAACGAATCTCACCTTCGCCAACCCGTCACACGGCGCGCCTTCATGGGTGCTGCCGCAACCTTTGCCGCGGGGGCTGCGGGCTTCCTCGCGGCAGGCTGCGGATCGAGCGATGACAACGACGCCACCCCCACTGGCTCGGCCTCACCATCCCCGGAGGGAGCCACCGCTACGGCGCAGCCCCGCAAGGGCGGTACCTTGCGCACCAATCAGACCGGCGACATCGTGCTCAACGCGGGTTATCCCTTCGTTGTCGCGCCCCAGAACCGCATGCTGCCCTGGATGCTCTCCGAGGCGCTCGTGCGCTACCGGTCGGATATCTCGAAGCCCGAACTCGTTCTTGCCGAGCGCTTCGAATACAACGCCGACCGCACGCAGCTCACCGTCGCGCTCAAGCCCGGCCTTACATTCCATAACGGCGCGCCAGTCACTCCGGAGGATGTCTTCTTCGGCATCGATTTCAACCTCGACCCGAAGCAGTTCGGCGTCACTACCGCCGGGGTGACATCCGCGCTCGCAAAGGCCATCGTCGATCGCAAGAAGCTCGATGACCGGACGATGCAGTTCACCTTCGACCGTCCCCGTTACGACATGACGGGCTTCTTCGTCGGCCTGAACATCACCCAGAAAGCCAGCTTCGAAAAACTGCTCAAAGGCGAGAGCGTCCAGGGAACCGGGCCGTACATGTTCAAGGATTGGACGCCGGGCGTCGGCTACACCCTCGCCCGCAACCCAAACTGGCACCTCAGTGCCAGCGAGGGCGGACCCTACCTCGACGAGGTGAAGGTCAAAATCTTCGCCGATGACGATTCCGCGGCCAATGCCTTCGAGGCCGGCGAACTCGACATAGCGTTCCGCCTGCCCGGCTCCGCGGCCAGGCGTTTCCGCGATCGCGTCCACACGGCGCCGCGAATTGGCGGCCTCATCCTCGCCATGGTGGTGAAGAACCCGCTCCTCGCGGATAAGCGCGTCCGCCAGGCCCTCTTCCTTGCCGTCGATAAGAAGCGCATTGCCGACGAAATTGGCGAAGGCTTCTACGCCGCCACTTCCCAGCTCTGGCCCGAATACTCACCCGCATTCGATCCAGCACTGGAAACCCCGAGCTACAACCTCGAAAAGGCGAAGGCGTTGCTCAAGGAAGCGGGCTTCAGCCAGTCCGCACCCCTGGCCATCGAATACTCCCAGCGGAGCACCGCCAGCGTCACCGTCGTCCAGAAGGACTTCGAAGCGATCGGCGTGAAAACCGAACTCGTGCCAGTTGACGCGGCCGCGCTCGTGACTCGCATCCGCAATCGTCAGGTCCAGGACATCGTCGCCAGCGGCACCAATTTCGGCGACCCGATCCCTGCTTCTGCCCTGCGCGGCAATGGCAACATCGCTATCCCCAACGTCAGCTACCAGGAATCACCCGAGCTCGCCGATATCCTCCAGAAGGTCGGCACGCTCGATCCGCTGTCCGCCGAGGCGAAGACGCTCTACTCCCGCTTCAACAAGCTCTGGATGGACGACCCATGGATTATCCCCATGGAACCCTCGGGCGCGCTCGACGCGGTCGGAAAGAGCGTCCAGGGCTTCGATGAGTACTTCGTGCAGCCGCTCCAGGCGCCGAACCTCGGACGGATCTGGCTCAAAGCCTGAACCGTCCCGGATTGAACAGGCCGGTGGGTGGCGTTTCCCCCTCTCTCTCTCTCCGCCACCCACCGGCCCCACCCCTCCACCTGGAGGCCCACGTCAGCAGCATTCCTCGTGCGGGACGGATCTGGCTCAAAGCCTGAACCGTCCCGGATTGAACAGGCCAGTGGGTGGCGTTTCCCCCTCTCTCTCTCCGCCACCCACCGGCCCCACCCCTCCACCTGGAGGCCCACGTCAGCAGCATTCCTCGTGCGGGACGGATCTGGCTCAAAGCCTGAACCGT
>Ga0209476_10001973_pt1 | contig 13797 bp, 23 predicted proteins | sample KloWWTrecipitate_FD_187179 | JGI IMG/M metagenome (GOLD analysis project Ga0209476, IMG submission 187179) | Active sludge microbial communities from Klosterneuburg, Austria, studying microevolution and ecology of nitrifiers - Klosterneuburg... | ecosystem: Engineered > WWTP > Aerobic digester... | reverse complement strand
TGTCGGCGGCGGTGCGCACGGCTTCCTCGGCGTCGATGGTGCCATTGGTCTCGATGTCGAGCACCAGCTTGTCGAGGTCGGTGCGCTGTTCGACGCGCGCGGACTCGACCGCATACGCCACGCGGCGGACCGGCGAGAACGAGGCATCCAGCATCAGGCGGCCGATCGCGCGGGTTTCTTCATCCGGGCGGCGGCGCGCAGCGGCCGGCTGGTAGCCGAAACCGCGGCTGATGGTAAGGCGCATGTTGAGCGCCACGTCCTTGGTCAGGCTGGCGATCACGTGGTCGGGGTTCAGCACCTCGACGTTGTGGCTGGTCTTGATGTCGCCGGCGGTGACGATGCCCGGGCCCTGCTTCTTGAGCTCCAGGGTGTCGCTGTCGCCGCTGTGCATGCGGATGGCAACGTCCTTCAGGTTCAGCAGGACTTCGAGCACGTCCTCCTGCAGGCCTTCGACCGTGGTGTACTCGTGCAGCACGCCGTCGATCTCGACCTCGGTGATCGCGAAGCCGGGGATCGAGGACAGCAGCACGCGGCGCAGCGCGTTGCCGAGGGTATGACCGTAGCCGCGTTCCAGCGGTTCGATCACGACCTTGGCGCGGTTGTCGGCGATGCGCTCGATCTGCGGACCGCGGGGGCGCAGCACTTGGGTTGCGGTAACCGTCATTCGTGATGTCTCCTGCTGGCCTGCGCGGGGGGCGCAGGCCGGTGGCAATGGCTTACTTCGAGTACAGCTCGACGATCAGCGCTTCGTTGATGTCGCGCGGCAGGTCGGCGCGGTCCGGCACGGCCTTGAAGACGCCGGCGAACTTGTTCGCATCGACCTCGACCCACGACGGCGACAGGTCCATCTGCTGGGCAACGGTCAGCGATTCCTTGACCCGGAGCTGGCGGGCAGCCTTCTCGGACAGGGCGATCGCGTCGCCGGCCTTGACCGCGTAGGACGGCAGGTTGACCGACTTGCCGTTGACGGTGATGCCGCGATGGCTGACCAGCTGGCGCGCGGCCGGGCGGGTGACCGCGAAGCCCATGCGATACACGACGTTGTCGAGGCGGGTCTCCAGCATCTGCAGGAGGTTCTCGCCGGTGTTGCCCTTCTTGGTCGCGGCCTTCTTGTAGTAATTGCGGAACTGGCGCTCCAGCAGGCCGTAGATGCGCTTGACCTTCTGCTTCTCGCGCAGCTGGGTGGCGTAGTCGGACAGCTTGCCCTTGCGCACGTTGGCGCCGTGCTGGCCGGGCTTCTGCTCCAGCTTGCACTTGGAATCGAGCGCGCGCGCCGGCGACTTCAGGCCGAGGTCGGCGCCTTCGCGACGGGCGAGCTTACAGGTGGGACCGATATAACGAGCCATTTTCTTCTGCTCCCCGGCGTCAGACGCGACGCTTCTTCGGCGGACGGCATCCGTTGTGCGGGATGGGCGTCACGTCGATGATGTTGATGATCTTGTAGCCGACGTTGTTCAACGAACGCACGGCCGACTCGCGCCCCGGGCCCGGGCCCTTGATGCGCACTTCCAGCGACTTCACCCCGTAATCGAGGGCGGCCTTGCCGGCCTTCTCGGCGGCGACCTGCGCGGCGAACGGGGTCGACTTGCGCGAACCGCGGAAACCCGCGCCGCCCGAAGTGGCCCACGACAGCGCATTGCCCTGGCGATCGGTGATGGTGACGATGGTGTTGTTGAAAGAAGCGTGGACGTGGGCGATGCCGTCGGTGACGACGCGCTTGATCTTCTTCTTGGTCTTGGTTGCTGCAGGCTTGGCCATGATGTCTGTCCCTTACTTCTTGATGGCCTTGCGCGGACCCTTGCGGGTGCGTGCATTGGTACGGGTGCGCTGGCCACGCAGCGGCAGGCCGCGACGATGGCGCAGGCCGCGGTAGCAGGCCAGGTCCATCAGTCGCTTGATCGCCATGCCGACTTCGCGGCGCAGGTCGCCCTCGACCACGAACTTGCCGACTTCGGCGCGCAGGCGCTCGACGTCCGGCTCGGACAGGTCACGGATCTTGGTCGACGAATTCACGCCGGCCGACTCGCAGACCTGCTTGGAACGGGTACGGCCGATGCCGTAGATGCTTTGCAGCCCGACCCAGACGTGCTTCTGGGCAGGCAGGTTGACGCCCGCAATACGCGCCATAAGGCGATCTCCGATAACGTAAAGGCGGCGGATTTGGCAATCCGGCGCAGTGAACATGAAATTATAGCGAGGTCTCGGGTTTTCAGGAAGCCCCCGCCCGGAATGGCGCGGGAACCCGGCATGGGGAGTGTGCCCATGCTCCGGCGATGGCCCCGAACTGGCAGTACCCGGCAGGCTTCCCTCGCGGAAAGGCTCCCCGGCCTGCCCGCGCGCTACTCCGGCGCGCGGGTCGGTTCGGGGCCACCCGTGCGCGAGACTGCCGCCCGGGTCGCCCATTTGCCAAGCCGCGCAGATGTCGGCTTTGGCTGGTTGTTCGTTGCCATCCATGGCGCTGGTTCACGGGCTCCGTGGAGCCCTGCCCGGACTCCTGTCCGGGCGCTCGGCGGTTCAGCGCAGCAGTGCTGCGCTTAGCGCGAACCCCCTCGCCCCTTCAGGTTCGCCTTCTTCAGCAGGCTCTCGTACTGGTGCGACATCAGGTGCGCCTGTATCTGCGCGATGAAATCCATCACCACGACCACCACGATCAACAGCGAGGTTCCGCCGAAGTAGAACGAGGTCCCCAGCTGGGTGCGCATGATCTCCGGCAACAGGCAGACCAGAACCAGGTACAGCGAACCCGCCAGCGTCAGCCGGGTCAGCACGCCGTCGACATAGTCCGCGGTCGCCTTGCCCGGCCTGATGCCCGGGATCAGCGCGCCCGACTTCTTCAGGTTGTCCGCGGTTTCCTGCGAATTGAACACCAGCGCGGTGTAGAAGAAAGCGAAACCGATGATCAGCGCGGCCAGCAGGATCATGTGCAGCGGCTCGCCGGGCGACAGCATCTGGCTCACCTTCTGCAGCCAGCTGGTCGCCGCATTGCCGGACTGGCCGAACCACGTCGAGGCGGTGGCCGGGAACATGATGATCGACGAGGCGAAAATCGGCGGGATGACGCCCGACATGTTGAGCTTGAGCGGCAGGAACGAGCTCTGGTTCATGTACGCGCCGCGGCCACCCTGGCGACGCGCGTAGTTCACGGTGATGCGGCGCTGGCCGCGCTCCATGAACACCACGAACCAGGTGAAGCCCATCACGATGGCGAGGATGAAGAACACCGTGATCCACTGCATGTCGCCGCTGTTGGCCTGCTGCAGGGTGTTGAGCACCGCGCCCGGCAGGCCGGCGACGATGCCGGCGAAGATGATCAGCGACACGCCGTTGCCGATCCCGCGCTCGGTGATCTGCTCGCCCATCCACATCAGGAACATGGTGCCGGCGGTCAGCGAGACCACCGCGGTCATCACGAAGCCGGGGCCCGGGTTGTACACCACCGGGATCCCGCCGCTGGCGCCCTGGCCCTGCAGGGCGATGGCGATGCCGGCGGCCTGGAACACGGCCAGGAACACCGCGCCGTAGCGCGAATACTGGGTGATCTTGCGACGGCCGGATTCGCCTTCCTTCTGCAACGCCTTCAGGCTGGGCAGGATCTGCACCATCAGCTGCATCACGATCGACGCGGAGATGTACGGGATCACGTTCAGCGCGAACAGCGAGAACCGCGAAAGCGCGCCGCCGCTGAACATGTTGAACATGTCCACGATGGTGCCCTGCTGCGATTCCATCAGCTGCAGCATGGCTTCCGGGTTCACGCCCGGCACCGGGATGAAGCAGCCGATGCGATAGACGATCAACGCACCGAGGACGAACAGCAGGCGCGAGCGAAGTTCAGTGAACTTGCCCGCGCCCGCGAGGCCCGACAACGCATTCGCGTTTCGCGACATTCGCCGGTTACTCCGCCAGCTTGCCGCCGGCGGCCTCGATCGCCGCCTTGGCGCCGGCGGTCGCAGCGATGCCCTTCAGCACGTACGCCTTGCTGACCTCGCCCTTGACCACGATCTTGGCGCGCTTGGCGGTGCTCGGCACCAGCTTGGCGGCACGCAGGGCGGCGAAATCGACATCACCGGCCGGCAGCGTGTCCAGCTTGTACAGCAGCACTTCCGCACAGTCGTTGGCCAGCTTCGAACGGAAGCCGATCTTCGGCAGGCGGCGCTGCATGGGCATCTGGCCGCCTTCGAACCCGGCCTTGATCTTGCCCTTGCCGGCGCGCGCGAACGAGCCCTTGTGGCCGCGGCCACAGGTCTTGCCGAGGCCGGAACCGATGCCGCGGCCGACGCGCTTGCGTTCCTGGCGGGCGCCCTCGGCGGGGCTCAAAGTATTCATTTTCATGGGATCAATCCTCGACCTTGACCAGGTAATGCAGCTGGTTGATCAGGCCACGCACCTGCGGGCTGTCCTTCAGCACGCGGACGCTGTTCAGCTTGCCCAGCCCGAGCGCCTTCACCGACAGGCGATGGCGCGACTGGGTACCGCGCAGGCCCTTGACCAGGCGAACGGTGACCGTTCCGGTTTCATTCTTAGCCATGGACCACGTCCTCCAGCTTCTTGCCGCGCTTGGCCGCGATCTTGGCCGGCGAGGTCATCGACTCCAGGCCGCGGATGGTGGCGCGCACCAGGTTGATCGGGTTGCGCGAACCGGTGGCCTTGGCCAGCACGTTCTTCACGCCCACCGCTTCCAGCACCGCGCGCATCGCGCCGCCGGCGATCACGCCGGTACCTTCGGAGGCCGGCATCATGAACACGCTGGCTGCACCGTGGCGGGCCTTCACCTGGTGGAACAGGGTGCCGCTGTTGAGGTCGACCGAGCTCATGCCACGGCGCGCCTGCTCCATCGACTTCTGGATGGCCACCGGCACTTCGCGCGCCTTGCCATAGCCAAAGCCGACCTTGCCGGCGCCGTCGCCCACCACCGTCAACGCGGTGAAGGTGAACTGGCGACCGCCCTTGACGGTCTTGCTGACGCGGTTGACCGCGACCAGCTTTTCGATCATGCCGTCATCGACCTCTTCGCGGTCGCGTCCGCGGCCGCGGGATTCGCGTGGTTCTGCCATTTCGATATCTCGTTTCGTTGAAGGGATTTGCGGCGGCGCCGCTTGTTGTTGGGATGTGGTGCGGATGTTCCGCCATGGCCGCAACCGGCCAGGACGCCCGATGCACCTTGCATCGGCAAGCGGATGTGGGCGTGGGGACGAAGCCCTGCGCCCTCATCGTGGATCAGAACTGCAGGCCGCCTTCGCGCGCGGCATCGGCCAGCGCCTTGATGCGGCCGTGGTAGCGGTAGCCCGAGCGGTCGAACGCGACCTTCTCGAAGCCCGCGGCCTTGGCACGCTCGGCGATCACCTGGCCGACCTTGGCGGCGGCTTCGGCATTCTTGCCATTCTTCAGGCCGGCCATCACGTCTGCCTGCACGGTGGAGGCGGATGCCAGCACCTTGGAGCCATCGGCGGTGAACAGCTGTGCGTACAGGTGCTGGCCCGTGCGCAGCACGGTCAGCCTCGGCACGCCGAGATTGCGGATGTGCGCGCGGGTGGACTTGGCGCGGCGCAGGCGGGCGGTGTTCTTGATGCTCATGGTCTGGTTCCTCGAAGCTGAAAGCGCGTGCATCCCGCGGGGGATTACGCCTTCTTGGCTTCCTTGCGGATGATGACTTCGCCGGCGTACTTCACACCCTTGCCCTTGTAGGGCTCCGGCGGGCGGTAGCCGCGGATCTTGGCGGCGACTTCGCCAACGCGCTGCTTGTCCGCGCCCTGCACCAGGATTTCGGTCTGGGTCGGGGTGCTGATGGTGATGCCTTCTGGCGACGGGAACAGGATCGGGTGCGAGAACCCGAGCGACAGGCTCAGGTCCTTGCCCTGCATGGCGGCGCGGTAGCCGACGCCGACCAGCTCGAGCTTGCGCTCGAACCCGGCGGACACGCCGTGCACCATGTTGGCGACGATCGCACGCAGGGTGCCGGTCAGCGGCACCAGCGAGGCGTCATTGGCCGACAACAGCGCGTTGCCGTCCTCGATCCTGACTTCGATTCCAGCGGGCTTCGGCACGCTCAGGGTCCCCTTCGGGCCCTTGACGCTGATCGACTCCGGCTGGACGTTGAGCTCGACACCCTGGGTCAGGGCAACCGGCTTCTTGGCGACTCGGGACATGGTCGTTACTCCCTTAGGCCACGATGCACAGGACTTCACCACCGACGCCCTGCTGGCGCGCCTGCGAGTCGGTCATGATGCCCTTGGAGGTGGAAATGATGGCGACGCCGAGTCCGTGCAGGACCTTCGGCAGCGCGTCCTTGCCGCGATACTGGCGCAGTCCCGAGCGCGACACGCGCTTCAGGGTCTCGATCACCGGCTTGCCCTCGTAGTACTTCAGGGCGATTTCCAGCTCGGCCTTGGCGCCCTGCTGGGTGACGCGCGCGTCGGCGATGTAACCCTCGTCCTTGAGGACGTTGGCGATCGCGACCTTGGTCTTGGACGACGGCATCTTCACCGTCTGCTTGCCAACCGCCGCCGCATTCTTGATGCGGACCAGCATGTCGGCGATGGGATCAGTCATGCTCATGGATTCACCTTATGAGTAGCACCGATATCCGCTTTCGCGAAAATCTGTTCGGATTGTGGACGCCGCCAGCCGGGGAACGGCGGTGGCGCTTGTCGCGACCGAAGGCCCGCATCGCTGCGGGCCTCGGGTTGTTCCTGCCTTGAGGACGGGAAGCCGCCCAATATAGCAGGAGTTTCGGTTACCAGCTAGCCTTGCGCAGGCCCGGAACGTCGCCGTTCATCGTCGCCTTGCGCAGCGCGTTGCGGCCCAAGCCGAACTTGCTGTACACGGCGCGCGGGCGGCCGGTCAGGACGCAACGGGTGGTCTGGCGGCTCGGCGAGGAATCGCGCGGCAGCTTCTGCAGCTTGACCGCCGCATCCATCTTCTCCTCGTAGGACGCATCCTGGCTGGAGATGATCTTCTTCAGCGCGTCGCGCTTGGCGCCATGCTGCTTGGCAAGCTTGGCGCGCTTGGCCTCGCGGTTCACCATTGAAGTCTTGGCCATCTTGTCTTGCCCTTAGTTGCGGAACGGGAAGCGGAAGGCCTCGAGCAGGGCCTTGGCCTCGGCATCGGTCTTCGCGGTGGTGGTGATCGCGATGTCCATGCCGCGCATCGCATCGACCTGGTCGAAATCGATCTCCGGGAAGATGATCTGTTCCTTCACGCCCATGTTGTAGTTGCCACGACCGTCGAACGAACGGCCCGACACCCCACGGAAGTCGCGCACGCGCGGCAGCGAGATGTTGATCAGGCGGTCCAGGAACTCGTACATCTTGGCGCGGCGCAGGGTCACCTTGGCGCCGATCGGCCAGCCGTCGCGGATCTTGAACGAAGCCACCGAGACGCGCGACTTGGTGACCTGCGGCTTCTGGCCGGAGATCTTGGCCATGTCGGCCACCGCGTTCTCGAGGATCTTCTTGTTGGTCGCCGCCTCGCCCACGCCCATGTTGAGCGTGATCTTGGTCAGCCTCGGCACTTCCATCGGATTGGTGTAACCGAATTGCTGCATCAGCTTCGGCACCACTTCGTCCTTGTAGAACTTTTCCAGACGCGTATTCATGGTCAGATCGCCTCACCGTTGGAGCGGAACACGCGAAGGCGCTTTCCATTCTCCAGGATCTTGGTGGCAACGCGTTCGCCCTTGCCCGTCGCCGGGTTGAGCAGCATCACGTTGGAGATGTGGATCGAAGCCTCGCGCTCGACCAGCCCGCCGGGCTGGCCGGCCTGCGGGTTCGGCTTGGTGGCGCGCTTGACCAGGTTCAGGTTGGAGACGTACACGCGCTCGCCATCCACGCGCAGCACCTCGCCGGTCTGGCCCTTGATCTTCTTGTTGCCGGTGGTGACGACCACCTGGTCGCCCTTCTTGATGCGATTCATGTCTTAGTCCTCTCCGCTCACAGCACTTCGGGGGCGAGCGAGACGATCTTCATGAACTTCTCGGAGCGCAGTTCGCGCGTCACCGGCCCGAAGATGCGGGTGCCGATGGGTTCATGCTTGTTGTTGAGCAACACCGCGGCGTTGCCGTCGAAGCGGATCAGCGAACCGTCGGCGCGGCGCACACCCTTGCGGGTACGGACCACGACGGCGTCGTAGACGTCGCCCTTCTTGACCTTGCCGCGCGGGATCGCGTCCTTCACCGACACCTTGATGATGTCGCCGATGCCGGCGTAACGGCGCTTGGAGCCGCCGAGCACCTTGATGCACATCAGCTCCTTGGCACCGGAGTTGTCGGCGACGTCGAGAAAGCTCTGCATCTGGATCATGGCTGTCTCTCCTTAGTCGGCCGCGCGCGCGAGGATCTCGACCACGCGCCAGTTCTTGGTCTTGGACATCGGCGCGCACTCGGCGATCCGAACGACATCGCCCTCGTTGCAGGCGTTGTCGGCGTCATGCGCATGCAGCTTGGTCGAGCGGCGCAGGTACTTTCCGTACAGTGCGTGCTTGACCTGGCGCTCGACGAGCACGGTCACGGTCTTGTCCATCTTGTTGCTGACGACGCGGCCATCGACCGTGTGCAGCTTCTTGGTTGTTTCGGTCATCGCGGCTGTCCTTACTTCTTCGCGCCGAGCAGCGTGTTGACGCGAGCGATCTCGCGGCGCACGCGGCGGGCCTCGTGGGTCTTGGCGAGCTGACCGGTGGCCTTCTGCATGCGCAGCGCGAAGCGCTCCTTCTGCAGCTCGACCAGGTGGGCCTTGAGCTCGTCCGCCGACTTCTGACGCATTTGCTTGAGTTCCATCAGCGCACCGTCCGGGTCACGAAAGTGGTGGTGACCGAGAGCTTGGCGGCGGCCAGGCGGAAAGCCTCGCGCGCGGTCGCCTCGTCGACGCCCTCGATTTCATAGATCATCCGACCGGGCTGGACCAGCGCGACCCAGTACTCCACGTTGCCCTTGCCGGAGCCCATGCGGACTTCGATCGGCTTCTTGGTGATCGGCTTGTCGGGGAACACGCGGATCCACATCTTGCCGCCACGCTTGACATAGCGGCTGATGGAACGGCGCGCGGCCTCGATCTGGCGCGCGGTCAACTGGCCGTGCGCGGTCGACTTCAGGCCGAACTCGCCGAAGCTGACGGCGTTGCCGTTCCAGCTCAGGCCCTCGTTGCGGCCCTTGTGCATCTTGCGGTATTTGGTTCGCTTGGGTTGCAACATGACTTAGTCCCTCGCTTCACGATCGCGGCGCGGGCCGCGCGGGCGTTCGCGGTCGCCACGATCATTGCGATCGTTGCGCGGCGCGCTGTCGTCCTGCTTCTCCTGGCCGATCTGGGAGAAATCGAAGATCTCGCCCCGGTAGACCCACACCTTGATGCCGATGATCCCGTAGGTGGTCTTCGCCTCGGCAAAGCCGTAGTCGATGTCCGCGCGCAGGGTGTGCAGCGGCACGCGGCCTTCGCGGTACCACTCCGAGCGGGCGATTTCCGCACCGTTCAGGCGGCCTGCCACGTTGACCTTGATGCCCAGCGCGCCAAGGCGCATCGCATTGCCGACCGCGCGCTTCATCGCGCGGCGGAACATGATGCGGCGCTCCAGCTGCTGCGCGATCGATTCGGCGACCAGCTGCGCGTCGAGCTCCGGCTTGCGGACCTCGGTGACGTTGATGTGCGCCGGGACGCCCATCACGTCGGACACTTCCTTGCGCAGCTTCTCGATGTCCTCGCCGCGCTTGCCGATCACCACGCCCGGGCGGGCGGTGTGGATGGTCACGCGGGCGTTGTTGGCCGGACGCTCGATCAGGATCTTGCTGATGCCGGCCTGGGCCAGCTTCTTGCGCAGCATCTCGCGGACCTTGAGGTCGGCGGCGAGGTACTCGGCGAAGTGCTTCTTGCCGGCGAACCACTTGGAGTTCCAGTCCTTGGCGATGCCCAGGCGGATGCCGATCGGATTGACTTTATGACCCATGATTACTTGCCCTCGCCCACGACCACGGTGATGTGGCTGGTGCGCTTGGTGATGCGCGTGCCACGGCCCTTCGCACGCGCCATGAAGCGCTTCAGCGAGGGACCTTCATCGACGGTGATGGCCTTGACCTTGAGTTCGTCCACGTCGGCGCCCTGGTTGTTCTCGGCGTTGGCGATGGCGGACTCCACGACCTTGCGGATCATGGTGGCGGCCTTCTTGTCCGAGAACTTCAGCAGGTTGACGGCGCGTTCGGCGGAGAGGCCACGGACCTGGTCGGCGACCAGCCGGGCCTTCTGGGCGGAGATGCGCGCGCTGCGCAGGATTGCTTTCGCTTCCATTGTCATCTCCTTACTTGCCCGACTTCTTGTCGCCGCCGTGACCCTTGAAGGTACGGGTCAGGGCGAACTCGCCGAGCTTGTGGCCAACCATGTTCTCGTTGACCAGCACCGGGATGTGGTTCTTGCCGTTGTGGATGGCGATCGTGAAGCCGATCATTTCCGGCAACACGGTCGAACGACGCGACCAGGTCTTGATCGGCTTCTTGCTGCTGCCCGCGGTCTCCACCTTCTTCTGCAGGTGGTGATCGATGAACGGGCCTTTCTTGAGTGAACGTGCCATTGCCGATTAGCTCCTGCGATCGCGCACGATGAACTGCGAGGTGCGCTTGTTCTTGCGGGTCTTGTAACCCTTGGTCGGCACGCCCCACGGGGTGACCGGATGCGGGTTGCCCTGGCCGGCCTTCGCCTCGCCGCCACCGTGCGGGTGGTCGACCGGGTTCATGGCCGCGCCGCGGACGGTCGGCTTCACGCCGCGCCAGCGCTTGGCGCCAGCCTTGCCCAGCTTCTCGAGGTTGTGCTCGTCGTTGCCGACCTCGCCGATGGTGGCGCGGCAGTCGGCCGGCACCTTGCGCATCTCGCCGGAACGCAGGCGAAGCATCGCGTAGATGCCCTCGCGCGCGACCAGCTGGACACCGGCGCCGGCGGCACGCGCGATCTGCGCGCCCTTGCCGGGCTTCATCTCGATGCAGTGCACGGTGGAACCGACCGGGATGTTGCGCAGCGGCAGCGTGTTGCCCGCCCGGATCGGCGCGTCACGCCCCGCGATCACCTGGTCGCCGGCCTTCAGGCCCTTCGGCGCGATGATGTAGCGGCGCTCGCCGTCGGCGTAGCACAGCAGCGCGATGTGCGCGGTGCGGTTCGGATCGTACTCGATGCGCTCGACGCGGGCGGCGATGCCTTCCTTGTCACGCTTGAAGTCGATGATCCGGTAATGCTGCTTGTGGCCACCGCCGATATGGCGGGTGGTGATGCGGCCGTGGTGGTTGCGGCCACCGGTCTTGCCCTGCTTCTCGAGCAGCGCCGCGTGCGGCGCGCCCTTGTGCAGGCCCGGCGTCACCACGCGGACCATCGAGCGACGGCCGGGCGAGGTGGGCTTGAATGTCATCAGTGCCATTGGCTAGTTCCTCAGGCCGAGGCCATCATCACGTCAATCGACTGGCCTTCGGCCAGCGTGACGTACGCCTTTCGCCAATCGCCGCGGCGGCCCTGGCGGAACTTGAAGGTCTTGGACTTGCCCTTCACGTTCACCACGTTCACCGCCTTGACCTTGACGTCGAAGATCTTCTCCACCGCGGCCTTCACATCGGCCTTGGTGGCGGTCTTCGCGATTTCAAAGACGTATTGGTTGGAGACTTCCTGCAGGCGCGCGGTCTTTTCGGACACGCGCGGCGCACGGATCACTTCGTAAACATTGGCGGTGCTCATGCCAGCCACTCCTCGATCTTCTTGACGGCATCGGAGGTGATGACGACGGTGTCGGCACCGACCAGCGCAACCGGGTCCAGGCCCTGCACGTCGCGGACCTGCACGTACGGCAGGTTGCGGGCGGACAGGTACACGTTCTCGGTGGCGTCCTCGGTGACGATCAGCGGACGCCGACCGACGTTGAGGTCCTTCAGCCTGGCGACCATGCCGCTGGTCTTCGGCGAATCCAGCTCGAAGCCCTCGACGACCATCAGGCGATCCTGGCGGTTCAGCTCGGACAGGATCGCGGCGATCGCCGCGCGGTACATCTTGCGGTTGACCTTTTGCGCGAAGCTGCGCGGCTTGGCCGCGAAGGTCACGCCGCCGCCGACGAAGATCGGGGCCGTCAGCGCACCATGACGCGCGCCGCCGCCCTTCTGCTTCTTCGACTTCTTGGTGGTGCCATTGACTTCCGAACGGGTCTTCTGCGCCTTGGTGCCGGCGCGACCTGCGTTGCGGTAGGCGACGACCACCTGGTGGACCAGGTCTTCGCTGAACTCGCGGCCGAACACTGCGTCGGAGACCGACAGCTTGTTGGCGCTACCGTTGATATTGAGTTCCATGATCAGACTCCCTTGCTCGTCGGGCGCACGATCACGTCGCCGCCCGGCGCACCCGGCACGGCACCGCGCACGGCGATCAGGCCGCGCTCGGCGTCGACCTTGACGACCTGCAGGTTCTGCGTGGTCTGGGTGACGTCGCCCATGTGGCCGGACATCTTCTTGCCCGGGAACACGCGACCCGGCGTCTGCCGCTGGCCGATGGAGCCCGGCGCGCGGTGCGACAGCGAGTTGCCGTGGGTGGCGTCGCCCATCTTGAAGTTCCAGCGCTTGATCGTGCCCTGGAAGCCCTTGCCCTTGGTCACGCCCTGGACATCGACGATCTGGCCTTCGCTGAAAATGTCGGCCTTGATCTCGCCGCCCACTTCATAGGCACCGATCTGGTCGGCTTCCACGCGCAGCTCCCACAGGCCGCGACCCGCCTCCACCTTGGCCTTGGCCAGGTGGCCGGCTTCCGGCTTGGTCAACAGCGAGGCGCGCTTCACGCCCGCGGTCACCTGCAGGGCGGAATAACCGTCGGTCTCGACGGTCTTGACCTGGGTGATGCGGTTGGGGGTGGCTTCGATCAGGGTCACCGGGATGGACTTGCCATCCTCGGTGAACATGCGGCTCATGCCGGCCTTGCGACCGACGATGCCGAGCGAATATTTCTTCGCGCTCATCTGTGTCGTCCTCAGGTCAGCTTGATCTGGACGTCGACGCCGGCAGCCAGTTCGAGCTTCATCAGCGCGTCCACGGTCTTGTCGTTGGGGTCGACGATGTCGAGCACGCGCTTGTGCGTGCGGGTTTCATACTGGTCGCGCGCATCCTTGTCGACGTGCGGCGAGGTCAGGATGGTGTAACGCTCGATCTTGGTCGGCAGCGGGATCGGGCCGCGCACTTGCGCGCCGGTCCGCTTGGCCGTCTCGACGATCTCGCTGGCCGAACGGTCGATCAGACGATGATCGAACGCCTTCAGCCGGATGCGAATCTTTTGGTCCGCCATGAGGATTGCCTCGTATCTAAAGAGCGACAGGTGCGGCGGCTAGGTGCGCCGCACCCCGTGGAAACAACGGTGCTTCGGGTGGAACCAACTGCGACTTCCGACAACGAACTGGCGGCCCGGTTGCCCGGTCCGCCAGATTGGGAATCCCTGAACGCGCCGAAAGGCCCCGCCGAAGTGCTCCGGAAAGCTCCGGAACGGACGAGGCCTTGCCACGCGACATCTCCCTGTCTGGCGAACACGAGGCGCTTCCTGCGCCTCCTTTCGCTGCCCGTGACGGTTCAAACCATCGCGGGGGTCTTGCATTCTAGCGGAACCGATCCACAAAGCGCAAGAGAAAACTCAAAACGAATCGGAGCCGGGGCGGCCAATGACCTGGCCGCCCGCAACCGATTGAATTACTTGAGGATCTTGGCCACCACGCCGGCGCCGACGGTACGGCCGCCTTCGCGGATCGCGAAACGCAGGCCTTCGTCCATCGCCACCGGGTTGATCAACGACACCACCATCTTCACGTTGTCGC
>Ga0209476_10001971_pt1 | contig 13807 bp, 12 predicted proteins | sample KloWWTrecipitate_FD_187179 | JGI IMG/M metagenome (GOLD analysis project Ga0209476, IMG submission 187179) | Active sludge microbial communities from Klosterneuburg, Austria, studying microevolution and ecology of nitrifiers - Klosterneuburg... | ecosystem: Engineered > WWTP > Aerobic digester... | reverse complement strand
GCTGGAGCGCACTTCCAGCTGCTGCCGCAACTGGCCGCCGAGCGCCGCATCGATCGCATCGCGGACGCGTGTGGCGCAGTTGTCGGTGTAGTAGTCGTAGCGATAGCGCGCATTTTCCGGCCTGGCGTTCTCCACCAGCGCAGCCGCCAGCGTCTGTGCCTGCGACGGGTCGAGGTCCAGCCACTGCACCGTCGCGCCACGGCCGACCTCGCGGTAGTAGCGCAGGTCTTCCTCCAGCGGCAGCGCCACCAGCATGTATTGCATCTCGCCGCGCACGAAGCGGCCGATGAAGCCGTCCTCGGCCAGGTCGAAGAAACCGAAGTTGTAGCTGGTTGGCCCGTCCGGCGTGCCGTTGTCGACGACAAGGGCGTCGTGGCCGAAGCGTTCCCAGAAAATGTCGCCCGGACCCATGGTGACCACGCCGATGCGCGGCCCGGCGAAGGCGCCACCGCCAATCAGCATCATGGCGAACAAGAGGAGGAGCTTGGCTACGCGCATTGTTCCGGCTCGTCATTCCCGCGAAGGCGGGAATCCATGGACGTCAAGTCCATCAAAAGCAAAGTCCCTGGATTCCCGCCTTCGCGGGAATGACGGCGTCAGCGATCCGCATGCACGGCCACGTGCAGTGCCAGCAGGCGGCGTGCGTCGGCGCGTGCGACCCGGAAGCCGAAGTGGCCAAGGGTCAGCTCCTCGCCAACTTCCGGCAGGTGGCCGATGGCGGCGGTGACCAGCCCGCCGATGGTGTCGTACTCGTCGTCGTCGAAATGCGCGCCGAAGCGTGCGTTGAAATCATCGATCGGGGTCAGCGCGTCGACCACGAACTGGCCGTCGGCCTGCGCCGCGATCAGCTGCGAATCGTCCTCGGCCTCGTCGTGCTCGTCGTCGATCTCGCCGACGATCTGTTCCAGCACGTCCTCGATGGTGACCAGCCCGGCCACGCCGCCGTATTCGTCGATGACGATGGCCATGTGGTTGCGCGACTGGCGGAACTCGCGCAGCAGCACGTTGAGCTTCTTGGATTCCGGGATCAGCACCGCCGGGCGCAGCAGCTCGCGGATGGTGCCCGGCCCGTTGTCGGCGACCACGCCGCGCAGCAGGTCCTTGGCCAGCAGCACGCCGAGGATCTCGTCCTTGTCGTCGCCGTGCACCGGGAAGCGCGAGTGGCCGGATTCGACCACCTCGTGCATCAGATCCAGGAACTTGCCATCGGCCGGCAGCGCGACCATCTGCGCGCGGGAGACCATGACGTCGCCAACGGTGAGGTCGGCCACCGCGATGGCGCCTTCCATCATCCGCAACGTGTCGGAGGCGATCAGGCCATCGGCCTGCACGTCGCGCAGCAACTCGACGAGATCCTCGCGGGTGGTGGGCTCGCCCGACAGGGCGGCACTGATGCGGTCCAGCCAGGAACGGCGTGGCTTGTCGCCGCTTCTTTCAGCGGAATCGGCGTCTTGCCGACTGTCGTCCTCGGACATGGGTCGCGGGCTTGCCTGTGGGTGTACCCGGGGAGTCTAGCGAATCGGGGCGACAAGGCGGTGAATCGGAATCGCCGGACATGCGGCCTAGGCTTCCTGCCTGGTTGCGTGCCCTCGGGCCATTGCGGACACTGGCGCCGGGGAGCCGGCACCGTGCCGGCCATGCACGGGGTGCAGCTTGGCAAGAGACGACGGCCTTCTGATCAAGCCGGAACCGCGCAAGCCATGGGTTTACGTGGCGGTCGCTATTGCCATCCTGGCGCTGGTGGGCGCGGGCTACTTCGCGTTCGGGATGTCGGGGAAGCCGGCCCCTGCCGCCGCCGGATCGTCTGCGCCGCCGCCGTCCGCGAATGCGAACGCGAACGTCGACCAGCTGCCCGCCATCATCATCGCGGTGCTGCCGCTGGCCGCGAGCGCGCCTGCCGCCACAGGCGCTGATGCGCAGGCTTTCGCCGAAGGATCGTCCGAGTCACTGGTCGATGCCTTGAAGGGCGACGCCAGCGCCGCGCAGGACTTCAACGACGGCCTGTCCGAGCAACTGGTCGCTGCGCTCTCGCAATTCGCCGGGGTGGCGGTGACCAGTCCCGAATCGTCCTTCCAGCAGCGTGATCCGAAGTCGGTCCCGGCGACAGTCGGCAAGACGCTCGGGGCAACGCACCTGCTGCAGGGCAGCGCTACCCGCAATGGCGACGAACTGCGCATCGATGCCGCGTTGGTCAGCGTCGCAGACGGCAGCACGGTCTGGTTCGAGCGCTACAAGCGCCCATATCGCGAGCTGTTCAAGGTGCAGGACGAGATGGCGGCGGCGATCGGCGCGGCCTTGAAGGTCAATCGCATGCCCGCGCCGCAGGGCACCCAGGAAGAGCGTCCGCCCGGCGGCAAGCTCGAGGCCTACGAAGCGCTGCTCGCGGGCGACGCCGCGATCAAGCAGGGCGATGCAGACGGCGCTCTCGCGGCAATCGCCGACTATGAGCGCGCAATCACGCTCGATGCCGGCTACGGACACGTGCATGCGCGGCTGGCGCTGGCGCGCATCCAGTTGGCCACGCGTTTCCCGGCGCAGGCGGGCGATGTCCGCGAAGCCGGCGAGAAGGCCCGTCGCGAGGCCGCCACCGCGCTCCGCCTCGCCCCCGACAGTGCCGAGGCGCATGCGGCCAACGCCGCATGGCTTGGCAGCATCGCGCTGGACCAGGCCGGTGCACTGGCCGAGACCGAGCGCGCGCTGGCGCTGAGCCCGTGGGATGCGTCGCTGCTGCACACACTCGCGATTCACCAGACCGCCTTCGGTCGGCTGGAGGAGGCGGCCGCCACCCTGCGTGGTGCGCGACTGCTCAATCCGTTGTCGGCAACCGCCCTGTACAACCTCGGCGGCATCTACCTCGGCATGAACGATTACGCCGAAGCGGAACACGTGCTCGGCCAGGCGTTGGCGCTGCGGCCGGACCTCTCGGTGGTGCGCGCGTTCCAGGCGATAGCGTTGTTCCAGCAGAACCGCGCGCCGGAGGCGATCGGCATCGCGCAGGATGAACCTGACCCGCTGTGGAAGGCGTATGCGCTGGCGATGGCGTACTGGGCGAATGGCGAGCGCGACCGCTCCGATGCGGAATTGCAGGTGCTCATTCGCGATGCACCCGAGGGTGCCGCCACCCAGATCGCCGGCATCTACGCGCAGCGCGACGACGAGGCCTCGATGTTCAAGTGGCTGCAGGTGGCCCGTGACGCCGGCGATCCCGGCATCGTCGAGATCCGCTACATGCCGTTCGTGTCGCGATATGCGGAAGACCCGCGCTTCATCGCGCTGCTGCGCGAACTCGACCTGGTGCAGGTTGCGCCCAAGACACCGACGCCAAAGCCCGCCAACGTCGCCCGCTGAACGCGGGTCGCGTCTGGATCACTTTTCGATGTAGGGATCCGGCAGGCCGATGCCGGCCAGTATCTCGCGCTCCAGTTGCTCCATCGCTTCGGCCTCGCGCGCGTCCTCGTGATCCCAGCCGAGCAAGTGCAGGGCACCGTGCACGGTCAGGTGCGCGTAGTGCGCGGCCAGCGGCTTGCCCTGTTCTTTCGCCTCGCGTGCGATCACCGGCGCGCACAGCACGAGGTCGCCGAGCAAGGGCAATTTGACGCCCTTCGGCAATCCCTCCGGCAAATCCGCCGGGAAACTGAGCACGTTGGTCGCGTAGTCCTTGCCGCGGTAGTGGTGGTTGAACGAGCGACCTTCCTTCTCGTCGACGATGCGGATGGCCAGGTCCGCCTCGCGGATGCGTCCGGCCAGCGCGGCCGCCACCCACTTGCGGAAACTCACGGCAGCGGGAATGCCGGCGCGCGGCACCGCGTAACCGACGGCGACATCGAGGCGAATCGGGCCCTTGGTCATCGCGCGATCCTACGCCGAACCACTAGCCGCATCGCGCGCGTCGCGGGCCTCGTAGGCGTTGACGATGCGCGCCACCAGCGGGTGCCGGACCACGTCGCGCGACTCGAAGAAGGTGAAGCTCACGCCATCGACGCCGCGCAGCACGTCGGTGGCGTCCTTCAGGCCGGACCGCACGTGCTTGGGCAGGTCGGTCTGGGTCATGTCGCCGGTGATCACCGCGGTGCTGCCGAAACCCAGCCGGGTCAGGAACATCTTCATCTGCTCGATGGTGGTGTTCTGCGCCTCGTCGAGGATCACGAAGGCATCGTTGAGCGTGCGCCCGCGCATGTAGGCGAGCGGGGCGATCTCGATGACGTTCTTCTCCAGCAGCCGCGCGACCTTCTCGACGCCGAGCATCTCGTAGAGCGCGTCGTACAACGGTCGCAGGTAGGGATCGACTTTCTGGGTGAGGTCACCGGGCAGGAAGCCGAGCTTCTCGCCGGCTTCCACCGCCGGGCGCACCAGGATCACCCGCTGCACGCGCGACTGGTTGAGCGCATCCACCGCCATCGCCACCGCAAGGAAGGTCTTGCCGGTGCCGGCCGGACCCACGCCGAAGTTGATGTCGTGGCTGGCGATCGCCTGCAGGTATTTCTGCTGGTTGGCGCCGCGCCCGCGCAGGGTGCCGCGCTTGACCCGCACCGCGATCTCCTGGATCGCGTGGTCGTTGGTCGATGCGGTGTCCTTGCCATCGTCGGCGTACGCACCGAGGCGCAGATGGATGGCGTGCTCATCCAGTGCTTCGCCGGCGGCATCGTCGTACAACTGGCGCAGCAGGCGTTCGGTGCGCGCGACCACGTCGGCATCGCGCCCGCTGACGCGGAACACGTTGCCGCGGTTGGCAATTTCCACGCCCAGCCGCAATTCGATCAGGCGCAGGTGGGCATCGAACGGGCCGGACAGGTTGGCCAAGCGTTCGATGTCGTCGGGTTCGAGGGTGAAATCACGTTGTGTCTGCATGCCGCAAAGGGTAGCGCGCCGTCCGTGGGCATGCCATTCACGGCTTGCTTGCCGCGCCTGTTGTCAGGATGTCTTCGCCATGAGCGCATCCACGCAGGCGCTGATGCCGCCGTAGTACTCCCCGCGTGAAAAGGCCTGTCCCAGTTCATGGATCAATTGCTGTGTATCCGGCTCGATCGCCTTGAAGCCGCGGCCGAGCTCGATTCGCATCTCGCGTTCCTGACGGGCCACCACGACGAGGATGCCGTCGTCCAGACCGGCACGGCCGATACCCCATTCGCTGAAACGGCCCCTGGAAAAAGCCTCGATGGACTGCCCCGCCAGGTCGGGGACGATCAATACCACCAGGGTGTGCCCCGACTTCGCTTGAAAAAGTTGCAGACGTGCATTGAGCTCGTGGCCCTGCATGGGCGTGAGCAGCGCGGACGTGTCCATGAAAAACGGGCGGCCGGTCATGCGTGCCGAGCGGGGGAGAGTATTGGGGGGCTGGGTTGCCTGGGCCGCGGCGGACGACGATGGGCCGGCCTGCTCACTCCAGCTGGGGAGAATGCTCTTGAATGCGAAACCCAGCACCAGCAATGCCAGCTGCAGCCACGCTGCGCGGAATATCCAGTGCTTGAGAGTGAGTGACCCGTCGTAAAGCCGCGCCAGCCAACGGCTGATACGCGGAAGTTCCTTGGGCAGGGAAACTACCAGCCACACCAGCCCGATCAGGGAGATCAGCGCAAACGCCCCAAGCGCATACAGAAATTTGTCCAGGTTTGCGAAACTCTGGAGGTTGTAGGAAGAGGAACGCTGGCTTGCGAGATACACGAGAGGCAATAGCCAAAGCGGCGACAGCAGCATCGCGGTGGCGACCAGCATTCTGGTCGCAGCGCCCGAGGAAGTCGTGGCCGTTGCGTCGTCATGGAATTGCGTCATCACCTGACCCCTGAGGCATTGCGGCAGCAACGATACAAGAATCGCGCCACCCGGCTTGCCTGCCGCCACGACTTGCGCCAATGTCGCGGCTTCGGGAAACAGGGGTAAGTGATGCGCAAGCTTGCATGGTTGGTATCGACAATCCTGCTGGCGGCGGGGCCGGCGGTGGCCGAGGACAAGGTGACGCTGCTTACCGCCGCGCGCATCCACACGATGGATGTCGCCCATCCGTTGGCGCGCGCGATGGTTTACGACGCGACCGGCAAGATCCTGGCGGTCGGCGAGGCCGAGGCGCTGGCGAGGCAGTTCCCGCAGGCGCGTCGCGTGGACGCCGGCAAGGCGACGGTGGTGCCGGGCCTGATCGATGCGCACGCGCACATCGGTGGCCTGGGGTTGGCGATGCTCAGCGCGGACCTGGTCGGCACCCGCGACAAGGCCGAGATCCTGCAGCGCCTGCGCGCGCACGAGAAGACCCTGAAGCCGGGCGAATGGCTGGTGGGCGGCGGCTGGGACCAGAACGACTGGCCGGAACAGCGCTTCCCGAGTGCAGGCGACCTGGATGCCGCGTTCCCGGATCGGCCGGTCTGGCTGTCGCGGGTGGACGGGCATGCGGGCTGGGCCAACAGCGCAGCGATGCGCGCGGTGCAGCGCGACCTATCCGGCGCCTGGCAACCGGATGGCGGGCGCATCGATCGCGACGCCGCCGGCAAGCCGAGCGGCCTGTTCATCGACAACGCGATGCTGCTGGTCGAACAATCGCGTCCGCCGATGGCCGAGGCGACCGCCGAGCACGCGCTGCAAATCGCGATGCAGTCCGCTGCGTCGCAGGGCCTCACCGGCGTGCACGATGCCGGCATCAACCTCGCCGAACTGCATCGCTACCAGCGCCTGGCCGACCGCGGGCAGATGCCGCTGCGGATCACCGCGATGGCCGACGGCGACAGCGAAGCGCTGGAGTCGCTGTGCCGCAACGGGCTTTATCGGCATTCGTCTGGTCGCCTGCAGATGCGCGCGGTGAAGTTGTACGCGGATGGCGCGCTCGGCAGTCGCGGCGCGGCCATGCTGGAGGACTACAGCGACGACCACGGCAATCGCGGCCTGATGGTGATGTCGCCGGCGCAGCTGGCCACGGCCGTGGCCAAGGCCAAGCGCTGCGGCGTGCAGGCGGCGACGCATGCGATCGGTGATCGCGGCAATCGCGAGTCGCTGGATGTCTATGCCGCGGCGCTGGGCACGGACGCGGCGGGCGACCATCGCTGGCGTATCGAGCATGCGCAGGTGCTTGCGCCGCAGGATCTGCCGCGGCTGGCCCGCATGAACGTCATTGCCTCGATGCAGCCGACCCACGCCACCAGCGACATGCCGTGGGCGCAGGAGCGCGTCGGTGCGCAACGCATCGTCGGCGCGTACGCATGGCGCCAGTTGCGCGACAGCGGCGCACGGCTGGCACTTGGCTCGGATTTCCCGGTGGAGCGGGTCGATCCGCGGCTGGGCCTGGCGTCTGCGGTGACCCGCGCCGATGGCGAGGGCAAGCCGGCGGGCGGCTGGTTCCCCGGCGAGAAACTGACGGCCTACGAGGCGCTGCGCGGGTTCACGCTGGATGCTGCCTACGCCGGTTTCGCCGAGACCGAGGTGGGCAGTCTTGAAACGGGCAAGCGCGCCGATTTCGTGGTGCTGGCGGAGGATCCGCTGGCGGTGCCGGAGGCCGCGCTCAGGGCGTTGACCGTGCTCGCGACCTACGTGGACGGCAAGCCGGTGTATGAAGCGAAGTAACGACATGTGACGCGTTTGCCGGCGTGTTGCCTGGGCCGTCCCCGTGGGAGCGGACCTTGCCGCGACGCTCCGGCGCGAACAGCGGTCGCGCCCAGGTGCGCTCCCACATGGGCTACGTCGGTGATGCCATCGCCACCCGGCCGCGCAGCGAATTGCTCAGCGCCTCGGTGATGACGACATCCACGAACTGTCCGACCAGGCGCTTCGACCCGGCGAAGTTCACCGGACGCATGTTCTCGGTCTTGCCGGTGAGTTCGTTCGGGTCCTTTCGCGAAGGCCCTTCCACCAGCACCGTCTGCACGCTGCCGACCATCCCCTGCGAGATGCCCAGCGCATGCGCGTTGATGTGCTTCTGCAGGCGCTCCAGCCGCACGTGTTTCTCGGCATCGGTGACGGTGTCTTCGAGGTCGGCGGCCGGCGTTCCCGGGCGACGCGAGTAGATGAAGCTGAAGCTCTGGTCGAAGCCGACGTCCTCGATCAGTTTCATGGTCTTGTCGAAGTCGGCGTCGGTCTCGCCGGGAAAACCGACGATGAAGTCCGAGCTGATCGAGATGCCGGGCCGCACCGCGCGCAACTTGCGGATCTTCTGCTTGAACTCGAGGGCGGTGTAGCCGCGCTTCATGGCCGCGAGGATGCGGTCGCTGCCGGCCTGCACCGGCAGGTGCAGGTAGTTGGCCAGCTTGGGCACGTCGCGATAGGCCTCGACCAGCGAGTCGCTGAACTCCAGCGGGTGCGAGGTGGTGAAGCGGATCCGGCCGATGCCGTCGATCTCGGCGATGGTGCGGATCAGCAGGCCGAGGTCGGCCACCTCTCCGTCACCATACGGACCGCGATAGGCATTGACGTTCTGGCCGAGCAGGTTGACCTCGCGCACGCCCTGCGCGGCGAGTTGGGCGACTTCGACCAGCACGTCCTCGAACGGCCGGCTGACTTCCTCGCCGCGGGTGTAGGGCACCACGCAGAAGCTGCAGTACTTGCTGCAGCCTTCCATGATCGAGACGAAGGCGGACGGGCCATCGGCGCGCGGCTCCGGCATGCGGTCGAACTTCTCGATCTCCGGGAAGCTGATGTCGACCTGCGGCTTGCCGGAGCTGCGGCGCTCACGGATCAGTTCCGGCAGCCGGTGCAGGGTCTGCGGGCCGAACACCAAATCCACGTAAGGCGCGCGTTTGACGATGGCAGCGCCTTCCTGCGAGGCCACGCAGCCGCCCACGCCGATCAGCACCGGTCGGCCATCTTTCTTGAGTGCTTTCCAGCGGCCCAGTCGGCTGAACACCTTTTCCTGCGCTTTTTCGCGGATCGAGCAGGTATTGACCAGGATCACGTCGGCTTCTTCGACGATCGTGGTCAGCTCCAGTCCATCGGACGCGGCCAGCACGTCGGCCATCCTCGCCGAGTCGTACTCGTTCATCTGGCAGCCGTGGGTCTCGATGAACAGCTTTCCGCGGGGTGGCGTGTTCACGGCGGGCAGGTCCGCAGCATGCGGATCGGGCTGGCTCATGTCGTTCTCCGGGGCGCGGTGGGTAATCCGGGCCGGTGTGTGGGCCGCGAGCTTAGCAAACGCGCGCTAGCCGACCGCCGCGCGTCCCTGCATTCAGGAAAATCAAGGACTTGTCATCGCTATTGGTAGCGGCGAGACTGCGCGCAATGAAGGGATGGGCCGCCTTGCTGTTCTCGACCGTGCTGCTGGCCGCGCCAGTGGTGGCGGGCAATGTATACAAATGCGAGGGCAGCGACGGCGTGACCACCTACGCCAACAAGCGGGTCGCCGGCGCCAGTTGCAAGCTTGTGGGCAGTTACAAGGCGCAGCGGGCGCCCAAACCCAAGGTCGCCGCCGCACCTGCGCGCGCTCCATCAGGGCCGCGCACGTCCCAGTCCGCGCCGTCGGGTGGCGTGCCACCGGCCACGATGGCGGCCTCCCAGCTGGCTCCCAGTGTTGCGGCACCATCCGTGCCGACCAAGGCGCCCGCTGCGCCTGCCGCGTCGACGGCACCCGCGGCACCGCGGCGGGTGCATGGGCAAGTCTATTCGTACATCAAGGATGGCGTGCGCACCTACAGCAGCGCCCGTCCGCGCGGCGTGGCGGTGGCGTCGATGCGCACGATCAAGTACAGCTACATGGAAACCTGCTACGCCTGCGGGACCAGGCCGGGGGTGAATTTCCGCACCCTGCGCCTGAATACCACCGCCTACCAGGCCGAGATCGCCGCCGCCGCGCGCGAACACGGGGTCGACGAATCCATCGTCCGCGCCATCATCCATGCCGAATCCGCGTTCAACCCGAATGCGCTGTCGCGGGTTGGCGCGCAGGGCCTGATGCAACTGATGCCAGGCACCGCCCGCGAGGTCGGCGTCAGTAACGCGTTCGATCCCGTGCAGAACATCGGCGGCGGCGTGCGCTACCTTGCGATGCTGCTGAAGCGCTTCAACGGCAACCTGGCCCTGGCCGCCGCAGGCTACAACGCCGGACCGGGTGCGGTGACCAAATACGGTGGCGTACCGCCCTACAGCGAGACCCGCCGCTACGTGGAACGGGTCGCTCTGCTGGCCGATCGTTACCGCGGCCAGGGCAATCCTCTCGCGGCGCCCGCGCAGGGCGGATTGTCGGCTCGTTAAGCGTTCCGTTACACTTCCCCGTCTTTTGCGGCCGGCCAGCATGCGCCAGCGCGTCGCTCGGCGCCGCAGCCGTGTATCAGCTTATTTTCGGAGTGCGGGATGACCAACGAAGAGGTCAACACCGGCCGGCGCCGGTTCCTGACCGCGACCACCGCGGTGGTGGGTGCGGTCGGTGCCGGTTTTGCGGCGGTGCCTTTCATCAAGTCCTGGAGCCCCAGTGCGCGTGCGCGTTTCGCCGGCGCCCCGGTGAGCCAGGACATCGGCGCCCTCGTCGAGGGCCAGCAACTGGTCATCAACTGGCGCGGCCAGCCGATCTTCATCGCGCGTCGTTCCACGGCGATGCTGGACACCATGAAGTCGCTGGATGCGCTGCTGGCGGATCCGGGGTCGGCCAATGTCGACCAGCAGCCGAAGTACGCGCAGAACGCCTCGCGTTCGATCAAGCCGGAGATCTCGGTGCTGGTCGGCGTCTGCACCCACCTCGGTTGCGCCCCGGAACACCTGCCTGAAGTGAAGCCGCAGCCGTTCGACCCCGACTGGAAGGGCGGTTACTTCTGCCCCTGCCACAAGTCGCGCTACGACCTTGCCGGTCGCGTCTACAAGGCGCAGCCGGCGCCGGCCAACCTGCCGGTGCCGCCCTACTACTTCGAGAACGACAGCATGTTGGTCATCGGCGTTGATCCGAAGGGAGCCGCGTAAGCCATGGCGAACATCCTTACCCGCACCGCGACCACCGCCGCCAATGGCGTGATGGAATGGGTCAACGAGCGCGCGCCCGGCATGATGCCGTTCTACCGCAAGCACATGTCGGAGTACTACGCGCCGAAGAACTTCAACATCTGGTACATCTTCGGCATCCTGGCCAGCGTGGTGCTGGTCAACCAGATCGTCACCGGCATCTTCCTGACGATGCACTTCAAGCCGAGCGCCGCGGAAGCATTTGCCTCGGTCGAATACATCATGCGCGACGTGGAGTGGGGCTGGCTGATCCGCTACATGCACAGCACCGGCGCGTCGCTGTTCTTCATCGTGGTCTACCTGCACATGTTCCGCGGCCTGATGTACGGCTCCTACAAGAAGCCGCGCGAACTGGTGTGGATCCTGGGCATGCTGATCTACCTGGTGCTGATGGCCGAGGCGTTCCTGGGCTACGTCCTGCCGTGGGGCCAGATGTCCTACTGGGGCGCCAAGGTGATCATCTCGCTGTTCGGCGCGTTCCCGGTGATCGGCACCGGCCTGACCGAATGGATCATGGGCGACTACAACCCGGGCGATGCCACCCTCAACCGCTTCTTCGCCCTGCACGTGATCGCGCTGCCGCTGGTGATCCTGCTGCTGGTGGTGCTGCACATCTTCGCGCTGCACGAGGTGGGCTCGAACAACCCGGACGGCGTCGAGATCAAGAAGGGCCCGAAGGGCAACCGCTGGTCGCCGACCGCGCCCGCCGACGGCATCCCGTTCCACCCGTACTTCACGGTCAAGGACACGTTCTACGTCTGCTGCTTCCTGATCCTCGCCGCGTTCATCATCTTCTACGCACCGGCCTTCGGCGGCTGGTTCCTCGAGCACGACAACTTCACCGAGGCCAACCCGTTGGTCACCCCGGAGCACATCAAGCCGGTCTGGTACTACACGCCGTACTACGCGATGTTGCGCGTGGTGCCCTCGTTCTTCGGCATCAAGCTGTGGGGCGTGCTGGTGATGTTCGGTGCCATCGCGGTGCTGTTCCTGGTGCCGTGGCTGGACAAGTCGCCGGTGAAGTCCTACCGCTACCGCGGCGTGCTGAGCTGGGCGATGCTGATGATCTTCGTGGTCAGCTTCCTGTGGCTGGGCAAGATCGGCGCGGGCCCGGGTACGGATCCAACCGAGACCATCATCGGCCGCGTGCTGACCTTCCTCTATTTCGCTTTCTTCATCACCATGCCGGTCTGGACCAAGCTCGACAGGACCAAGCCGGTGCCGGAACGGGTGACGATGCATGACTAAGAATTTTTTCTCCCGTGCTGCGGTCTTCGCTGCCAGCCTGCTGCTCACCGCCACCGCGATGGCCAGCGGCGGCGGCAACCTGCAACAGGCGGGCACCGACCTCGGCGACCAGGCCTCGCTGCAGCGTGGCGCGCAGCTGTACATGAACTACTGCAGCGGCTGTCATTCGCTGAAGTACGTGCGCTATGCCCGCATCGGCGAGGACCTTGGCCTGTCCGAGGAAGACGTGCAGGCCAACCTCAACTTCAACGGCGGCAAGATCGGCGACCACGTGATTTCGCCGATGACCGCTGCGATGGGCGTGGCTGCGTTCGGCAAGGCGCCGCCGGACCTGAGCGTGATTTCGCGGGTACGCGGCAGCGACTGGATCTATACCTACCTCAAGTCGTTCTACCTCGACGAGAGCCGGCCGGTCGGCTGGAACAACACCTTGTTCCCGAATGCCTCGATGCCGAACCCGCTGTGGGAACTGCAAGGTCTGCAGCAGCCGGTGCATGGCAAGAAGACCGCGATCGGCGAACTGCCGGTCGAAGGCTTCACCATCAGCCAGGCGGGCACGCAGGATGCGCAGGCATTCGACCAGACCGCGCGCGACATCACCGCGTTCCTGGAATACGCCGGCGAGCCCGCGGCGCTGAAGCGCGAGAGCCTTGGCATCTGGGTGCTGCTGTTCCTGGTGTTCCTTGCGTTCCTCGCCTGGTTGCTCAAGAACGAGTACTGGCAGGACGTCCACTGACACCAAGGCAGCGGGCGCGACGACAAGGGAAAAGTACGCTTTGCGGCCGGCCGCATCGTGCGGCTGGCGCAAGTGCGACCGGCGTGTCCGGGAGCAGGAGTGGTCCTGATGATGGCTGTGAGTCCGCGGATGCGTAATGCACTGACCCTGTTTTCCTCGGTCGATGATGTCCTTTGCCACCGCGTCCGCCTGGTGCTCGCGGCCAAGGGCGTCACCTACGATTTCGTGTCGGTCGACCCGCAGAACCCGCCGGAAGACCTGATCGACCTCAACCCGTACCACTCGGTGCCGACCCTGGTCGAGCGCGATCTGGTCCTGTACGCGGCCAGCGTGGTCAGCGAATACCTGGACGAGCGCTATCCGCATCCGCCGCTGATGCCGGTCGATCCGCTGTCGCGCGCGCGCCTGCGCCTGGCGATGCTGCGCATCGAGCATGACTGGGTGCCGCAGGTGCAGGCGATTCGCATGGGCAACAAGCAGCAGGTGGAGGCCGCACGCAAGCGGCTGAAAGAACTGCTCACCGCCTCGGTGCCGCTGTTCAAGGCCAGCAAATTCTTCCTCAACCAGGAAATGAGCCTGGCCGACTGCGCGATGGCCCCGATCATCTGGCGGCTGCAATCGCTGGGTATCCCGTTGCCGAAGGACGGCAAGGCGATCGAGGACTACGGCAACCGGATCTTCCGCAATCCCGGCTTCCTGCGCAGCCTGACCGAGCAGGAAAAGGCCCTGCGCGACCTCCCGTTGTGATGGTGCATTGAGATGGGCGATCCCGCTCCGCCCGCGATGTCCAGCCAGCGCCCGTACCTGTTGCGCGCGCTGTACGAATGGATCGCCGACAACGGCATGACCCCGCACGTGCTGGTCGATGCGCGCCTGCCCGGTGTGCGGGTGCCGGCGCATGCGGTGAAGGATGGCCGGATCGTCCTC
>Ga0209476_10001962_pt1 | contig 13841 bp, 10 predicted proteins | sample KloWWTrecipitate_FD_187179 | JGI IMG/M metagenome (GOLD analysis project Ga0209476, IMG submission 187179) | Active sludge microbial communities from Klosterneuburg, Austria, studying microevolution and ecology of nitrifiers - Klosterneuburg... | ecosystem: Engineered > WWTP > Aerobic digester... | reverse complement strand
AAAGCTCCCGGCGCCTGGAATGGGCACCGCGGGACGGGTCAGGGAACGGTCGAGACCTGAGCAGTCGACGGCACCGAGCGACAGTGTCGCCGCCTGGTCGCAGAGCGTCAGAATCTGATTGATCGTCTGCGACTGCACCGCGACCTCGATGCGCTCGGGGAGCTTCTCGGGCAGCACCTCGTAGCCGTCGGCGACACGTCGAATACGAACCTTGGCCGCGAGCCGGATCGTCTGGGGCGGCACGACGAGAACGTCGGTCAAGTTGCGCACCATCGGTCCGATCGTGACGTCGGCGATCAGGTCACCCTTGCCCTGCACGTCGAGCTCGACTTCACCGGCGAAGGCACCGGTCTCCCCTGCGATCGGCGTCAGGCGGATGCGGTTGGCGCGCAGAACGATCGCCTGCTTGGGTGACTGCAGGCGAACCGAGAGCCCTTCCTCGCCGATCGGAGCCAGCTCGCCCACAAAGTCGGTGTAAGTCCGGTTCAGCTTTGCGAACTGCAACCCGTAGGTGGTCTCGGCGGCGACGGCCAACGCCGCGCCGAAGGAGATGGCGATTCCCACCAGAAGGGCGGAGCGTAGTGCCTTTCTCGCGATAGGAACGCCTGCTTGAGTGGTCATGTATTCAAGGATAGTAGCCCCGCGGCGCTCGCGTCTTCAACTTGCCACCCTGGGCCTTCACCTCGACGGTCGAGAAGACGCCCTCCTTGCCGGGAGGATCGGGCGCGAAGGCGAGCAGGTACTGGCTGCGCAGCTCGCGCGAGATCTCGCCGTAGACGCTGTCGAGCTCGTCCGCCTTGGAGACGAAGAACGAGCGCCCGCCGGTTTCGGAGGCGAGCTTCTCCAGCTTGTTGCGAATGCCGACCTGGGTGGCGCCGACCTTCAGGCCGATGGCGTAGACCGCCGCGCCGCTGCGGCGGGCGAACTCGAGCGCGTCGTCGTAGGGGACGAGGCTCGAGGTGTCGTCGCCGTCCGAGAGCAGCACGATCGCCTTGCGACCGCGGATGCCGCGCAGCTGATAGAGCGCGAAGACCAGCGCGTCGTGGAGCGCAGTGTTGCCCACCGCCGGCAGCTCGCGGAACGCGATCTGCACCGCCTCGACGTCGGGGGTGAGCGGCATCAGCAGGCGCGGACGGTCGGAGAAGCCGACGGCGAAACAGCGGTCGGTCGGCCGCACGACGCCGGTGAGAAAGTCGCTCGCCGCATGCTTCGCTTCGCCGATCGACTCCTGCATCGACCCGGAGGTATCGAGCACCAGGCCGACCGCGAGCGGAAGATCGCGCACGAGCTCGAACTTGGCGATCTTCTGCGGCTTGCCGCGGTCGAGGACCTCGAAGTCGCTCTCCGCCAGATTTTCGGCGAGTCCGCCGCTCTTGCTGTAGACGGTGGCGAAGATCTCTACCAGATCGACTTCGACCTGCTCGAGAAAGGCACTGCCGTTGAGAACCCGGAAATCCTCCACCCGCGTGCCGTCGACATAGGTGGCGGAAACCGTCAGGTAGGCCGGTTCGCTTCCCGACGGCGCCACGAAGTTGGTCTCCCACGGCGGCTGGGTAAGCGTCGCGAGCACCTGCTCGTTGAGCCGGAACTCGACCGACTCGACTCGTTTGCCCTCCGGCACCATCACCGCGGCGCGAGCCACCGTCGGCCCGACCACGCGCTTGCCGCGCTGGGGCGAGAGCAGGCGAACCCGCGCCTCGCCCTGCGGCTCGTTGAGGACGGTCTCGTCGGCGACGACGACAGCGTCCTTGTCGTCGAGACCCTCGGCGCGCACGACCAGCTCGTTCGGCAGGTTCGGCAGGCGCAACTCGGCGGTCCAGGGCGGATTCGTGCGCACGAGTTGGCGCACGCCGTTGACGTAGAAGGCGACCTTCCGGATGCGCTCGCCGACGACGATCGCTTCGGCGCGCCAGAGGCCGAAGACGACGTCGGAGAGCGGCGGCATCAGGACCAGCGTGTCGCGCGCCCCCATCCGCGTGAGTCCGGTCTCCTGCCCGAGTACCTCCTGCGCCCCGGCGAGCGGACTCTCCGGCTCGGGCACTGGCTCCTTCGGCACAGTGAATCCCTGGCTCACCCAGGCGGTGCGCCCGGAAACCTCGTCGCGAAGCTCGAGCTCGACGATGTAGGGACCGCCGGGCCGCAACAGCCGCTCGGCGACGAGCACGACCGGCGTCGTCGCCGCCGGCGGCTGCATGACGAAGCGGTTGCGGAACTCCTCGAAGGGCGCCCCGGCGAGCTCGAGCCGTCCGGCGACGGTGAGTCGCGACTCCCGGCTGCCCGCTTCGCCGGCGACCGCGAGACCGACACCGGCCGGCAGGACGATGCGCAGGCGCGCGACCAGCCGCTGGTCGCGGCGCTCGGGGAAGGTCACCTGCGCCCACTCGATCGGCAGGATCTCGACCGGCTTCGGCAGTACGGTGGCTGCGGCCTCCCGCGCCCAGACGGCGATCTCCGCTGGCGGCGCGACCATGGCGTCCATCATCGCGTCGGTCGGCCGGTCCTTCTCGAAGCGGAACAGTCCCTGCACACCGGTGACCTCGTCCACCTCCTTGCTCGCCTTGCACAGCACGCGGTCCGGGCGCTTCCCCGAGGTCAGGCCGCGCAGCTCCTCCCACTGTTCGAGGTAGTACTCCATCTCCGGCATGTAGAGCACCCGCTTGGACTCGGTCGGCCGCCAGAGCGCGAAAAAGGCGTCGGCGCGCGGCCGGAAGAGCACCGCGCGCCGCGCGCTCTCGACCGGACCGTAGCTCCAGATCTCGAGCGGGCGGAAGGTGTCGCCGCAGTCGACCTGGGTGCGCTCGCGCGGCGTGCCGTGCAGGAAGAGCATCCGTCCGCGCGCATCGCGCAGCGACAGGCCTTCGCTCCAGACCAGGCGCTGGCGGAGCTCGATGCCCGTCGCGAGCTCGTTGGCGGGCGTTTCGGGCAGGGGATCCTCGGCCAGGAAGGCGCGCGCCGCGGCGAGCCCCTCTGTGAGTGGCAGGCCAGCGATGCGGGTGCGTTCGGCCGGCGGCAGGAGGAAGGCTGGCCCCTCGTCGAGAAACCGGCGCAGCGTCTCGCGGTCCGCCGCCACCGGATCGATACCTTGGGCAGCGGGCGCCGGCGCCGCCGGCGCGACCTCCGGGGCCGCCTGGGCGAGGCCCTTCGAGACGCAACAGAGTGCGAGCAGCAGGGTGCAGCGGGCAACATTCGATCGCATGGACAGTCCTCGGCCTCCGGCCAGCCTTCGAACGACGAGCAGCAAGCCGTGTACCAGCCCGGCGTCCGGCGACTATACTCGGCCTCTTCTCTCACTCCGGGTGCCTCCGACCATGCCGCCAATCGTCAAGAATCAGCCGATCGCCACCTGGAATGCTGGAGATTCGGTGCAGGGCTTCGCTTTCTTGAAGCGCAAGGAGCTGCGCCAGGACAAGAGCGGCAAGGACTACCTCGACCTCGAGCTCGCCGACTCCTCGGGCTCGATTACCGGCCGTGCCTGGTCGGACAGCTCGGCGCTTGCCAGCGCCTTCGCGGCGCGCGGTTTCGTCAAGTTCCGCGGCCAGGTGCAGAGCTACCGTGACCAGCTGCAGATCAAGGTCGACCAGTGCCGGCCGGTCGAACCCGGGGATGTCCAGGACGGCTTCGACGAGAGCCGGCTGGTGCCGTCGACGAAGTTCGACCTCGACGACCTGATGCGTCGCCTGGAGGGGACACTCGAGCGCGAAGTGAAGCGGCCGGAGATGCGCCGGCTGGCGACGGAGACGATGGCTGCGTACGGGCCAGCGCTGCGCGTGCATCCGGCGGCGAAGGCGATCCACCATGCGTTCCGGGGCGGATTGCTCGAGCACGTGGTGTCGATGATCGAGCTGGCGGTGAAGTTCGCCGATCACTATCCGGAGCTCGATCGCGACCTCCTGGTCCTCGGCGTCCTCTTCCACGACCTCGGCAAGCTCCAGGAGTTGGGCGCCATGCCCGACAACGAATACACCCCGGTCGGGCGCCTGGTCGGCCATATCGTCCTCGGCCGCGATCTGGTGCGCGAGCGCGCCGCCGCGATCCCCGGCTTTCCGGCCGACCTCCGTCTGCAGCTCGAGCACCTCGTGCTGTCGCATCAGGGGCGGAAGGAGTTCTCCTCGCCGGTCGAGCCGATGACGCCCGAGGCCTTCGCCCTCCATGCCCTCGACGATATCGACTCGAAGCTCGCCGTCCTGCGCGGCCTCAAGGAGACTGGCAAGGGCTTCGTCTGGGCGAGAAGCCTCGAGCGCTTCGTCTGGCTAGGGGAGGCGGAGGCGGTCGTCGAGGCAGCGCTCGAGGGGAACGGAGACGAGATACCGGCCGGCGCGGCCGAGGGCCCCGTCGATCAGAAACGCATCTGGTAGAGCATCCAGTAGACCACCACGCCGGTGACCGAGACATAGAGCCAGATCGGCAGCGTCCAGCGGGCGATCTTCTTGTGGCGGTCGAAGCGGCGGGCGAGGGCGCGCGACAGGGTGACGACGGCGAGGAACGGCACGGCGGCGGCGAGCACGGTGTGGGTCAGCAGAACGGCGAAGTAGACAGTGCGCACCGTGCCGGTGCCCTGGAACTTCACCGAGCCGACCTGGAAGTGGTAGACCAGATACGACACCAGGAAGACGATCGAACAGCCGAACGCCGACAGCATGGCGCGGCGGTGGGCGTCGATCTTCCGCCGCAGGATGAGCACCCAACCCACGAGCAGGAGCACCGCCGAGGTCGCGTTGAGCGCGGCGTTGAGGCTGGGCAGGTCGGCGAGCGTCAGGTTCATCGCTTCCCGCCTTCCGCCTCCACCGTCGCGAGATCGGCGAGGACGCGATCGATCGCGTCGTCCTCGAAGGCGATGTAGGTGGCGCGCAGGCGCCCCTGGGCATCGACGAGGGCGAAGCGGTTGCTGTGCAGAATCGGCGAGGTGGTGTCTTCGGGCGTCGCTTCGACCGCCATCAGGAAGCCCTTGCGGATCAGCTCCCAGATCGCCGCGCGCTCGCCGGTGGCGAAGAGCCAGCGCGGGCCGGCCTGCCAGCCTTCGGCGTAGCGCGTCAACTCCGCCGGCCGGTCGTGCTCGGGATCGACGGTGATCGACAGCAGGCGCACCGTCGAGCTCTGCGGAATCTTCAGCTCGAGCTCCTTCATCCGCGCCGTGAGCCGCGGGCAGGAGGCCGGGCAGCGGGTGAAGATGAAGTCGACGATCGCCGGACGGCCGGCGAGCGCCGCCTTGTCGAGCGCCGCGCCGCTGCGTTCGATGAGCGAGAACTCCGGCAGCTCGGAAAGGACTGGCAGCGGCTCGCCACCTGCGGAGGGGCGACAGCCGAGTGCCGCCGCCAGGAGCAGCACTCCGAGAAAGGCGTGCCGAAGGGAGACGCTCACCGCAGAAAGAGGTGATCGAAGACGGCGACGCTGAAGACCGCCGGGAGGTAGCAGACCGAGGTCAGCAGCAGGCGGCGAGCCGTGGGCACCGACTGTTCGCGCGCGAAGAGCACGGCGCTCAAGAGAAAGGCGAGGCCGAAGAAGAGCGCGCCGGCGAGGTGCACGGCGCCGGTAATGCCCACCGCCGACGGCAGGATCGATACCGGCACCAGGGTCAGGGCGTAGAGCACCGCCTGGCGCCCGGTCGTCCGACCGTCGGGATCGTTCACCGTCAGCAGCGGCATGCCGGCGCGCCGGTAGTCGTCGCGATAGAGCCAGGCGATGGAGAGGAAGTGTGGCAGCTGCCAGAGGAACAGGATGGCAAAGAGCAGCCAGCCGCCGAGATCGAGCGCGCCCGAGGCGCCGGTCCAGCCCATGACCGGCGGCGCGGCACCGGGGATCGCGCCGATGAGGGTCGCGAGCGAGCTCTTGCGCTTCATCGGCGTGTAGACGCAGATGTAGGCGAGCAGCGTCCCGAGACCGATCGCGGCGGTGAGCGGATTGACCAGCAGCCAGAGAAGAGCGAGACCGGAGAGCGACAGCAGGCCGCCGAACGCCAGCGCGTGCTCGGCGAGCATCCGCCCGCCGGGCAGGGGCCGGCTCGCGGTGCGGCGCATCAGCTGATCGGTCTCGCGCTCGACGTACTGGTTCCAGGCCGCCGAGCCGGCGGCGACCAGCGCCGTACCGACGAGGGTGGCGGCGAACTTCGGCAGATCGAGCGGCCGCTCGCTCGCCAACGCGAAGCCCGCCGCCGTCGTCAGCGTGACGAGGAGCGTGATCCGCGGCTTGGTGAGCTCAACCCAGTCTGCCGGGCGGGGAAAGGCGAGCACTTCCGACGACACGCCGGGCAGTTTATCGTCAAACGCCCCGTGCGCCGCTCAACCGGAATGCGACGTGCTGCCGTAGAGTGACTCGATGGTCTCTCCCGTCCCGGTGATCGAGCTTCGTGCGGTGGAGCGGAGCTTCATCGAGGCCGGCCGCCGGCGCGTCGTCCTCGACGGGGTCTCGTGCGCGATCGCGCCCGGGGAGCTGGTCGTCCTCCTCGGCCGGAGCGGATCGGGTAAGTCGACCCTGCTCAACCTGATCGCCGGCATCGACTTGCCTTCCGCGGGCGAGGTTCTGCTCGAGGGCCGGTCCTTCAATCGCCTGAGCGAGGACGAGCGCACCGTCGCGCGCCGCGACCGCATCGGCTTCGTCTTCCAGTTCTTCAACCTCGTGCCGACCCTCACCGTCGAGGAGAACCTCCTGCTGCCGCTCGAGCTCGCCGGGCGGGCGACGGGAGCGCATCGGGAGCGCGCCCTCGGCCTGCTCGAAGAGGTCGGCCTCGCCGATCGCGGCGGGCAGTTTCCCGACCGGCTCTCGGGTGGCGAGCAGCAGCGCGTCGCGGTGGCCCGCGCGCTCGCCGCCGATCCGGCGCTCGTCCTCGCCGACGAACCGACCGGGAATCTCGATCTCGAGACCGGGCTCGAAGTGCTCGACCTCCTCGATCGCCTCACCCGCCGCGCCGGCAAGACCATGCTCATGGTGACCCACAGCCCCGAGGTCATGGGGATCGCCGACCGCGTCCTCACTCTCGACCACGGGCGGTTGGTCGAGCCCCCCCGCCCGGCGGCGCCTTGACCGCCGGGCGCAGAAGTTCAGACCGGTGAGCCTTCTCGGGCGCGCCAGCCGGCGCTACCACCTGCACCATCCCGCCCAGTTCGCTCTGGCCCTGGCCGGCGTGGCGCTCGGCGTCGCCGTCGTCGTGGCGATCGACCTCGCCAACGAGAGCGCGCGGCGCGCCTTTACCGTCGCCACCGACGCCACCGCCGGCAAGGCCACCGACCAGATCACCGGCGACTCGAACGGCTTCGACGAGGCGCTCTTCGCCCGCATTCGCGCCGGCACGTCTGACACTCCAGGAGTGCGCGCCGCCGCGCCGGTGGTCGAGGACTTCGTCGTCCTGCCGCGGACGACGGCAGCCGGCGGCGCCGCCGTCGACCGTTCTTCGAGCGTCTTGCGCCTCCTCGGCCTCGACCCCTGGAGCGAAGCACCGTTCCGCAGCTTCCTTGGTGCCGGGGCGGGCGGGGCCCTCGAAGGCGGCAGCGATCTCGTCCGCTTCCTCACCACGCCCGGCGCGATGCTGCTCGAGAGTACGACCGCGACGCGACTCGGGCTCGCCGTCGGCGACCGTCTCGCGGTGCAGGTCGGCGCCCGCCGCGGAGAGCTCCTCCTCGTCGGCGTGGTCCGTCCGGCCGACGACGCCGGTCGCGAGGCGCTGGCGAACCTCGCGTTGGTGGATATCGCCACCGCGCAGGAGATCCTCGACCTGCCCGGGCGCCTGACGCGGATCGATCTCGCCCTGCCCGACGGCGAGGCCGGCGAAGCCGCGCGCCGGAACCTCACCGCGCTCCTGCCGCCAGGCGTCCATCTCGCCCGCGCCACCGCCCGCCCCGAGGCGCTCGAGCAGATGACGCGGGCGTTTCGCTTCAATCTCCGCGCCCTGTCGCTGCTCGCCCTGCTCTGCGGCACTTTCCTGATCTACAACACGATGACCTTCTCGGTCGTCCAGCGCCGCGAGCTCTTCGGCCGCCTGCGCGCGCTCGGAGTGCGGCGCGGCGAGATCCTGGCGCTGGTGCTCAGTGAAGCCGCCGTGCTCGGCATCGTCGGCAGCGCTCTCGGACTGCTGTTCGGCATCGTGCTGGGGCGGGGACTCATGGGCCTCGTCCTGCAGACAATCCGCGATCTCTATTTCACCCTCGCTGCGGGGAGCTTCGCGCTCGCGCCGATGTCGCTCCTCAAGGGCGGCCTCCTCGGCCTCGGCGCCTCGCTCGCCGCGGCGCTCGCGCCGGCGCTCGAGGCCGCCAACGCACCGCCGCGCGCCACGCTCCTGCGCTCGGAGCTCGAGAGCCGCGCCGGCCGCCTGGCCGGCCGCGGAGCCCTCCTCGGCCTCTGCCTCGGCTTCGCCGGCGCCGCCGTGCTGGCGCTCTCCGAACGGTCGCTGCCGCTCTCGCTCGGCGGCTTCTTCCTCGTCCTGGTCGGCTTTTCTCTCCTCGTCCCGCTGGCGCTCGCCGCCACCATGCGCGCGGCCGCCGCGGCGCCGCGGCGGCTGGTGGGACTCTTCGGCAGGATGGGGGCGCGCGCCGTGGCGGCATCGATCTCGCGCACCGGCGTCGCGGTCGCCGCGTTGACCCTCGCGGTCGCCGTGTCGATCAGCATCGCGGTGATGATCGGCAGCTTCCGCACGACGGTCCAGATCTGGCTCGAAGGCGCGCTGATCGGCGATCTCTACGTCAGCACGCCGACCCAGGTGCCGAGCCGCGCCCACCTGCGCATCTCGCCCGAGGCCGTCGAGCGCATCCGCGCCCTGCCCGGCGTCGAGCGCATCAACACCCTGCGCATGACTCTGGTCGAGAGCCCCGGCGAGCTGCCGGCGCGCGTCGTCGGCATCGACCTCGACCGCAAGAGTCTCGCCGCCTACCATTTCAAGGAGGGGGACTTCGAGTCCGCCTGGCGCGAGCTCACCACGACGGACGATGCCGCGATCCTCGCCGAGCCGTTCGCCTATCGCCGCGACCTCCACCTGGGCGACCGCTTCGAGCTCGCGACCGCGCAAGGCCCCAAGTCGTTCCGCGTCGTCGGCATCGACTACGACTACGGTTCGGACCAGGGCGTCGCGATGCTCCCCGAGGCGAGCTTCCGCGCCCACTTCGGCGACCCGGGTGTCGCCGTCCTCGCGGTCTTCGCCACTCCGGGCGCCGACCTCGCGGCGCTCAAGGAGGCGGTCGAAGGCGCGGCGCCCGAAGGCGAGCTGGCGGCGCAGTCGAGCCGTCTCCTCAAGCAGATGTCGGTCGAGATCTTCGACCGCACGTTCCGCATCACCGGCGTGCTGCGCCTGCTGGCGATCGCCGTCGCCTTTCTCGGCATTCTCGCGGCGCTCGCCGCGCTCGAGCTCGAGCGCGGCCGCGAGTTCGCGGTGATGCGCGCGCAGGGGCTGACGCGACGGCAGCTTCTCAAGTTGGTCGCCGCCGAGACCGGTTGGATGGGAGCGGCCGCCGGGCTGTTCGCGTTGCCGCTCGGCGCCCTCCTCGCCGCGCTGATGGTGCACGTCATCAACCGGCGCTCGTTCGGCTGGTCGATGGAGATCGCCTGGACCGCGCGCCCGTTCGTCGAGGCGCTGGTCCTGGCACTCGGCGCGGCCCTCCTCGCCGGACTCATCCCCGCCTGGCGGCTCGGCAAGACCGACCCGGCGCTCGCCCTGAAGCAGGAGTGACGGTGCGCTCCCCCCTCCGCTATCTCCTCGGGCTGCTCGTCGCCGTCGCCGCTCTCGCGGCGCTCGCGGTGGCGCTCGAGCTGCGAGCCCGCAACGGATCGCATCCCGGCGGGGCGACCGCCGAGCTCGAGCTCGCCGCGGCGCTCGGCGGCAGCGACGAGGCGGGTTTCCTGCGCGCCACGGCGAAGCGTCCCTTCGTCTTTCCCGCCGATCACGGCGCGCACGACGGTTTCCGCACCGAGTGGTGGTACGTCACCGGCAACCTCTTCGCCGCCGACGGCCGCGCCTTCGGCGTGCAGCTCACCTTCTTCCGCAACGCGCTCGTCGCCGGCAGCGCCGCCAGCCCCTCGCGCTGGCGCAGCGACCACGTGTGGATGGCGCATTTCGCGCTCTCCGACGAGCGGCAGGGCACCTTCCGTTTCGCCGAGCGCTTCGCGCGCGAAGCCGTCGGCCTCGCTGGCGTCACCGCCGCGCCGTTCCGGGTGTCCCTCGAGGACTGGTCTCTCGCCTCGCTCACGTCCTCCGGATCCGACTTCGCCCCCTTGCGTCTGGCTGCGAGAAGTGGCGATTTCGCTGCCGATCTGACCCTAGAGCCCGGAAAGCCGCCCGTACTCCAGGGAGATCAGGGTCTGTCGCAGAAGGGTCCGCAGCCCGGCAACGCCTCGTACTACTACTCGTTGACCCGGCTGGCGACGCGCGGCACAGTGACCGTCGACGGCGAGACGGTTCCGGTCACCGGCGAGGCCTGGCTCGATCGCGAGTGGTCGACGAGCGCTCTCGGTGCCGAGCTCGCCGGCTGGGACTGGTTCGCCCTGCAGCTCGACGACGGCCGCGAGCTGATGTTCTACCGCCTGCGCCGCAAAGACGGCGCGAGCGAACCGTGGAGCCGCGGCAGCCTCGTCGCCGCCGACGGCAGCTCGCGCACGCTGCAGCCCGAAGAGATTCTCGCGACGCCGCTTTCCACCTGGAAGAGTCCGAGCGGGGCGGTCTATCCGGGCAGATGGCGTCTCCAACTCCCCGGCGAGGCGCTCGACCTCGAGCTCACCCCCCGGGTCGCCGCCCAGGAGCTCGCCGCCACCGTGCGCTACTGGGAGGGCGCGGTGAAGGTCGCCGGCAGCAGCCACGGCCGGCCGGTCGGCGGGCACGGCTTCGTCGAGATGACCGGCTACGGCAGCGCCGGCGCGCGCTGACGCTAGACTTCTCGCACCCATGTCGCTCGTCGGTCAACAGATCGGCAGCATCCGTATCGACCGCCCGCTCGGCGAAGGGGGCATGGGAGAGGTCTACCTCGGCTTCGACGAGAAGCTCGAGCGCCGCGTCGCCGTCAAGACGCTGCGAACGAGTCAACGCCTCGATGCCGACGCCAAGGCCCGGCTCGTCCGCGAAGCCCGGCTGCTGTCGAAGCTCGGGCATCCGGCGATCTGCCAGATCTACGACCTGATCGAGGGCGAAGGAGCCGACTACCTCGTCCTCGAGTATGTCCAAGGGCGGACGCTCCGCCAGCTGATGCGCGAACGCCCGTCGTTCGAACGCCTGCTCGAGATCTGCCGCCAGGTCGCCGATGGTTTGGCCGCCGCCCACCGCGAGAAGATCATTCATCGCGACCTCAAGGCCGAGAACATCATGGTGACGGCCGGTGACCGGGTGCGAATTCTCGACTTCGGCGTCGCCCGCGCCGCCGAGTCGGAGCTCACGCGCCACGCCCAGCCGGAAGCCGCGTCCACCACCGCCACCGCCGCGTTCGTCGACGCCGCCCGCGAACTCCCCGACGACTCGACGCTGGCGCTGCCGGAGTTTCAGACCCGTTTCGGCACCATCGTCGGTACGCCACAGTACATGAGCCCCGAGCAGGCGCTGGGGCGTTCGGTGACCACGGCGAGCGATCTCTTTTCTTTCGGCATCCTGCTGCAGGAGCTCTTCACCGGGCGACCGGTCTACGCCGATCTCCCGCTGCCCGACCTGTTGAAGGCGGTGCAGCATGGCGAGACCGAGCTCGCGACCGGCATCGACTTCGAGCTTGCGCGCCTGATCGAGGAGTTGAAGAGCCGCGAGCCGCGAGCCCGTCCGACCGCGGAGGCCGCCGCGTTGCGCCTGGCGGAGCTACTCGACAAGCCGGCCCGCCGCAAGCGCCGGCGGCGCTGGATCGCCGCCGCGATCGCGGCTCTCGCGAGTCTGCTGGTCGGCCTGGTGATCGTCTCCTACCTAGCCGTCGAGGCGCGCCGCGCGCGCCGCGAGTCCGAGCGCCGGCAGGGGCAGGCCGAAGACCTGATCGGCTTCATGCTCGAAGACCTGCGACCGAAGCTCGAGAAGGTCGGCCGCCTCGATCTGCTCGACGCCGTCGGCGACCGCGCCCTGGCGCACTTCGAGGCGGTCCCGGAGAGCGACCTCTCACCCCTCGAGTTGGCGCGCCGGGTCGAAGCTCTGCGGCAGGTCGCGGAAGTGCGCTTCGCGCAAGGCGCCCTGGATCAGGCCCGGCAGATCGCCGAGCGCGCCCGGAGCCTCGCCGAGATCCTCGCGCGCGAGCATCCGACGGCCGAGCACGAACGCGCGCTGGCACTCGCCAACACGATGCTCGGCGGCATCTGGAACGATCTCGACAACCCCGATTCCGCCTACGAGGCCTTCGTGCGGGCTCTCGAAGCGGCCCGGCGCGCCGTCGCCGCCGCTCCCGGCGACCCCGCCTACGAGCGGCTGCTCGCGGCGGCGCTCAGCGACACTGGCGTCGGGCTCAAGGCTCTGGGGCGAGCCGACGAAGCGATCGCGCGCTTCGCCGAGAGCGTCGAGCATCTGCGGAGCCTCCTCGCCGCACACCTCCGGGCAGGCGATGCCGCCGCCGAATTGGCCACCGTCTCGGAGCTCGCCACGACGCTCGCCTGGCAGAGCTCGACGCTCGAAGAGTCGGGGCGCCTCTCCGAAGGCACCGCGGCGCGGCGCGAGAACCTGGTCTTCCTCGAGCGCCTGGCGCGCGAGAACGACGATCCGGTGGCGCGCAACGATCTCGCCACCGGGCGCGATTTCCTCGCCCGGCTGCTGCTGTCGCAGGGACTTCCGGAGGAGGCCGTCGTCGAGCAACGTCTGGCACTCGCCGCCTTCGTCGAGCTCGCCCGGCTCGACCCGGACAACAGCGACTGGACACGCAGCGCCGCGGTCGCCCACCTCAATCTGGGTTGGATTCTGGCCGAGCTGGACGAGCTGCCGGAGGCCCAGGCCGAGCTCGAGCGCGGCAGCGCCGGCCTCGAAGAGCTGCGCCGGCTCGATCCTGGCCACCGCCTGTGGACGCGCATGCTGGCGGTCAACCACTATCGCCTGAGCATTGTCGCGCTCGCCCGCGGCGACCGCGGCCGCGCGCAGCACGAGATCGCCCTCTCACTCGCCATGCTCGAGCCGCTGGCGCGCGAGAAGCCGGACGACGCCACGATCGCCGTCCGCTACGCCGAGACCCTCACCGGCGCGGCCAACCTCGCGGCGACAGCGGGCCGCGGCGCGGAGGCGACGGCGCTGCGCAGGCAGGCCGAAACTCTGCTCGTCGACCGCGCCCAGCCGACCGACAGCCCGGGCGCCCAGGCCGCCTACGTGCAGCTCCTGCTCGCCGCCGGCCGCGCCGCCGAGGCGCGGCCGATCGTCGAACGCCTGCGGGCCATGGGCTACCGCCCGCGCCGGCTGGAGCTCGCCTGCCGCCGCAGCGGCATCTGAATCCCTGTCCGGGAACTTCCTCGGAACGTGCTAGGTCGTACGGCGCCTGCGGCGCATGAACACGAGCGCGCTGGCGAAGAGCAGACCGCCGAGGAGCAGCGCGCCTGCCGTATCGAGCGTCGGAATCTCGACGAAGCCGCAGGTGACATCCGCCGGATCGACGAAATCGAGAATCGCGCCGGAATCGACCAGATAGATCCCGACGCCCGGATTCGCCTGCGACACCGGCTGCTCGAGGCGCAGGGTGGCGGCCAGCGAATGGACTGCGCCGTCGGCGGGGGCACTGAGAGCCTGGGTCTGGACGAGGACGGCGTCGTCGTAGACCTGCAGCTCGAAGCTGTCGTTGCCGGCGCCGGTTTCGGACTGGACCTGCAGGGAGTAGGCGACGATACAGTTGGCGGGCGAGCTGACGACCAGGTTGCCCACCGCGACACGCCCGCCTTGCGGTCCGCCCGGACCGTTCCGGCCGCCCGCGTCGCCGTCGTTGGCGGCGCTTCAC
>Ga0209476_10001959_pt1 | contig 13847 bp, 13 predicted proteins | sample KloWWTrecipitate_FD_187179 | JGI IMG/M metagenome (GOLD analysis project Ga0209476, IMG submission 187179) | Active sludge microbial communities from Klosterneuburg, Austria, studying microevolution and ecology of nitrifiers - Klosterneuburg... | ecosystem: Engineered > WWTP > Aerobic digester... | reverse complement strand
CATCGATGGCGAAATCGCCAGGGCCAGCGCCAAACTCGGCAATGCCGGCTTCGTCGAGCGCGCGCCCGCCGCCGTGGTGGCCCAGGAGAAGGAAAGGCTGGCGAGCTTCATCGCGCTGGCCGAAAAGCTGCGTGCGCAACTCAACCGCCTCTAGGTCGGCCTGAAGGCCGGCCTGCAGAAGGGAAACCGTTCCGTCTGGGCATCCGATGAAGCACCCTCTGCGCGCCCTCTCCCAGCGCAATTTCCGCCTCTACTTCATCGGCCAGAGCGCCTCCTTCGTCGGCACCTGGATGCAGCAGATCGCCCTCGCCTGGCTGATCTACCGGCTGACCGGCTCGCCCTTCATGCTCGGCCTGGCGACTTTCGCCGGCAACATCCCGATCCTGTTCCTCGCCCCCTTCGGCGGCGTCTGGTCCGACCGCATCGACCGCCGCCGCGCCATGCTGCTGACGCAGGCGCTGTCGCTGCTCCAGGCCGCCGTCCTGGCGGGGCTGACTTTTGCCGGGCTGATCGAAGTCTGGCACTTGCTCGCGGCGGCGGCCTTTCTCGGCATCGTGAATGCCTTCGACACGCCGTTGCGACAGGCCTTCCTGCTGGAAATGGTGGGCTCGCGCGAGGACCTGCCGAATGCCATCGCGCTGAACTCGCTGATGATGAACGCCTCGCGGCTGATCGGGCCGGCCCTGGCCGGGATTGTTCTCGCCGCAGCCGGCGAAGCCTGGTGCTTCATGATCAACGCCGCCTCCTACCTGGCGATGCTCGCCGCGCTCGCCGCCATGCGGCCGGCGGCATTGCCCGCAGCACGCGGCAGCCAGCACTGGCTCGCCGGTCTGAAGGAGGCCCTGCGTTTCGCCTGGGGATTTGCGCCGAGCCGCTACCTGATCGGGCTGGTCGCTTTGGTGAGTTTCGTGGCGACGCCGTACGCTTCGCTGATGCCGGTGTTCGCGCGCGACCTGCTCGGCGGCGATGCGCGCACGCTGGGCCTCCTCGTCGGCGCCTCCGGCGCCGGCGCATTGGCCGGCGTGCTGCACCTGGCCAGCCGGCAGAGCGCCGCCGGCCTGGAGAAGCTGATCGCCGCTGCGGCCTTCGTCGCCGGCCTCGGCCTCACGCTGTTCTCGCAATCGGCCACGCTCTGGCTGTCGCTCGCCCTGCTGCCGCTGGTCGGCTTCGGCATCATCACCGTCGCCGCCTCGACCAACACCATCCTGCAGCTGGTGGCGCCGGACGCCATGCGCGGCCGCCTGGTCAGCCTGCACATCGCCGCCTTCCTCGGCGTGATGCCGCTCGGCTCGCTGGTCTTCGGCATGCTCGCCGAGCGCTTCGGCGCCGCCGCCACGGTGGCGGCGGGCGGCCTGGCCTGCCTCCTCGGCGCCGCCGCCTTCGCCGGCCGCCTCAAGGCCATGCGCAGCCTGCTGGCGCCGCACTACGCGCGGCGCTGAGCAATCAACCGCCGAGTAGCCTGCGCGCCTCGGCGAGGAACTGCTGGGCCTTCTGTTCGTCGATGGTCAGTTTGGCCAGCTTGGCGGCCGCCGTGGCCGCCTCCATCAGCTGCTCGGGGGCGTCGCCGGGAGATTTTTCCAGCTTGTGCACCACCGGGCCGGCCTTGGCGCCGAAAATCTGCTGCGCCAGCGCGAGCAGGCTCTGGCTGGATGCCGCCGCCTGCTGCGGCGCTTCAACCTGCCCGTCGGCCAGCGCGATCAGCCCCTGCTGGACAAGCGCCCCGGCATGCTCACACAGCTCTTGCGGGGCGCAGCCTATGGATCTGGTGAACGTGCCGAGCTCGCTTCTGCCATCGACGAGGATGAGCAGATTGCGCTGCTGCCGCGTCAGCTGCCTGGCATGGGCGCGAATCTCCTCCAGCCCGGCGGGCGTCTTGGCATACGCGGCTCTGAGATCGGCCATGAGTGGAAACGGTCAAGCGGAAAGTTCCTTGATGATGCCATATATGAGCCGGATGGTGATCAGCACATAGATCGCGCCAAAGAACAGGATGAAGGAGACGATGATGCGCAGCGTCTCCACCGGTATGGTGGCGAGGAACAGCAGGATCGAATAGCCGGCGGCGAACATCACCACCAGCAGCGTCATGATGTTCCAGCTTTTGCCCACCATGCCGCCGCCAACGTGGGATCTCAGGCTGATCACCTGGAACAGGTTGATCAGCATGATGAAGACGGCGGCAAGTCCGACGATCATGATCAGGTCGACGTTCATGGTTCCCTCCTTGTCAATTCAAGCTGATGGCCGGGCTCAGCGCGCATCCTTCTTGCCGCCGACGGTGAGCGACAGCGCCTCGCGGATCGCCTCGGGCGACTTCATGATGTTCATGAAGCTGTTGGCGCCCATCATCGACAGGTCGGGGAAGCTGATGGCGATGCGGAAGCGGGCATACTGCGCATATACCTTGTTGTCCGAGACCAGGATGTCGTAGGGCAGGTGGGAGGTCGACTTCACGTCCCTGAAATCGATCTCGCTCATGATGTACTTGTCGTCCATGAACTTGCCGGCCTCGCCCTCGCCCTTCATGGCGACGCCGAACAGCGTCTCCTTCTTGCCGGCGACATCGACGCGATACACCTTGGTGACGCCCTGCTTGCCGGCGGCCAGGCCTGCCTCGACCGCCTTCACGGCCTCCTCGTAGCTGGCGTACTTGACGAACTCGTTAGGCTCGTCGAAGTACTCCATGCCGAAGGTGTAGTGGTACTTGCGCAGCTTCTCCGCCGTCAGGCCCCTGGCGCCGTACTCCTCGACCTTGCCCAGTGCCGCCTGCAGCTTCGCAGCCGTATCCTTCAGGTCGCCCGCCATGCGGTAGGCGTGCGCCATGTAGACGGGGTTGGTATAGGCGACCTGCACCTCGTTGCCGACCTTGGTAACGGACACGCGCTGGGCGGCGCCGAAGCCGCCGTGCTCGGACTTGGCGGCGGTGCTGCGCATCTCGTCGTTGGTCACCGCAATAACCGTGGCGTTGGGATACGGCGAATAGCTGCCGGCGATGGTAAACCCGTTCTGCGTCAGTTTCGCCTTGGCGGCCTCGACGGCCTGCGCCACCTCGCCCGGGCCCTTCGAGCCCAGCACGAACGGCTTCAGCAGCGCATCCTGCGCCAGCGCCGCGCCGCTGATGCCCAACATCAGGCAAAACATCCCCCTGAGAAATGCTCTCATCACTGTTCTCCTTTGACGATCAATTGATTATGGTTATGGAAATAAAAAGGGCTGAAGCGCTCATGCGCTTCAGCCCCGATACTTGCTGCATTCAGCCTTGCGAGGTCAGAACTTCAGGCCGTAGGCGATGCCCAGGGAATCCTGGTACATCTTGATGTTGGCCTCGACGGCCCCCGGAGGTGCGAATGGGAACGATCCCGAGCCCTTCACCTTCTTGCTGAAGCCATGCATGTAGGACACCGACAGTTCCGAAGCCGGTGAAACGGCCCAGGTCGCACCCAGGGTCAGGTGGTTCTCGATGACGCCCGGGGCGATCATGTTGAACAGGGTTTCGCTCTTGGGAATCGGCTGCCGCGTGGTGCTGAGGCCGGCGCGCAGCGTCAGCTTCTCGCTCCAGGCGTAGCTCGCGCCCAGCTTGAACACCGTCATGTCGCGCCAGCCGAAGCCGGGGCCATTGTCGGCGCCCAATGAGGGGGGAGGAAACAAGTTAGGCAACAGCGGATTGGAAACCGAATCAATGCTGCCATAGTTGATCTGCTGGATGTCGGCGGCGATGGTCAGCTTCGGCGTGGCCTTGACGGCGATGCCGATGCCGTAGTTTTCGGGAATGTCGAACTCCCCCTGGTTGGCAAACAGGCCCTTGTAATCGCTGAACTTGCTCATCCAGGTGCGCGACTGGTAGGTGGCGCCGACGGTCACCGCATCGGTCAGGTTGCCGATGTAGCCGATCCTGACACCCCAGCCGGTCGAGGTATCGACACCCTTGTCGGTAAAATTCATCGGCGATGTCGAAAACGGCGCAAAGCCCCCTAGACCATCGGCCCTGAAGCGCTGGTAGACGAGGTTCAGCGTCACGCCGACGGCATGGTTCTTGTTGATCTTGTAGGCAAAGGTCGGCGCGATGAACAACTGCTCCAGGTTGATGCCGGTTCTCTGTCCGGTACCGCCATTGAATGCTGGAATGCCGCCTCCGAACGGCGCCGGGCCGTTGGCGTAAGTCGTGTTCATGCCGCCGTTGCCATAGACGCTGACGCCGAGCGCCATGTTCCAGCCGAGCATCTTGTTGTAGCCGAACTCGGGAACGAAGAAATTCTTCTTGTCGCTGCCGTCGAAATCGCCTGTCAGCCCGGGAGGAACGGGAAAGGGCGACACAATTTCCGAATCGCGGATCGGCCGGAACCAGTCCACGCCGACGTCGAGGCGGTCGCCGACGAAGGCCATGCCCGCCGGGTTGGTGGCGGCGGCGAGCGCGTCCTGCGGCAGGGCGATGCCGACGCCGGCCATGCCTTTCGACTTGATGCCGTAGCCGTGCGAGAAATAGCCGTTGGTCGCCAAGGCCACGCCCGGGGCTGCCAGGGTTACCGCTGCCAGCGCGCCGATGAGTTTCTTGAGTTTCATTGTTGCTCCCCTCCAGTTTCGATTCAGCGAATCAATAAGTTACATAATTAAATTAATGCCCAATCTAGATTCAGACTACGCTCGGGCATTTTCGAATACAAGCAGCTTTTCCGTTTTTCGAAATCCGGCCGGATTGGCTGTTGCATCCGCGCAACAGAATCACATGTACAGGCTGACGTCCGCCTTGTGCGCCTGCGGCAGGAACGTCGCCGCACCGGCATATTCCACGCCTTCGATGAAATCACCGTGGGTGAAGCCGAACAGATCCACGGTCATCTGGCAGCCGATGAACTTGACGTCCGCCTCCTGCGACAGGGAACGCAGCTCCTCGATCGAGGCGACGCCGTTGTTCTTGATGGTCTGCTTCATGAGCATCGTCGCCACCGACTCGAAGCCGGGGATGCCGGCCTGGATGAGGTTCGGGATGTTCCAGTTGATGCCCTTGAACCAGTCCGGTCCGAAGGGCATTTTCATCGGCATGCCGGGGTTGCCCAGCGGGCTGACCTTGAGGTCGCTGATGTCCTTCTTCAGCAGGTTGAGGCCGTAGAAGGTGAAGAAGATGCTGACGTCCCAGCCGAGGGCGGCGGCCGTCGACGCCAGGATGAATGGCGGGTAGGCCCAGTCGAGCGTGCCCTTGGTGGCGATGATGGTCATCGAGGGCGTCTTCGACGCCTTCAGCTCCTCGAGTTTCTGCGGCAGGATTTCATCGAGGCGCTGTCTGATCAGCGCATCCAGGGCGGCCTGGTCGGTGGGCATGTTCATGCGTTTGGCTCCTCTATTTGCGGACAGGGACAAGTCATGTCACGCGACACGCTCGTCCCATTTATTGAATGCATTAACGATTAATGATGTTCCAAGGTATTGCCAACCACCAGACGATTCTTCTTATTGGCCTATATCGTAGGCGTATGTTGCAATGCGTCACGCCGCAGAAATGGAACGGCCCGGGAACCCTCGGTCGCCCCGGGCCGTTCCTGCATATGAATCCGGCTATTTCCGCTTGATGAAGAACTCGAACTCCTTGCCGTGCTCGGCCGTCGACAGCAGCTCATTGCCGGTCTGCTTGGCAAACGCAGCGAAGTCCTTCACCGAGCCCGGGTCGGTCGAGAGAATGCGCAGCACCTGGCCGCTGCCCATGTCGGCCAGCGCCTTCTTGGCGCGCAGAATCGGCAGCGGGCAGTTCAGCCCCTTGGCATCCAGTTCCTTGTCGAAATTCATGTTTGCTCCTTTGTGTGGGTGGGTCGTCGCGCCTGTATTTCAGACGTGCCTAATATACTTTCGCGGCCGGCGCTGTGCAACCTGCCGGAGCCCGGGCGCGGCATCGAATTTCCTTTTCCGCCAATTCAGGAAACTGCCTGGTAGTACAGGTTCTGCGGGTGATTCGCCTGGGCAAAGAAGAACCAGCGCTCGGCGATCAGGCCGAGGTACTGCACGGCAAACGCCGCCAGCAGCAGTGCCGGCGACGCCAGGGCGGCGCCGGCCATGAGCAGCCCCAGCGGCAGCGGAAACACCAGCAGGAGAAACAGCCATTTCACCTGGCGCAGGAGCCGCGCCGACCTGCCGTGGAAGAACTCGCGCGTGTTGAACGAGCCGCCCATGGCGCCCTGCGCCTTCTGCGCGATGCGCGGATGCTTGACGCCGATGGCCGTGCGCAGCGTCGATTTCGGCCGCAGGCGCGCATTGCGCACGAGCGCGGCGGCGCGGCCGATGAAGGCCAGCGCGGTCAGGATCATGGCCCAGCCGCCGAGAAACCCGGCCACCTCCGGCGCCAGGAGCGCCGCCATGGCGCTGGCCAGCACAAAGCCCGAGGCCCCGCCCAGGAGGGTGTAGTTGATCACCGTCAGCGGCGTGTGCCATTCCTGCAGGAACCGCAGGCAGGCGTAGATCATGCCGGTGCACACGAACAGCGCGAAGGCCAGCACGGTGCCGGCCAGGCCGAGGAGCAAAGTCAGTCCCACCGGCACGGCGGAGGGCAGCGTCGCCAGCACCGGGTTGAAGCCGGCGAAATGCGCCGCGCCGTAGAGGAACACCGTGCCCATGAAGGCCGGCAGGACGATCACTTCTCGCGACAGCCAGGAAGTGCGCCACTTCGCCGCGGAACGCCAGGCACGCTCGGGACGGCCGAGATGGAAGAAGGAAGCGACCAGGCCGGCAACGAGGAAGCCCAGCGCGACGGCGCTGCCCAGCGCATAGAAGCGTCCCGGCTGCGCCGGCAGCAGGCCGAAGGCGGCGTAGGACTCGACGGTGAACAGGGCGAGAAACAGTCCCTGGCCGACGCCGATGAGCGTCGTGAGAAAGATGACAGAAAACGCGGGGTGCATGGTGCTTACCAGGAGGTCACGTCGTCGAGCGAAGGCTCGGCCTTCGACGGCTTGGGCAGCTTGCCATCGACCTTGAGCGGATTGTCGGCGCGCACCAGTTCGTCCTCGTGGATGCGCAGCTTCGTCTTGCGCCGCGGCAGGTAGTGGTTGGCCGGTTGCGTGCCCCATTCCGGCATGAGCGGATAGCCGCCGCTCTCGCGGATCGCCTGCGACACTTCCGATTCCGGATCGTGCACGTCGCCGAACAGGCGCGCGCTGGTCGGGCAGGCCAGGACGCAGGCCGGCTTGCGGTCGCGCTCCGGCAGCGTCCTGTCGTAGATGCGGTCCACGCACAGCGTGCACTTCTTCATCACCTTCTGCTGCTCGTCGATCTCGCGCGCGCCGTAGGGGCAGGCCCAGGAGCAGTACTTGCAGCCGATGCACTTGTCGTAGTCGACGAGGACGATGCCGTCCTCCGCCCGCTTGTAGGAGGCGCCGGTCGGGCACACCGGCACGCAGGGCGGCTCCTCGCAGTGCAGGCAGGACTTGGGGAAGTGCACGGTTTCCGTGTTGGGGAACTCGCCCACCTCGAAGGTCTGCACGCGGTTGAAGAAGGTACCGGTCGGGTCGGCGCCGTAGGGATTGAAGTCGCTCATCGGGCCGGCGCTGCCGGAGGTGTTCCACTCCTTGCAGCTCGTCACGCAGGCGTGGCAGCCGACGCAGACGTTGAGGTCGATGACCAGGGCCAATTGCGTCATTTCACCGCCCCCTTCATATACGCCCACAGGCTCCTGCGCTCTTCCTGCCCCGGATAGGGCTTGAGCGGCTCGAATTGAGGAGACGTCTCCGCCGTCTCGCCGGGACTGACTTTCGAGATGCGCACGCGCACGTCGTACCAGGCGGCCTGGCCGGTGACCGGATCGGAGTTGCTGATGCGCGACTGGCCAGCGGGCAGTTCCTCGGAAATCACGTGGTTGAGCAGGAAGCCCAGCCGCGACTCGTTGGCATCCGGCGTCAGGTTCCAGGCGCCGGCGGCCTTGCCGATGGCGTTCCAGGTCCACACCGTGCCCGGCTCCACCGCCTCGGAGTGGCGCGCCATGCAGCGCACCTTGCCCCATTGCGACTCGACCCAGATCCAGTCGCCGTCGTCGATGCCGGCCAGCCGCGCCGTGCGCGCATTCACGAAGAGATAGTTGTGCGCATGGATCTGCCGCAGCCAGGCGTTCTGCGAATCCCAGGAGTGGTACATCGCCATCGGCCGCTGCGTCACCGCCGCGAGCGGATACTTGTGGGTGTCGGTCGCCTGCACCTCGAGCGGGTCGAAGTAGAAGGGCAGCGGATCGAAATAGGTCTCGATGCGCCGTTTCAGGTGCTCGGGCGGCTTCCTCGTGATGCCCTTGCCCTGCGCGGCGAGTCGGAACTTCTGCAGCACCTCGGAATACAGGTGGATCAGGATCGGCTCGGCGTAGCGCGTGATGCGGCTGCGCTGCGACCACTCGAGGTAGCCCTGGTTCCAGTTGCGCATGTACTGGTAGGAGCGCGGCAGCGCGTGGTGGTAAACACAGTTGTTCTGCGCGTACATCTCCCACTGGCGCGGGTTCGGCTCGCCGCGCATGAACTTCTCGCCGCCCTTGCCGCGCCAGCCGGCGAGGAAGCCGATGCCGGAGCCCGGCTCGGTCTCGTAGTTGGTGATGAAGTCCGGGTAGTCGCGATACTTGCGCGTACCGTCCTGCTTGACGAACACCGGCAGCTTCAGGCGCGTACCCAGTTCGATCAGCACTTCCTGGAAGGGCTTGCACTCGCCGGTCGGCGGCAGCACCGGGATGCGCACCGAATCCACCGGGCCGTCGAATTCCGAGATCGGCCGGTCGAGCATCGACATCACGTCGTGGCGCTCGAGGTAGGTGGTGTCCGGCAGCACGAGGTCGGCGAAGGCCGTCATCTCGGACTGGAAGGCGTCGCAGACGGCGATGAAGGGGATCTTGTATTCGCCCTGTTCATCCTTGTCATTGAGCATCTTGCGCACCTCCACCGTGTTCATGGTGGAGTTCCATGCCATGTTGGCCATGAATATCAGCAGGGTGTCGATGCGGTAGGGGTCGCCGCGCCAGGCGTTGGTGATGACGTTGTGCATCAGGCCGTGCACCGAGAGCGGATACTCCCAGGAGAAGGCCTTGTCGATGCGTACCGGATTTCCCGAGTCGTCGACAAAGAGATCGTCCGGCTCGGCCGGCCAGCCCAGCGCCATGCCGTCCAGCACCGAATTCGGCTTGACGGCCAGCGGCGTGTTGGGCGTCTTGGCGCAGGGCGGGATGGGCCGCGGGAACGGCGCCTTGTGGCGGAAGCCGCCCGGCCGGTCGATGGTGCCGAGCAAGCTCATCAGGATCGCCAGCGCGCGGATGGTGTGGAAGCCGTTCGAATGCGCCGCCAGGCCGCGCATGGCATGGAAGGCCACCGGGTTGCCGGTGACGGTGTCGTGCTCCTTGCCCCAGGAATCGGTCCACGCGATGGGCAGCTCGATCTTCTGGTCGCGCGCGGTGACGCCCATCTCATAGGCGAGGCGCTTGATGGTCGCGGCAGGAATGCCGGTCAGGCCCTCGGCCCATTCCGGCGTGTAGTCCTTCACTCGCTCCTGCAGCAGCTGGAAGGACGGCTTCACCGGCGTGCCGTCGGCGAGATTGAATTCGCCCAGCAGGAAGGGGTCGCAGCCCTCGGTGTGCGTGACCACCGGCTTGTTGGATGCGCGGTCCCACCACAGCTTGTTCTGCGGATCGAAGCAGCCCTCCTCCTCCGGCACCTCGGTTCGCAGGAACATGCCGAACTCGTCGCTCTTCCCGTCGAGGTTCACCAGCTGGCCGGCATTGGTGTAGCGCACCAGGAAGTCGCGATCGTAGAGGCCCTGGGCGATGATCTCGTGGATGATCGCCAGCAGCAGCGCGCCGTCCGTACCCGGGCGGATCGGCACCCACTCGTCGGCGATGGCCGAGTAGCCGGTGCGCACCGGGTTGATGGAGACGAATCGGCCGCCGCTGCGCTTGAACTTCGAAATGGCGATCTTGAGCGGATTCGAATGGTGGTCCTCCGCCGTGCCGATCATGACGAAGAGCTTGGCACGGTCGAGATCCGGTCCGCCGAATTCCCAGAAGGAGCCGCCGATGGTGTAGATCATGCCGGCAGCCATGTTCACCGAGCAGAAGCCGCCGTGCGCTGCGTAGTTGGGTGTGCCGAACTGGCGTGCGAAGAGGCCGGTCAGCGCCTGCATCTGGTCGCGGCCGGTGAAGATGGCGAATTTTTTGGGATCGGTGGCGCGGATCTTCGCCAGGCGCTCGGAGAGGATCGAGAAGGCCTGCTCCCAGGAGATCGGCTCGAACGCGCCGGCGCCGCGCTCGCTGCCCGGCTTGCGCAGCAGCGGCTGCGTCAGCCGCGCCGGCGAATACTGCTTCATGATGCCGGAGCTGCCCTTGGCGCAGATCACGCCCTGGTTGAGCGGATGCTCCGGGTTGCCGTCGATGTAGCGCACCTGCCCGTCGACCAGATGCACGCGGATGCCGCAGCGGCAGGCGCACATGTAGCAGGTGGTTTTCTTGACCTCCTGCACGGACGGAGTCGAAGCAGACATGGTTTGGAATTAAATATATTAGCGGTTGTTGATATTCTTCGGGCTTTGCGCCAAGTCCTCAAGCCAATTGTTTTTATTTCACCATAAGTAGCCTACTCTTGCGCTACTTATGGGCTGGTGTAAGCTCGAATGCCGGATACTGTCCGTTTTCAAGCCAGCAGGTCTGCCATGAACGATATTCCCGCATTCAACCCCGCCGAGCGGCGCGCCGTCGAAGCCGCCATGATCTACCGTTACGGCCAGCTCGTCGACCTGCAGGAGGCCGATGTCGAGGTGCGCCTGACGCCGGGCTCGGAGGCCCTCACCACCGTCCCGGGCATCTACTGGAACGAGCGCAAGGTGCAGTTCGTCGTCTGCAAGCTGGGCGACAGGCGCTACCGCTCCTACTTCTTCTACACCGAGGAACAACAGTACCGCATTGGCGAGCAGGACTACGACGTCATCGAGGACTGCGTGCGCAACCTGCTGCAGCTGCAGGTCGACCACGACGCCAAGCGCCGCGCCATCATGTCGAATCCCGGCCTCGGCCCGGACGAGGACTATCACGGCCCCCTGATCGTCTGATGAAAGTCTGCATCGTCTCCGACAGCCACGACCGCGGCCCGATGCTGGCCGCCGCCGTCGAGGAGGCCAAGTCCCTCGGCGCCGGCGCCGTCCTGCATTGCGGCGACATCATCGGCCCCAATACCCTCAAGCCCCTGCTCGCCATCGGCCTGCCGGTGCATGTCATCCACGGCAACAATCTCGGCGACTTCACCGCCATCAGCCAGATGGCGACACGCTCGAACGGACTGCTGAGTTATCACGGCGGCGACGCATCGATCGAGCTGGCCGGGCGGAAAATTTTTCTGGTGCATTACCCGCACTACGGCCAGGCCATGGCCTGCACCGGCGACTACGATCTCGTCTGCTGCGGCCACAGCCACAAGCCTGAAATCGCGCAGCAGGCGAACGTCAGGGGCGGCACCACCCGGCTGGTGAATCCCGGCACGGTGGCCGGTCTCGGCGCACCGGCGGCAACCTGGGTGCTCGGCGACCTGGCAACAATGGAATTTGCAATCCAGCGACTGTCATTCGCCGCTGCTTGACCCTGCCGCATGCAATGGTTTGATCTGCATCAAGCTTCATCCCGAATCGGGATTTAGAGTTTCAATCCCGATATAGGCAAATTCAGACGGTAATCAGGGCGTTGTTGATTAGAATCCGCTTCTGTTCTTCAACAAGCATTTCAGTTCCCGGGAGGCTCGATGTCAGCATCCATCGCTACCAGCCAGACGATTCTCGTCGTCGGCGGCGGCATCTCCGGCATGACGGCAGCGCTCGAAGCCGCCGAGTGCGGCAAGCAGGTCATCCTCGCCGAGAAGCTGCCGACGCTGGGCGGGCGCACCGCCCAGCTCTACCGCTACTTTCCCAAGATGTGCCACCCCACCTGCGGCCTGGAGATCAACCTGCGCCGCCTCAAGGGCAACCGCAACGTGCGCGTCCTGACGATGGCGGAGGTGTCGGCCATCAGCGGCACGCGCGGCGACTACACCGCGACGCTGAAGATCGCCCCGCGCTACGTCAATGAGAAATGCACCGCCTGCGGCGACTGCAGCAAGGCCGTTTCCGCCGAGATTCCCAACCCCTACAACTACGGCCTCGACAAGATGAAGGCCGCCTACCTGCCGCACGGCATGGCCTACCCGCAGCGCTACGTGCTCGACCCCTCGATCGTCGGCACGCCCGACGGCGAGGCGGCGAAGGCCGCCTGCAAGGTCGGCGCCGTCGATCTCGGCATGCAGGAAGAGACGATCGAGCTGAAGGTCGGCGCCGTGGTCTGGGCCACCGGCTGGAAGCCCTACGACGCGGCGAAGATCCAGCCCTACGGCTACGACCGCTTCGCCAACGTCATCACCTCCGTCGAGTTCGAGCGCATGTGCGACCCGCACGGCCCGACCGGCGGCAGGATCCTGCGCCCCTCGGACGGCAAGGAGGCGAAGAACGTTGCCTTCATACAGTGCGCCGGCTCGCGCGACGAGAACCACCTGCGCCACTGCTCGCGCATCTGCTGCATGGCCTCCCTCAAGCAGACGCAATACGTGCGCGAGGCCTGGGGCGACGACGCGAAGTCGACCATCTACTACATCGACATCCGCGCCATCGACCGCTTCGAGGATTTCTACCGCAAGGTGCAGCAGGACGCGACCGTCGGCTTCGTCAAGTCGAAGGTGGCGAAGATCGTGCAGGACGAGAAGACCGGTGACGTCGTGCTGCACGGCGTGGACACCGAGGGCTACAACCGCTACGCGACGCCGCATGACCTCGCCGTGCTGGCGGTGGGCATGGAGCCGTCGATCAAGGGCATCAAGCTACCAGAGGACATCGTCCTCGATTCGAGCGGCTTCATCGAGACGGCAGGCGAAGGCATGTTCAGCGCCGGCTGCGCCACGAATGCCCTCGACGTCAATCGCGCGGTGCAGAACGCCACGGCGGCATCGCTGCGCGCGATTCAGGTGATCAACAAGACAGCCGGTACGGAGGCAGCATAATGGCCGAAATGAAAACAGCCGCCTACATCTGCTCGGGCTGCGGCATCGGCGAGCGCGTCAGCACGGCGCAGATGGCGAAAATCGCGCAGAAGGAAGGCAAGATGGCGCTCGTGCGCGAGCATGCCTGCCTGTGCGACGCATCCGGCGTGCAGACAATCAAGGACGACATCGAGAAGGAAGCCGTCACCCACATCGTCATCGCCGCCTGCTCGCGCCGCGCCAAGACGGAAGCCTTCAACTTTCCCGGCGTCGCCATGTCGCGCGCCAACATCCGCGAAGGCGTCATCTGGAGCCAGCCCGAGGGCGACGAGTCCGCCGAGACGACGCAGGAAATGGCCGACGACTACGTGCGCATGGGCTGCGCCGAAGTGAAGAAGATGAAGGTGCCGGAAGGCAACCCGAATCGCGCCAGCAACAAGCGCATCCTCGTTGTCGGCGGCGGCGTCTCCGGCATGACGGCCGCGCTGGAAATGGCCGAGGCCGGCTACGACACCGTGCTCGTGGAGAAATCCGCTGCCCTCGGCGGCTGGGCCAGCCAGCTCGTCAAGCGCGTGCCCTCGATGCAGCCCTACGCCGATCCGGCCGACACCGGCATCGCCGAACTGGCCGCCAGGGTCAGCGCGCATCCGCGCATCAAGCTGCACCTCAACTCGACCATCGCCCAGACCAACGGCGCGCCCGGCCGCTTCGCGGTCGACATCGCCCAGGAGTCCGGCGCGACGGTGACGGAGGAAGTCGGCGCCCTCATCCAGGCCACCGGCTTCACGCCCTACGACATGATGAAGCTGCCGGAACTCGGCGCCGGCAAGAGCCCGAACGTGGTCGACCAGCTCGGCC
>Ga0209476_10001956_pt1 | contig 13850 bp, 14 predicted proteins | sample KloWWTrecipitate_FD_187179 | JGI IMG/M metagenome (GOLD analysis project Ga0209476, IMG submission 187179) | Active sludge microbial communities from Klosterneuburg, Austria, studying microevolution and ecology of nitrifiers - Klosterneuburg... | ecosystem: Engineered > WWTP > Aerobic digester... | reverse complement strand
CAAAGCGAACAGGAAAGTCAATGAAATCAACGGTCTACCCAGACCACCCCCGCGCCAGTGCTAGCTTTGCGTACCGTCACTTATTGCACTGAAAACGAGGAGACCCCGCCCTGCAATTCGCTGCGCAGCTCGAAGGCGCGGAAGTCTTCGCGTGCCTCCAGCGACACCACGCCATGCGAACTCACGTGGACGAACATGGTGGCAGCAGCGCTTCGACAAAAACCGACAGGTCTTCGATGGCCTGGCCCGATTGCGGCATGAGGCCTCGGTCGGCGGTGAAAAAGCCGTGGAAGGTGCCGCGGTACACACGCGCCTGCACCGGCACGCCGGCCTCGGCCAGCCGCTGGGCGTAACACTCGGCCTCTTCGCGCAGCAGGTCGTCCTCCACCGTGCCCACGAAGGCCGGCGGCAAGCCGCTCAGGTCGTCGGCGCGCAGCGGCGCAAAGCGCGGGTCCAGCCGCTGGCTGCGGTCAGGCATGACCTGGTCGAAGTACCACGCGATCTCTTCGCGCGTGAGCGAAGGCGGCTCGAACCGGCGCAGGCGCTCGTGCTCGATGTCGCCATCGGTGCTCGGGTACAGCAGCAGTTGCGCGGCCAGTGCCGGGCCGGTACCTTCGTCGCGCAACAGGCGTGCGACCACGGTGGAGAGGTTGGCCCCCGCGCTGTCGCCCGCCACCATGAGCGGCACCCGCGCACCGGCCAACTCCGCCACGTGTTCACCCGCCCAGCGCACGGCGGCCAGGGCGTCGTTCAGGCCGGCGGGAAACGGATGCTCCGGCGCCAGCCGGTAGTCCACCGACACCACGGCACAGCCGCTGCGCAAGGCCAGCCGGCGCATCGCGGTGTCCCAGCCATCGAGCGAGCCCACCGTCCAACCCCCACCGTGGAAGTACACGATGAGCGCGGGCACCGCAGGCGCAGACCGGTAGAGGCGCACGGGAATGCCACCGGCCGGGCCGGGCCAGACGGCGTCTTCCACATGGGCCACCGCAGGGCCCGGCGGCTGCCTGGCCGACAAGGCCTTGTGCAGATCGCGCATGGCCTGCGCGGGCACGGTGCCGGTGCGCGGCAACACGGCGGCGCGGGCCGCCAACATCTCAACGGCTTTGGGGTCCAGCGGCATGGGTGTGGGTCTCCATTGGCGAGCAGGCGTCGATGATGGACCGGCACGGCGCAGGCGGCCATGTGCCGAACGCCGTATTTCTTGCGCGAACGTCCGAGGCGCTGCGTCAGTCCATGTGGGCGACGGCGTCCGTGGCGGCATCGAGGAACATGAACGCATGGCAAGCCGCCACAAAGCTCGCCGCCGTGTCTTGCTTGCCGTAGCCGTAGATCAACAGCCCTTGCTCGCGGATGCGGCCCGCCAGGCCCGTGTAGTCGCTGTCTGATGAGACGATGCAAAAGCCATCGACGCGGCGCTCGCGCGCGTGCAGGAGTTCCATGGCGTCCATGATCAACGCAGAGTCGGTGGCGTTTTTTCGGCGGGTGTAGTTGAACTGTTGGCAGGGGCGGATCGCCAACGCATTCAGAGGCTTCTTCCAGGAGGCGAGGTAGGGGCTGGTCCAATCGGCGTAGGCGCGGCGGATGGTGGCGGCGCCGCGTTCGGCCACCTGGGCCATGAGCTGCGCAGACCACGCAGGGCTGATGTTTTCGGCGTCGATGAGCACCGCGAGCCGGGGTGCGGTGATGAACGGGTTTTGCATGTGGCCTCCCTGTCGCTTGAGACACCAGCCGCCACCCGGATAGGGTGGCGGTGGCCCAGGCAGGTTGGCGTGCCGAGACAGTTTGCACCATCGGCGAGACCGAAGTCTCCCCATCTGGGCCACCAAAAAAAGGGGGCGCAGCAAAACAGAGATGGCTACATCGCGCAAGCGCTGCAGCCATCCCACAAACTGTCGGCGGGACGCCAATCCCGGTCGCACCTTTTTCGCACGACGCGAGCAGTATAGGCGCGTCTTCACGCCGACTACCGCCACGGGCATCTGACGTCACGTTGACTCTTCGCTTTGGTCAGAGTCGCGTTGAACGCAGCACATGTATAAAAAATTGCGATTTCTATACTTGGCGTTGACCCGCGCTGTTAAAGAATTCTTTAATACGCCGATTGCACATTAAAGAGTTCTTTAATGTGCAATCGGCGCGCGCCCTCACCCCAACCCTCTCCCAGAGGGAGAGGGAGCAAGACACGTTTATCCGAAGAAACCTTCAAACCCGTCCAAGGGCTCGAACCGCTTGTTGCGCGCAAACAGCCGCAACGGCCCCGGCATGGCGCGCTCGCGCACGGGGTGCAGCTCATCCCCGGGGTAACACATGGTGCGCGTATCGCCCTGGCCCAGGATGTGAGGCAGGATCAACGCGGGCCGGCGGGCGCGCGCTTCGGTCAGTGCGCTGTCCACCGTGGCGTGGCGCGCGAGGTGGGCCAGGGTCATGATCTGTGGCGGTGCGAGCATGAGTTCGCCGTCCCAGTAGCTTTGCAGCGCGGGGCGGGGCAACACCCAGCGGGCTTCGGTGGTCTCGCGTTCGTCGTGGCGGGCGAGCAGGCCTTCTGGCGCGCGGGCCACGAAGAAGCGGGTGTCGAAGCGCTTGTTGGCCGAACTCGGCGGCGTGATCCAGCGCGACCAGGGCGCCAGCGCGTCCACACACAGCCGAAGTTGGAGCTCGGCCAGCAGGGCGTTGAAGGCCGTGCCTTGCGCCAGGCGCGCCAGTGCGGCGTCTGACTGCGCAGGGGCGAGTTGCTGCGCGAGCAGCAGGCCGGACTCTTCGAAGGTTTCGCGCAGCGCGGCCACGTACAGGCCGACGGCGGTGGCGGTGTCGATGTCCTGTTCGCCCAGGCGATCGTGCAGCACGCTCGCGGTCTGGTCGAGAAAGTGCTCGCCATCGAGCGCGGCGTCTTCGGCATCGACCTTGCCGCCTGGAAATACGAAGGCACCGCCGAGGGTTTCGGACAGGCCATGGCGTTTGAGCATGAGCACTTCCACACCGTCGGCGGCGTCGCGCAGCAGGATCAGCGTGGAGGCGGCGCGCACGGGGCGCTCTTCTGGGCTTGGGTTCATTTTTTACCGACCATTTTCCAGAGGCTGGTGGCGCTCATGACCGGCCGGCCATTGAGGCGGAAGTGCCCCGTGGCCACGAGGGCTTCGCCCGTCTGGCCTTCGGCGCGGCTGTCGAAGTCGAGCCAGTCGCCCAGGCGCATGGGGGCCAGGCGCGAGACGCCCATGCCCACGGTGACGCAGACCGAGCCGCTGGCGATGCGCACACAGCGGCCGAGAAACAGATCGACCAGCATGAACAGCATGCCGGTGTCGATCTCGTCGCCACCACCGGCCGCGAGAAACTGCGGGCCGATGTGGAAGCCGCCGAAGCGCTCGCCGTGTTCGTCGATGCGCTCGTAGAGCGGGCCCACATGGGCGCTGAATTCGTCCACCGGTTCGCGCAGCGCGTAGCCCGGCGGCAGGGCCAAGGGCGCGGCGGTGGTGCGCGGGGCCACAGGGGCGCCGGGGCGCAACTGGAAGACGGCGCTGGCGTTCATGAGCACGCGTTCGCCGTCGAACAGCCGCGCGTTGACGAAGACCATGGTGCGCGTGCTGCGCAGCACCTGGGTTTCGGCCACCAGCCAGGTGCCGGGCTGCGCGGAGTCGATGAGTTCGCTCTGTTGCGTGAGCAGGTCCAGCGCTTCGCCGGGCTTGGCGGCTTGCGCGGCCTGGGTGAGCGCGATGGAGACCAGGCCCATGGCCATGCCGCCGTGGATGCGGCCGGTGATGTTGGTGTGGCGCGGCTCGACCAGCAGCGCGAGTGCGCCTTCGCCGTCGCTCCACAGCGGGCCCACGTGCTCGCCGTAGCCTTGCAGGGCGTCGCAGGTCCAGCTGCCGGTGCCCGGCGGCGAGGGCCTCAAGACACCACCCCGCTGGCGTTGAGGGTCTGGATCTCGCTGGCGTCGAGTCCCCAACCGTCGAGCGCGGCGGCCAGGTCGACGCCGGGCTCCACGCCGGCCGTGGGCGTGGCCGAGGGTGTGCGAGAAAAACGCGGTGCGGGCGCGGGCTGCAGCATGCCGTCGACTTCGATGAAGGTGCCGCGCGCGGCGTTGTGCGGGTGGGTGGCTGCTTCGGCCATGTCGAGCACGGGGGCGAAGCAGGTCTCGCTGGTTTCGAGCTGCGCGCACCATTCGTCGCGCGTGCGGCTGCGAAACACCGCTTCGAGCCGCTCGCGGATCACGGGCCAGTTGGCCGGGTCGGCGCGGTCGGGCAGGCCGGCCTGGTCCAGCCCGGTCTGGCGCAGCAGATCGGCATAGAACTTGGGCTCGGCCGAGCCGATGGTGATGTACTTGCCGTCCTTGGTCTCATAGACGGCGTAGAAGGGCGAGCTGCCGCCGGTGACGCTGCCCCCGCGCCCGGCCCACTTGCCGCCGGCGCGGTAACCGTGGAAGTAGGTCATGAGCGAGGCGGCGCCATCGACCATGGCCGCGTCCACCACCTGGCCCTGGCCGGAGCGCGCGGCTTCGATGAGCGCACACGCGATGCCGAAGGCGAGGTACATGCCGCCGCCACCGAAATCGCCCACCAGGTTGAGCGGCAGCACCGGCGGCCTGCCGGCTTCGCCGATGGCTTCGAGCGCGCCGGAGAGGGCGATGTAGTTGATGTCGTGGCCCGGCGCCATGGCCATGGGGCCGTCCTGGCCCCAGCCGGTCATGCGGCCGTAGACCAGCTTGGGATTGAGCGCCAGGCACACCTCAGGGCCCAGGCCCAGGCGCTCCATCACGCCGGGGCGAAAGCCTTCGATGAGCGCGTCCGACTCACCGAGCAGGCGCTTGACCAGCGCCACGCCGTCGGCGGACTTCAGGTCCACGGCGATGGAGCGGCGGTTGCGGTCGGTGAAGTAGAAGCGCTGCGGCATGGCGCGCGGCGCGGGGTCCGGGCGGTCGATGCGCAGCACTTGGGCGCCCATGTCGGCCAGCATCATGGCGGCAAACGGGCCGGGCGCCAGGCCCGCCATTTCGATGACCTTGAGGCCTTGCAGCGGGCCGGCGGCCGCCTTGTTTTGCGGTGTCATGTGGTGAGAAGTCCCATGTGTTGTTTGAACCATCGCGCGGTGGCCTCGGCCACGCGCGGCAGGCCCTCGTCGTACACCACCCAGTGGTTGCCGGTGGGGAAGATTTCAAGCTGTTTTTCGGTGACCACGCGTTCATAGAACTGCCGCGTCGATCGCAAGGAACCACGGTGTCGTCGTCGGCGCCGAAGAGGTAGACCGGCGCCTGGATGCGGTGGGCGTGGTCCATGGGCTCGTGTTGCAGCAGGTGCCACACGGTCTCCATCGAGATCGGCGTTTTCTCGGCATAACGCACCAGCGACTGCGGCTCGGGCGCCATGATGTCCAGCCGCTCGCAGAGTTCGACCTCGCCGGTGGCGGCCTTGTGCGCCACGGCAGCCAGCCCGCGGCGGCGGATCTCGCGGAACTCGTACCAGCGGTGCACGCTTTGCATCCACTGGCTGCCCGACATCACCGGCACCGACAGCACCACCGCACGCGGGCGCGGGCTGCGCGCCGCCGCCAGCGCGGCAATGCCGCCGCCGAAGCTGGTGCCGTAGAGGCCGATGCGCTGCGGGTCCACGCCGGGCACTTGCGTGGCCAGGTATTCGAGCGCGGCCACCGCGTCTTCCACCTGCTCCTGCGGCAGCAGCAGGGCGCGCTCGCCTTCGCTGGCGCCGAAGCCCCGGTAGTCGAACGAGAGCATGGTGAAGCCGGCCTCGGCCAGCGCCTGGCACAGGCCCACCGGCGTGCCCTCTTTCACACCGCCGAAGCCCAGGCAAAACACGGCGCCGGCGCGCAGGTCGTTGGAAGGATCGGGCAGGTAGAGGCGGCCCGAAAGCTTCAGGCGCGGGCCGCTGTGGAACCAGATGTCCCGGGTGGTGTGCATGCCTGGCCTGGAAAGCTCAGGTCAGGCAGCTTCGGCGGTTTCGCCTTCGACCAGCTCGACTTCGGTGCCGGTGCCGTCGATCACGAAGTGGCCGCTCTCTTCGGTCGGGTCCACGAGGCCGCCGTTTTCGGTCAGCAGCATGTGCCAGAACTCGCTCCAGTCTGCTGGCTGGCCTTCGGCGGCCTTGTTTTCCAACCACGCGTAGCGGATCACCTTGTACTGGCGACCACGCGCGTCCTTGACGTAGAACGTGTGGGCGGGAATGGTCTTGTAGTTATCGGGGACGGTTTGGTAGTCCATGGTGGGCTCCAGGTCACAATTCAATGGTCATACCATTATAGGGAGATCGGGCATTCAGGAGAAGCCCGCCACGGCATGAGGGATGTAGGGCTTCTCCAGCGCCTGCACCTCCTCAGGCGTGAGTTGCAGGGCCAGGCCGGCCACCGCATCGCTCAGGTGCGCCGGTTTGGACGCGCCGATGATGGGCGCCGTCACGCCCGGGCGGCTGGCCACCCAGGCCAGGGCCACCTGCGCGCGCGGCACGCCGCGCGCCTGGGCGACCTGGGCCACGGCGTCGATCACCGCGCGGTCGGCATCGCCCAGGCTCTTGTGCAGGTGTTTGCCGTACTGGTCGGTTTCGGTGCGGAAGGTTTTTTCGTCGAAGTCGCGCGTGAGGCGCCCACGCGCCAGCGGGCTCCAGGGGATCACGCCCACGCCCTCTTCGCGGCACAGGCGCAGCATCTCGCGTTCTTCCTCGCGGTAGAGCAGGTTGTAGTGGTTCTGCATGGAGACGAAGCGCGTCCAGCCGTGCAGGTCGGCCAGGTAGAGCGCCTTGCAGAACTGGTAGGCGTACATGGAGGACGCGCCGATGTAGCGCGCCTTGCCGGCCTTGACCACGTCGTGCAGTGCTTCCAGCGTTTCTTCGATGGGCGTGGTGTAGTCGAAGCGGTGGATCTGGTAGAGGTCCACGTAGTCGGTGCCCAGGCGCTTCAAGCTGGCGTCGATCTCGGTCATGACGGCCTTGCGCGAGAGGCCGGCGGCGTTGGGGTCTTTGCGCATGGGGCTGTTGAGCTTGGTGGCGATCACCACCTCGTCGCGCCGGGAAAACTCGCGCACCGCGCGGCCCAGGAACTCTTCGCTGGTGCCGTCGGAGTAGATGTTGGCGGTGTCGAAGAAGTTGATGCCGGCCTCGAAGGCTTGGCGGTACAGCGGGCGGCTGCTCTCTTCGTTCATGGTCCACTCGTGCGGGCCGCGCTGCGGGTCGCCGTAGGTCATGCAGCCCAGGCAGAGGCGGGAGACCTTCAGGCCGGTCTTGCCGAGTCGTGTGTATTCCATGCGTTTCCTCCTTCTAGTAGCGCCAGGGTTCTGGCTGGGGCGTGTCGAGGTCCAGGGTCCATTGCGGAATGGAAAAACCTTCGCCGATGTCGGTGTAGACCATGCGCACGCGAGAGCCGATGCCGACCTGGGCCACGGCTTCGGGAGAGGCCAGTTGACCGTCGGGCATGACCAGATTACCAAAGACACGCAGGGCTTCGTGTTCGCTGGGTTTCCCGCGTTGCTCATCGAGTTCGACCAGCAACACCAGGTAAGGTGTGTGTGGCTTGAAGCCGGGCTGAATGGCCTGCACCACCTCGGAGTAGCTGTAGACCGTGCCTTGGCCCTGCACCCGCGTCCAGGTCTGCGCGGCGCCGCCGCACCAGGGGCAGCCGGCCGAGGGCGGGTAGTGCAGCAGGCGGCAGGCGTTGCAGGCTTGCAGGTGAAAGTCGTGGCGCGCGCAGTGCGCGAAGTAGGTCTGGTTGACCTCGTCGATGGCGGCCAGTTGCAGGCTCATGCCGAGGTAGTCGAACTGTTTGTCTTGCATGAGGGCGTCTCCTTCAAGCTCGGCGCAGCACCATGGCCGAACCGGTGCCGGGCGAGTGCCAGCCGAGGTTGGCGGTGAGCTGCGGGTCTTTCACTTGCCGGCAGCCGCCTTCGCGGTAGTCGTGCGTGTGCACGCGCCGGCCGTCGGGGCCCATGGGGCAGCCGTCGTCCACGTCGTGGCGCAACTGGCGCACGTTCTCAATCACCATGCTGATGCCGTGCGTGTAGCCCTCGCACAGATGGCCGCCGCTGGTGTTGTTGGGGCGCTTGCCGCCGAGGCGGATGGTGCCATTGCTCACGTAGTCACCGCCCTCGCCTTTGCGGCAGAAGCCGTAGTCTTCCAGCTGCATCAGTGTGGTGAAGGTGAAGGCATCGTAGGAGCCGGTGATGTCGATGTCTTCCGGCAGCACCCCTGCGTTGCGCCACAGGATCTCGCGGCCGTAGTGGCCGGCGGTGAGTGTGATGGGGCCGTGCTGGAAGTGGTTGTCGGTGCGCGGCTTGCTGCAGCGGCCCACCACGCTTTCGATCAGCACCGGGTGCTGGCGGCAGTCGCGGGCGCGCGCCGCGCTGGTGACGATGAGGGCGGTGGCGTTGTCGGACTCGGTGCAGCAGTCCAGCAGGTGCAAGGGCTTGCAGATCATGCGGCTGGCGAGCACGTCATCCACGGTCACCCGCTTCTTGTACAAGGCCTTGGGGTTGTTGGAGGCGTGTTCGCTGTGCGCCACCTTCACCGCCGCCACCTGCTCGGGCGTGGTGCCGTACTCAAACATGTGGCGCATGAAGCTGGGCGCAAACATTTGGCCCGCGCTGCGGTGGCCGTAGGGCCGGGTGTGCAGGTACTCGTCCAGCACCGGCGTGGCGGACACCACACCGGTGCCGCCGATGCGCACGCCCGAGTACCCGTTCATGGCGCGGAAGATCACCACGGCTTCGCACATGCCGGCTTCCATGGCGCCGATGGCCAGGCCCACCAGCGCCTCGGTGGACGAGCCGCCGCCCATCACGTCCATGTAGAAGTTCAGGCGCAGGCCCTGGTCGGCCGCGACCAAGGGCGACTGCGTGGAGTCGCCGAGCTGGTAGGAGAGCATGCCGTCGAGCGCCGAGCGCTCGATGCCGGCGTCGGCGATCGCCTTGCCGATGGCCTCTTGCGCCATGGCGCGGTGCGTGCGGCCCGAGCCGCGCACATACGGCGTTTCGCCCACGCCGACGATGGCGTATTGGCTGCGCAGGTGGGCGTGGGTGCTGGTGTCCATCAGGCGTTCTCCTCTTTCAGCAGGGCTTCGAGTTCGTGCCGCATCACCTTGCCGGTGGTGCTGCGCGGCATGTCGTCGAACGGGATGAAGCGCACCGCGCGCGGCAGCTTGTAGTTGGCGATGCGGCCCCGGCAGAGCGCCAGCACGTCGTCGGCGCTCAGGCCTTCGTCGGCGCGGGCGACAAAGACCACCGGCACCTCGCCCCACTTTTCATCGGGCTGCTTGACGACCGCCGCATCGGTGATGCGCGGCGAGGCCAGCAGCAATTGTTCGATCTCGGCGGGGTAGATGTTTTCGCCGCCGGACTTGATGAGGTACTTGCGCCGGTCGACGAACTGCAAGCGGCCGTCGGGCCGACGCAGGAACACGTCGCCGGTGTGGAACCAGCCCCCTTCGAAGGCTTCCGCCGTGGCCTCGGGCATGCCCCAGTAGCCGCTGAACAAGGTGGGGCTGCGCAACAGCAGCTCGCCCGGTTCACCGGCCTGGGCGTCTTCACCCGCTTCATTCACCAGGCGGATGCGCGTCATGGAACTCGGCGTCTTGGCCAGGTCTTCAGGCGCGTCCCCCACGGGAATGCGCCCTGCGCTGGCGGGCGCAGGGCCGGTCTCGGTGGAACCGAAGGTGTTGCGGAACGGCGCCTGGAAGAGTTGCGTGAGTTCGGCGATCTGGTGGCGCGGCACCAGGTCGGCCATGCAGCCCACGGTGTCCACCGGCTTCGGTTGGATGCCACGCGACTTGAGCTCGTGAATGACGCGCTCGATCATGCCCGGCATGAGCACGAACCAGCCGATGTTGGTCTCGTCTCGCGCGGCCTCGCACAACACGTCCATCTCCAGGCCATCGGCCACGATCACCTTGCCGCCGCCGATGAGCGTGATCATGGAACTGTCCGCCGAGGCCATGTGGAACATGGGCGGCCAGGCGATGAAGTCGGCGCCGCGCCGCACCGCGCGGTCCATGGTGCCCACGGCCGCGCGCGCCAGCAGCGCGCGGTGGCTCACCAGCGCGGCCTTCGGCTTGCCGGTGGTGCCGCTGGTGTAGAGGATGTAGAGGCCGTCTTCGGGCTGCACACCCGCATCGGCGGGGGCGTGGCTGGGTTGGCGTTGCAGCCCGGCGTCCCACGCGGCATCGAGCAGGAAACACGGTCGCTGGCCTCCGCCTTCCAGCAGCCCCTTGAGCGCCTCGTAACGCGGCGACACCAAGGCCAGGCGCGGCGTGACCAGGCCCACGCAATGCGCGAGCTCTTCGGGCGTCTGCCGCCAGTTCATGCAAGCCACGATGGCGCCGAGCTTGGCCGCCGCCATCAGCAGCGCCAGGTAGTCGGGGCGGTTCTCCGACAGCAGGGCCACGCGGTCGCCGCGCACCACGCCTTGCGCGATGAGAAAGGCGCAGACGCGGTTGACGCGCGCGTCCATCTCAGCATAGGTCCAGCGCTGCGCGCCAGCTTGCAGGGCCACGGCTTCGGGGCGGGTGGCGACCTGGTTGTCGAACAGGTCGCGCACGCACAGCGCGGCGGCGGCTTCGGGCCCCGTCGGGGACGGATTCGGCATGGCAGTCTCCTGATGGGTGCCGGCCGCGGGCCCGGCACCGGGTTCACGCGCGCCGGTACGTCGCCAGCGCGTCCAAGGCTTCGATGCGCGCCCCATCGGCGCGCAGCGGGTTCACTTCCAAGGTGTCCAAAGTGTCGCCCAGCGCCAGCGCCGCATCGCCGATGCGCGCCACCGACTCGGCCAGGGCGTCGAGGTCCACCGGGGCAGCGCCACGGAAGCCTTGCAGCAGGCTCACACCGCGCAGCTCGCCCACCATGCGCTTGACCTCACGCGGCGAGACCGGCAGCACGCGCAGGCTCACGTCCTTGAGCGCCTCGATCCACACACCGCCCAGGCCGAGCGCGATCACATGGCCCCACTGCTCGTCGCGGCGCACGCCAACAAAGAGTTCGACGCCCGCCTTGCGCATGGGCGAGACCACCACGCCGTCCAGCCGCGCCTGCGGCAGGGCAACGCGGGCCGAGGCCATGATGCGGCGAAAGCCTTCGGCCACCGCTTCGTCGCCTTGCAGGTTGAGCAGCACGCCGCCCACCTCGGTCTTGTGCGCGATGTCGGGCGAGGCGATCTTGAGCACCACGGGGCCACCCAGTTCACGCGCGGTGGACACCGCCAGGGCCTCGGTGTCGGCCAGCACCTGCGGCACCACGGCCACACCGGCGCTCGCCAGGAAGGTCATGGCTTCGCGTTCGGACGTGGGCCGCAGGGCAGGCGGCTGCACGCGCGAGGCGATGGGCGCGGCTTCGATCGCGCCTTCGCGCTGCAAGGCCGACCAGCGCAGCGCGTTCTGCAAGGCCTTCATGCCCACGTCCAGGCCCGAGGCCAGGTAGGGCATGCCGGCGGCTTCGATCTCGGCGCGGCTGCGGTCGGAGACGTACTTCACCGTGTTGCTGATGGCCAGGAAACGCACCCGGCCCTGCGGCTTGAAGCGGCCGATGGCTTGCAAGGACCCCACGGCGAACGGCGCCCAGTCGTTATTGAGGTCGGTCGGCACGTCGAACACGCAGACCAGCACCGAGACCGCCGGGTCCTGCTCCAGCACCTGCATGCAGTCCAGGAACAGCTCGGGTTTGTTGACCACGGCACCGGTGAGGTCCAGCGGGTTGGCCGGCGTGGCCATGGGCGGCAGCGCGGCGGCCAGGCCGGCCAGGGTCTGCGGCGCGAGCGCGGGCAGGCCCACGCCTTCCAGGTGCGCGTAGTCGGCCGCGAGTTCGCCCATGCCGCCCGAGGCCGACAGCACGGCCACGCCCTCGCCTTGCAGCACGCCGGTTTTCTCCAGCAGCGCGGCGGTGAACATCAGCTCTTCGATGGAGCGCACGCGCACCAGGCCGAGCTGACGGCAGACGCCGTCGAACACGCCGTCGTCGCCCACCAGGGAGCCGGTGTGCGATTGCGCGGCCTGCACCGTGATCTCGGAGCGGCCCACCTTGAGCACCACGATGGGCTTGCCCTGGCGCAGCGCGCGCTCGGCCGCGCTGCGCAGCAGGCCGGTGTCGCGCACGGTTTCGGCGAACACGGTGATCACGCGCGTGGCGGGGTCGTCCACCAGGTAGTCGATGACTTCGGCCAGGCCCAACACGGCTTCGTTGCCGGTGGCGGCCACCACGTTCAGCCCAATGCCGTGCTGGTGCGCGAAGTGTTTCATCACCGTGGCCACGGCGCCGCTTTGCGAGACGATGCTGATGCCGCCCTTGAGCGGCGGCGTGCGCATGGAGCCGGTCCAGCAGACGCCGCCGGTGGTGAAGTTGATGAAGCCCAGGCAGTTGGGGCCGAGCAAACGAATACCGAGTTCGCGCGCGGTGGCGACCAGCTCTTCTTGCAAGGCACGGCCTTCTTCGCCGGTCTCGGCGAAGCCGCCGGCCAGCACCACGGCGCTCCGAATGCCGGCCGCGCCCAGGTCGCGCAGCGCGTCGTTCATGGCCGCAATGGGCAGCATGAGCAAGGCTACGTCCACCGGTTCACCGATCTCGGTGACCGAGGTGAAGGTCTGCTGGCCATGCGCCAGGCCGCCGCTGCGGCTGACCAGGTGCACCCGGCCCTGGAAGCCGAGCAGGCGCAGGTTGTCGAACGCCATCTTCGACCAGGTCGAACGATCGGTGGCGCCCACCAGCGCCACCGAGCTTGGATTGAACAGCGAAGCGAGTTCGCTCATTTCGCGGCCTTCTCAATGGCGGCCACCATCTTCTCGAAGGCGCGGCCCGCGCTGGGCGCGTAATGGATCATGGCCAGGAAGCCATGCACCAGGCCCTCGCCCCGCACCACCTCGGTGGGCACGCCTGCGTCTTTCAGCTTCTGGCCATAGGCCTCGCCTTCGTCGCGCAGCGGGTCGCGGCCCGCCGTCACGATCAGCGCCGGCGGCGAGGCCGCGAGGTCTTTGGCGTGCAGGGGCGAGGCATCGGGGTGCGAGCGCTTCGATGCGTCCGGGCAGTAATGGTCCCAGAACCATTTCATGTCGTTGCGCGTGAGCAGGTTGCCTTCGGCAAACTCGTGGTAACTGCCGGTCTCGAAACTGTGGTCGGTCACCGGGTAGGCCAGCACCTGCAAGTCCACCGGGCGCGCGGGCTTGGCGTTGTTGTGGATGCGGGAGGCGACGGTGGCCAGGTTGGCGCCGGCGCTGTCGCCCATGGCGATCACGGTGCGGGGCTCCACGCCCAAGGCTTGGACGGCTTCGCTGGAAGTGGCCCAGCGCACGGCGGCCAGCGCGTCGTCCACCGGCAACGGGAAGGCGTGTTCGGGCGCCAGCCGGTAGTCCACCGACAGCACGGCGCAGCCGGTGCGGTTGGCCAGGGTCGCGGTGAAGGGGTGGTAACCGGCCACGGTGCCGATGACCCAGCCGCCGCCATGGAAATAGACGATCAGGCCCTTGGGCGCTTTGGAGGGCACGTACAGGCGCACCGGCAGGTCGAAGCCCTGGGACGACGGGATGGTGAAGCTCTCGTCACGCTCCACCGCTGGCGGCTCGCCGAACAGCAGTGCCATCAACATCGGGCCGCTGCGGGCTTCCTGCGGCGTGCTTTGCCAGAAGGGCTTGCGGTTCGCCTCTTTGACCTTTTGCAACAGGTCTTGAATCTCTCGGTCCATGTCTCTGATCTCCTCGGGTGTCTTGGACAAATCGCGCAAAACGGCACAACAATTATGTCCTCAAATATTATGGCTCTCCGGAATAACTTGTGGAACAGGTGACCATGCAGTATCCTCCTGAGTCGGATTTTCGTGTGGAAAGGAAACCAAGTGAAACTGCATCCTAAGACCGCCGCCCTTGTGGACCGGTTCGCCGCA
>Ga0209476_10001955_pt1 | contig 13851 bp, 13 predicted proteins | sample KloWWTrecipitate_FD_187179 | JGI IMG/M metagenome (GOLD analysis project Ga0209476, IMG submission 187179) | Active sludge microbial communities from Klosterneuburg, Austria, studying microevolution and ecology of nitrifiers - Klosterneuburg... | ecosystem: Engineered > WWTP > Aerobic digester... | reverse complement strand
AGACGAGGGCGACATTGTTTCCAGACCATATGACGACGGACCGCTCCGGGATTTGGATCGTCTCGCCTGCGGTCGTCGTGAGGTCAATCACGTGGGCGGGCCAGCTCGTATTCACCGCCGCGCGCGTGCCGTATGGGGGCGTCGGAGCGGGTCCGCCGTCGGCCCAGTTCCAGCCATAAACCTGATAGGCCGCGCGTATCGCAGGCGTCCGGTTCGGCTCGAACATCCCGTTGAACTTGGGTGCGTTTGAATCGGTGTGGCCGCCATAGTCGACCAGGCCCAGGCTTGCCGCAGCTGGCGCATAGCCGAGGATGGACAGCCTGAAGTCAGCATTCTCATCCGTCAACGCGTTGTTCTTGTAGTAGGCGCCCTCGATTGGCACAAGGTCAAATACCGTCGATGAGGCGGTTGGACAGGCGGTCGCCAGGGCCACGCTGGGCAGGAACGCCCGGGGTGTCAGCGTGGCCGGCGCGCGGACTGCGGCCCGCAGCGGCCGCAGCATGGCGACTGGCAAACATGCCAACGCCGCGGCCAGCGCAGCGCACGCCACACCCCTCGCCGTCCTGAGTCGTTTCATGTTTTCGGTCTGCCCGCCCCCCAAAGCCGGACTGCCGGATCAGGCCTTCTTGCCAAGTTCCGAGCTGCGCAGATAGGCCGCCCACACGGCGCGCGAGATGACCGTGCGCAAGCCGCCTTTCTCAAGTTGATAGAGGGCCGCGGCTGTTGTGCCGCCCGAAGACGTCACCTGGTTGCGCAATTGGGCCGGGTGCTGCCGGCTGCGCGCTGCGAATTCCACGCTGCCCTTGATGGTCTGGCTCACCAGTTTTTCGGCCATGTGACGCGGCAGGCCCATGTGCACGCCCGCGTCGGTCAGGGCCTCCATGAACAAAAAGACATAGGCGGGACCGGACCCGTTCAGGGCGGTCGCCATGTCGAGATAATCTTCGTGATCGGCGTATATTTCATCACCCATCACCGCCAGGACCTGGCGGACATGGTCCTTCTGGGCCTCCGTCACCGACGGCGTGCAAGTCCAGACCGAGATGCCCATGCCGATCTGGGCGGGCGTGTTCGGCATGACGCGCACGATGGGCTGGCCCGGGTGCAACCCGGCGCTCATGGCGTGCAGCGGAACCCCGGCCATGATTGAAATGAACAGGGTCTTCTCGCCCGTCACCGCTTTCAGCTCGTTCAGGACGTCGCGCGCGTTCTGAGGTTTGATCGACAGAATCACCAGCTCGGCCCCTTCGACAACCTCGACGTTACGGGTCGAGGCGTGGGTGCCCAATTCGTGCCGAAAGAACTCGCAGCGCGCCGGCAACGGATCGGACACCGACACCTGGTCAGGCGTTGTCACGCGCGCCGCGAGCAGGGCCCGACAAATAGCCTCCCCCATGATGCCGCCGCCAATCAGGGCCGTTCGGGGAAAGCCAGTCACGAAACCACCGTCTGAATCTGCTCGCGCATGTACAACGGCAGATAATAGACACCACCGCCGTTTTTGCCGCTCGAACCCGAGCCTTTCCACCCGCCGAAAGGCTGGAACCCCGGCCACGCGCCGGTGGTCGCCCCCATCGGCCGATTGACGTAGTTCACGCCGGCTTGAATCCTGTCAAAGTACCAGCGGCCCTCATCCTCGGTCCCGTAGAAGCCGGAAGTCAATCCGTAGTTCACATCGTTGGCATGCCGCATGCCCTCGTCGAGGTCACGCACCCTGCCGATCATGGTGATGGGAAGAAACATCTCAGTTTTCCATAGTCTGTGGGAATACGGCACGTCGATTGCCACCGTCGGCGCGCAGAAGAACCCGCTCGACAGCGCGCCGTCGGTCAGGATCCTGCCGCCTGTGGAAAAGCGCCCGCTCTGCGACAGATCCTTGTTGAATTCCTGGTACTCACGATATGCGTTGGCGTTGATCACCGGCCCCAGGTAAGTTTTGCGTTCGGTTGGATCACCAATGGTGAGGGCCTGGGTGAGCTCCGTCACCCGCGCCACGAGCGCGTCGTAGAGCGGCGCCTCGACAAATACACGCGAACAAGCGGAGCATTTCTGGCCCTGCAGACCAAAGGCCGACCGAACGATGCCGACGGCCGCCTTTTCAAGATCCGCATTGCGCGACACGAGCGCGGCGTTCTTGCCGCCCATCTCGAGCACGGCGGGTCGGGGATAGGCGCCTTGGCCAAAGGCCCGATAGATCTTCATGGCCACATCGTAGGAGCCGGTGAATGTGATCCCGTCGACTTCCGAGCTGTCTATCAGCGCCTGGCCGATCGTTGAACCACCACCGGTGACGAAGTTGACGACCCCATCGGGGAGCCCGCCATCGCGAAAACAGTCAATCAGCAGCCTGACCGACCAGGGCGTATCCGTCGCCGGTTTGAGAACCACCGTGTTGCCGGCGATCAACGCCGCGGCAACGGGTCCGCCTGACAGCGCGGTCGGGAAATTGAACGGGCTGATGACCACCCACACGCCATAGGGCTTGAGGACCGAGTGATTGCGCACGGTGTAACCAACCAGCGGGTCACGGCCCATCTCGACGACATAGCCGTTGTTGCGCTCCATCTCAGCGCTGTAGTAACGCAGGAACTCGGCTGCTTCGGCGACATCACCCAGGGCTTCAGCCCGATTTTTGCCAACTTCGAGCGACATCGCGGCGCCGATCGTATAGGCCCGCTCATCGATGACGTCGGCGATCCGCCGCGCGATCTCGATTCGGCGCTGCCACGGCGTCGAACTCCAGCCCGGCAACGCGGATCGCGCAGCGGCAAGGGCGTCGTCGGAATCCTGAGCCGTGCCACGTTGAAAGACGCCGCAAATCCAGTCGGTATTGATGGGCGAGCGCTTTTCGAACTTCTGCGCGGCGAGTCGTTCGCGGCCGCCGATCAACATGCCGTATTCGGCGCCCATCGAGGCCTTTACCGAAGTGAGCGCTGTCTCGAAACGCTGATGAAACTCCTCGGGCGGGTTGAACATCGTCGCATATGTAAGCTTAAATGAAGACCCTTTTGACATTCTGTTTTCCTTGTGATCTAGAGTATCTGCTTTCCAAACGCCGACTGGATCAGCTCGACACCCAGGAGCGCCGTCGCGTTTCGATCATCGAGGACCGGATTGTCCTCGACCAGGTCGATGCTGACCATTCTGCCCGACACGGCGATGAATTCCATCGCGAGATGCGCTTCACGATAGGAGATTCCGCCCGGCACGGGCGTGCCCACGCCTGGCGCTTCCCGCGGGTCGATCACGTCCAAATCGAAACTCACATGAAAACCATCCGGCGCTTGACTGACGATTGTGATCGCATCCTCCATGACCGCCGAGAAGCCGCGCCGATCGATATCCTGCATTGTGAAACAGCGCACCCCGGATGCCCTCAATGCCTGTCTCTCGCCAGGGTCAAGGTCACGCACGCCGACCAGAGCCACGTAAGCGGGATTGATTGCAGGGACGCGACCCGCGAAGCCCGTCAGGTCGGGATGCCCATGGCCGGTCAGACAGGCCAGAGACATGCCGTGGATGTTGCCGCTGGGCGAGCTTTCAGCCGTGTTGAAGTCGCCGTGGGCGTCGATCCAGATCAGGCCAATATCTCGTCCGCGGGCCGAACCGGCGACCGAGCCAATCGATAGGCTGTGATCGCCACCAAGAATGAGTGGAATTCGGCCGGCGGCTACCGCTGCGGCAACATGGTCGGCGACCGTGGCGCAGAACAAAGAAATGGTCGTGAGATACCTGAGTTTGGGGTATGACCCAAGCTCAGGCGGTGAAGTCACGGGAATGTTCCCCAGGTCATGGACGGGATGGCCCAGAGCGCTCAGGCGCTCGCCAATATCGGCGTAGCGCAGGGCGCTCGGCCCCAAATCCACGCCCCGTTTGCCCGCGCCGAGGCTGATTGGCGCGCCAACAATGGTGATCGACGAGTTGGGCATGCTCTCAATTATGGCAGATCGAGGGACAGAAGACCCTATAATCGGCTCGTCCGTCGAACATACGAGTTATGCCAAGTCTTATCGACCGAATCCTCGGGCTGTTCTCCCTTGACCTGGGGATTGACCTGGGAACCGCCAACACCCTTGTGGCCGTGCGCGGCAAAGGGATCGTCATCAACGAGCCGTCGTGGGTGGCGATTGATCGCCGCAGCCGCGAAGTTGTGGCTGTTGGCGCCGAGGCCAAGGAAATGGTGGGCCGCACGCCCGCCCGCATCGTCGCAATCCGGCCGCTCCGCGACGGGGTGATCTCGGACTTTGAGATTACCGAGGCGATGCTCAAACATTTCATCGAGAAGGCCCACAGCCGTTCCTTCTTCAGCATCCCCCGCCCGCGGGTCGTGATTGGGATCCCATCGGGGGTGACAGAAGTGGAAAAGCGGGCCGTCCACGACGCAGCCCTGTCTGCCGGGGCCCGCGAGGCGCTGCTCATCGAAGAGCCTATGGCGGCCGCGATTGGAGCCGGTCTGCCGGTTACCGAGGCGCACGGCAGCATGATCGTCGACATTGGCGGCGGCACGACCGAAGTTGCAGTTTTCGCGCTTGGCGGGATTGTCGTAAGCCGATCCATCCGGGTGGCTGGCGACGAGATGGACGAGGATATCGTCAACTACGCCCGCCAGAAATACAACCTGTTGATCGGGGAACGGATGGCCGAGAAGATCAAGATCGCGATTGGATCGGCGTTCCCGCTGCCGGAAGAGAAGACGATGACACTGCGCGGGCGCAACCTGGTCACGGGCCTGCCTGAAGCCGTGGAAGTGTCCTCAATCGAGATTCGCGAAGCGCTGTCCGTCTCTGTCAACACCATCGTCGAGACCATTCGCTCTACCCTGGACGAGACGCCGCCCGAACTCGTCGCCGATCTAATGGAAACGGGCGTGGCGCTTGCCGGCGGCGGCGCGCTGCTGCAGGGCCTGGTTGAGCGCGTCGCTGACGAGACGAACATTCACACCTGGCTGGCCGAGGATACCCTCACCTGTGTCGCGCGTGGCGCCGAGATGGTGCTGGAGGACTACGAAGGGCTGCGCGAGGTGCTGGTTGGCCTGGAGCGCAACAGCACGTCCCGGGGCACCGCGCCAAGCACGGCTGTGGCGCGGCGACCGTATTAGCGCGTTCTGGGGAGCTTCGGCGCAACCGTGAACAGAAGCGGAAATCGATCGCTCCTCCTTCCCATCCTTCTTTTCGTGGCTGGGATTCTCCTCATTCTGGGGCTGAGCAATCCTGGGCTTGCCCCCGACAACCCGATAACCATCCTTCTGGCCCCGCTCCAGCAGGTTCTGCGTAGCGCGGGCAACGCGATTGCCGGCGTTTTTCAGGGCACGAGCGACACGCAGGTCCTGCGAGCCCGGAACACGGAGTTGGAAGTCCGCCTGCGTGAGCTGGAGATCGAAAACCTCCAACTGCGCGAGTTCAAGGCCACTGCCTCGCAGTACCGGTCACTCCTCGCGTTCGCGGTCGAGAATCCCTCCTTTGGCATCATCGGGGCCGATGTCATAGGCCTTGGAATCAAGGCGTGCACCGACGCGCGCACCGCCAATCCGGGCGCCCCCAGTATCGGGATTTGCGCCAATGTCATTGGATCCGAGGTCAGCCCCTATGCGCGATATCTCGTCATCAACGCGGGCCGGATCCATGGCATCCGCGAAGGTATGGCGGTGGTGGGTGGCAGCTTCGGCCTGGCAGGCCGCGTCGCCCTGGTGAACGAAACCAGCTCCCAGGCCCTTCTACTTCTAGATCCCGCATCCTCCGTCAATGTTGTGCTGGTGGGCAGTCGCGCCACGGGAACCGTGGTCGGGCAAAGCGATGGCAGCCTGCGTATCACCAACGTGCTCCAGAGCGACGAAATTGCGCCCGATGACATCGTCGTGACGAGCGGTCTGGGCGGCCTGCTGCCGCGCTTGCTCCCAGTCGGCCGGATAGACCGGATCACGAGCACAGATGCGCAACTATTCAAGGAGGCAGTCGTCCGGCCGGCCGTCGATTTCAATCGGCTTGAGTCCGTCCTGATCATTACTTCGACCGTTGGGTCGAAATAGGCTGACGAGCGTCAACCCACATGCGCCGGTATTTGGTTCCAATCCTCGTGGTCCTGGTGGCGGCCGCCTTCGAATCATCGCTGCTTCAGCCGCTCTTTCGAGGCGCATGGCGGCCCGGACTGACCCTGATCCTCGCCTCGATCTGGGCGCATCTCACGGATATTGACGGCGCGATCGCGGTGTTTGCGGGCGGTATCGCTTTGGAAGCGGCCTCCGGAATGCCCTTTGGAATCAATATCTTTGCGTTAATGCTCGGCAATGCCGTGGCCGCGCTCGTCGATCGAGCCCCCATTCCATCTGCCCTCTTCCGTGCCACGAACTGGGTGGCTGTTACGACGCTCGTCTATCATCTGGCGATCATTGGCATCCAGACACTCAGAGGCGTGGAAATCGAATTGGCAACCGCGACCGCAACAGTCGTTATTCCCCTGTTGCTGTTCAATCCGCTGTTATCCATCCCGGCGTTTTTTGGCGTCCGCGCGCTTCTTCCCCGGTTGCGCCCAGTAAGCCGCATACGATAGCCGCCTCAATCCCATGCGTATTGACAGCCTGAAAATCCTGCGCCGGAGTTCGCAAACGCCGCCACCCGACAACCGGGGCGGTTTGTTGCGCCTTGTGGCGCTGGGAACGGCCTTCGCGCTGGCGATTGCGTCGCTCGGTGTGCGGCTCTTCGATCTTCAGACCCGATATCAGGCCGAATCCGCCCAACAGGTCACCCGTGCTTCGGTGCGCACACGCGAGTTGCCCGCGTTGCGCGGGCTTATCTACGATCGGAATGGCGAGCCAATTGTCCGGAATGCGCCGCTTTATCAGATTGCGATTGTGCCAGCCGAACTGCCCGACCGGGATGACACAATCCAGCGACGAATCGATCGCGTCGCCATCTACAATCGTTTGGCCGAGATCATCGCCCAACCCGGTCTCACGGCCGGCGACATCTTCACCAAAGTGCTGCAGCAGTCGGGGGTTGCGCCATACCGCGCAGTTGTGGTCGCGGAAAACATCCCGCGCGAGACTGCCTTGTACATTCAGGAGCTGGCGCTGACGATGCCCGGTGTATATGCCCAAAGCGTCGGCTCACGGTATTACCCATACCGGGAGCTGCTGGGCAACATTCTGGGCTATACCGGGAAAGTGCCCGCCGGATCCGAGGAAGACTACGAACGAGATGGCTACGACGCCGGTGTCGACCGGGTTGGCCTCTCGGGAATGGAATTCCTGAACGAAAGCGATATGCGCGGCGTAAAAGGCACGGAATCCGTGCTCGAAGACGCATCTGGCGAGGTCATCCAGCGCTACGGCACGACGCCGCCCAGGGAAGGCAACGGAGTCCGCCTGACGATCGACCTTCGTCTGCAAAAAATCATCTCGGATGCCCTGGTGACGGGTATGGCCAATGTGAAATCGCCGCGCGGCGCAGTCGTCGCACTCGACCCCAATACCGGAGAAGTGTTGGGCATGCTGGGTATCCCGGGATTTGACAATAACCTTTTTACACGCGGAAACATCACCCAGAAGGAGCTCGACGACCTCTACAGCAATCCGCATCTTCCGTTGCTCAACAAGGCCACCGACGATACCGTGCCGCCCGGATCGACCTTCAAGATTGTCACCGCTGCCGCCCTGCTCGAAGAGGGATCGGTTGACTTGAACACCGTAATCTATGACCCGGGTGTATTCACAGTCGAGAGCGAGATCGACCCGACAAATCCGCGCGCCTCAAAGGATTTCTACTGCTGGATCGGTCTGACCGGCGGGTTGCACGGACCGCAACGACTTGCCGACGCGCTGCGCAATTCGTGCAATACGTACTTTCGAAAAGCCGTCGGCGGATACAAGAAGGAAGGCATCGCCGGGATGGGGCCTGACAAACTGGCGGAATGGGCCCGCACCTTCAGCATTGGGGACCCGGCCGGCCGAACGGACCTCTCGCGCGTGCGCGGCTTCGCGCCGACGACGGCCTGGAAGCGGGCGACGTTCGGCGACGTCTGGACTGTCGGTGACAGCTATAACGTCGCGATCGGCCAGGGCTACCTGATCGTCACGCCGCTCGAAATGGCGAACATCATTGCCTCAATTGCAAATGGGGGGACCCTATACAAGCCACGGCTCGTGCGCGATGTAGTCGACTTGAACGGCGACATTGTGCGCTCGTTTGCGCCAGAGATCGTGCGCACCCTGCCGATCAAACCGCAGAACATGAAAGCCATTCAGGACGCGCTGGTCTCGGTTGTCGGGCCGGAAGGCACGGCCCGGTCGGTGCAGATTCCCGGACTCACTTATGCCGGCAAGACCGGGACGGCCGAGTTCTGTGACGACATCGCCCAGAAGACCGGGGTGTGCTATCCCGGGATTCGCGTGCAGCCGTCGCACGCCTGGTTCGTCGCCTACGCGCCCGCCGAGAAGCCCACAATCGCGCTGTCCGTTTACGTCTGGAATGGCGGTCAGGGCTCGGCCGTCGCGGCGCCAATCGCGCAGCGCATCATCGCCGAATACTTCGGTTTGCCGCTCCCCAAGGATCAGCAGATCATCAAGACCGAATAATCGCATCACGCATGATTACCATCAAAGGTCTCCGTGAGGGACTGCTCATCATTCTGGGGGATGGCACCTGGCACGAGCAACTGCGCGAACTTGAGGCCAAACTCGCCGTCAGCGCCAACTTTTTCAAGGGCGGGCGGGTGGCGCTGGATGTCAAGGCCATGGCCCTCAACCGCGACGACATTGAGCGCGCAAAGTCGTTGCTGACGAGTTTCGAGGTCCAGCTCTGGGCCATTCTGAGCCAGAACCCGGAGACGATTCGAAACGCCGCCGCGCTCGCGTTGGAGCACACCCTGCCGACGTCTCCGGTTGCGCGCGCGAACAACGGCGCTCCCCCACCCTTGTCGGGGCCAGTTCGCGGCGGCCCTGACGTTGCGGCGCCCGGAGAAGCTGCAGCCACGGGCGAGCACTCCGACGAGGGCACGGATGGGGTCTTGGTCCGCAGGCGGGTTCGGTCCGGCCAGGTGATCCGGCATCCCGGCCATATCGTTGTGCTTGGCGACGTAAATCCCGGCGCCCAGCTCATCGCTGGCGGTGATATCATCGTCTGGGGAAAGTTGCAGGGATCAGCACACGCGGGCGCGCTTGGCGATGCAGGCGCTGTCGTGGGCGCGCTGACGTTGCATCCGTCTACGTTGCGCATCGCCGATACGCAATTGATTCAACCCGCCACCGATCGCCGCCGGGCCAAAGGGGCCAGCCTGGCCAGACTCGGCGACGCCGGCATCGTCATCACAGCCTGGCAGGAGAAGTAAAGCATGCACGGAACAGTCATCACCATCACCTCCGGCAAGGGCGGCGTGGGCAAGACCACAACAACGGCCAACCTTGGCTGCGCGCTTGCCTTGCGCGGGCAGAAGGTCGTTATCTTTGACGGCGATATCGGCTTGCGCAATCTCGATATCATCATGGGTCTTGAGAATCGCATCATCTATGACGCGGTTGACTATGTCGAGGGCCGCTGCAAACTCAAGCAGGCCCTCATCCGTGACAAGCGCGCGCCCGAGCTCTACCTCCTGGCCACCGCCCAAACGCGCGACAAGACCGCGATGAACCCCGAGAAGATGGTGGCCTTGTGCGACGAACTGCGCGCCGAGTTCGACTTCATCATCGTGGATTCGCCGGCCGGGATTGAACAAGGCTTTGAGACATGTTTGGCGCCGGCCGACCGCTGTCTGGTGGTCACCAACCCGGAGGTCTCATCGGTGCGCGATTCCGACCGGGTGATCGGCCTGATCGAATCGAAGGAAAAGGATCGGAGCGTCCACCTCATCATCAACCGGATCGTGGCGGCCCGGGTGAAGAAGCAGGACATGCTGTCAGTTGATGACATCCATGAGGTGCTGTCGACCGAGATCATCGGGGTGGTGCCGGAAGACGAGGCCATCCTGTCCTCGACAAACCGGGGCACACCCGTCGCGCTGAGCGGAAAGGGTCCGGCATCGGCAGCGTACGCGGACATCGCCCGCCGGGTCATGGGCGAAGTTGTGCCTTTGCAGCCCCCGCAGAATGGCGGCCTCTTGCAGCGCCTTTTTGGTCGTGGTTAACTCAGTCGAATCCCATACGCCAGAGTCACATCGATGAGCATCTTCAAGCAATGGTTCGGTGGCCGCAAGAGCGCCAACTCCGCCAAACAGCGGCTGCAATTCGTGCTGATCCATGATCGCGCCGAAATCGCGCCCGGCATGCTCGAGGCCATCCGCGACGACATCATCAACGTCATCGCGAGCCGTCTGCAGATCGATCGAGACCGGGTGGCGGTCAATATCGAGGACGAGGGCGGAGAACGGCGGTTGATGGTCGACATCCCACTCGCGCCCGTCACGCGCAAACGCTGATCCCCACCGATGCCTGATCGTCGACTCTGGCGCCACTTCGACTTCGTCATGATCGGCCTGATCGTGGCGCTGCTCGTCGGCGGTATCGCGATGGTGCGCAGCGCGACCCGCGGCGACCCCGTCATTGAGGGTTTGCCTTTTGCCCAGGCCGTCACCGCGCTGGCGGGCCTGGGCGTGATGCTGCTCGTCGTCGTGACGGACTACTCGCTGCTCAAAAACGTGGCCATCCCGCTGTACGCGCTCACGCTGGCCTCGCTGGCGGCCGTGCTGATCTTTGGCACCGACCGCTTTGGCGCCCGGCGCTGGTTCCAAGTTGGCTCCTTCGATCTGCAACCGGGCGAGATTGCGAAGATTCTACTCACGGTCGTGCTGGCCTACATCATTTCAAGCCGGCAGGGTCGCCGGCCGTATTTCGAGACGATCGGCCTGACCCTGATCGCCGTTGCGCCATGCATATTCCTGATCATGCGCCAGCCGAATCTGAGCACGGCCCTGACCATCGTCTTCATCTGGCTGGCGATCGTTTTCGTCGGCGGCATCGAGCGTCAACATGCGGTGGTGATGGTGGTGGCGGGCATCGCCATGATCCTGATCATCCAGCAGCTCGGCCTGATTCAGGCGTATCAGATTGAACGCATCGAGAAGCTGTTCGGGATCAATGTTGCGGCCGGAGACACCTACCAGATCGACCAGGCCCGACTCGCGCTTTCGTCGGGCGGGCTGACGGGATTGGGCTACCAGTCCGGCACCTTTTCGCAGCTTCGGCTTGTCCCCGCCCGCCACACCGACTTCATCTATTCAGTGATCGGTGAAGAACTGGGTTTCGCCGGCGCAATCACCTTTCTCGTTCTGATTCTGCTGGTTATTGCCCGGGCCCTTCGGGCAGCCTGGCTCTCGCGCGACACGTTCGGCCGATTGCTGTGCGTGGGCGTGGCGGCGATGTTGTTTCTGCAGACGTACACGAACGTTGGCATGCAGTTGGGCATCCTGCCTGTAACGGGTGTCGTGCTGCCATTTGTCAGCTATGGGCGCAGCAACTTGCTCACCTTGCTCGCGGCAGTTGGGATAGTCGAAAGCGTTGTGATGCGCCACCGCCGGCTCGAATTCTAGAATCCGTCCCCGGAACCCGCGGCTCGATCAGGATCTGCGCGCAGGGCGCGCAGTCCTGATCGGGCCACTTGGTATTTTCGGTCACTGCAGGCGAAGCAGGACCGGCGCATGGGCCCACAGCGTCTCAAGACCATAATAGGCGCGCAGCCGCGGGGTCATGATGTGGACGACGACGTCACCGTAATCAACAAGAATCCAGCCCGAATCGGCTGTGCCTTCCACCGTGCGTGGGGAAACGCTAAACTCCGCCCGCACTACCTCACGCACATGCGAGGCGACCGCGTCGAGTTGCCGATCGGATGGCGCCGAGCAAATGACAAAGTAGTCGAAAACCATGGCCAGCGCGCGCAGATCGAGCAGAAGGGTGTTCTCAGCCTTCTTGTCGTCGGCGGCGGTCGCCGCCGCGCGGCCGAGGGCAAGGGCACGGGGGTCTGCGGGCGCTTCAGCCCGCCTGATGATGGTGCTTGGAATATCGCGTTCTCCTTCGGCGGCATTATATACTTCTGACGCTTGTTTCCGCAACCCGCTCTCATCGCCTTCCTGCTTCCACTCGGCCTTTGGCTTAACCTCCTCGCCACGGCGAATCGCAGCCTGGAGCCCAGAGCGGCCGCTACCGGATTGATCACCCTGACCGTCAGCGCGCTTGTCTATCTGGCCATCGGTTTTGGGATCATGTTTGGGGGCGTCGGCGTGCTCAACGGGCAGCGCCAGTTTGCCGAGATGAGCGCCTATTTCGCCTTGCCGGTGGACGGCAGCGTGTGGGCGATTGCGGGCATGAAGGGCTTTTTTCTGGACGGTGTCACGAGCGGCCGGGTGCTCTTTGTTGCCTGGTTGCCCCTCGCCCAGGCGTGCGCCATGCTGGTTGCAGTGCCGCTCTGGCGCCGATACAGCCTTCTTGCGGTTGGCGTCGCAGCGGCGCTTGCCACGCTAGCGTTTTCAGTAATCGGTATGGCGACCTGGGGCGGCGGCCTCGGCGCGTCAATGGCAAACCAGCTTCGGCTCGGGCACGGCCCGATTGATTTCAGCGGTCTCGGTATCTCCGGTGTGATCGCGGGGACCTTTTCCTTGCTGGTGGCGCGACTTCGATCTGGCCCGGCACCCACGTTACATGAGGCGCCCCACCCGCTCCGGGCCGCGATGGGTTTCGGCTTGGCCTTCATCGGCGCAGCAAGTGCTTTGGCGGCTAATCCCCTGGTCGAAACGCCGCAGACGGCGGCTTCAGATTACGCGATCGTCATTGTCGCGGCAACCGCCGTTGCGGGCCTGCTGAGCCTGGCGTTTACCGTATTTGTCTCCAAACGTCCGAACATAGAAACGGTGACGGCATCGATGCTGGCTGCGCTCATTGCCGTGTCGGCTGGCGCGATGTCCCTGCCAATCTGGGCGGCCGCCCTGCTTGGCTTCGTCTCTGCCGTAAGCGTCATCGTCGGTGGATTCGTATGGAAGGCCAACGTCGATTCCGGCGATTCAGGCCTGGGCGTGCCGCGTATGCTCATTCCGGCCGCGGCTGGCCTATTGGCCGCGGGGATCGCCACAACTGGCCTGTATGGCGCGGGCGTGAACGGCATAGGCACTGAGGTGTATCTTGGCACGCGTGGTTTGGGCGTAACGGGGCTGATTGGCGCGGCGGGCGGCATCGCCGACCCTGGTCAGGCGACGGCCCAGATTGTGCTGCTGATCCTGTGCGCGAGCGTGGCGGCGGTGATTGGTTTGCCCTTGCGGGTTTTTGCGGTTTCGACAGCGCTGATCGAAACAACACCTGAAAAAGTTGCGGTTGACACCCCGGTCGAGGCGCCTGCGAGGGCAAGCGCCGTTGAAACGCCCCTCGGCGTCGCCGGCGAGCCCCTACCCCAGCCCATTGCTGTCGAGCCGGCCCTCCCCTTCGGCGCGCCGCCGCCCGTCCCGATTTTGACGGTCGCGCCCAGCGCGGTCACGGCATCCGCCAACCCCGTGACACCTTCCGTGCAGGCGTCCGCGCCGCCGAAACACACCCCGCCCACCGCCGCCCAACAACCGGCGCCAGCGGGAGCCCCAACACCCGGACCGGCTATCCGCGCGCCGAACCTGTTGGAGCGTCTGCGCGGGAATCGCCCCGTCGAAAAACCAAAACCGGTTGGGCAAGCGCGCCGGGTCGCCTACCCCGTTCGGGTGGGCGGCCGCCGGCTCATTCTGCGCGCCATGCCAACTGAGAGCAAACCGCCAGAAGACGCCAAAGACGCCGACGCGCCATAGACCGATCGCGCCCGTGTATCTGTCCCGATTCCACGACCGATCTGGCCCGCGCGCGACCTTACGACATTCTTAACGGCCGAAATCATCGCGCGCTTTTGTTCCAAT
>Ga0209476_10001954_pt1 | contig 13858 bp, 11 predicted proteins | sample KloWWTrecipitate_FD_187179 | JGI IMG/M metagenome (GOLD analysis project Ga0209476, IMG submission 187179) | Active sludge microbial communities from Klosterneuburg, Austria, studying microevolution and ecology of nitrifiers - Klosterneuburg... | ecosystem: Engineered > WWTP > Aerobic digester... | reverse complement strand
AAAAAGGGTTAAAAAATAACTCAATAACGGCGAGCAATCAAAAATGATACCCGAATTAGGTCTTTTTTCTTTAATTCTGGCGTTCTGCTTGGCAGGATTGCAATGGTCTTTACCATGGTTGGGGCTGTTGAAGCACAATAATTTCTGGATGCAATCGGCGCGTCCTATTGCACTCGGGCAATCTTTTTTTATTTCAATCAGCTTCTTATGTTTACTCTACGCATTTGTTCAAAATGATTTTTCTGTCAGTTATGTTGCGTATCATTCAAACACCAGTTTGCCTTTAGTCTATAAAATCAGCGCGTTATGGGGTGGACATGAGGGGTCTTTATTGTTATGGATATTTTTGTTAAGTACTTGGACGACAACAGTGAGCTTAACCACCCGGCATTTACCTGCACCCTTTTTGGCTCGTATCTTAATTGTTTTGGGTATGATAAGCTTTGGTTTTTTATTATTTTTATTAGCGACTTCAAATCCTTTTGTGCGATTGTTGCCGAATTATCCGGTAGACGGTCGTGATTTAAATCCTTTGCTACAAGATTTTGGGTTGATTATTCATCCGCCGTTGCTTTATATGGGTTATGTGGGATTTGCGATTCCTTTTGCTTTTGCCATGAGTACATTATGGGGCGGAGATCGCACCTTGCCTTTTGCAAAATGGATGCGATCTTGGACATTGCTCGCATTCAGCTTCTTAACCATCGGTATTGCTTTGGGCAGTTGGTGGGCCTATTACGAGTTAGGATGGGGAGGTTGGTGGTTTTGGGATCCTGTAGAAAATGCCTCTTTTATGCCGTGGATAGTGGCTATTGCGTTGATTCACACGTTAATGCTAAGTGACAAACGGCAGATATTTCAGGGTTGGACCTTGTTGTTGGCGATTCTGGTATTTGCCTTAAGTTTATTGGGTACTTTTTTAGTACGTTCGGGTGTGTTAACGTCGGTACATGCTTTTGCGAATGATCCCAGGCGTGGCATATTTTTATTAGAGTTTTTACTGGTGGTTGTGAGCGCTGCGTTAACGCTCTATAGTTTTAGGGCTAAAAACTTTATAGATAATACAAAAGTTGATCTGATATCTCGAGAAACCGCGATTGTAATCAGCACAATATTTTTAGTTGTTAGTAGTGCAGCTATATTATTAGGCACTTTGTTTCCCTTGGCTTTTGATGCATTAACAAACCAAAAATTATCGGTGGGCTTTCCTTATTTTAATGCAGTTTTTATTCCCTTTATGATCCCTGTCCTACTTTTAATGCCTTTAGGGCCCATTAGTAAATGGGGTCATAATGTGCTTGGCCGGCTTTTAAAAAAACTAAGATGGATTATTGTATCTACGTTATTTTTAGCTGTTGCATTGCCCCTGTTTTTTGCAGAAACGGTACCACTGGGCGTAGTTATCGGGTTGGGATTAGGGCTTTGGATTATTTTAGGCATTTTAAAATGGGTGTTTGATAAAATTCAAACAAAAGGTAGCGTATTAGCATTATCAAAAGGCGCGTTGGGCATGTTTTTTTCGCACATGGGGATAGCTGTTTTGGTGATTGGGGTGACCCTGGTGTCTTATTATCAGATTGAACGCGAGGTTGCGATCACACTTCATCAAGCGCTCGATATTTTAGAGTATAAAATTATTTTTGAAGATCTAAAGCCGATAGAAGGCCCAAATTATGTTGGTTCTCGAGGGCATTTTTTGGTGTTTAAACAGGGTAAGAAAGAAGCAGATCTTTTTCCAGAAAAGAGAATATTTGTTGTACAAGGGTTAAGAATGACTGAAACTGCGATTGATCCAGGCTTTTTTCGGGATATTTACATTTCCTTGGGTGAGCCACTCAAAGAGGGCGGCTGGTCTGTACGTATTTACTACAAGCCGTTTGTGCGATGGATTTGGTTAGGTGCTCTTATGATGGCGTTGGGTGGATTTTTCAGCGCTTGGGGTCGGTGGTTAAAATAGAGGTACTATGCGATATTTTTTACCTTTGTTTTTATTCTTGGTTATAGGCGGTTTTTTATGGAAAGGGTTAAATTTAAATCCTAAAGAAATTCCATCGGCGTTAGTTGGTAATCCCGCGCCGCATTTTTATTTGGGAACCGTTGAAAATCCCAATCATTTTGTCAGTGATCAAATATTTATTGGGAAGGTTACAGTGTTAAATGTTTGGGCAACGTGGTGTGTGAGTTGTAAAGCAGAGCATGTAGTTTGGATGGATTTGGCTAAGAAACATAATCTATTTTTGGTAGGCATTAATTATCACGATGATTTAAAATTAGCTCAGCGCTGGCTTAAAGCAGCAGGAGATCCTTATACAGTATGCATTTTTGATAAAGCAGGCAAATTTGGATTAGATTATGGTGTTTATGGAACACCTGAAACATTTATTATAGATAAAGCGGGTGTTGTTCGTTATCGAGAAGCAGGGCCTATAGATCCTCAGCTTTGGCATTCTACATTATTACCGCTGATTGAGTCTTTACAAAAATAATCTGTAAATATTATTGGGGTAATTCTAGCACTTGTCTTAATCCATCTTCTATAGCAATCATTTGTTCTTGTGGCAAGGCTCCTGCACATTGTTTTAATCGAGTTTTGTCTATCGCGCGAATTTGATCAACGACAGCAACGGCATTTTTATCTTGAAATGAAATAGGTATCGTTATAGGCGGGTTTGCTTGCGGAGAAGATGACAATGGAATAACAACTACTGTTCTTCTGGCTCTATTAATGGGGTTAGTGCTCATCACAACGCAGGGCCTAATTTTATTAATTTCGGAACCATGACCTGGATTTAAATCTACCCAATAAATTTCACCACGTTGAATGTTTATCATGATTTTCCTTTGGATCCCATTGGCTATCTAAACCGTCTTCTAAAGTGACATCCCAATTTTGCATGTCTTGATTAAGCTTGACATCTTCCTCGACAGATTTGGCACAAAGATAAAGCGCATCTTCTTGTTTTTGAATAGCTTTTTTTATTAAACAGACTAAAAAATGACTGCGTTGGCGCGCGGGAACCAAAGCTTTAAATTGGTTTGCCAATTTGTCTGGTATTGAAACTAATAGCTTGCTCATGTTCACTTCCTGCTATATATATAATATAGTATATCCAATATCTAGTAATAATGCTAGAGTGTAAGTGATTAATTTTGAAGTTAAGAGTCAAAGTGAGAGGGTATGCACGAAAATAGATTACATCCTAACGATAAGGGAGAAGATATTTATCCTTTTAGCGATCCGAGCCAACATGAGTTGTTTACCAAGGTTATTCATGAATTGCGCTGTAGTGTTTGCCAAAATCAAAACTTATCTGATTCCATGGCGCCATTGGCTGTTGACCTGAGAAATGAAATCTACCAAAAAGTACGAACGCACCATTCAGAATCAGAGATCCTTGAATTTGTTACCCATCGTTATGGTGCATTTGTGTTGTATAACCCTCCTTTACACTGGAATACAGCGTTTTTATGGTTTGGCCCTGTATTAATTTTAGTCATGGGATTTTTTCTTTTTAGCAAATATGTAAAAAGAGGAAGCGGCGAAACTCCGTAGTCCTGTAGGCTGTTTATGCTTCGCCTAGATACGTCGCAAAGCACCAAATATAAGCTTTTCTGGACGGCAAGACTTGGCGTTCATGGGTTTAGCTCCCGATACGGTGGTTAGGAGGATAGATTGTAAACCAGTTTCTTGTTAGAGTGAAGGCTTCTATCAATGAGGTTTGACCTCATGTGTATTGTAGGGTTATATGTACTACATATTTTGGTCTATCACAGCCCTATTATTGATTTTGGCCTTCGGGTTCTTTTTGCCGTGGATACGTGCTTGGTGGTTCTCTCTCGGTTTAATTTTTCTATTCGCTGTTATTAGTTATGGATTGTACGATTACTGGGGTAGTAGCCATCAGTTATCCCATTATTATTCTAAAGAAGAGGCGTACTATCGCCAGAGACAAGCGGATTTTCAAGTGTTATTAGCTGAATTTCGAAAAGAAGAATTTCGGCTACGGTTAAGGTTAGAACACGATCCCAAAGACATTGAGGCGACGTGGCGATTGTTAGATTTACTGGCCATTAAAGCACTGCAGGATGGGGATCCTAAATTGGCGATACAGTATTGGGAAAGCGCTTTAGATAAAATGCCAGAGGATTTAAAGTCGCAATTTAAAGAAAAAATCTTAAAATTCAAATCAAAGGGGGGCTGAGTTTTAAGCTATTTCCCGAGTTTTTGGGTATAAGTTTTAAGCGTATCGAGTAATCCTTTGTTGTCTTCTGATTTAATAATAAATTCATTCATCCCTGCATTTTTACAAACTTCCATATCCCTGGGATCATCGCTGGCCGTTAATGCAATAATGGGAACATCTTTACAAGGATCAGGAAGTGCGCGAATCAGCTTGGCTGCTTCGTGGCCGTTCATAAAGGGCATATAGAGATCTGTAACAACCACATCGAAGGACTCTGCTTGTAGCTTTTCAATGGCCTCTTGACCCGTTGCAATAGGAATAACTTCATAACCCTCTCTAGCAAGGATCATTGACATAGCAGTTCTTGTGGTTCTGCTGTTGTCGACAAACAGAATTTTTAAAGGCTTGGCACCCGTATTTTGCATCATATCGCTCATGACTTCATTCTAGTCTATTACCGAGATTTTTGCCAAGAATAGAGATTTGAATAATTATGGGCATACATTTTTAGTGAGCTTTTTTTAGAGCATTTGACGTAATTATGCTTACCACAAACCTAAGATTTTCCACCAGGCGGCGCCAGCGATCATCCAGATACTGAGGTTAATAATGCTTAAAATAGCACCCACACGCCACCAATCTTTTAGCTTGACGTAATTAGTACCAAAATAGACGGGCCCGGCGCCAGTACCGTAGTGTGTAATACCGGCACAAAGGCTCGACAGAAAAGCGAGTATTAAGATAACGATGATAGGAGGAGCGCCTGTGGCAATGGCAACTACTGCGAACGCGCTGTACATGGCACTGATATGCGCCGTAATGCTCGCAAAAGCATAATGCGTATAAAAATAGATAAGGCTAATCAAGCCAAGAGCGGGGATCCAATGGAAACCGCTGATCCATGTCCGCATATGTTCACCAAACCAAGTAATCATCCCAAATTCTGACAAATAAGTCGACATCATTAAAAGCGTTGTGAGCCACATAAACGTATGCCAAGCATTTTGTTCTTTTAGGATATCGTCCCAGGTCAGTACATTGGTCGATAGCAAAATGGCGAGTCCCACAAAAGCAGACACCGTCGGATCAATACCAAAAGAAGGTCCTACGGCCCAGAGTGTTAGCAGTAAACCAAAGGTGCAGAGCATTATCCATTCGGCTTTTGTCAGAGCACCCATTTCGGAGAGTTTTTGTTTCGCAAACTGCGGTGCTTTTGGGGTTTGTTGAATTTCGGCTGGGTATAAGAGACGTAGAACCCAAGGGAGGGAAGCAAGGCTGATAACGCCTGGAACAAGTGCAGCCAATGCCCACGTAGTCCAACTAATTTCAACACCAAACGTAGAGGCAAGGCTGACAATCAATGGATTGCCAGAGGAAGCAGTTAAAAACATGGCACTGGTAATAATATTTGTCTGGTACGCCAGCTTCATTAAGTAAGCGCCGATTTTTCGTTCGGTTCCTTTTTGAGGAGTGCTGTCATATTCTTCAGAAAGTGCTCTTACGATGGGGTAAACAATACCGGCCCCGCGAGCCGTATTACTCGGAGTGAAAGGGGCGAGAAGAAATTCGGTGCTGATGATGCCGTAAGCAAGACCTACTGTGCTTTTGCCCATATGTTGAACAAAATAATAGGCAATGCGCGCCCCCAGTCCTGTTTTAATAAAACCTCTAGCTAATAGAAAAGCCAAAAGAATCAGCCAGACGATATTAGAGCTGAAGGCCGACAAAGATTGCTTAATGGTTAGAGTTCCTGTAATGCCGCAGATGGCTAAGGCTAAAACGGCTAATGCACCCATTGGCAATACATTGAGAATAATGCTGATGATTGTGGTCAGGAAAATAGCAAATAAGTGCCAGGCTTGTAGAGTGAGTCCCTCTGGAGCTGGGAGATACCATAGAGTTATGAGTAAACCGGCCATCCAGAACAAGGGATGAATCTTAGATATTGTTAGATAACTAAAGTTGTTTAATGAAGTACTACTACGGGCAGCGTTACTCTGATCCACTACACCTCTTCTCCTCAGGGGATTATTGATTTCCCATTTTCTCAGATCTATCCTTCGCTGTCTATTCCCCCCCCATGGCAAGTCGCACAATTCTACGGTATCCTATAGGCCAAGTATTATTGAGAGTAGGCCTGATTATCATGCGGTTGGACAAAATTAAACTTGCGGGTTTCAAATCGTTTGTCGATCCGACAGTTTTAGAATTGCGTAGCCCTTTGGTCGCGGTGGTTGGACCCAATGGTTGTGGCAAATCCAACATTATTGACGCTATTCGTTGGGTAATGGGCGAGAGTTCCGCGAAAAATCTGCGTGGCGAGTCCATGAGTGATGTGATATTTAATGGCTCTTCGACGCGTAAACCGATTGGGCAGGCCACTATCGAGCTTGTTTTTGACAATTCAGATGGTAGTCTTGGGGGGGAATATGCGCGATTTAGCGAAATTTCAATCAAACGACAGGGAACACGAGATGGCCAGTCGGCTTACTTTTTAAATGGGACTCGCTGTAGACGAAAAGATATTACGGACGTTTTTTTAGGAACAGGACTTGGACCTCGAAGCTATGCCATTATAGAGCAGGGGATGATATCTCGGGTAATTGAGGCGCGTCCTGAAGAACTCAGAGCCTTTTTTGAAGAAGCGGCGGGTATTTCGCTTTATCGCAAGCGTCGTCACGAGACCGAAATCAGAATGCGGCATACGCGAGAAAATTTAGAAAGGTTAAGTGATTTACGTCAAGAACTTGAAAAACAATTAGAACGTTTAAAACGACAATCCGAATCTGCTGTGCGTTATAAAGAATACAAAATTGAACACGATCGGCTAGAAGCAGAATTAGCGGCATTGCGGTGGCAAGTTTACAATCTGAAATTACAAGAACGTGCGACTGAAATCCGAAATCTTTCAATCGGGTTGGAAGAAAAATTAGCGATGCGTACAAGCCTTGATTTGGCGCTTGAAAAACAGCGCATCCTCCATACTGAAAAAATGGATAGCTGGAAAATTGAGCAGGCAGAATACTACGATCTAGGCACGCAAATTGCACGTATTGAGCAAGCTTTGCAATATCATCGTGAACGCGAAGCCACACTAGAAAGCGATTTTTCACAAACCGAACAAAGCTATCAAAAAATAGGTGAACAACAAAGAGTGGATGAAGATCGCTTATCTACTTTAAAATCGGAGTTCGCAAATTTAGAGCCGGATTTGGTCTCTGCTAAGGATTTCTTGGAAAAATCGATCCGCATACAAATTGAAGCTGATGAAGCCATGCGAAATTGGAATCAAAGCTTTGAAACTTTTCAACAAGCAGCAGAAAGCCCACAACGCATGGCAGAAGTCGAAAAAGCACGCATCGAACAATTAGAAAAACAAAGTCGCGATGCGAAAGCGCAACTTGATCGTCTACAGCGTGAGTATGCAGATATTGATGTGGCGCGTTTGGAGCAGAATATAGCAGCGCTAGAAGAAGAGCGATTAGAGAAAACATCGACAACCAATAGTGCAAGTACCTTGAGTGTTATTTCTGCCGCCTTAATCGAAGCGCGAGATGCGCTAGCCAGCAAAAATCAACGATTAGATGCTTTGCGTGGCCAGTTGCAGACCTGTTTGGGACGTTTGGCATCCCTGGAAGCTTTGCAACAAGCTGCGCTTGGAAAAACCAATGATGTTGTGCAAGGGTGGCTGAAATCCCATGACTTATTAGAAGTCGAGCGTTTAGGTCAAGTGCTTACTGTAGAACCGGGCTATGAACGGGCTGTAGAAACGGTCTTAGGATCCGCGCTGGAAGCGCTGTGTGTTCCGGGAATTCCGGCTATTGCAGCATTTGTAGGTGAACTTCAATCGGGCAATTTAGCGTTTATTGGGGCGGATAACGGACAGATTGTAGGGGCAGACTGCGGTAATCGCTCAGACAGCCTTGCCAGCAAGGTAAAAACAGACTATTCCATGGATGCTTTGTTTGCAGGGATCTATGTTACAGACGAATTATCAGACGCTTTAAACAAACAGAAAAGTTTAAAAGCGGGTGAATCGGTTGTGACGCGAGAGGGAATTTGGTTAGGCTCTAATTGGTTAAAAGTGTTTCGCGGTAATGATGGACATTCAGGTGTTTTGGCGCGCGAAGCAGAACTAAAAGCGCTGACAGCGTTAATCGAAATGCATCGTTCTGAAATTACCGATATTGAAGTAGCACTTGCGGCATCCCGTGAAGAGATAGCGCATTTAGAACAAAAGCGAGAAGAATGTCATCAGGCACAGCAAGCAGAAGCCAGAATATTAAATGAATTGGCTTCTAAAATAAGTACCGATCGTGCGCGTTTAGATCATCAAAGAACTCGAATGGCGCGCCTATTAAGTGACAGTGCAGATCAAAGACAAAAACTGGATTTGGCAGAAGAAGAAACAGCACTATCGCGACTGCATTTGCAAACGGCATTGGATGCGATGGAAGGCTTTACTAAAAAACGCGTTTTACTGCAGGCGGAGCGCGATAATTTACGCGATGTTGTTCGAAGTGCGAATCAAAATGCCAGTGAAGCCAAAGAAAAAGCGCACGCACTTGCGTTAAAAGAACAAACGGTTGTGACACAAATAAAAGCCATTACAGAAGGGTTACAGCGTTTAGAGCAACAACAACGGGTTATAGAAGAACGAAAAATCGCTTTGCAAGCACAATTGCAAGCATTAAACGAGCCAAAAATGTTGGATCGAATGCGTTTAGACGAATTATTGGAAAAACACGTTGTTGCTGAAGACTTGGTGAATCAGTCGCGTACTGCATTAGATGCGCTCGAAGAGGAAGGCCGATCGCTTGAGAAACAAAGAAATGTATTAGAAACAGAAACTCAAAGATTTCGATCTGAATTGGAACAGGTAAAAATGGATTGGCAAGCGATTGAAGTGCGTTGTCAAACGATTCAAGAGCAGTTTGGTGCAGCCGCTAATATTACAGAAATATTACAAACGGTGCCAATGGAGGCAACAGAATCCGTTTGGGCAGAGTCCTTAGAACAAGTCGCTAAACGTATCGAGCGTTTAGGTGCGATTAATATGGCTGCGATAGAAGAATATCAAAGCGAATCTGAACGTAAACTGTATTTGGATTCGCAAAATAAGGATCTTACCGAAGCCTTAGAAACGTTAGAAGATGCCATTCGTAAAATCGATAAAGAAACGCGTGAACGCTTTAAAGAAACATTCGATAAGGTGAATACACAGTTCAAAATTTTATTTCCGATTTTATTTGGGGGAGGACAAGCCAATCTGGAATTAATGGGTGAAGATATATTGGAAGCAGGTGTAACCGTAATGGCAAGGCCACCTGGCAAACGAAATAGTTCTATTCACTTATTGTCGGGCGGTGAAAAAGCGCTAACGGCTGTTGCATTGGTTTTTGCGATATTTCAATTAAATCCTGCGCCTTTTTGCCTATTGGATGAGGTTGATGCGCCGTTGGATGATGCCAATGTTGGTCGATTCTGCGATTTAGTCAAAAAATTATCTGAAACGGTACAATTTATATTTGTAACACATAACAAATTGGCGATGGAAATTGCGCATCATTTAGTCGGTGTTACAATGAAAGAGCCTGGTGTTTCTCGATTAGTCTCTGTAGACGTTGAGGAAGCAGTGGCACTCGTAGGTTAGATATTGGAGCGTTAAAAATGGAAATGGCTTTAAGATTCATATTGTTATTTTTAGGTGCGGTCATTGTCGTTGGTATCGTATGGGATTATTCTAGAAGAGGGCGTTTAAAAAAGCGTTTGGAAGAAACTGTCGTTATTGAACCTTCGAATAAAGATTCTGATTGCGTGTCTTCTTTTGATGATGTGCGATTAATCGTCAAACCTGAAAAAAAAGAACCCACACTTAATATCCAGTACCCAGAAGAAATCGTTACTCTCAATATTATGGCTCGAAAGCCTGCTATTTTTACAGGTAAGAAATTGAAAAGTGCATTTGCTGATGCGCACTTATTCTATGGTGATAGGCAGATTTTCCATCGATTTGATAATATGGATGGCACAGGTGCGCAATTATTTAGTGTTGTTTCATCTGTAGAACCGGGTTTTTTCGAGTTGTCGACAATGGATACGCTGGAAACCCCTGGGATCACTTTGTTTTTTATAACAAGCACGCCTAACCATTCTGTCTATGCTTTCGAATTGATGTTAAGAACAGCAAAGCAGCTTGCCATACGTTTAGAGGGCGAATTAAAAGACGATAGACATAGAGTACTGACTTCACAAATTATTGAAAGTTATCGCGCAGGTATTCGTATGCAGCCGGAAGAATTGCAAAAAATGGCAACGTCTTAACCGTGTTCAGAGAAATTTTGTGTGCTATTGCTGCTGCAGATACAGCTGTAGCATTATCATTGTTGAAAACGCATAAAGAATCTTTTTTAGAGCCCATTGAAGGTGCTTTGAGGCATGCTGAACTCCTTTATTGCGCTATAAAATATGACGATCAATCAGTGGTTATATTTTTATTGGGACTGCCTGTTATTTCCGATATCAGTTTTTTTAGGTTCTGTGGACATACGCCTTTAAGTTATGCCATAGAAGAGAACCATGATTCATTATTGCCCATATTACTCGCCAAGACGGATAAGAATTTTGCGCTACACATGGCTGTTAAGCTCAATTTTTTGAAAACAAAAACACTTTTGTTAAAGCAGTGTACCTTTAAGGCAAAACTACTGCATTTTCTTGAATTGCCCTTATAAGAAAGACAATCACAACGCAACACCTGAAATATAGACATAAGCTCAAACAGCTCTTTGCTATTCTTTGTTTATTATTTCTGATTATGGCTATATTTAAATAGTGACTTAATCAAAATAGTGAAGGGTGATGTTTATGTCGTTTGAAGACAGTCGAGGAGAGGTTATTGAGCGGTTAGTAGGTTACGTTGCCCGTCAATTACCACATGATGAAGCGCCGCTGGTTAAAAATTTCATACGACAATATTATCTGAGTGTTTCAGCAGAAGATCTAAGCACACGAAGTATTTTAGATTTGTATGGGGCCGTCGTGTCACATTGGCATTATTTATATCAACGTCAACCCGGTCAGGCCAAAGTACGCGCCTTTAACCCACAAGTAGAAAAAGATGGTTGGCAGTCGATCCATACCATTATTGAAATTGCTTTTGATGACATGCCGTTTTTAGTGGATTCAGTAATGATTGCCTTGAATCGCTTGAATTTGAATATTCACTTGCTTATTCATATGGGTAATCTTAAATTAAGTCGTGATGTAGAAGGTAAAATACAAAGCGTTTTAGAAAGAGGTACGGTTGATGACAACTATATTTCGGAAGCGGCTATCTATATCGAGATTGACAGACAAAGTGATCTCAGTATTTTACAGAATATTGAGGAAGAATTAAAACAAGTCTTAATGGATGTGCGAACAGTCGTAGCGGATTGGCCCAAAATGCGAGATAAAGCACTCGAACTTGTCTCGGAATTTGAAAGAACGCCTATGTCTATCGACACAGCAGATGCCGAGGAATCCTTAGCTTTTTTAAAATGGTTAGCAGATGATCATTTTACTTTTTTAGGCTATGTAGAATGTAAAATTGAAGGGCAAGACTTAAAATCGGCAACTTGCGAAGTGGTTTCGGGTTCTGAATTGGGAATAGCAAAGTTCAAAAAATATTCCGCAACATATCGATCATTAGCAGATTTTCCGGAAGAGGCTATAAAATTAGTTTTATCAAGTCAATTTTTAATATTAGGAAAAACTGAAACACGCTCAATAATCCATAGACCTGCCTATACTGATTTTATTTCGGTAAAGCGCTTTAATAGCAAAGGACAGGTTGTTGGAGAACAACGATTTTTAGGACTCTATACGGCGTTTACGTATAATAGTAGCCCTAAACAAATACCGTATTTACGGCGAAAAGTGAATAATGTTCTTAGTTTGGCGGGTTTTGTTCCTAAAAGCCATGATGATCGCGCCTTGCTGAATATTTTAGAAACTTTACCCAGAGATGAGCTTTTTCAAGCCAGTGAACAAGAAATTTTAGAGTTGTCGACTGGGATTTTGCATTTACAAGAACGTCAACGTATTCGATTGTTTGTTCGAAAAGATGCATTTGGAAGTTTTGTTTCTTGTTTGGTATTTGTGCCTCGCGATAAATTTACATCGGCCTTGGGTGAAAAAATGAAAGAGATTTTACTTCAGGGCTTTAATGGAATAGATGTAGAATTTTCAACACGCTTTTCTGACTCTTCGCTTGCTCGAATCAGTTTTGTCGTTCGAGTGGAACCCAAAAAAGAAATTTTTTATAATCAAAAATACTTGGAAGATAAGTTGGTGGAAGCCGGTCGTACCTGGCAAGATGATTTGAGAGATGCATTAGAAGAACATTATGGGGAAGAACGTGGTAATGATTTATTAAAGCGCTATCAAAATGCTTTTCCAGCGGGTTATCAAGAAACTTTTCATGCAAGGGTGGCGGTTGTTGATGTCGAATATTTTGAAACCCTTTCAAATGAACATCCATTAGCGATGAGTTTATATCGACCCTTAGAAGAGGCAGAAGAAATTATTCGTTTTAAACTTTTTAGAAGTGGAGCAACTATTCCGTTATCAGATGTTGTGCCAATTTTAGAAAATATGGGGTTACGCATCATTAGTGAGCGGCCGTATGAGATAAATCCTAAAAATGGCACAGGAACTATCTGGATTAATGATTATCGTATGATCTATAAAAAAGGCGAATATTTTGATATTGATGAGATAAAGCATTTTTTTCAAGAAGCATTTGATGCCATTTGGAGTGGTTTTTCAGAAAATGATGGTTTTAATCATTTAGTGTTAGGGGCAAAGTTAAGCTGGCGTGAGATTATGGTTTTACGTGCATATGCTAAATATCTGTGGCAGGCTGGGTTTACATTTAGTCAGGATCATGTTGAGGATACGCTAACTGCTAATCCCCAAATTTCTGCAATGCTGATAGCACTTTTTAAATTTAGATTTGATCCGGAGAAGTACATTGAAGATACGACGGAATCACAACAACTCGTGCAAAAGGAACGTATTGAAAAGGCTTTGGATAATGTCAGTAATTTAAATGAAGACCGTATATTACGTCGCTATATGGATGTTATTTTGGCAACGGTTAGAACGAATTACTATCAAATAGACATGCGTAATCCTAAGAGTGGAAGTTCAAAACCCTATTTTTCTTTTAAATTGCAATCCAAAAAAATCCCAGAGCTTCCTTTGCCTATCCCACTGTATGAAATTTTTGTTTATTCTCCTCGCGTAGAGGCAATTCATCTAAGGGTAGCAAAGGTTGCGAGAGGTGGCATTCGATGGTCAGATAGACGTGAAGATTTTCGAACAGAAATTTTAGGATTAATGAAAACGCAGCAAGTTAAAAATTCGGTTATTGTGCCAATGGGTGCTAAAGGCGGATTTTTTGTTAAGAAAATGCCCGCGGAAGGGACCCGCGAACAAATGACGATAGAAGTCATCTATTGTTATGAGACGCTGATCCGCGGACTGTTAGATCTCACTGATAATTATAAAGGTAATGAAATTTTTAATCCACCGAATACGATTTGTTTTGATGATTATGATCCTTATTTGGTTGTGGCAGCCGATAAAGGTACAGCAACATTTTCGGATATTGCCAACACGATTTCTAA
>Ga0209476_10001950_pt1 | contig 13874 bp, 14 predicted proteins | sample KloWWTrecipitate_FD_187179 | JGI IMG/M metagenome (GOLD analysis project Ga0209476, IMG submission 187179) | Active sludge microbial communities from Klosterneuburg, Austria, studying microevolution and ecology of nitrifiers - Klosterneuburg... | ecosystem: Engineered > WWTP > Aerobic digester... | reverse complement strand
CGATGGCGACGGTGCCGGAAGCGGCGGCGGTGGCGAAGGCGAGCATGCCGCCGGAGAAGCGCCGCGCCAGCAGCGGCACCCAGTCGAAGCGCGCCAGGTAGAGGAATGCCAGCAGCGCCAGCCCGGCGTAGGCGCAGCCGGCCCCGGCCAGGACCGCCGTCGATGACAGCCCGAGCGAGGCCGCTAGGTCCAGCGCCTGGGCGGCATAGGTGGTGATCAGGCTCCAGGAGATGACCCTGCCCCATGAGTTCAGGCCGATGATGGTCAGGCCGTAGTAGAGCAGCAGGGAGGCCGCCAGGCTGGCAGCCAGCGACGCGCCCAGCAGGCGCGCGCCAAGGCCGGGCAGCCAGCGATCCGCCGCCAGCCGCAGCGCTGCCAGCGCGAGCAGGCAAAGCGCGATGAGCTGGAGATGCGGCAGGACGGCGGCGGCCGGGGCGGCGTAGAGGCTGACATAGACCGCCAGGAAGGCGATCGGCAGGCAATACCAGAGCGTCATCTCCGACCCTAGCCGGAGGAGCAGCGGACGCCAGCGCTGCTCAGGCATTGCGGATCGCCACCAGCTTCGACAAGCCGAGGAAATTCACCGAGCGCACCGAGGCCACCTGCCAGTCGCGGGCGAGTATCTGCTCGTCGTAGCTGAAATCGGAGCGGAAGCCGACGCGGTCGGCCATCGGTCGGACGATGCGTTCCAGCAGCCACCAGAAATGGCTGCCGCTGAAATGGTTGAGGATGACGATGCTGCCGCCCTTGCGGCAGACCCGGCGCGTCTCGGCTATCAGGCGGTCCGGGTTGGGGGTGACGGAGAGCACGTAGGGCAGCGTCACGCAGTCGAAGGCGCCGTCGGCGAAGTCCAGGGCTTCGGCGTCCATGGCATGCAGGCGAATGTCGTGGCGCTGCAGCTGCGCCACCCGATGCCGCGCCACTTCCAGCATCTCGGGCGAAATGTCGATGCCGGTGACGCTCGAGGCGGCGGGGTAGCGCCCCAGGGTCAGGCCGGTGCCCACGCCCATTTCCAGGATCGATGCCGGACGCAGCGAACAGACGGTTTCGGTGAGGGCGCGCCGGCCCGGCTCCAGAACGGCGCCGAACAGCCTGTCGTAGATGGGCGCGTAGAACCGGTAGGTGCTGATGACGTTGTCTTGGGTTATCGACTTCATGGGCTGCTGTCTTCCGCCGTGCGCTTTGAAAGGCGCAATGATAGCGGCGTAGCGATGAAAAAAGCGGCTGCCGCCGGCGCCAGCCGCCGGACGGCGGCCGTTGCGACACGAGCGGGAAAGCTTGCAGCGGCCAGGCTACAGGGCGATATCGGCGGCGAGCGGCTTGCCCGGCATGTGAAACGCCACCGGGCCGTCGGGGAGGCCGTCGACGAACTGGCGCACGAAGGGGTCGGTCGAGGCCCGGATCTCGTCGGGCGTGCCCTGGGCGACGACCTTGCCGTCGGCGATGAAGTAGGCGTAGTCGACCACCTTCAGCGATTCGGCGACGTCGTAGGTGACGACGATGGAGGTGACGCCGAGGGCGTCGTTGAGGCCGCGGATCAGGTTGCCGATCTGGGTGAGCGAAATCGGGTCGAGGCCGGAGAAGGGTTCGTCGTACATGATCAGCATCGGGTCGATGGCGATGGCGCGCGCCAGCGCGACGCGGCGCGACATGCCGCCGGAGAGCTCGCTCGGCATCAGCGGCCAGGCGCCGCGCAGGCCGACCGAGTGCAGCTTCATCAGCACCATGTCGTGGATGAGTTCATTCGGCAGGTTGGTGCGCTCGCGCATCGGGAAGGCGATGTTCTCGAAGGTGGACAGGTCGGTGAACAGCCCGCCCTGCTGGAACATCATGCCCATCTTGCGGCGCATCTCGTAGAGGTCGTCGGTATCCAGTTCGTGGATGATCCGGCCCTCGACCTTGACATGGCCGCCGGCCGGCCGCAGCTGCCCGCCGATCAGCCGGAGCAGGGTGGTCTTGCCGCAGCCGCTGGCGCCGAGGATGGCGATCACCTTGCCGCGCGGCACGGCCAGGTCGAGCCCCTTCAGGACATCGAGGTCGTTGTAGGAGAACCTGAGATTCGAGATCTCGATGAGGGTGTCCTGCTGGTCTGGCATGGCGGTTTCCGTTTTCAGTTTGGGCGAACGTACCCCAGCTGGCGCAGGGCGTCAAACGCCTTGGCGGCGAGCGCCCGGTGGCCCTCGGCGTTGGGGTGCAGCTGGTCGAGCTTCAGCTCCGGATCGGAGAGCACTTCCGGCACCGCCTCCCCGATCAGCGGCACTTTCCTTTCCTGTGCGATCTCGGCGTAGAAGGGCGGCGCGGAAAGGTTCTGGAAGAGGGCGCCGGCGACGCTCGGCCGCGGCGTCGCCAGCAGCACCGGCCGGGCATCGCGGCTGCGCGCCAGCTCGAGGATGCGCGCCAGGTTGCTGCGCGTCTGTTCCTCCGGCAGCCTGCGCAGCATGTCGTTGCCGCCGAGCGTCACCAGCACCAGCTTCGGCGCGTGCGCGTCGAGCAGGGCCGGCAGCCGCGCCAGGGCGTCGCTCGTCTTGTCGCCGCTGACGCCGCCGTTGACGACCTGCCAGCCGGTCTTCTCGGCGAGCAGCGCCGGCCAGGCCTGCTCCGGCGCCAGGCCGTAGCCGGCAGTCAGGCTGTCGCCGAGCGCCAGCACCACCGTGCCGGGCGGCAGCGGCTCGGCTCTTTTGGCCGAGCAGGCGGCGAGCAGCGCCAGCAGACCGGCGGCGAGGAGCGCGCGCCAACGGCTCATTGTTTTTTCCCGCGCTGTTCGCTGATGTTCGGGTTCATCGCGCTCTTTGCCGCCGTGCCGTGGAGACTGACTTTGGTCTACTGGTCTTCCTCGGGCAGCAGGGCGGCGACCATGGCGACCATTTCCGGATCGAGGTCGAAGCCCGGCGTCTGCTCGGGGTTGATGGCGATGGAAATGCCTGAGCCCATGCGGCGCAGGAGCCAGGCGAACTCGGCGAGGATGCCGCCGCCGTAGCCGGGAAAGGCGGCCACGAAGTCGCGGGCGCGGTCGGGCGCGGAGAACAGCACCAGGACGCGGTTGCCGGCGCCGTCGTCGACCAGCAGCGGCTCGGCCCGGGTCGACGCCTGGAAGCCGGCGATGGCGTGCTTTTCGTCCTTCACCGGCATGAACACCTGCACCTCGAGCAGGCGCCGGGCGAATTCCTCCGGCGCGATCCTGCCGGCTTCGAATTCCAGCAGCAGCGATTCCAGTTCGTTGCGTGTCGGCAGGGCGTCGTTCATCGCGGTTTCCTTTCCATTAGCGGCTCGCGGCGGCGCGGGCGGGCGGGCTGCGCCGGGCGTGGGTTTCCAGCAGCGGCTTGAGGTAGCGGCCGGTGTGGCTGCCGGCCTGCTGGGCGACTGCCTCGGGCGTGCCTTCGGCGACGAGGCGGCCGCCGCCTTCGCCGCCCTCCGGGCCGAGGTCGACGATCCAGTCGGCGGTCTTGATGACGTCGAGGTTGTGCTCGATGACGACGATGGTGTTGCCGTGGTCGCGCAGGCGCGCGAGCACCTTGAGCAGCATTTCGATGTCCTGGAAGTGCAGGCCGGTGGTCGGCTCGTCGAGGATGTAGAGCGTGCGCCCGGTGTCGCGCTTCGAGAGTTCCAGCGCCAGCTTGACGCGCTGCGCCTCGCCGCCGGAGAGCGTGGTGGCCGACTGGCCGAGCTCGATGTAGCCGAGGCCGACGTCGAGCAGGGTCTCCAGCTTGCGCGCCACCACCGGCACGGCATCGAAGAAGCCGTGCGCCTGTTCCACGGTCATGCGCAGCACGTCGTGGATGGTCTTGCCCTTGTAGCGGACCTCCAGCGTCTCGCGGTTGTAGCGCTTGCCGTGGCAGACGTCGCAGGGCACGAAGATGTCCGGCAGGAAGTGCATCTCCACCCGCACCAGGCCGTCGCCCTGGCAGGCCTCGCAGCGGCCGCCCTTGACGTTGAAGGAGAAGCGCCCCGGCCCGTAGCCGCGGTTGCGCGATTCCGGCACGCCTGCGAACAGCTCGCGGATCGGCGTCAGCAGGCCGGTGTAGGTGGCCGGGTTGGAGCGCGGCGTGCGGCCGATCGGCGACTGGTCGACGCTGATCACCTTGTCGAAGAATTCCAGTCCTTCGATCGCCTCGTGCGCTGCCGGCTCGGCGCTGCTGCCGTAGAGGTGGCGCGCGGCGGCGGCGTAGAGCGTGTCGTTGATGAGCGTCGACTTGCCGGAGCCGGAGACGCCGGTGATGCAGGTCAGCAGTCCCACCGGCAGGTCGAGCGAGACCTGCTTCAGGTTGTTGCCGCGTGCATTCAGGATGCGCAGCAGGCGCGCCGGGTTCGGCGCCTGGCGCCGCTTCGGCAGGGGGATGGCGCGGCGGCCGGAAAGGTAGGCGCCGGTGAGCGAATCCGGGTGGGCGGCGATCTGCTCGGGCGTCCCCTCGGCGACGATGCGGCCGCCGTGCTCGCCGGCGCCCGGGCCCATGTCCACCACGTGGTCGGCGGCGTGGATGGCCTCCTCGTCGTGCTCGACGACGATCACGGTGTTGCCGAGGTCGCGCAATTCGGCCAGCGTGGCGAGCAGGCGGGCGTTGTCGCGCTGGTGCAGGCCGATCGAGGGCTCGTCGAGCACGTACATCACGCCGGTGAGGCCGGAGCCGATCTGGCTGGCGAGGCGGATGCGCTGCGCTTCGCCGCCGGAGAGGGTCTCGGCGGAGCGGTCGAGCGAGAGGTAGTCGAGGCCGACGTTGATGAGGAAGGTCAGCCGCGCGGTGATCTCGCGCACGATCTTTTCCGCCACCTGGGCGCGCTGGCCCTCGAGGGCCAGCAGGTTGAAGAAGTCGCGCGCGGCGATCAGCGGCAGGGCGTTCACCTGCGGCAGGTTGCGGCCGCCGATCAGGACGTGGCGCGCCTCGCTGCGCAGGCGCGTGCCCTCGCATTCCGGGCAGGGCCGCGTGTTGAGGTATTTCGCCAGCTCCTCGCGCACGGCGACCGAGTCGGTCTCCCTGTAGCGGCGTTCGAGGTTGTTGATGATGCCCTCGAAGGCGTGTTCCCGGGTGCTGCTGCGGCCGGTCTCCGAGAGGTAGCGGAAGGCGATCTTCTCGCGGCCGGAGCCGTAGAGCACGATCTGCCGCATGTCTTCAGGCAACGCCTCGAAGGGCTGCTCGATGTCGAAGCCGTAATGCCCGGCGAGGCTGGCGAGCAACTGGTAGTAGAACTGGTTGCGCCGGTCCCAGCCGCGGATGGCCCCCGAGGCGAGCGACAGGTGCGGATAGGCGACGACGCGCGCCGGGTCGAAGAAGCTGATCTGGCCGAGGCCGTCGCACTTCGGGCAGGCGCCCATCGGGTTGTTGAAGGAGAACAGCCGCGGCTCCAGCTCCTGCAGCGAATAGCTGCACACCGGGCAGGCGAAGCGCGCCGAGAAGAGGTGCTCGGCGCCGGCATCCATGTCCACCGCCACGGCGCGGCCGTCGGCATGGGTCAGCGCCGTCTCGAAGGACTCGGCCAGGCGCTGGCGCGCGTCGGCGCGCACCTTCAGGCGGTCGACCACCACGTCGATGCTGTGCTTGCTGTTCTTCGCCAGCTTGGGCAGGGCGTCGATGTCGTGCACCTTGCCGTCGACGCGCAGGCGCACGAAGCCCTGCGCACGCAGCTCGGCGAAGAGGTCGAGCTGCTCGCCCTTGCGCCCGGCCACCACCGGCGCGAGGATCATCAGCTTCGTGTCCTCGGGCAGTGCCAGGACGTGGTCCACCATCTGCGCCACGCTCTGCGCCGCGAGCGGCTGGCCGTGTTCCGGGCAGTGCGGCGTGCCGGCGCGGGCGAAGAGCAGGCGCAGGTAGTCGTGGATCTCGGTGACGGTGCCGACCGTCGAGCGCGGGTTGTGGCTGGTGGCCTTCTGCTCGATGGCGATGGCCGGCGACAGCCCCTCGATGAGGTCGACGTCGGGCTTCTCCATCAGCTGCAGGAACTGCCGCGCATAGGCCGAGAGCGACTCGACGTAGCGGCGCTGGCCCTCGGCGTAGAGCGTGTCGAAGGCGAGCGAGGACTTGCCCGAGCCGGACAGCCCGGTGATCACCGTCAGCCGGTTCCGCGGCAGGTCGAGGTTGAGGTTCTTCAGGTTGTGCGTCCGCGCGCCGCGGATGCGGATTGCTTCCATGATCGGGTGCAGGTCGTCTAAGGCAATCTGCTAATATACGCAATTCCCGCGTCCCAAGCCAAGCACGTTTCATGTCTTCCGCAACGTCCGACCGCATGACCCGGCAGGAGCTGCGCGCCGGCCTGTCGCTGGCGTCGATTTTTGCCCTGCGCATGCTGGGGCTGTTCCTCATCCTGCCGGTGTTCGCCGTCGCCGCGGGCAAGCTGCCGGGCGGCGACAACCTGACCCTGGTCGGCATTGCACTAGGCATCTACGGCCTGACCCAGGCCGCCCTGCAGCTGCCCTTCGGCATGGCCTCGGACCGCTACGGCCGAAAGCGCGTCATCGTCATCGGCCTGCTGATCTTCGCCGCCGGCAGCTTCATCGCCGCCGCCGCGCCGGACATCTGGTGGACCATCCTCGGCCGTGCGCTTCAGGGCGCCGGCGCCATTTCCGCAGCGGTGACGGCGCTGGCGGCGGACCTGACGCGCGAGCAGCACCGCACCAAGGTGATGGCGCTGATCGGCTCCAGCATCGGCCTGATGTTCGCCCTCTCGCTGGTGGCGGCGCCGGCGCTGAATGCCGTGATCGGCCTCTCCGGCATCTTCATCCTCACCGGCCTGCTGGCGCTGGCGGCGATCTGGCTGGTGGCGCGGATCGTGCCCGATCCGCCGCCGGCCGAGCATCACGACCATGCCCCGGTCGGCTTCAGGGACGTGCTCCTGAATCCGCAGCTGCTGCGCCTGAATTTCGGCATCCTGACGCTGCATTTCATCCAGATGGCGATGTTCGTCGTGGTGCCGGGCGCGCTCATCGCCACCGGCGGCCTGCCGGTGTCAGAACACTGGAAGGTGTACCTGCCGGTGGTGCTTGCCAGTTTCGTGCTGATGCTGCCGCCGATCTTCTACGCCGAGCGGCGCGCGCGCATGAAACCGGTCTTTGTCGGTTCAGTCTTCGTGCTGCTGCTCGCCCAGGGCGGCTTCCTCTACGGCAGCGGCCTGTTCAATGCGCTGGTGGCGAACCTGGTGGTGTTCTTCGTCGTCTTCAACATCCTCGAGGCGAGCCTGCCCTCGCTCGTCTCGCGCATTGCCCCGCCGCAGGCCAAGGGCACGGCGCTGGGCATCTACAACACGACGCAGTCGTTCGGCCTGTTTCTCGGCGGCGCGGCGGGCGGCATCCTGGCGCAGCACTACGGCGCCTCGGGGGTCTTCGGCGTCGGCATCGCGCTGGCATTGATATGGCTGCTGATCGCGGTTACGATGCAGGCGCCGCCGGTGGTGGCGCTGCGCGAGTTCTTCATCCAGCCGCATGTGGACATCGAGCATCTGCGCGAGCAGCTCGCCGGCCTGCCCGGCGTGCGCGAGGCGGTGGTGGAACCCGAGAAGCGGATCGCCTATTTGAAAGTCAATCTGGAACGTTGGGACGAACGGCGCGTGCGCCAGTTAATCGGAGGGGAGGCATAAAATGGCATCGGTGAATAAAGTGATTCTGGTCGGCAACCTGGGCGCGGACCCGGAAACGCGCTACGCGCCGAGCGGCGACGCCATCTGCAACATCCGCCTGGCGACGACCGACACCTGGAAGGACAAGGCCAGCGGCGAGAAGAAGGAAGCCACCGAGTGGCACCGCGTCTCCTTCTACGGCCGGCTGGCGGAAATCGCCGGGCAGTACCTGAAGAAGGGCAGCCAGGTCTACATCGAAGGCAGCCTGCGCACGCGCAAGTGGCAGGACAAGGAGGGCCAGGACCGCTACACCACCGAGATCCGCGCCGACGAGATGAAGATGCTGGGCAGCCGCCAGGGCGCCGGCGAGGCGCCGCCGCGCGAGCGCGAGGCCGCCCCGGCCCAGCCCGCCAGCGGCGCCAAGAAGGCACCGGCCGCCGGCTTCGGCGACATGGATGACGACATTCCGTTCTAGGGCGAAAGTTGCAGGTTAGGAGGGCTGCGTGTCGGATCGGCTTCGCAAGCTCAGGCAGAAGCGCCTGCGGGAATACTCGCTGCGCGACCTGCTGACGGTCGGCCTGCCGGCGCTGGTGCTCCTGGTCGGCGGCTTCTGGCTGGCGGCGCAGTTCATCAAGCCGGCGCCGCCGCGTTACCTGTACATCTCCTCGGGCGCGCCGGGCGGCTCCTACGAGGTCTATGCCGAGCGCTACCGCCAGGTGCTGGCAAGGAACGGCGTCGAGCTGCGCGACCAGCCCTCGGCCGGTTCGATGGAGAACCTGAAGCGCCTGCTCGACGAGAAGGACGACACCGAGGTCGCCCTCGTGCAGAGCGGCACCGCAAATGGCGTAAATGTCGAAACGCTTTTCTCGCTCGGCTATCTGTACTACGAGCCGCTCTGGGTGTTCTATCGCGGCGGACGGGAGCTGGATCGGCTGACCCAGCTCAAGGGCAGCCGCATCGCCGTCGGCGCGGAGGGCAGCGGCACGCGCAAGCTGGCGCTGCAGCTGCTCGAGGCCAATGGCGTCGGCGACAAGAGCGCCGCGCTGCTGCCGCTCGGCGGCCTCACCGCCGTCGAGGCCCTGCAGGGCGGCAAGGTGGACGCCGTGTTCCTCGTCGGTTCCGAGCGCTCGGCGGCGGTCTGGTCGCTGCTCTATGCCGAGGGTGTGCGCCTGATGAGTTTCTCGCATGCCGAAGCCTATGCGCGGCTGTTTCCCCACCTCGCCCGCCTGACGCTGCCGCAGGGGGCGATCGACATGACGCGCAACATCCCGCACCGCGACGTGACGCTGGTCTCGCCGATGGCCACGCTGGTGGCGCACGAATCGACGCACCCGGCGCTGGTGCAGCTGCTGCTGCAGGCGGCGCAGGAGGTGCACAGCGAGGCGGGCATCTTCCAGCGCCCGGGCGAATTTCCCCGTGGCGGCCAGGCTGACTTTCCCCTCTCGCCGGATGCGGAGCGGTTCTACAAGTCGGGCAAGCCCTTCCTGCAGCGCTACCTGCCGTTCTGGGCGGCCAACCTGATCGACCGCATGGTGGTGCTGCTGGTGCCGATCTTCGCCCTGCTGATCCCGATCATGAAGTTCGCGCCGGCGCTCTACAGCTGGCGCGTACGCTCGCGCATCTACCGGCGCTACGGCGAGCTGAAATTCCTCGAGGCCGAGGTGGAGGCGAACCCGGAGCGGCACAGCCGGGCGGAATGGCTGGAGAAGCTCGACCGCATCGAGGACGACGTGCACCACATGCCGACGCCGCTGGCCTTCACCGACATGCTGTATACGCTGCGCGCGCACCTCGACCTGGTGCGCGCCACCGTCCTGCGGCGGACGCCGAAGGAAAAACCTACAGGGACCTGATCTTCGCCAGCAGGGCGCTGGTGGAGCGCTCGTGGCGGAAGGGGATGGAGCAGACCCGGCCGCCGCGCGCCTTGACGAGGTCGGCGCCGACGATCTTCTCCGGCGGCCAGTCGCCGCCCTTCACCAGCACCTCGGGCTGCACGGCGCGGATGAGTTCCAGCGGCGTGTCGTCGTCGAACCACGTCACCAGCGACACGCTTTCCAGCGCCGCCAGCAGCGCCATGCGGTCATCGAGGCCGTTCACCGGCCGCCCCTGGCCCTTGCCGAGCCGCCTCACCGAGGCATCCGTGTTGACGCCGACGACGAGGCTGGCGCCAAGCGCGCGCGCCTGCGCGAGGTAGGTGGCGTGGCCGCGGTGGAGGATGTCGAAGCAGCCGTTGGTGAACACCAGCGGCCGCGGCAGCCCGGCGAGGCGCGCCGCCAGCGCGCCGGGCGGGCAGAGCTTGGCCTCGTAGCCGGGCGCGGCGTGCGGCATGGGCTGACTATTTGCCTGCCGCCGGGCTGGCCTTGGTGTCTTCCGGCGGGCGGCTGTCGAGCTGTTGCGCCTCGCGGATCTGCACGTACTCGAAGACGCGCACGACCTTCTTCACGTCGGCGGTGGTGCGGGCGATTTCCGCCGCATCGTCGGCCTCCTTGCGCGTGACCAGGCCGAGCAGGAACACCGTGCCGGCCTCGGTCACCACCTTGACGTGGTTGGCCTGGAACTTGTTGGCGTCGATGAAGCGCGCCTTCACCTTGGAGGTGATGTAGGTGTCGTTGCTGCGCGCGCCGAAGCTGCTGCTGGCGCCGATCGTCACCTCGTTGGTGACGCCCTTGACGTTGGCCACGCCGGCAATCGCCTTTTCCAGTTCGTCCTTGATGCCGGCATCCGGCACTTCGCCGGTGAGCAGCACCTTCAGGTTGTAGCTGGTGACGTTGACGTGCACCTTGTCGGCGAACTTCTCGTTGATGCGGTTGAAGGCGCGGATCTCGATGGCCTCGTCGGCGAGGTAGGTCTCCGCGTTGCGCCGGTCGACGATCATCAGGGCGCCGGCGCCGACGCCGGTGGCGACGGCCGTGACGCAGCCCTGCAGGGCCGGCAGCGACAGGGCAATCAGGGTGGTGGCAAGCAGCAGTTTCTTCATGCGTCCTCTCCTAGCAACATGCAATCAATGCCGTCGCACAGGCAGTGCAGCACGAGCAGGTGCACTTCCTGGATGCGCGCGGTGCGGTCGGACGGCACGCAGATGTGCACGTCCGTGTCGTTCAGCAATGGGCCGATGGCGCCGCCATCGCGGCCGGTGAGCGCAACCACCCGCAGTTCGCGCTCGTGGGCGGCTTGGATGGCCTCGACGACGTTCGGCGAATTGCCGCTGGTCGAGATCGCCAGCAGCACGTCGTTCGGCTGGCCCAGCGCGCGCACCTGCTTGGCGAAGACCTGGTCGAAGGCGTAGTCGTTGGCGATGGAAGTCAGGGTCGAGGTGTCGGTGGTCAATGCCACGGCGGCGAGCGGCGGCCGTTCCTTCTCGAAGCGGTTCAGCAGTTCGGCGGCGAAGTGCTGCGCATCGGCGGCCGAGCCGCCGTTGCCGCAGGCCAGGATCTTGCCGTTGGCGAGCAGGCTCGCGACCATCGCCTCGACCGCCTGGGCGATCGGCGGCGACAGTGCCTCCATGGCGGCCAGCTTGGTCTGGGCGCTGTCGTTGAACTGCCGGGAGATGCGTGCGAGAAGATTCATGAGGCCGATTCAGTGACTCGAACTGCATTGGATTCTAGCATGGTGAACATCGTTCCCCTCTGTCGTCAGAGCACGACGAACACCTCGACCTGGATGCGCTTCCAGGGATCGAGATGCCGATTCAATCGCGCGATGCGCGCCGCCAACTTGCCGCCGCGATCCATTTCCGCGGCGACGGCGCGGTTCTCCGCGCGCGGCAGGTAGCCCAGCTTGCGGCCGCGCCACTCCACGCGGACGGCGTTGGCGTCGTGCTTGTTTTCGGGCTCGCGCACCAGCACGAGGGCATCGCCGACCTTCATCCCGTCCCACAGTTCGCGCCCGGCGTAGAACTGGAAGCCGGCCAGCGGCGAGCTTTGCACCAGCACCCTGATCGATTCCGCGCGCGCCGGCAACGCCAGGCAGGCCGCGCAGGCCAGGATCATGAGGCTACGCGGCATCGAAGGCATTGCGGATCCAGTCGATGCGCGTGCCGTCGAGCAGCACCGCGTCGAAGCGGCAGGCGGGCAGGGGCTTGCCGGCGAGGTAGTGGTTGGCGGCGAGCGCGATGCGCCGCTGCTTGGCGGGCGTGATGCTGGCCGCGGCGCCGCCGAAATCGCGATTCGTGCGCAGGCGCACCTCGACGAAGACCAGGGTGGCGCCGTCGCGGCAGACGAGATCGATCTCGCCGCCGCGGCAGCGGTAGTTGCGCGCGAGGATTATCAGGCCCCGCCCCGCCAGGAAGCGCGCCGCCTGCTCTTCCGCACGGGCGCCGTCGGCGATCATGGCTTGCGCCCCGGCGCGCGCCGCCCGACAATGCGGGCGGACAAACCAATCATGGCATGGCGATGAAGCATCGGGGCGAGGGTGCGGGGCTCAAGACAGCGGCATTATATGTGGTGGCCACGCCGCTCGGGAATCTCGGCGACATCGGCGCGCGCGCGCTCGAGGTGCTGCGCAGCGCCGACGCCGTCGCCTGCGAGGACACCCGGCACACGCGCCGGCTGCTCGACCATTTCGGCATCCGCGCCGAGACCTTCTCCCTGCACGAGCACAACGAGGCGGCCGCCGCCGAGCGGCTGCTGCGTCTGCTGCGCGAGGGGCGCACGCTGGCGCTGGTCTCGGACGCCGGCACGCCGGCCGTCTCCGACCCCGGCGCGCGCGCCGTGGCGGCGGTGCGCGCGGCCGGCTTCGCGGTGATCCCCGTGCCGGGGCCGAACGCCGCCATCGCCGCGCTCTCCGCCTCGGGACTGACCGATCCGCATTTCCTCTTCTACGGCTTCCTGCCGGCGAAGGAGGCGGCGCGGCGCAAGGCCATTGCCGGACTGAAGCCGCTGCCCTGCGCCCTGGTCTTCTACGAAGCGCCGCACCGCATCGGGGAGACCGTCGCCGACCTGGCCGCCGAACTCGAGCCGCAGCGCACCCTGGTCATCGCGCGCGAACTGACCAAGCTGTTCGAGTCGATCGCCAGCCTGCCGCTGGCCGAGGCGCCGGCCTGGCTGGCGGCGGACGAGGACCGCCGCCGCGGCGAGTTCGTGCTGGCCGTCTCGGCGCCGCCGCCGGCCGAGGGCATCGGCCCCGAGGCCGTGCGCGTGCTCGAACTGCTGCTGGCGGAGCTGCCGCTGAAGCAGGCCGTGAAGCTCGCGGCCGAGATCAGCGGCGCCTCGAAGAACGCGCTCTACGATCTCGCCCTGGAGAAAAGGGGCGAGCGCTAGCCACGTATAATCCGGATCATGCCGACCCTGAGCCTCATCCGCCCCGACGACTGGCACCTGCACCTGCGCGACGGTGCCGCGCTGGCGACCGTGGTGCCGCACACGGCGCGGCAGTTCGCCCGCGCCATCGTCATGCCCAACCTCAAGCCGCCGGTGACGAACGCCGCGCAGGCGGCGGCCTACCGCGAGCGCATCCTCGCCGCCGTGCCGCCGGGGCTGACTTTTGCGCCGCTGATGACGCTCTACCTGACGGACAACACGCCGGCCGCGGAGATCGACCGCGCGAAGGGCTCCGGCCTCGTGCATGCCGTGAAGTACTACCCGGCCGGCGCCACCACCAACTCGGATGCCGGCGTCACGGCCATCGAAAACTGCTTTGCCGTGCTGGCGCGCATGGAAGAGACGGGCCTGCCGCTGCTGGTGCACGGCGAGGTGACCGACGCCGAGGTCGACATCTTCGACCGCGAGCGCGTCTTCATCGAGCGCGTGCTGGCGCCGCTGCTGCAGCGCTTTCCGCGCCTGCGCCTGGTGCTCGAGCACATCACCACGCTGGAGGGGGTGCAGTTCGTCGACTCGATGGGCCCCAATGTCGCCGGCACCCTGACGGCGCACCATCTGCTGATGAACCGCAATGCGCTGCTGGCCGGCGGCGTGCGGCCGCACCACTACTGCCTGCCGGTGCTGAAGCGAGAAGCGCATCGCCGAGCCCTCGTGCAGGCAGCCACCTCGGGCAATCCGAAATTCTTCCTCGGCACCGATTCGGCGCCGCATGCGCGCAACGCCAAGGAGGCGGCCTGCGGCTGCGCCGGCTGCTACACGGCGCTCAACGCCCTCGAGCTGTACGCCGAGGTCTTCGAGGCCGTGGGCGCGCTCGCGCGACTCGAGGCCTTCGCCAGCTTCCACGGCACCGACTTCTACGGCCTGCCGCGCAACACCGAAACCATCACGCTGGAACAGGCGTCCTGGCGCGTGCCGGAGAGCCTGCCCTTCGGCAATGACGTGCTGGTGCCGCTGCGCGCCGGCGAATCCCTGCGCTGGAAGCTGAAGCCATGAACCTGCTGGCGCAGGTCAGCC
>Ga0209476_10001945_pt1 | contig 13882 bp, 9 predicted proteins | sample KloWWTrecipitate_FD_187179 | JGI IMG/M metagenome (GOLD analysis project Ga0209476, IMG submission 187179) | Active sludge microbial communities from Klosterneuburg, Austria, studying microevolution and ecology of nitrifiers - Klosterneuburg... | ecosystem: Engineered > WWTP > Aerobic digester >... | reverse complement strand
CAGCGGGCTCGCGGCTAGCGCCGCTCGAATTCCCCGCTGGCCCCGGCCACGCGGCCTGCAGGCCGCGCGGCGTTCGCGGGCTCGCGGCTAGCGCCGCTCGAATTCCCCGCTGGCCCCGGCCACGCGGCCTGCAGGCCGCGTGGCGTTCGCGGGCTCGCGGCTAGCGCCGCTCGAATTCCCCGCTCACCCCAGCCACGCCCGCGCGTTGCGGAACATGCGCAGCCACGGTGAGTCTTCCGGCCAGTCGCGCGGCGCCCAGCTGAAGTTGGCGGTGCGCAGGGTGCGTTCCGGATGCGGCATCAGGATGGTCGCGCGGCCGTCGCGGCTGGTGACGCCGGCAATGCCGTCCGGCGAACCGTTCGGATTGGCCGGGTACGTGTCGGCGACGCGGCCGCCCTCGACATAGCGCAGGGCGATGTCCACCGCGGACTGGTCGATGCCGTTCTCGAACACCGCGCGCCCTTCGCCATGCGCCACCGCCACCGGGATCCGCGAACCGGCCATCCCGCGCAGGAACAGCGAGGGCGAATCGCCGATCTCGAGCAGGGCAAGCCGCGCTTCGTACTGTTCGCTGGCGTTGCGCTGGAAGGTCGGCCAGTGCCCGGCACCGGGGATGATCGCGCGCAGCTGCGCCATCATCTGGCAGCCGTTGCAGATGCCCAGCGAGAGGGTGTCGTGGCGGCCGAAGAACGCCGCGAACATCTCGCGCAGCGCGTTGCGCTCCAGGATCGAGGTGGCCCAGCCGCGGCCGGCACCCAGCACGTCGCCGTAGCTGAAGCCACCGCAGGCAACCAGCGCGTTGAAGTCCTTCAGGTCGAAGCGGCCGGCGACCAGGTCGCTCATGTGCACATCGAATGCATCGAAGCCGGCGCGGTCGAACGCCACCGCGGTCTCGACCTGGCTGTTGACGCCCTGCTCGCGCAGGATCGCGACCTTCGGCCGCGCGCCCTTGGCGATGTACGGCGGCCGCTCCTGCGCATCCTGCGCACGCGGCACTTGTACATCCATGTACGGCGGCCGCTCCTGCGCATCCTGCGCACGCGGCACTTGTACATCCATGTACGGCGCGGCGATGTCTTCGGTCGGGTCGAAGGTGAGTTTCGGTTGCAGGCCGGGTGCGTCGAAGCGGCGCGCGGACTCGCGCTCGCTGTCGGCGCCGTCCGGGTTGTCGCGCAGGCGCTGCATCGCGTGGGTGACCGACCACCAGGCGTCGAACAGTTCGTCCCAGCGCCATTCGGCCAGGATCTCGTCGTCATCGCTGACCCGGATCACCGGCGCGCCGGTGGCGGTGGCGATCCGCTGGGTGCATTCGACCAGCCCGTGCTGGGCGACCAGGTCGGCGAACGCCGCGCGTTCGGTAACCGGCACCTGCACGATCGCCCCCAGTTCCTCGTTGAACAGGGTGCGGAACACGTCGCCGGAGCGGCCATCGCCCCAGCCGTCGAGGCGGATGTCCAGGCCCATGCGCGAGGCGAACGCCATCTCGCACAGGGCGGCGAAGGCACCGCCGTCGGAACGGTCGTGGTAGGCCAGCAGCAGGCCGTCCTCGCGCGCGTCGCGGACCAGTTCGAACAGCGCGCGCAGGCGCTGCGGGTCGTCGAGGTCGGGGACGTCGCCGCCGAACGCGGGCAGCGCCGCGCCATCTTCCCTCGCACTGGACGTTGCGCCCGGATGGCACTGCGCCAGCACCGAACCACCCATGCGCTGCTTGCCCGCGCCCAGGCCGACCAGCCACAGCTCGGACTCCACGTCGCGGCGCAGCAGCGGGGTGAGCTGCTGGCGCACGTCGACCACCGGCGCGAACGCGGACACCACCAGCGACACCGGCGAGACCGACTTGAACGCGCTGCCATCGGCCTGCCATTGCGCCTGCATCGACAGCGAATCCTTGCCGACCGGGATGCTCAATTCGAGCTCCGGGCACAGCTCCAGGCCCACCGCCTTGACCGCGTCGAACAGGCGCGCGTCCTCGCCCGGGTGGCCGGCGGCGGCCATCCAGTTGGCCGACAGCTTGACCCGGTTCAGCGATTCCACCGGCGCGGCGAGCAGGTTGGTGATCGCTTCGCCCACCGCCATCCGCGCCGAGGCAGCGGCATCCAGCAAGGCCAGCGGAGTGCGTTCGCCGATCGCCATCGCCTCGCCGGTGTTGCCGTCGAAACCGCTGAGGGTGATCGCGCAGTCGGCCACCGGCACCTGCCACGGGCCGATCATCTGGTCGCGCGCGGTCAGCCCGCCAACGGTGCGGTCGCCGATGGTGACCAGGAAGGTCTTGGCGGCCACGGTCGGGTGCGCGAGCACGCGCAGGCCGGCGTCGCGCAGGTCGAGCGCGTCGGTATCCGCCTCCGGCCAGCGCGGCGGCGCCGGATGCGCGGTGTCGCGGTGCATCTTCGGTGCCTTGCCGAACAGCACGTCCATCGGCAGGTCGATCGCCGCGGCCTCGCCCGCGTAGCCGACCACCAGCCGCTCCTCCGCAGTGGCGGTGCCGACCACCGCGAACACGCAGCGCTCGCGCGCGCACAGCGCGGCGAATTCGGCCACCCGCGAGGGCGGGATGCCGAGCACGTAGCGCTCCTGCGATTCGTTGCACCACAGTTGCATCGGCGACAGCGCGGGATCGTCCTTCGGCACCCGGCCGAGGTCGATCACGCCGCCGACGCCGGAGTCGTGCAGCAGCTCCGGGATCGCATTGGACAGGCCGCCGGCGCCGACGTCATGGATCGACTGGATCGGGTTGGCATCGCCCAGTGCGACGCAGCGGTCGATCACTTCCTGCGCGCGCCGCTCCATCTCCGGGTTGTCGCGCTGCACCGAGGCGAAATCGAGGTCTTCGCTGGTGTCGCCCGAGGCCACCGAACTGGCGGCGCCGCCGCCGAGGCCGATCAGCATCGCCGGGCCGCCGAGCACGATCACCGCGTCGCCCGGCTGCAGCAGGCGCTTGGCCACCATCGGCCGGTCCATCGCGCCGATGCCGCCGGCGAGCATGATCGGCTTGTCGTAGGCACGGGTCAGGCCGGCGGCTTCGTGCAACTCGAAGCTGCGGAAATAACCGTTGAGGTTGGGGCGGCCGAATTCGTTGTTGAACGCGGCGGCGCCGAGCGGGCCGTCGAGCATGATCTCGAACGCGCTGGCCATGCGCGGGTTGAGCGCGCGCTCGCCTTCCCACGGCTGCGGCAGCGTGGGGATGCGCAGGTGGCTGACCGAGAACCCGCACAGGCCGGCCTTCGGGCGGCCGCCGCGGCCGGTGGCGCCTTCGTCGCGGATCTCGCCGCCGGCGCCGGTGGAGGCGCCGGGGAACGGCGCGATCGCGGTCGGGTGGTTATGGGTTTCGACCTTGATGCAGAACGCGCTGTCGGCCACCGGCTCGGCGCGGTACTGCTGGGTCGCCGGGTCGGGCCGGAAGCGCGCGGCCGCATAGCCTTCCACCACCGCCGCGTTGTCGCTGTACGCGGAAAGCGTGTGCTCCGGCGTGTGCGCATGGGTGTGCTTGATCATCCTGAACAGCGATGTCGCCTGTTCACGGCCGTCGATCGTCCACGACGCATTGAAGATCTTGTGCCGGCAGTGTTCCGAATTGGCCTGCGCGAACATCATCAGTTCGACGTCGTGCGGGTCGCGGCCGAGTTGGCCGTAGCGTTCGCGCAGGTAGTCGATCTCGTCCCGTGCCAGGGCGAGGCCAAGGCGCTGGTTCGCGCCTTCGAGGTCGTCCAGGCGGATGCTCTCAAGCGCGCCGCGCGGATGCGATGCGAACAGCGCCGCGCCCGCCTCGCGCTCGGCCAGCAACGACTGCGTCATCGGGTCGTGCAGCAGCTTGGCCAGCGCGGCCTGGGTGGCGGCATCGGACGGCCAGCCGAGCAGGTCGATGCGCATGCCGCGCTCCACCCGCTTCACCGGCAGGCCGGCGCCGCGCAGCAGTTCGGTGGCCTTGCTCGCCCACGGCGACAGCGTGCCCAGGCGCGGGACCACGAAGCGGCTGGTCGCGCCGGCTTCCGCTTCGGCGAAACCGCCTTCGGCCTGCAGGATGCGCCCCAGCGCTTCGCGATCCGGGCTGGCGCCCTGCTCCGGGTCGATCCAGTAGCCGTGCCGGGTATCGACGACCCGCAATGCGGGCGCGACGGCATTCAGGCGGGCTTGCAGGCGTTCGCGGCGGAACGGCGACAGGGCGGGAGCGCCCTCGAGGACGATCATGTCCGGGACAACCGTGGCAACGGGCCGGCTATTGTAGCCGAGGCCGGCGTGGCGCCGGCCGCGGCGATGCCGGGATCAGGCCCCCTCGGCGGCGCGCTCGGCCTCGACCTGCTGCATGCGCTGCAGCAGCACGTCCGGCGGCAGGTAGCCGCCGAGGAACTCGCCATCGGTGGTCAGGAGCATCGGGGTGCCTTCCAGGCCCATCCGCTGGCCGGCGTTGTACTGCATGTCGACCGGCGTCTTGCAGGTCCTGGGCGGGACCGCGCGGTCGTTCTTGGCATCGGTCAGGGCCTTGCGGCGGTCGTCCGCGCACCAGACCGACACCATCTTGCGGTAGTCCGGGCTGCCCAGGCCTGCACGCGGGAACGCCAGGTACTGGACCTCGATGCCGCGCTTGGTGTACTCGGCCAGGTCGTTGTGGAACTTGCGGCAATAGCCGCATTCGACGTCGGTGAGCACCACCACCTTGTGCTTGGCGGCGCCAACCGGCGAGTAGACGATGCGGTCCGCCATCGGCAGCGTCTTCAGCACGTCGGCGCGCACCCTGGCCAGCGCCGATTCGGACATGTCCTTGCGCTTGGCGACGTCGAGCAGGCCACCCTGGAACAGGTACTTGCCGTCGTCGCTGACGTAGACCACCTGGCCACCGGCGACCACCTCGCGGAAGCCGGGGATCGGCGCCACCCCGATGCGGTCGACCCGGATCTTCGGGTTGAGCTGCTTGAGCACGTCGCGCACGCGCGCTTCCGGGCTGCCCTCGGCGAACGCCGGTTCGGCCAGCGGTTTGGTCGCCGCCGGCGTGCTGCCGCCGACGCCGATCTTCTGGCCGCCGTCGGCCTGGGGATTGGCAGGCTGCGCGCACGCAGCCAGGCTGAAGGTGCTCAACACCGCGAAGACAAGGGACTTCATCTGGGATTCCTGGTTCAGGCGGGCATCGGACCGGACGCCCGCCGTGGGGTTCCATGGATTGTCGCATGCGCCGACCGGCGGCCACCCCTGCCGAACGGACGGCATGGCCGTCGAATGCGCGGCCGTTCAGCGCGCCTCAGGCCCGCGGATGGTGCCTGGCGTGCAGCGACTTCAGGTGCTCGCGGGCGACCAGGGTGTAGATCTGGGTGGTCGAGAGCGAGCCGTGGCCAAGCAGCATCTGCAGCGCGCGCAGGTCGGCACCGTGGTTGAGCAGGTGGGTGGCGAAGCTGTGCCGGAGCCCGTGCGGGCTGATCCGCGCAGGCTCGATCCCGGCCACCATGGCGCAGCGCTTGACCAGGGCCCAGAAGGCCTGGCGGGTCAAGGGCAGGCCCTTGCCGTCGACGAACAGGGCGGTGGCCTTCGACGGATCGCGCAGGGCCCGGGACATCGCCGGCCGCGCCTCGGCCATCCAGCGTTGCAGCCAGTGCCGGGATTCCTCGCCCAGCGGTACCAGCCGCTCGCGGCCGCCCTTGCCGCTCACCCGCAGCACGCCCTGGCGCAGGTTGACCGCGGTCGCCGGCAGCCCCACCAGTTCGCTGACCCGCAGGCCGCAGGCATACATCAGCTCCAGCATCGCGCGGTCGCGCAGCCCGCCAGGGGTTTGCACGTCGGGCGCTGCCAGCAGCGCCTCCACCCCCGCTTCGGACAACGCCTTCGGCAGCAGTCGCGGCAGCTTCGGCGGCTGCAGCAGCGCGGTGGGATCGTCGCTGCGCTCGCCGCGGCGGACGCACCACCCGAAATACGCGCGCAGCGACGACAGCAGCCGCGCATTGCTGCGCGCGCTGTAACCCGCGTGCGTGCGCTGCGCCAGGTAGTCGAACAGCGCCTGGCGGTCGCTCCCGTGCAGCGACCCGCGCTGGCGCGCCAGTCCCCGCAGGTCGCGCCGGTAGGCATCCAGGGTCGCCGCGGACAGGCCGCGTTCGGCCCAGATCGCGTCGATGAAGCGCTCGATGGCCGCATCGTCCGCATCCGTGGGCGGTGGCTGCGAACGGGCGAGCCGGCGGCGTTCGGCGATGCTGGACATGCTGCAAGCGTAGCGTGTCGGCGCGGGCGCCGAATGCGGCGCCTGTATCCTTGCGCGATGCAGGACACCCGCGGACGCCACGAACCCACGCGCGCACTGATCGGCTGGCGGCTGCTGGCGCTGGCCTATGACTTCTTCCCGGTGCTGGCGCTGTGGTTCGTCATCGCCGCCGTGTTCACCGCGCTGAACGGCGACTCGGTGCGCGGCGGCTGGCTGGGCCTGCTGGAGTTCGTGGTGCTGTGGCTGGTCGCCGGGGCGTACGCGGTGCCGAGCTGGCGGCGCGGCGGCCAGACCCTGGGCATGCGGCCGTGGCGCCTGCGGGTGGTCGGCGCGCACGGCGGCAGCCCCGACCCCCGCACCCTGTGGATGCGCTACGCGGTCGGCGGGCTGTCACTGCTGGCGGGTGGGCTGGGGTTCTGGTGGGCCTGGATCGACCGCGACCGGCTGACCTGGCACGACCGCATCAGCGGCACGCGGATGCGGCGCGAGTCGAAATAGCCCCGGGTCCTGCCGGCGCGGCTGCTCAGCCGGACCGGCGCTTGAACAGCCACAGCGACACCGCCAGCATGATCGCCGGCGGCAGCGCGAAGGCGATGCGGTAATCGAAGTGGTAGATGCCGGCCAACTCGGTCGCCATCCGCTGCAGCGTGTAGAAGCCGAGGGCGAACACGATCCCCAGGAACAGGCGCTTGCCGTAGCCACCGCTGCGCAGGGTGCCGAACGCGAACGGAATCGCCGCCAGGCACAGCGTCAGCACGTTGAGGGGGTAGAACCAGCGGCCCCAGTAGACCTCCTCGAAGTCGCCCGCTTCCAGCCGGTTGCGCTTGCGGTAGTCGATGCTCTCGCGCAGCTCGCCGCTGCCCATGTTGCGCGGCTTGGTCACGTTCGCGGCCAATGCGGCCTCGTCCAGTTTGGAATCCCAGCGCTCCTCGGCCACTCGGGCGCGGCTGACCGACTTCGCGCTGAAGCTGGTGCGTTCCACGTCGCGCAGGATCCAGCCGCCGGGGCGGTGCTCGGCCAGGCCGACGTTGGCGATGGATTGCAGGCGGCCGTCCCGGTCGAACTGGAACAGGCGCACGCCGCGCAGCTCCAGCCAGGTATCGCCATCGCGCGCCTTCTGCTCGCCGCTGCGCGCGTTCAGGAACATGTCGCCTTCGCGCGCCCACAACCCGCTGTACTCCGCCACCACCATGTCGGTGTTGCGTGCGGACTTCAGCGATTGCGCACGTTCCTCACCCCACGGTGCCAGAGCTTCGCCATTGGCAACCATCAGCAGGGTCAGCAACGCCAGCGGCAACGCCACCGAAACGCTCAAACGTCGGCGTGACAGGCCCAGCGCACGCAACGCGGTCAGTTCGGAGGTGGCCGCCAGTTGGCCGAGTCCCAGCAAGGAACCGATGACCGCCGAGGTCGGGAACAGGTTGTAGGCGCGCCATGGGATGGTCAGGCAAGTGGCAGCGATGGCGTGGTTCATGGTGTAGCCGCCCTTGCCGACATCGCCGAACTCATCGGCGAACGCCAGCACCACGTCCAGCCCGAGCAGCACCCCCCAGGCGGCGAGCACGGTCATGATCACCATGCGGGCGATGTAATGGTCGTGCAGTTTGGGTCGCAGCATCATTTCGATTGCCACCAGGCTTTCGCGATGCGCCCGTCGCGCAGATACAGCCACACCCCAAGGCCCAGCATCGGCAGCAGCAGCCACCACAGCCCGGCAGCAACCGGCAGCTTGCCCTCGGCCAGCCATTGGGTGCCCAGGATCATCAGGAAGATGCCGACCAGGTAGGCCAGAAAGGCCAACAACACGGAGCCGTAACGCGCCTGCCGCGGCGAACTGCGCGACAGCGGCACCGCCAGCAGCACGAACGCCAGCGCCAGCAGCGGCGGCGCGATCCGCCAGTGCAACTGCGCAACGGCCGCGCGCGAGGGGTCACCCAGCAATTGCAGGGTCGGCTTGAAGGCGGGATCGTTGCCGGGGCGTTCGTCGTCGGCCGCGGGCAGCTGCATCTCGTTGCGCGCATAGCGCATCAGCCGGTAGTCCAGGCCATTGCCGGCACTCGGCCCTTCGACCCGGAAGCCTTCCTCCAGCGCCAGCATGCGCGCGCCCTGGTCGCGGTAGAGCTCGCCGCTGCGGGCGGTGGCCACGTCCATGCGCTGCTCGCGCTCGCGGTACACGAACACCCGTCCCAGCCGCTTGCCGTCGGCGGACATCGTCCCGGCGTAGGCCACGCCGCCATTCGCCATCGGGGTGAAGCGGCCCGGCTCCAGCCCCGCCACCAGCAGGTTCTTGTTGGCCTCGGCCACCATCGCCTGCGCCACCCGGTCGGCCCAGGGGCCCAGCCACAGCGAACTCAGTGCGATCAACGCCAGCACCGGCAGCGCCACCAGCATGACCGGCCGCAGCAGCCGGCGCGGGCCAACCCCGACCGCAGCCAGCACGTGCATCTCGGAATCCCGGTACAGCCGGCCCAGCGCCAGCAGGTAGCCCAGCAACAACGCCAACGGCAGGATCAGCGGCAGGTAGCGCACCAGCCGCAGGCCCAACTGCGACAGCAGCAGCGGTGGCGGTACCTTTCCGCTGGCCATTTCGCCCAGCAAGTCGGCGAACAGTCCGGTAAAGCTGACCATGCCCAGCACCACCAGCGCCGCGAACACGGAGCGTGCGATCTCGCTGCTGAGGTAGCGGTCCAGCTTCGGCATCGGCCCTGCTTGCTTTAGAATCCGGGGGAGTCCTGCAACCGTGTGCAGCGCTGCATGCCGCGGGTTCCCGCGGTCGCGCATTGTAAGCAATGACGCAAATCATGCCGCGCCAACGCCGCGTGGACGCCCCCTCCTTTCCCCGGAACTGTGGTCGATGAGCCTCGAATTCAGCCTGAACCAAGCCCCTCCCGCCAACGCCGACGTCGATTGCGTGGTCGTCGGCGCCTTTGCCGACGGCAGCCTCACCCCCTCCGCCACGGCCCTGGATGCCGCCAGCGGCGGCAAGCTGAAGGCGCTGGTGGCGCGCGGCGACGTCGACGGCAAGACCGGCAAGACGTCCCTGCTGCACGACCTGCCCGGCGTCGAAGCAAAGCGCGTACTGGTGATCGGGCTGGGCGAAGCCGCCAAGTTCGGGGTGCCGCAATACATCAAGGCGTCCGCCGACGCCGCGCGCGCGCTGAAGACCGGCGCGGTGGCATCGGCCCTGTTCACGATCAGCGAAGTCGCGGTCAAGGGCCGCGACGCCGCCTGGAACATCCGCACCGCCGCGATCGCCGCGGACCATGCCTGCTACCGCTACACGGCCACCCTCGGCGCCAGCAACAAGAAGCGCGACGAGAAGGGCCTGGAACGCTTCGGGATCACGGGCGACGACGCCACCGCGCTCGCCCGCGGCATCGCCATCGCCGCCGGCGTCGCCTTCACCCGCGAGCTGGGCAACCTGCCGCCGAACATCTGCAATCCCGCCTACCTCGCCCGGCAGGCGCAGGACTTCGCCGAGAAGAGCGACAAGGTCGAATGCGAGGTGCTGGACGATGCCGCGATGGAAGCGCTCGGCATGGGCTCGCTGCTGGCGGTCGCGCGCGGCTCCGCCAACCGCCCGCGGCTGGTGGTGCTGAAGTACTCCAACGGCGGCGATGCGAAGCCCTACGTGCTGGTCGGCAAGGGCATCACCTTCGATACCGGCGGCGTCAACCTGAAGACCCAGGGCGGCATCGAGGAAATGAAGTACGACATGTGCGGCGCCGGCACCGTGCTCGGCACCTTCGTCGCCGCGGTCGGGATGCAATTGCCGGTCAACCTGGTGGTGATCGCCGCCGCGGTGGAGAACGCCATCGACGGCAACGCCTACCGGCCGTCCGACGTGATCACCAGCATGAGCGGCAAGACCATCGAGGTCGGCAACACCGATGCCGAAGGCCGCCTGATCCTGTGCGATGCATTGACCTATGCGCAGCGCTTCGAGCCGGCCGCGCTGGTCGACGTCGCCACCCTGACCGGGGCGATGGTGGTTGCACTCGGCAAGTACGCCACCGGGGTGATGACCAAGAAGGACGACGACCTGGCGCATGAGCTGATCGCCGCCGGCGAAACCAGCTTCGACCGCGCCTGGCAGATGCCGCTGTGGGACGAATACCAGGGCCAGCTCGATTCCGCCTTCGCCGACGTCTACAACATCGGCGGCCGCTGGGCCGGCGCGATCACCGCCGGCTGCTTCCTGTCGCGCTTCACCGAAGGCCAGCGCTGGGCGCACATGGACATCGCCGGCGTTTCCAATGGCGACGGCAAGCTGGGGATGGCCACCGGCCGCCCGGTCGGCCTGCTCAGCCAGTGGCTGCTGGACCGGGTTGGATAATGCTCTCGCAGGAGCGCCCATGGGCGCGATTGCACGTCCACCATGCTGCGATCGCGCCCATGGGGCGCTCCTACAAAAGCACTGACACCCCATGCCACGCGCCGACTTCTACCTGATCGACAAGCCGCGGTTCCGCGAGCAGCCGCTGCTGCTGGTGTGCGAGCTGGCCAGGCGCGGCTACGCGGCCAACCTGCCGATCCTGGTGCTGGCACGCGATGCCGCGCAGGCGGAGGCCATCGACGACCTGCTGTGGGCGTTCGACCCCGACGAGTACCTGCCGCACCAGATCGCCGGCATGGACGAGGGCGACGACGACACCCCGATCCTGGTCGCCACCCCGCAGATGGACGTGCCGTCGCGTGCGCTGCTGATCAACCTGCGCGATGCCGCGCCGGCCGGCAGCTTCCAGCGCGTGCTGGAGGTGGTGCCCGCCGATCCGGCCGCGCGCGGCCCGCTGCGCGAGCGCTGGAAGCACTACCAGGCGCTCGGGTTCGAATTGAACAAATACGACATGTGATGCCGCGACCATGACCACCCTCGCCCCTGGCTACGACCCCAAGTCCTTCGAATCCCGCCTGTATGCGCAGTGGGAATCCAGCGGCGCGTTCGCCCCGCAAGGCGACGGTCCGGCCTACACCATCCTGCTGCCGCCGCCGAACGTCACCGGCACCCTGCACATGGGCCACGCGTTCCAGCACACCCTGCAGGACGCGTTGATCCGCTACCACCGCATGCGCGGCTACCGCACGCTGTGGCAGATGGGCACCGACCATGCCGGCATCGCCACCGAAATGGTGGTCAGCCGCAACCTCGCCATCGAAGGCAAGGGCGAGACCCGCGACACCCTCGGCCGCGACGCCTTCATCGAGAAGGTGTGGGCTTGGAAGCAGCAGTCCGGCGACACCATCGAACGCCAGATGCGCCGCCTCGGCGCCAGCGGCGACTGGTCGCGCAGCGTGTTCACCATGGACCCGATGGCCTCCGACGCGATCGTCGAGGCCTTCGTGCGCCTGCACGGGCAGGGCCTGGTCTACCGCGGCCAGCGCCTGGTCAACTGGGACCCGGTCCTGAAGACCGCGATCTCCGACCTGGAAGTGGCCAGCGAGGAAGAGAACGGCCACATGTGGTCGCTGCGCTATCCGCTGGCCGATGGCGCCAGCTACGAGCACGTGGAAACCGATGCCGACGGCAACGAGGTGCTGCGCGAAACGCGCGACTACCTGGTGGTCGCCACCACCCGCCCGGAAACCATGCTCGGCGACACCGCGGCGATGGTGCATCCGGAAGATCCGCGCTATTCGGGCCTGCACGGCAAGTTCGTGCAGCTGCCGCTGACCGGCCGCCGCATCCCGGTGGTCACCGACGACTACGTGGACCGCGACTTCGGCACCGGCGTGGTCAAGGTCACCCCCGCGCACGACTTCAACGACTACGCGGTCGGCCAGCGGCACGCGCTGCCGATGATCAACATCTTCACCGACGATGCGAAGGTGGTCTCCTCGCGCGACGACATCCCGGCCGCGTATCGCGGGCTGGATCGGTTCGACGCTCGCAAGCTGATCGTCGCCGACCTCGAAGCCGCCGGCCTGCTGGTGGAGATCAAGCCGCACCGCCTGCAGGTGCCGCGCGGCGACCGCAGCGGCCAGGTGATCGAGCCGTTCCTGACCGACCAGTGGTTCGTGAAGATGGACACGCTGGCGAAGCGTGGCCTGGACCTGGTCGAATCCGGCGAAGTGAAGTTCGTGCCGCCGAACTGGATCAACACCTACCGCCACTGGCTGGAGAACATCCAGGACTGGACCATCAGCCGCCAGCTGTGGTGGGGCCACCGCATCCCGGCGTGGTTCGACGACGCCGGCAACATCTACGTGGGCCGCAACGAAACCGAAGTGCGCGCAACGCATGGCCTCGGCGACGCGCCGCTGCGGCAGGACCCGGACGTGCTGGAGACCTGGTTCTCCTCGGCGATGTTCCCGTTCAGCACCCAGGGCTGGCCGAACGAAGACAGGATGGGCAAGCTCGGATTCGACGTCGCGCTGCCGACCAGCGTGCTGGTCACCGGCTTCGACATCATCTTCTTCTGGGTGGCGCGGATGATCATGATGACCGACCAGCTGGTCGGCCAGGTGCCGTTCCGCGACGTCTACATCACCGGCCTGGTCCGCGACAAGGACGGCCAGAAGATGTCGAAGTCGAAGGGCAACATCCTCGACCCGCTGGACATCATCGACGGCATCGACATCGGCACCCTGGTCGCCAAGCGCACCACCGGGTTGATGAAGCCCACCGATGCGCCGAAGATCGAGAAGGCCACGCGCAAGGAATTCCCGGACGGCATCCCTGCGTTCGGCGCGGACGCGCTGCGCTTCACCATGGCCGCACTGGCCGGTCCCGGCCGCGACATCAAGTTCGACCTGCAGCGCGCCGAGGGCTACAAGAACTTCTGCAACAAGCTGTGGAACGCGACCCGCTTCGCGCTGATGAATGTCGGCGACGCCAGCTTCGAAGGCGCGCCTGCGCCCGTGACCGACGCGGAGAAGTGGATCCTGGCCCAGCTCGACCGCACCTGCGCCGAGGCCGCCGGCCACTTCGCCAGCTACCGCTTCGACCTGCTGGCGCAATGCCTGTACGAATTCACCTGGAACCAGGTTTGCGATTGGTTCCTGGAGCTGTCCAAGCCGGCGTTGGCCGGGGATGACTCCGACGCTGCGAACAGCACGCGCCACACCCTCATCTACGTGCTCGAAGCGTTGCTGCGGATGCTGCATCCGCTGATCCCGTTCGTGACCGAAGAACTCTGGCAGGCGGTCGCGCCGAAGCTGGGCAAGGCCGGCAGCATCATGTCGCAGGCACATCCCGAGCCCGGCGACATCGATGCCGGTGGCTATGCGCGTGCCGAGGCCGATATCGAATGGCTGAAGTCGATGGTCTCCGCCCTGCGCCGCATCCGCAGCGAACTCGGAGTGTCGCCGGCGAAGCAGGTCTCGCTGCTGGTGCGTGGCGGCAACGCAGACGATGCCGCGCGCATCGCCAGCGCCAGCGCGCAGCTGCGCTTCCTGTGCAAGCTCGAGCGTATCGATACGCTGGCCGGCGATCCTCCGGCTGCAGCACCTGCGGTTGTGGGCGACCTGCAGCTGTTCGTTCCGCTGGAAGGCCTGGTCGACCTCGATGCCGAGCGCGTTCGCCTGGACAAGGAAATCGCCCGCGTCGCCGGCGAAAAGGACAAGAGCGAAGCCAAGCTGGCCAAGTTCGGCGGCAACGTGCCGGCCGCGGTGGTCGAGCAGGAACGCGCGCGCCTGGCCGATTGGTCCGCCAAGCTGGACGCGCTGACCACCCAGCGCACGCGGCTGGACTAGTCCAGCAATTCC
>Ga0209476_10001940_pt1 | contig 13903 bp, 12 predicted proteins | sample KloWWTrecipitate_FD_187179 | JGI IMG/M metagenome (GOLD analysis project Ga0209476, IMG submission 187179) | Active sludge microbial communities from Klosterneuburg, Austria, studying microevolution and ecology of nitrifiers - Klosterneuburg... | ecosystem: Engineered > WWTP > Aerobic digester... | reverse complement strand
TTCGTCGTGCCGAAGGGCGTGCGCCACAACCCCAGCGCGCAGGACGAATGCCTGGTCATGCTGATCGAGCGCAAGAGCACGCTGCACACCGGCGATGTGGTGAACGACAAGACGCGTTCGCTGGCGGAGCAACTGCGGCCGCTCTGAGGATCGCCTTCAGCGGTTCAACATCCGCCGCCCCTTCAACGCCATCACCACCCCGAACCCGAGCAGCAGGGTCACCGCCGAGGTGCCGCCGTAGCTGAGCAGGGGCATCGGCACGCCGACTACCGGCAGCAGGCCGGAGATCATCGCGGCGTTGACCAGTACGTACACGAACAGCGACAGCCCGAGGGTGCCGGCGAGCAGCCGCGAATAGCCGTCGCGCAGGTCCGCGGCGATCCACAGGCAACGCCCGACCACGAACAGGTACAGCGCCAGCACCACCACCACGCCGATCCAGCCGAAGTCCTCCGACAGCACCGAGAACGCGAAGTCGGTGGTGTGCTCCGGCAGATAGTCCAGGTGCGACTGGGTGCCCTGCCCCCAGCCCTTGCCGGTCAGCCCGCCGCCGCCGATCGCGATCTTCGACTGCAGGATGTTCCAGCCCGCGCCCATCGGGTCGTTCTCCGGATCGCGGAAGGTCAGGATGCGATCCTGCTGGTACGGCCGCAGGAACGAGAACCACTGGATCGGCGCGAACATCGCCAGTGCGAACCCGCCGATGCCGACCACGCCGGCGGTGCCGAACCACCACCACGACACCCCGCCCAGGAACAGCACGAACACCCCGCTGGCAAGCACCAGCACGGCGGTGCCGAGGTCGCGCTGGAGCAGGATCAGCCCGACCGGCAGGGCGATCACCAGCAGCGCCACCGCCAGCGTCGGCAGCCGTGGCGGCAGGCGGCGGCGATCCAGCGTCCACGCCAGCATCATCGGCAAGGTCAGCTTGGTCAGTTCGGACGGCTGGAAGTTGAAGAAGCCGAGGTTGATCCAGTGGTTGCCGTACTTGCCGCTGCCGATGAACAGCACCAGCACCAGCGGCACCAGCGACAGCACGTAGATCGGTGGGGTGGCCTGCTTGAGCAGGTGCGCGGGCACCCGCGACGCCACCCACAACACGCCCAGGCCGACGCAGAAATACGCACCCTGGGTGGTGACCAGGCGGGTGGATTCATTGCTGGCGCTGTACAGCGTGGCCAGGCCAATCCCCATGATTGCGAGCAGCGCGGCCAGCAACGGCAGGTCGAGGGTGCGCAGGAAGCGCAGCAGCAGATCCGCGAGCAGGCGCAGCAAGGTGCTCATCGGGTCGCACCGGCCATGGGCGGGCTTGCAGCTGCGGGCGCGCCGGGCGTCCCCTGGACATTGGAAAAATCCGCTGGCGGCGGCGTGCCTGCCGGCACGGCCACGGGCTCGACCGCCTCGACGGGCTTCGGCACCACCGGCTTGCCCAGCAACCAGGCATCGAACACCTTGCGCGCGATCGGTGCCGCGCTGGACGCACCGTAGCCGCCGCCCTCGATCGCCACCGCGATCGCGATGGTCGGGGCATCCGCCGGTGCGTAGGCGATGAACAGGCCGCGGTGGCGCAGGTGCATCGGCAGGCTGCGCGGGTTCATCGCCGCGCTGCCGCGCCGGCTCACCACCTGCGCGGTGCCGGTCTTGCCGGCAATCAGGTAGGTCAGTCCCGGGCGGATGTTGGTGGCGGTGCCGGGACCATGCACGGTGGCGATCATGCCCTCGCGCACCGCCTGCAAATGCGCAGCGCTGGCGCTGCCGCGACTCGGCGGTACCAACGCGACCGGCGCCCACGGAGCGGCGAAATCCGCGCGCATGTCCTTGACCAGATGCGGCCGGCGCACCCAGCCGTTGTTGGCCAGCATCGCGGTGCCCTGTGCCAGCTGCAGGGTGGTGACCTTCCAGAAGCCCTGGCCGATACCGGTGATCACGGTGTCGCCGGGATACCACTTGCCCTGCTTGGCCGCGTTCGCCGCCTTCCATTCCGGCGACGGCAGGATGCCGGCGATCTCGCCGGAGAGATCCACACCGGTCACCTTGCCGAAACCGTAGCGGTCCAGGTACTCGTCGACGCGGGCGATGCCCATGTCCAGCGCCAGCCGGTAGTAGTAGGTGTTCACGGATTCGTAGATCGACTTGCGCAGGTCGGTCCAGCCGTGGCCGCCGCGATGCGAATCGCCGTAGCCGCGGCGTTGGCCGCCCAGGTAGAACATGCCGGTCGAGAGGGTCTTGTCCTCGGCCTTGCGCACGCCGCTGTCCAGGCCGGCCAGTGCGAGCAGCGGCTTGATGGTGGAGCCCGGCGCCACGCCACCCAGCACCGCGCGGTTGAACTGCGGGCGCGACGGGTTGTCGTTCAACGCCTGGTAGTCGGCATGGCTGATGCCGTTGACGAACAGGTTGGGGTCGTAGGACGGCAGGCTGACCATCGCCAGGATCTCGCCAGTGCGCGGGTCGACCGCCACCGCAGTGCCCTCCAGCTCGGCGAAGGCATCCACCATCGCGCGCTGCACGTCGATGTCGATCGACAGCCGCAGGTCGGTGCCCGGGGTGGCCGGCACGGTGTCCAGCGCGCGCACCGTGCGGCCGTCGACATTGGTCTCCAGCCGGCGGAAGCCGGGTTTGCCACGCAACTGCGCCTCGTAATAACGCTCCAGCCCGGTCTTGCCGGTATGCGTGTAGGCGCCGCCGGAATCGCCCAGCGCGGCCTGGTCCTTCTCGTCGATGCGGCCCACGTAGCCGACCACATGCGCAAACAGCGCACCCTGCGGGTACACGCGGCCCAGGTACGGCACCAGCTCGACGCCGGGGAAGCGCCAGCGGTCCACCGCGAAGCGCGCGGCTTCCTCGTCGGAGACCCGCAGCTTGATCGTCACCGGCTTGAATGGGCGGGCATTCTTGTAGTCGCGCAGGAAGCGGACGCGCTGTTCCGCGTCCAGCACGACCACCGCTTGCAGCTTCGCCAGCAGGGCCTCGCCATCACCGGCGCGCTCCGGCACCGCGTCGAGCCGCCACGCCGCCACGTTGTCGGCCAACAGCCGGCCTTTGCGGTCATAGATCAAGCCGCGCGCCGGCGCAACCGGCACCAGCCGCAGGCGGTTGGCCTCGGAACGGGTGGCGAACTCGGCGTGCTGGACCACCTGCAGGCGGAAGTACCAAGCCGCCAGGCCGCCCAGCGCGGCCAGCACCAGCAGGAACCCGACCAGGGCGCGACGGCGGAACAGGTCGGCCTCGGCGGGATGGTCCTTGAGCTGGCGCCCGCGACGGATCATCGGCGCGCGCTCAGCCGCGCCTGCGCAGGCGCAGGCCGTCCAGCACGAAATGCAGCGGCGCCCACAGCGCCATGCCCAGCAATGGTGCCAACCAGTAGCGCCACGGCAGTTGCGGCGCGCCCATCACCACGTGGATGACCGCGCTGATCACGCGGTCGTTGAGCAGCAGCACGCCGATCACCAGCGCCTGCTGCGAGAGCGGGAAGAAGCGCATGCGCGCGCGGAAGCGATCGAGGATGAAGGCCATCACCACCAGCCGCATCGCCTGCTCGCCGAGCAGGCCGCCGAACACCAGATCGGCGATCACGCCGAGGGTAAACGCCACGCCCAGGCCCACCTGCTCGTGCTCCTCCAGCAGCCAGTAAGCCAGCACCAATGCCAGCCAGTACGGCCGCAGCGGCTGCAGCATCCCGGGCAGCGGCACCAGCCCCAGCAGCAGTGCCAGCAACAGGCTGACCGGCAATACCCAGCCGTTGCGCGGGCGGCTCATCGGCGCGGCTCCGCGTCTGTCGCCCTCCCCTGCGGAGGCAGGGGCGGGGTGGGGAGGGGTTGCTCGGGAGAGAAGGTTTGCATCGCCGCCGGCACCGGCTTGTAGCCGCGCAACAGCAGCACATCGCGGCCCCGATCCAGTTGCGCGGCCGGGACCACGTCGGCCTCCAGGAAGGCGCGGCTGTCGTCCGGCCGCAGCGCGCCGACCGTGCCGACCACGAAGCCGGGCGGGAAGCGCCCGCCGAGGCCGGAGGTCAGCAATTGGTCGCCTGGGCGCACGTCGGCGGACAACGGCACGTCGGCCAAGTGCAGCGCATCGCTGCGACCACTGCCATACACCACCAGGCGGATCCCGCTGCGCGCCACCGCCACCGGCACCGCATGGTCGGGGTCGGTCAGCAGCAGCACGCTGGCGGTCGCCGGGGTGGTGGCGATCACCTGCCCCATCAGCCCGCCGGCATCGATCACCGCCTGACCGACCCGCACACCACCATTGCTGCCGGCATCCAGCAGCAGGCGCTGGCGGGTGGGATCCAGGTCAATGTCGAGGATCGAGGCCAGCTGCACGTCCAAGCGCCCGCGCTCGGCGCTGCCGAGCAGCCCGCGCAGGCGTTCGTTCTCGGCGGCCGCGGTGCGCATCCGCGCGTTGCGCGCGGCGATCACCAGCAAGGCATTGCGCAGGCGTTCGTTGTCACGTGCCAGCTGGGTCCGGGTCACCGCTTCCTCGCGCAGGCCGGTGCCCACTTTCGACGGCAACGCGGCCAGCCACCACAACGGTTGCACCGCCACTTCCGCCTGCGTGCGCGCCGCTTGCAGCCAGCCACCGCGGTAGTCCAGCACCATCAGCGCCGTGGCCACGATCAGGTAGGCCAACAGCCGCAAGACACCGGCGACATCACCGGGGCGGGTTGCGGAAGGACCGGCGTATGGCGGCACGTCAGGGGCTTGTCAGAGCAGCATCACTCGGGGGTGAAGAATTCGTTGCCGTGCATGTCGATCAGTTCCAGCGCACGCCCGCCACCGCGCGCCACGCAGGTCAGCGGATCGTCCGCCACCTGCACGTGCAGACCGGTTTCTTCGCTGATCAGGCGGTCGACGTCACGCAACAGCGCACCGCCGCCAGTGAGCACGATGCCGCGCTCGGCCACATCCGCGCACAGTTCCGGCGGGGTTTGCTCGAGGGCCAGACGGATCGCGGCGACAATCCCGGACAGCGGCTCGCGCAGCGCCTCCAGCACCTCGTTGGAATTGATCGTGATGATCTTGGGCACGCCTTCGGCCAGGTGGCGGCCGGAGATTTCGATCTCGCGCACGTGCTGTTGCGGGTAGGCGTTGCCCAGTTCCAGCTTGATCCGCTCTGCGGTGGCGTCGCCAATCAACATGCCGTGGTGGCGACGGACGTAGGCCACGATCGATTCGTCGAAGCGGTCGCCACCGATGCGCACGGACTGCGAATAGACGATGCCGTTCAGCGCGATCACCGCTACTTCAGTGGTGCCGCCGCCGATGTCGACCACCATCGAGCCGCGCGCCTCGGTCACCGGCATGCCGGCGCCGATCGCCGCGGCCATCGGTTCCTCGATCAGGTAGACCTCGCGGGCGCCGGCTTCTTCCGCCGATTCCTTGATCGCGCGGCGCTCCACCTGGGTGCTGCCGGCCGGCACGCAGACCAGCACGCGGGGGCTCGGGCGCAGGAAGCGCGATTTGTGCACTTTGCGGATGAAGTGCTTGAGCATCTCTTCGGTGTAGGTGAAGTCGGCGATCACGCCATCCTTCATCGGCCGCACCGTGCTCATGTGGCCCGGGGTTCGACCGAGCATCTGCTTGGCCTCGCTGCCCACTGCGGCCACCCGGCGGGCACCGCCATCGCGGTCCCGACGCACGGCCACCACCGAGGGTTCGTTGAGGACGATGCCCTGCCCGCGCATGTAGATCAACGTGTTGGCGGTGCCAAGGTCGATGGACAGGTCGCTGGAAAAATAGCCCCTGAGGAACTTGAACATGCGGGAGATGCCAGAAAAGTGAATGGCCACGTCGGGGGACGCGGGGCCGTAAAGCGGGGTCGGGAGCGCGGAGACCGCGGCTAGCGCCGGGGCCGCTAATCTAGCAACGCCCCCTTTGCCGGGCAAGGAGATTGCAGGAGCGTGCCTTCCTGCGATTCAGCCGCCGCTGGCCGCCGGGCGGTGCCGACGCTACCCTGTGCGCCCTTTCGACCCGTGCCCGCGAGGCCCCGATGTCTGCCCTGATCTGCGGTTCCCTGGCCTACGACACCATCATGGTGTTCCCTGACCAGTTCAAGAACCACATCCTGCCGGACAAGGTGCACATCCTGAACGTGTCGTTCCTGGTGCCACGGATGCGCCGCGAGTTCGGCGGCTGCGCCGGCAACATCGCCTACAACCTGAAGCTGCTGGGCGGCGACCCGATCCCGATGGCGACCGTCGGCGCCGACTTCGGGCCGTACCGCGAGTACTTCCAGGGCCTCGGCATCGAGCTGGGCCAGGTCAAGGAAATCGCAGAACTCTTTACCCCGCAGGCGTTCATCACCACCGACCTCGACAACAACCAGATCACCGCCTTCCACCCGGGCGCGATGATGCGCAGCTACGAGAACCACGTGCGCGACGTGGCCGGCGTCACCATCGGCATCGTCAGCCCGGACGGCTACGAGGGCATGATCCAGAATGCGAAGGAATTTGCCGAAGGCGGCATCCCCTTCATCTTCGATCCCGGCCAGGCGATGCCGCTGTTCAACGGCGCCGAGTTGCGCGCCTTCATCGAACAGGCGCAGTACGTCACCGTCAATGACTACGAATCCAACCTGCTGGCCGAACGCACCGGCTGGAGCGAGGCCGAGATCGCCGGCAAGGTCAAGGCCTACATCACCACCCGCGGCCCCCGCGGCGCGGTGATCTACGCCGATGGCAAGACCTACGACATCCCGCCCGCGCACGAACGCCGGGTCACCGACCCGACCGGCTGCGGCGACGCGTTCCGCGCCGGCCTGATCTTCGGCATCGAGAAGGGCTACGACTGGATGACCATCGGCCGCATGGGCAATTTGATGGGCGCGCTCAAGGTCGAGCACCCCGGCACCCAGAACCAGCGCTTCGACTACGACGAGTTCTCCGAGCAGTTCCGCCAGCAGTTCGGGTATGCGATGGGGTGAGGGTCCATGCGGTGAGCCGCGGAGACAGGATGTATCCGTGAAGTTTCCGCTATCTCTCGAGTAACTGCCGCAGCAGCGTGTCCCGATCTATCCGTCGACGCGCCGCCACGTCCGAAAGAATGGCCGACAACGTGCCGACCCTCAGCGGTCGATGGTTCGGGACGGTGATTGAATGCGCGGGATCGTCGCATTGCAGCCGGATATGGCTGCCGGCCTGACGAACGGGGCGGTAGCCAAGCCGCAGAAGGGCATTGATCAATTCCGCGGCGTCCATGTCGCGGGGGAACTTCATGCCGCCAGCACTTCATCTTTCACGTAATGAAGGCGGATGACCGAAGGTCGCGCGCCCTCTTCGAAATGCAAATGCACCGCTTCGCGCACACGGGTACGCAATTCCTCGTAGCTATCGGCATCGGTGAAGATCGAATGCCCCAGCGCACGCGCCAAGATTCCGCCCTCTACCGCATCTTCCACCAAAAAAACGATTTCGCTCATCGCCCGGCTCCTGCTCTTGGATCAGCTTACGCCTGATTCCTCTTCGTGCGCTGTGCTGACCGGACTACATCAGTTCCACTTCGGCAGCTTCGCCGCATCCAGCCCGCCGACCTCGAACTCGGCGCTGCGCTTGCCGACCGCCTTGGTCGGGAATTCGATCGACAGCTGCTTGCCGGACTTGGCCAGTTTCCACAGCGCCTTCCAGTCGACGACGAACATCGCGATGGCGTCGTCGGTCTTCGGCCTGGATCCTGGCAAGGTGCTGGTCTTGCCATCCATGGTGACCTTCAACTTGCAGCCGCTGTAGCAATCGAAGTCGCCGGCCTCGAGGACGAGATAGCTGCTGCGGCCCCACTCGGGATGGTCGCGGAAGATCAGCCGCACCGGCTTGGCGCCGCTGCCGTCGGTGTCGACCGGTTCCTGCGAATAGATCGCCGCGGACAGCTGGTGGCCGTCCTTGCCGACGGGTTCGTCGCCATAGGCCCACAACGATGCCAGCCGATGCGCCTGCTGCTCGGCTTCGGCCCTGGCCTTGATCTCGTCGAGCTTCGGTTTGATCCGCGCGGCGGCGTCGCTGGTGGGATGCTCGATCTGCAGGATGTCGCCATGGCCTTTCGCCAGCGCCCAGTTCTGTGCGGTCACCGCATCGTCGAACTGTTTCGCCATCGCCTCGGCCGCCTGTTCCTTCGCGGCGGCCTGCTCGGCGGCAGCGCGGGCCGCTGCCTGCGGGTCTTCGCCCTTGCAGGCCGGCAACAACAGGCACATGGCGATGGCGAGCGGCAACATCTTCATCGTTTGGATCCTCTTGGAACTCAGGGGCGATCGATCAATTTCACCACGGCCTCGGCCACTTCGCGCGGCCGCTCCATCAGCGACATATGCCCGCAGCCGTCCAGCATCACGCTGCGTGCCTGCGGGATGCGGCTTGCATACAGCGCCATCGCGCTCGGGTCGATCACCGCGTCCTGCCTGCACCACAGCAGCAGCGCAGGCTGGCGGATGCGCACCGCTTCCTCGCCGGGCAGCAAACTCTCCTCGCTGCGGCCGATCCGGTCCAGCACGCCCTGCTCGAAGGCGGCGTCGGCGCGGCGCTTGCGGATCAACGCGGTGGAGGCCGGCCACGGCAGCCACGGCTTCGCATTGGCATCGTGGAAGACGATGTCGATGTAGCGCTTGAGCGACGCATCGTCCGCGACACCGAACGGGTTCTTGCCGGCCAGCACATCCAGGCCGAACTGGTTGTCCTTGAAGCGCACGCCGGCGGCATCGAGCAGGCCGACCTTGGCAATGTCCTGCGGATACCGGGCCGCCGCGAGTGCGGCAATGCCGCCGCCCATCGAATGCCCGAGCAGCACCACCGGCTTGCCGGGCGACAGCGCGCGGATGAACGCATCCACGTTCGCCGCCTGCTGGGTGAAGCCGTAGACCGTGCCTGGCTTGCGTTCGCTCTCGCCCCAGCCCGGCAGGTCGGGGATCAGCAGGCGATAGCGTCCTTGCAGCGCCGCCGCCAGCGGGTACCAGTTTTCCTTGCTGCCGGTGAAGCCGTGCAGCATCACCACGGTCGGGGCATCGCCGGTGTCGGCATCGCGGTATGCGTACGTCCAGCGATGCCCGGCGACGTCCACGCTGGCCCGCGACAATCCCGCCGCCACCCGTTGGCGCGCGAACTCGCCACGCACCAGCAGGAACGGGTCACGCCACAGAACCAGCGCTGCGACCACCGACGCCAGCAGCATGGCCAGCGCGGCGATTGCCACGAAACGTGTCGCCCGCTTCACCGGGACGCGCCGCTCAGCTTTCCGGCGGCTTGATTGGTGCCGGGTCGACCGGGTGCAGTTCTTCCGGCACCTTCGCATTCATCGGTGCACCCTTGGCCGGTGCCGCCGGGGTTGCCGGCGTGAACGGCGCGGCCGTCGAGGCCGCCTTGTCCCTGGCCTCGGCGATCACGCCCTCGACCGACCCGGTGGTGATCGGGTGGTAGCCCGGCTTGGCGCGAGCGAACGCCTGCTCGGCGAAGGCCAGGCCTTCGGGCGTCGCGACCAGGGCCTTGTAGATCGGCATGATCAGCTTGCGCCGGCCCACCCGCTCGACGAACTTGCCCAGTTCCACGCGCGCCGCGGCATAGCCGCTGCGCTCGGCCAGCGGATACCAGCGCATCGCGATCTCGCCGTTCGGCGTGCCGGTGAACGTGTACGCGGTGTCGAGCTGCGCCAGTTGTTCCGGCTTGAGCGTGTCCGGCATGCCTTCGAGGAAGTGCACCCACTCCTGCGTGGTCCATTCGTCGGTGATGATCGGGTTCGGCAAGTTGTTGCTGCCCTGCCAGGCGATGCGCGCGGCGTTGACCGTGCTGAACTTGCCGGATTCCACCACCGGCGCGTTGGCCGGGATGCCGGGCTCGAACAGCCATGCATCGACTTCCTGCATGGTCACCGTGTTCGGGTGCTTGTCGAGCAGGTGGGTCTTCAGGTAGTCGCGGAACTGGTTGGTGGTGATGCTCTGGAACGCGAAGTGGTCGAAGTAGCCCTTCAACCACGGATCGAACACTGCGCGACCGTAGCGCTGCTCCAGGAACTGCAGGAACCACGCGCCCTTGGTGTAGACGGTCGCGCTGGAGGAATTGTCCGGATCGTCCAGGTCGCCGGGCTTCAGCGACAGGCGCTGCAGCTTGGGATCGAGCGCCTTGAATTCGTCCTTGAGTTCGTTGCGGTCGATCACCTCTTCCATCGCCGCCATGTCGCGCCCGAACAGCGACTCGGTGATGCGCGACTGTACGTAGGTGGTGGTGCCTTCGTTGAGCCACGCGTCCTTCGGGGTGGCGAAGGTGACCAGGTTGCCGGACCAGCTATGCGCCAGCTCGTGCGCGATCAGCGAGACCAGCGACTTGTCGCCGACGATCACGGTCGGGGTGGCGAAGGTCAGGCGCGGGTTCTCCATGCCGCCGTACGGGAACGACGGCGGCAGCACCAGCAGGTCGTAGCGACCCCAGCGATACGGGCCGTACAGCTTCTCCGCGGTGTCGATCATCTTTTCGGTGTCGATGAACTCGGCGACCGCCTTGTCGACCATCGTCGGCTCCGCCCACACGCCGCTGCGCGCGCCGATCGGCTTGAACACCAGGTCGCCGGCGGCGATCGCCAGCAGGTACGACGGGATCTTCTGCGGCATCTTGAAGCTGTAGTCGCCATCGCGCACCGCGGCCGGATCGTTGTCCGCGCTCATCAGCACCATCGCGTCCGCCGGCGCCTTGACGTTCGCGCTGTAGGTGAAGCGGATCATCGGCGTGTCCTGCAGCGGCACCCACGAACGCGCGTGGATCTGCTGCGACTGGCTGAACATGAACGGCGTCTGCTTGCCCTCGGTCATCGACGGCTCCAGCCACTGCAGGCCGGACGCTTCGGGCGAAGTCGCATAGGTCACCCGCACCTTGGCCGGGCGGGCGGGGGTTTCGATGGTGAGCTTGCTGCCCAGGATCGGATCCTTGCCACCCAACGCGAACTTCAGCTCGCTCCACTTGCCGTCGGCGCCCAGGCCTTCGGCCTTCTGGATGCTGATGTCGCGGCTGTCCAGTGCAAGCTGGGTCGCGGCCTTGTCGATCCACTCGAGCGAGTAGGTCGCGGTGCCGCTGATGGTCTTGCCGGCGAAGTCGATGGCGAGATCGAGCGCCAGGTCGGTGGTGCGCACCTTGTCCGGCTCGGCATGGGAATGCTCGTCCACGACCTTCTCCACGGCGGCGGCGGGTTTCGCGGCGGTGGCGGCCGCGGCCGGTGCGGGGCTTTTCGTGCAACCCGCCATGGGCAGGCCGAGGGCGACGGCGATGGACAGGCTGAGGACGAGCCGGCTCAGGTTCGATGGGCACATGGGGGAAAGGCCTTGAGCGGAAAGCCGCGAGTTTAGCGCCGCCCGCGTTAGCCCGCCGCAACCGCCCCGTGCCATCGGTCAGGCCCACCTGCAGCACTACGCGGGCGATTGCTCCGCCGCGCATCGTTAACGGCAGGCGCGATGCCGACGCCTTGCTTCGCACGCCCCCTGCCATTGGTCATGGCAACCGCGCGCCGCTTGGACGCATCCATCCACCCATCGCACGACTCATGGAGAGAGCCGCTTGAACCTGTTTGCCCCGAAGCCCCGCGCCCTGACCATCGCCCTGCTGCTGTGCGCCCCGTTCGCGCAGGCGCAAGACGCCAAACCCGCAACGCCGGAGAGCCTGCCCGCCAGCGCGATTCCGCGCCTGCACGGCGACATCGTGATCGATGGCAAGCTGGACGATGCGGCGTGGCAGGGTGCGCTGGAGCAGTCGCTCGATTACGAGATCCAGCCCGGCGACAACATCCCCGCCAAGGCCAGGACCACCGTGCGCATCGGCTACACCGACGATGCCCTGTACGTCTCGTTCAAGGCACAGGATCCGGATCCGTCCTCGATCCGCGCCAACCTGCGCGACCGCGATGCGATGTTCAACGACGACTGGATCGGCGTATTCCTCGATACCTTCAACGACAACCGCCGCGGCTACGAATTCGTGGCCAACCCGCTGGGCGTGCAGGGCGACCTGATCCGCGACGAGACCAACACCAACAACCAGGAAGACTCGAGTTGGGACGGCCTGTGGACCAGCGCCGGCCAACTCACCGCGGAAGGCTACGACGTCGAGATCCGCATCCCGTTCACCACCCTGCGCTTCCCGACCGGGTTGCAGGACCAGCGCTGGGGCATCTCGTTCATCCGCAACTGGCCGCGCGACAAACGCTACCAACTGACCAGCCACAAGGTGCCGCGCGATTCCAACTGCTTCCAGTGCGAATGGGGCGAATACACCGGCATGGCCGGGGTCAAGCAGGGCCGCAACTTCGAAGTGGTCCCGACCCTGACCATGGGCACGATCCAGTCGCGCCCGGCGGTGGGCACCCAGTGGGGTGGCACCGACACCAGCATCGAGCCGGGCGTGGACGTGAGCTGGGCGCCATCGCCGGCAATGACCTTGAACGCCACCCTCAATCCGGATTTCTCGCAGGTCGAGACCGACCAGCTGCAACTGGACTTCAACAGCAGCTTCGCGCTGTTCTACCAGGAGAAGCGCCCGTTCTTCCTGGAAGGCGCCGACACCTTCACCACCCAGTTCGACGTGCTCTACACCCGCCAGATCGCCGACCCCGACTTCGGCCTGCGCGTCACCGGGCGCACCGGCAACGGCGCCTATGGTGCGATCGTGGCGCGTGATGCGGACCCGCAAGTCCTGGTGCCCGGCGTGCTTCGCTCAGGGTTCGAGCCGCTCGATCAAAAAGCAAACGTGGCGGTGGGGCGCTATCGCCATGACTTCACTGACCAGTTCAGCATCGGCGCGATCGGCACCTACCGCCACGGCGACGAATATGGCAACGACCTGGTTGGCATCGACAGTCGCTGGCGCAAGGGCGCGCACACTGCGACTGCGCAGTTCCTGCACAGTCAGTCCGAATATTCGTCCGACTTCATCGACAGGGTTGTCGCCCATCGAAGGACCGATCTGGATGTGTCCGACGCCACCCCGACCGGCAACGCGTGGCGCGCCGGCTACAGCTTCAGCAATCGCAACTGGAGCTTCGACGTCAATCACGTCGAGATCGACCCCGGCTTCCGCGCCGACCTTGGCTATATCGGCCAGGTGGGCGTCGATCGCTCACTGGTCGGCGGTCAGCGCACCTGGTATCGCGATGGCAAGTCGATCCACCGCTTCTCGCTGTACGGCGACTACGACATCACCCACCGCTACGACGGCCAGTTGCTGGAACGCGAACTGGAATTCCAGCTCGGCTTCCAGGGCACGAAGCAGAGCAACTTCGGGATCAGCCCGCTGGTGCGCGAACGCTTCTGGAAGGGCCAGCTGTTCGACGAACACAACATCAACCTGTACGGCAACTTCCGCGCGACCGGTCGCCTGCAACTGGGCACCTACATGAACTTCGGGCGCCAGCTCGACCTGATCGCCGCGCGCACCGGCCGCCGCGAAATGATCGGCACCTGGGGCAACACCGCGATCGGCCGCGGCGTCAACCTGGAATGGGAAGCCAGCCGCCAGCGCCTGCACCGCGACGGCGGCATCGCTTTCGACGCCAGCGTGGCCGACGTGCGCATGGGCTGGCAGTTCACCCCGCAACAACGCCTGCGCCTGACACTGCAGGGCAGCCAGGTGCTGCGCGACCAGGCGCTCTACAGCACGCCGATCAACGAGACCGCGCGCGACTGGGCCGGCCAGGTGGTCTATTCGTACAAGGTCAACCCGCGTACCGCGCTGTACGCCGGCGCGTCGTACGGCGCGTTCATGGACGACGACAATCTGGAACTGTTCGGCAGCACGCGCAATGTGTTCGTGAAGCTGAGTTACGGCTGGCAGCCGTAAGGTGGCGGCGAATCTCGTCACCCCGGCGAACGCCGGGGTCCAGCATTTCCGAAACGGCGACCAAGTGCTGGATCCCGGCGTTCGCCGGGATGACGGTCTGGCTAAATC
>Ga0209476_10001939_pt1 | contig 13903 bp, 11 predicted proteins | sample KloWWTrecipitate_FD_187179 | JGI IMG/M metagenome (GOLD analysis project Ga0209476, IMG submission 187179) | Active sludge microbial communities from Klosterneuburg, Austria, studying microevolution and ecology of nitrifiers - Klosterneuburg... | ecosystem: Engineered > WWTP > Aerobic digester... | reverse complement strand
GGGGCCCATCTCGTCCATCATGGGCGAGATTCTGCTGATCGCCCTTCCCGCCGACCCCACACAGGCCAGCCCGATGCAGGTGCGCGAATATGCCGACTGGGTGGTTCGCCCGCGGTTGCTCACTATCCCAGGCATCGCCCAGGTGACCCCCATCGGCGGTGAGGTGCGGCAATACCGGGTCGAAATTCACCCGCAGAAGCTGCAGGCGCTAGGCATCGAACGCGAAAAGGTGGATGCTGCGCTGCGCGGTTTTGGCGCCAACACCAGCGGCGGCTTCTTACAGGCGCAAAGCCGTGAATACCTGATCCGGCAAATAGGCCGCACCAGCCGTATCGAGGATTTGCGCAACGTGGTGGTCGGCGTGAAAAACACCCAGCCCATCCTGCTCCACCAGGTGGCCGACGTTCGGTTAGCCCCGGCCGTCAAGCGGGGCGATGGCAGCTACAAGGGCCAGTCGGCAGTGATCCTGTCGGTGCAAAAGCAGCCCAGCGCCGACAGTGTGGCGCTGACACAAGCGGTCGAACATGCCATGGCCGAGCTGAACAAGGGTCGGCCCCAGGGTATCGACCCCCCGCAGTTCCTGTTCAAGCAGGCTGATTTCATCGAACGGTCGGTGGGGAACGTGCAGGAGGCACTGCGCGACGGCGCTATTCTGGTGGCGGTGGTGCTGTTCCTGTTTTTGCTCAACGTGCGCACCACGGTGATCTCGCTGGTGGCCATTCCGTTGTCGCTGATGGTGACGGCCCTGGTGTTCCGCTATTTTGGTCTGTCGATCAACACCATGACCCTCGGCGGGCTGGCCATTGCCATCGGCGAACTGGTGGACGACGCGGTGGTCGATGTCGAAAACGTGCTGCGCCGCCTGAAAGAAAACAGCCTGAAATCGCAGCCACTGCCCGCCTTGACCGTGGTCGCCGCTGCGTCCCGCGAGGTGCGCACAGGCGTCGTCTATGCCACGCTGGTGGTGGTGCTGGTGTTTGTGCCGCTGTTTGCCCTGCCCGGCATCGAAGGCCGGTTGTTCACGCCCCTGGGCATTGCCTACGTGGTGTCCATCCTGGCGAGCATGCTGGTCGCCGTCACGATCACGCCCGTGCTTTGCTACTACCTGCTGCCCCGCATGAAGCAATTGCATGCCGGCGACAGCCCCCTGGCAGCCTGGCTCAAACGCTGGGATGCCCGCTTGCTGAACTGGTCGTTTAACCACTCACGGGGCCTGATGGTGGGTGCATTGATTGTGGTGCTGGCTGTTGCTGCCAGCGTGCCGTTCTTTCCCCGCTCGTTCTTACCGCCCTTCAACGAAGGGACGTTGACCGTGAGCGTGTTGCTCAACCCGGGGACGTCGCTCGCCGAATCCAACCGCATCGGAACACTGGCCGAACAACTGGCACTGCAGGTTCCCGAGGTCATCCAGGTGGGCCGCAGAACCGGTCGCGCTGAACTGGACGAGCATGCCGAAGGGGTGCACTCCTCGGAGATGGACATTGATCTCAAGGTATCGGAACGCAGCCGCGATGCCGTGGTCCAGGACATCCGTACCCGGATGGCCACCCTGCCCGCAGCCACCAGCGTGGGGCAACCCATTTCGCACCGGCTCGACCACCTGCTCTCGGGTGTGCGCGCCCAGATTGCACTGAAGGTGTATGGCGATGACCTGGACACCCTGCGCAGCCTCGCGGGTGATTTGCGTAATCGTCTCTCCCGGATCCCCGGCATCACCGACCTGCAGGTCGAAAAGCAGGTGCTGATTCCACAGATCAAGATCCACCTGGACTATGAACAAGCTGCGCGCTACGGCGTCGCACCCGGTGCCGTGTTGCGATCATTGCAGCAGATGATTGAAGGCGAACGCATCACCCAGATCATCGAAGGCAACCGCCGCTTCGACCTGGTGGTGCGTCTGCCCGAAGACAGCCGGGGACTGGAGGCCCTGAAGGGGCTGCTGATCGAAACGCCCACCGGCGCGGTTCCGCTGTCGCTGCTGGCAACCATCGAAGACAGCGAAGGCCCCAACCAGGTCAGCCGCGAGAACGCCCGCCGACGCATCGTGGTCTCTGCCAACACAGATGGCAGCAACATGGCGCGCATCGTCAGTGACATCCGTGCAGAACTGGCCTCCACGCCTTTGCCAGAAGGCTATTTCACTGCGCTGGAGGGCCAGTTTCAGGCCCAGGAACAGGCGGCTCGGCTGATTGCGCTGCTGGCCCTGGCGTCGCTATCCATGATCTTCCTCGTGCTCTACAGCCGCTACCGCTCTACGGTGCTCACGCTCATCATCATGGGCAATATCCCCTTGGCCTTGGTCGGCAGCGTGGTGGCACTTTGGATCTCAGGCCAGCCCTTGTCTGTGGCAGCGCTGGTGGGCTTCATCACGCTGACCGGCATCTCCACGCGCAACGGTATTCTCAAGATCAGCCACTACATCAACCTGTGCGCCTTCGAGGGAGAGCGCTTCGGCAAGCAGCTCATTGTGCGCGGCTCGCTCGAACGCCTCACACCCGTGCTCATGACCGCACTGGTTGCAGCGTTTGCACTGGTTCCGCTGCTGGTTTCCGCCGACGCACCGGGGAAGGAAATTCTGCACCCGGTGGCCGTCGTGATCTTTGGCGGACTGATCAGCTCCACGCTGCTCGACACGCTGCTGACCCCGCTGATGTTCTGGCGCTGGGGCGAAAAACCGCTGGAACGCCTGTTGGCGCTGCGCAGCGACGAAAAATCACAGGACAGTTTTTAACCACCGCTATCCCGGCGCAAACCGCGTTTACATCACAGGATTCACCATGAAAAAAACCCATTTTCTGACCGCTATCGCCTTTGCACTTGCAGCAAGTGCAAGCACCGTCCATGCACATGACGATGCCTATCTGGACACCCAGAAGGCTCCCCACGGCGGTCAGCTGCGCATGGCAGGCCTCTATCACCTGGAGCTGGTGCTCGACAATTCCAGCCCGGCGATCGCCGACAAGCCCGTGGTGGTTTATGTCACGGACCACGCGGGGCAAAAAATCTCTACCGCAAACGCCACGGGCACCGCGACTATTCTGGCTGCCAAGGCAAAAGCAACGGTGGCTCTGGTGCCCGATGGTGACAACCGCCTCAAAGGCGTGGGGCGTTTTGCATCAACCCCCGACATGAAGGCGGTCATCACACTCACCGCCAAAGGCCAGCCCCCTGAAACAGCACGCTTTACCCCACTGGCCGCCATGCAGGATGAGCACATGGACCATAGCAAACACTGATGGGGAGACGCACTGGTGGAGCTGGGTTTTCGATGTGTGGATCGTCTTTTGGCGGTGAAATGGCTGGCAGGCGGGCTGTGTTCCATGGAGCGCAGCCCCTTTCTACGGGTATTGCCTGAAAAATTGCCCTCGTGTTGCAGGCGTTCTGCTTCTAGAATTTGGTACGCAAGTTCCTGCGCATAAGTGAGCCACCATGAAAACCGTCCAGAACGAAGTTGACGAACGCACCAACCTCACCAGCTCCAATAAATTCGAGCTCTTGTTGTTTCGTCTGGGCGCCGACAGTGCGCTGGGCCAGTCAGAGCTGTTTGGCATCAATGTGTTCAAAGTCCGCGAGATCGTGGCCATGCCCAGCATCACGCCCATCGTAGGCGCGACGCCCCATTCGCTGGGCGTGGTCAACCTGCGCGGCCAGGTCATTCCGGTGCTGGATTTACCTTCCATCGTGGGCTGCACGCCCAAGACCGGGCTGAACATCATGCTGGTGACAGAATACGCGCGCACCACGCAGGCTTTTGCGGTCGAATCGGTCGAAGACATCGTGCGCCTGGACTGGAAACAGGTGCTGTCGGCAGAAACCAGCGGCAGCGGCCACAACCTCGTTACCAGTATTGCCCGGCTCGATGGCAATACCGATGGCACCCGCCTGGCCCAGGTACTCGATGTCGAGGCCATCCTGCAAATGGTCTCGCCCTCGGAAGACCAAAAGGTAGACCCACAAAAGGTGGGGCCAAAACTCAAACTCAAGCCCGGAACCATCATCCTGGCGGCAGACGACTCCTTCGTGGCCCGCTCGCTGATCGAGCAGGAACTGAAGGCGCTGCATGCCCCTTACGAAATGACAAAATCGGGCAAAGAGGCCTGGGATCGTCTGAACGCCCTGGCCCAAATCGCCGAAGCCGAAGGCAAGACCATTCTGGACAAGGTCAGCCTTGTGCTGACCGACCTGGAAATGCCGGAGATGGACGGCTTCACGCTAACCCGCAACATCAAGCAGGATGCACGCTTCAACGGTTTGCCGGTGCTCATCCACTCATCCCTGTCAGGCTCGGCCAACGAAGACCACGTGCGCAGCGTAGGCGCCGATGGCTACGTCGCCAAGTTCGTGGCAGAGGACCTGGCCAACAACATTCGGTCCGTACTGCCACGCTGACCTGCTGCTCAATGCGCGTGCAGTGGCGCAGGGGCCAATGCAGCCCCCGCTGCTGCGCGCCAAACCCACTTTTGCCATGAACCTGCCCCTCGCTCTATTTCCCTTCGGCTGGCAGCACTACCTGCTGGGCGGTCTGCTCATCGGCACAGGCGTGGCACTGCTTTTTGTACTGGTGGGCTTGGTGGGCGGCATGAGCACGGTGTTTTCCTCCACTTGGTCTTTCGTGATTCCTCGCCCATTCTTTCAGCAGGCGCGGTTCATCGGCTCACGGGACTGGCGCCTGGTATACGCCGCAGGACTGGTACTGGGTGCGCTTGCGTGGTGGCTGACATTGGGCCACGGAGCCGCGCAATCGACCAGCGTGCCGGTCTGGCAGTTGCTGGTGGGCGGGTTTCTGGTGGGCTATGGTGCCCGACTGGGCAATGGCTGCACCTCGGGCCATGGCATCTGTGGGCTGGGGTCGATGCAGTGGCCTTCGCTGCTGGCGGTGCTGACCTTTATGGGCGCCGCTTTTCTCACGGCGAACCTCGCAGCACGGTGGCTGGCATGAACGGCGAACGCATGTCGCTGCCGCGATTTCTGGCCGTGCTGCTGGCCGGTGCACTGTTTGGCTTTGGCCTGGCACTCTCTACCATGGTGCAACCCGAGGTGGTGCTGGGTTTTTTGCGCTTTGAAGACTTCGGCCTGATGCTGGTGATGGGCGGCGCCGTGGTGGTCACGCTGCTGGCTTACAAGCTGGCACCACGCCTGCTGTCACGCCCCTTACTGGGCGGAAATTTTGGCACCCACCCTAGCGCCTGGAACCGCGATACCGCCCTGGGTTCTGCGCTGTTTGGCGTGGGCTGGGGTTTGTGCGGCGTGTGTCCCGGCCCGGCCATTGCGGGTTTGGGCACGGGCAACTGGACCTTGTTGTGGGCGCTGGGCGGCATTGCCCTGGGGGCGCTGGTGCAGGGCCTGCGCGCGCGGTAATTCCATTTCTAAATCATCCGTGACATTGTCGACTTCGCCTTGCCTTGCTACAGGCCTTTCTTGTGCCTCAAGCAAAGGTGTCGAGTAAAACGCCTTTGGTACGGCCTGCGTCCAGCGCCGCGCTGCCACGCTGCACACCCGCTTCCACCGATGACACGTTGCGGCGCGCAAAATCTGAGCGCTGCACCGCCTGCGAGGCTTGGTTTGTCAACCCATCGGCCCGCGCCTGCTCCTGGTCGGCGCTGCGCTGGGCCATCTGCGCCTGGGCTTCCAGGGCGCGTGCAGTCTGCTCGGACTGGCTGGCAGCGCGCCGCGCCGCCAGCAGTTGGAACTGACCACCCGAAGCGGCAGACCCCGTGCTGCTACTGGCTATCGAAAGCATGCTCCCTCCTTTTTCTGGCCGTCAACCGGGGCCGCCAGCGCCTGCGTAGGTTCGTCGCAACTGGGCATTGAGCAGGGACATCTGCTCCGTGGTGGCCTGCCCGTTGTCGGGCGCCTGGGACGCACCCGCTGCACGGCCATCCTTGGGCTGGGCGGCCAGCTCCTGGGCGCGGGCGCTCAGGGTGACTGTGGTTTCATTGCCTGCAGGCTCAGGGGGCGCGGCCTCCAGGCTGGCATTGCGTCGGTAAGCGGCTGCATTGCCTGCCTGGTTGACGCTGGGTGCCGCAGCGCCGGTGAAACGGCTGGCGGCATCCTGGTTGCGTTGGACTGCTTCCATGGACTTTCTCCTGTGAACGAGGTTCGATAAGAGCGGCTCACAAAACCCGGCAAAGCGGACCTGGTCAGGCGTTCCGTGGCAAGCTGCGCGCACAGTACGACAAGACGGAACAACAACGCCCCGGGCGTCTTGTGAGCGGTTCCAAAGACATCGTCCCGCAATCCCATCCAAAAGTAAAGCCAGGCACCGAAATAGCGGCAAATGCACTGCGCCAAAAAATACTCTCATTTCGATAGCTGCTAGCGCTTATATAACGTGCCCTGGGGGCCATTTTTATACAAATTTTTATCTCTCAAAGCCTACAAAAAGGCGGCGATGCGCTGCGGATCGGTCTGCTCCAGGGTCGCCCGACCCAGCCCGGTGAGGGTCTTGGCCGCCGCCTTGGTGGCAATATCGATACCTAAACCAGCCTGAACAGGCCAGGGGGCATCAAGGCGCAGGTAGCGGTCTTCAAGGCGGTCTTCCATGATGGCCTGCACATGCTGCTGCTGCACGGAGATCATGGTGAGGATCAGGCGCCCGTCGGTCAGCCAGCCCACGGCGCCCGCATCGGCCTCGACACTGTCGGCCGGCTGGTAACCCATGGTGGCCGTGCCGACTGACAGCATGCGCACTTTGGAAGGCTTGGCGCCCATGAAGTGCTCGGCCTCGTGCAGGGCCACCTGGTCGGGCGCGACGGCAAACAAGCCACCGTCGGCATACAGCGTGGAACCCACCTGTACGCACGGGAAGAAGGCAGGCGCGGCGCAGGTGGCCAGCGTCACATCCACCACATTCAGGGATTCGTCCCCCAGGGACCCCTGGGCATGCGGGGTCTTGAACACCTTGGTCACGCTGCGCGAGACATCTACGGCAGGCACGACCACGGCATGCAGCGCATCACCCAGGGTTTTCTTGCCGAAATGGCGGGTCAGTTCGCGGCGCAGGGCTTCGCCAGTGTATTTGGGGCCCAGCACGGACCGCGTGAGATCAATGAGGCGGGTGACGGCGCCACCGGGCAGGCGGCGCGCTGAAAACACCTCTTCCCCGCGCTCGACAAACAGCTTGACGATCTGCGCCATGGGCACCTCGAACGCCAACGCCATGGCCAGCAGACCGCCGACCGAGGTGCCGGCGATCAGGTCAAACCGCCGCCCCAGCGGCTCGCCCACGCGCTCTTCCAGTTCGGCCAATACGACAGCGGCGTACAAGCCCAGGTAGCCACCGCCACTGAGAGCGAGGATGCGAAATTCGGGAGAAGGGTTCTTTGTGGCCATGTCGGAGCAAGGGTTGTCAGAACCCCCAGTATCTGCAGGTTTGCGCCCCTTCGCAATGCGTGCCACGGAATATTGCAGGGTGGAGAGTCCACTCTATTTTTCAGCGCTGAGAAGTACGGGCGGCATAGTCTTGCACCCACTCGACCAGGGCTTGCGCGGGCATGGGGCGGGCATAGTGGTATCCCTGCGCTTCGTCGCAGTGGTACAGGTTGAGGATGCTGGCCAGCTCGCTAGTCTCCACCCCTTCGGCAATGACCTTGAGCTTGAGGCTGCGCGCCATGCTGATGATCGCGCGCACGATGGCGGCGTCGTCCGGATCGGTAACGATGTCGCGCACAAAAGACTGGTCAATCTTGAGCTTGTCCACGGCAAAGCGCTTGAGATAGGCCAGGCTGGAATAACCCGTACCAAAATCGTCGATGGACAGGCACACCCCCAGTGCCTTGAGGCGACGCAAGGTCTCCAGCACCTGTTCGGCGTCGTCGATCAGCAGGGATTCGGTCAGCTCCAGCTCCAGCCGCGCCGGTTCCAGCCCGGAATCGACCAGTGCCCGGGTCACGGTGCGCAACAGGTCGCTGCGGCGAAACTGCACCGCCGAGAGATTGACCGCCATGGTCATTTCGGGCAGCCCCGCCTGCTGCCAGCGCACGGCCTGGGCACAGGCTTCGCGCAACACCCACTCACCAATAGGCACGATCAGCCCGCTCTCCTCGGCGGCAGCAATAAAGCGCCCAGGCAACAGCAACTCCTGCGGGTCGCGCTGCCAGCGTAGCAGGGCCTCGACGCCCACCAGGCGCCCACTGGTCAGATCAATTTGCGGCTGGTAGTGCAGCACGAACTGGTGCTGGTCCAGCGCCCAGTGCAGCGCGGTGCGCAACTGGAACTGCTCCAGCGCCTGCACATTCATCTGGGCGGTATAGAAACGGTAGGTGTTGCGCCCGGCGGCCTTGGCCTGGTACATGGCCGTGTCAGCGCGCTGCAGCAGCGCATCGAAATCCTGGCCGTCGTCGGGCCACACCGCCACGCCCATGGACACGGTGGCTGCCAGTTCGTGGCCTTCAATGCTGAAGGGCGCAGTCAAAATGTCGATGACCTTGGTGGTCACCCGGCTGACGGCTTCCAGATCATGGATATCCGTCAGGGCAATCAGAAATTCATCGCCCCCCTGGCGGCTGATGGTGTCCGTGTCGCGCACGCACTGGCGCAAGCGCTGCGCCACCTGCTGCAGCAACTGGTCACCCACCGGGTGGCCCAGCGTGTCGTTGATGGTTTTGAAGTGGTCCAGGTCCACATACAGCAGCGCCACCTTGCAACCGCTGCGCTCAGACCAAGCCGTAGCCAGCGAAAACCGGTCGCGGAACAGCACGCGGTTGGGCAAGCCGGTCAACGGATCGTGGTGCGCCAGAAAATCAATGCGCGCCTCGGTTTCCTTGCGCTCGGTGATGTCCTGGATAAAAGCCAGCACCAGCGGCTTGTTGTCGATATCGATCAGCTCGGCCGACAGGCTCACCTGCCGTATTTCACCCGACTTGCAGCGCCACTGTGATTCAAAATCCAGCGCCGTGCCCGCACGTTTGAGTTCGTCCAACCAGGCCTCGCGGGAGGCCAAATCGACCCACAAACCGATCTCCAATGTGGACTTTCCGATCAGGTCCGCCCGCGTCCAGCCAAAGTATTTTTCATACTTGCCATTGACTTCAATGAAACGGCCGTCGGAGATTTGCGCAATCGACGCCGCCAGCGGGCTGGCCCGAAACGCCACCTGGAACCGCTGCTCGGTCTGGCGCAGCAGGGTAATGTCCTGCATGGCGCCCGACAGCGTGATGGGATGGCCTTGCGCATCACACTCCACATGGCCGGTGGCCAGGCCGATGCGCACGCTGCCGTCGAGGCGCTCAAACTGAAACTCTTCCTGGTAGTCCTTGCGCTGCTTCAGGGTTTGCCGGACAGCCGCTTCCACCCTGGCCCGGTCCTGCGGATCGACGTGCTGCAACAAGACTTCAAACGATGGGGTGACACTGCCCGGCACATAGCCGAAACACGCCAAGGTTTCATCACTCCAGTGCAATGCACCCGTAACCAGCGACCACTCCCAGTGACCCACCTGGGCGAGCTTGGCCGCCTCCTGCATGCGGCGGCGGCTGTCCTTGGCGTCGGTAATGTCGTGGAATATCTCAAACTTGCTGACCGAGCCGTCCGGGTTGTGGAAAGGCATGTCGAACAGGTCAAAGGTGCGCCCCTTGGGCGAGGTCCATTCCCAATGGACCGTGTTGCCCGCAAAGACCTTGTCATTGGTGCACCAATCGCACTGCGAACTCCGGCCATGGAAGTATTCGTGGCACTTGCGACCTGCGACGGGGCCGAACTCACGCTCCAGCGCTGGGTTGAGGTATTCGATCTCGAAACTCGGGCTGGCGATATACACCCCGTCGGGAAGCAAATCGAGAATGCCCATCAGGCGGGTACGGTCGGCCGCCAGCTGCTCAGTCAGCGTCTGCATGCGCTTGATTTCGCTGATGTCGGTCCATGTCAGCACCACACCATCGTCCAGCGCGCCTTCTTCCTTGAACGGCAGCATGCGCTGGTACACCCAACGCTCGTCGCCCAGCGCAATTTCATGTTCTATGCGCTTGCCCGTGCTGGCACAGCGCTGCAACTCCTCCAGAAACACCGGCTGCGACCCGATGCGGTAATGGATATCGCGCACCGGGCGACCCAGATCACTGGGCCGCAAGGCCAAAAACTCTCCCACTGCCGGGCTGAAACGGCGCAGGTGCAACTGGGCATCCAGAAAAACGATGCCGATCTCGGTGCTATCAAGCAGGTGGTCGTAGTCGCGGTTGAGCGCGGCCAGTTCGTCGTTCTTGTCTTCCAACTCGCGGTTGAGGACATACAGATCCTCATTGACCGACTTGAGTTCTTCGTTGGTGCTTTGCAGCTCCTCGTTGGAGGCCGTCAGTTCCTCATTGCCCAGGTCCAGCCGCTCGTGGCTGGACTGCAGTTCGAGCACCATTTCCTGCAGGCGCTCGCGTGTGGCCAGCAACTCGGCTTCCAACACTTCCGATGGCTGGCCCGCCACATCGGGCAAAGCCATTTCGGACTGCGAGGGCACAGCCTTGGCCCCCAGGGTGGGCACATCGATCGACCGTGCCAACACCACAGGCTGCTTGCGAAACAGCTTGTGCGAACGGTCTAGGGCAGAAAACGCCTGCGACTCGAAAGCGCCCACTGTTTCACTGGCCCCCAGCAGCAACACGCCATGGGGCTTGAGGGCGAAATGCAACTGCGACAGCGCCTTGATCTGCGCCACCGGCTTGAGGTAAATCAGTAGGTTGCGGCACACAGCCAGGTCAATGCGGGTGAACGGCGGATCGCTCAGCAGGTTGTGCCGCGCAAACACGACGTGGCGGCGCAGGTTGGAGTCGACCCGCACGCCCTCCTCTGATTCACGCAGGAAATACCGTCGCAGCAACCCCTCGGGGACCGCAGCCACTGCTTCATTGCGATAACTTCCGCGCGACGCCTCGGCCAGCACATCGCCCGCCAGGTCGGTGGCAAACACCTTGACGTTGCCGTGGAAACCCATGCGCCCTGCAGCATCCAGCGCCAACATGGCCAACGAGTACGCTTCCTCGCCGCTGGCGCAGCCCGCCGACCAGATCCGCAGTTCATCACTGGCATCGCGCCCGCGTAACAGGTCAGGCAGCACTTCTTCGGACAACTGCGCAAACACCTCCGGGTCACGGAAGAACTCGGTCACGTTGATCATGAGGTCGCGGCACAGCGCGTTGCGCTCGGCCTCATCGGCATCGAGGCGCTGCACATAGGCCTGCGCCTCGTCCACCTCGCACTGGGCCATACGGTGGCGAATGCGGCGCGTGACGGTAGAGGTTTTGTACCCTGAAAAATCGACCGCACAACGCCGCCGCAGCAGGTCGACGATGACGGGCAACTCGGCCAGTGGCTCGCCAGCCCCTTCGTTCCATTGGCTGACAACTTCCGGCAGATGAGCGGAGGGTTCCATGCGGCCCATTATCGCGGCACAGTCTGGGCGGCCAACCCCGACAAAGCAAGGGTTTTCCAGTGGGCACGCTTCACCTCAGAGCAAGAACATCCCCGCGCGCCCGGGCTGTTCTGCACGGACTGAGCGCCTGTGCAGGCACCGTCAACTTTCACATCAGCCCAGACCCCCCTGTGAGGCTCCGACTGTTGTACGGTCAATCCTTGCCGCTAGGCCGTGCACCCCGAAGCGTGCGGGTGCGCGGCGGTCCCGGTTTTTTGCGGCGCGGTCGATGTCGATCTGCGCCGCCCCGGGCCGCCAGATACAGCAACACCCCTCCAACAGCCGCCACGATGCCATGCTCCACCATGGCGGCCCAGTGCCACTGCACCTCGCTGATGAAGGGAAAGCCCGGTACGTAGCGCACCTGCACGGAGCTGCCCTGGGTGAGGTAGCGGGGCGAAAAATAGTCACCCACCCGACTCGTATTGCCCTGAGCGAGGCGGCCATCGGGCAAACGAAATTCATAGCTGATCGTGTAGCTATAGCGATTGGGAATGGATTCCCCCCGGTCACCCAATTGCCGACGCACATGCGTAATCGTGCCAGGCGCTTCGGCGCCCAGCCAGGCCACCAGCGGCATGCCCAGCCCCCATAGCAGCAGCACCATCCCCAAAAGAGCCAGGGCAAGCCGGGCAATCATCCTAGATTCCTACGTTCGAGCACATGCGCTGCACCCAAGCCCGCGCCAGGGGGTAGCTCTGCGCCGTGCAGAACAAGGCCGCGCGCGTGCGCCAGCCGTTTTCGAGGTAAATGGTGTGGCGCGCATCGTCGTAGCGCACACGCTGCACGGCTTTCCACGGAACGAAGCTGGTGGCACCGCTGCGCGCCAACATACCGGCACCTGCCGCGCTGAAATTACCCGTGGCCAGACCCAGCAAGGTGGCAAGTTGTGCTGCCTTGTGTGCTTTTGATTCCTGAACCTGCGAGAGGACGCCACGCTTGTCCACGGTGAAGGCCATGCCAATGCGATTGCCAAAGTACAGCACCATGACGGCGAGTGCGCCCAAGGCCAGCCCCAGGTGCACCAGCGCCAGCACCCCCAGCGTGGGGATGATGCCCGCCCAGTCGCCCTCCAGCCCAAAGATGCTGCCCACCAGCAGGGACACCAGGACAAAAGTCAACAGCAGCACCCCGCCGGTCTGGCGCAAGACCACGGGGCTGCCCAAAAGGGAAACGTCAATCGTCCAGGACAGAGGCTCAGGAAGAGTGGATGTTTGCACGGTGGGTAGGAGGGAGCGGATTGTCTTTCTAGTGTGCCACTGCCCTACACTGCCCGCATGTTTTTCTCTCCCACCCGGCCGGTGTGCCAGCCTGCCACCGCCCCCCTCTTGCACCCTGCAGAAAGGCCCTTTCCATGAAAATTGCTGTGATGGGCGCAGGCGCCGTGGGCTGCTACTACGGGGGCATGCTGGCCCGGGCCGGGCACAACGTAGTGCTGGTGGCCCGGCCTGCCCATGTCGAGGCCGTGCAAATCCAGGGCTTGCTGCTGGACACCCAGACTTTTCGGGAACACGTTCGCATGCAGGCCAGCACGCAGCCCGAGGCCGTGCAGGGCGCGCAGTGCGTGCTGTTCTGCGTCAAGTCCACCGACACCGAAAGCGCAGGCCTGGCCATGGCACCGCACCTGGCGGAAAGCGCCACTGTGCTGAGCCTGCAAAACGGCGTGGACAACGCCGAGCGCCTGCAGGCCGTACTGCAGCGCCCGGTGCTGCCTGCCGTGGTGTATGTGGCCACCGCAATGGCAGGGCCAGGCCATGTGCGCCACTTTGGCCGGGGCGAATTGGTGATCGCACCCTCCCCAGCCAGCGAAGACCTTGCCCGCTGCTTTGTCGCTGCGGGCATTCCGGTGCAGGTGTCGGACAACGTGGCGGGCGCGCTGTGGGCCAAGCTGGTGCTCAACTGCGTGTACAACCCACTGTCGGCCATCACCGGACTGCCCTATGGCGACATCGTCAACAGCCCAGACCTGAACATCCCCCGGATGATGGACGACATCGTGCAGGAATGCCTGGCCGTGGCACGGGCCAGTGGCATCGTTCTACCCGAAGGCACGGCCGAGGCGGTGCTGCCGCTGGCAGCCTCCATGCCGGGCCAGATATCGTCCACCGCGCAAGATCTGGCGCGCGGCAGGCTCAGCGAGATTGATCACCTCAACGGGTTCATCGTGCGCCGGGGCGAGGCGCTGGGCATTGCCACCCCCGCCAACCGCCTGCTGCACATCCTGGTGCGCCTGCTGGAAAAGCGCTTGCCTGCCCCGAGCGCCTGATGCCGCTGCCTGCCTTGACCCAGGTACCGCCCGGCTTTGCCCGCCCCAGCTTTTGGGCGCTGCTGTTGTGCGTGACCGTGCTGTCCCTCCTGCCCACCGACTACCTTCCGCCCCAAATTTTCAGCCTGTGGGACAAGGCCCAGCATGCGCTCGCTTTCGCCGCACTGGCAGCGCTGGGCCTGCAGGCTTACCCGCACCGCCGCTGGCGGGTGCTGGCGGGCTTGCTGGTGTTTGGTGGGCTC
>Ga0209476_10001938_pt1 | contig 13905 bp, 11 predicted proteins | sample KloWWTrecipitate_FD_187179 | JGI IMG/M metagenome (GOLD analysis project Ga0209476, IMG submission 187179) | Active sludge microbial communities from Klosterneuburg, Austria, studying microevolution and ecology of nitrifiers - Klosterneuburg... | ecosystem: Engineered > WWTP > Aerobic digester... | reverse complement strand
TCCATGCGGAAGCGCCGCCCCACCTCGAAGAGCCTGAGCAGCAGCTTGCCGAAGTAGATGTCCTTGAGCGGCTTGTCGAAGATGGGCTCGCACACGGAGCGGATGGCGCCCTCGAACTCCTCCACGCCCGTGTCCTCGGGCACCCACCCCGCCTCGATGTGCGCGACCGCCACGCCCTTGTAGTCGCGCTTGAAGAAGGAGACGAAGATCATCGCGAGGCAGTTCTTGTCCACCTCCGGCAGCGACCCCATGATCCCGTAGTCGATGCCGCAGTAGCGCCCGTCGCGCGCCACGAAGATGTTGCCGGGGTGCATGTCGGCGTGGAAGAAGCCGTCGCGGAAGACCTGCGTGAAGAAGATCTCCACGCCGTTCCTGCCGAGCTGCTTGATGTCGATGCCCTCGGCGCGCATGGTGTCCAGGTCGTTCACGGGGATGGCGTCGATGCGCTCCATCACCATGACTTCCTTCGTGCACCAGTCGAAGTGCACGTCGGGCACGTAGAGGATCCTCGAGCCGGCGAAGTTGCGCCGGACGGTGCTCATGCTGGAAGCCTCTCGCAGCAGGTCCAGCTCGTCGTGGATGATCTTGTCGAACTCGCCGACCACCTCGCGGGCGCGCAGCAGGTCCGAGAGCGGGTGCAGCCGCTCGATCAGCCCGGCGACCGCGTAGAGAAGATGCGTGTCCTTGTCGATCGTCTCGCCGATGCCGGGGCGCAGGATCTTCACCGCCACCTCGCGGCCGTCGGGCAGCTCGGCGAAGTGCACCTGCGCGACGGACGCGCTCGCCACGGGGGTGAGGTTGAAGTTGCGGAAGACCTCCGCGTGGGGCTTCGCGTAGGCGCGGTCGAGCGTGGCCACCACCTGCTCCGCGGGGAAGGGCGGCACGCTGTCCTGCAGCTTCGAGAGCTCCTCGACGATGTCGGCGGGGATGAGGTCGGGGCGGATCGACAGCAGCTGCCCGAACTTCACGAAGATGGGGCCCAGCTCCTGCAGCGCCTCGCGCAGCCGCACCGCCCGCGGCCGCGACCGGTCGGCCCAGAAGAAGGCCACGCGGAACGGCAGGCGCACGAGCGTCATGCCGCGCCCGACGATGAACTCGTCGAGCCCGTGGCGACCGATCGTGGAAAGGATACGGAGGAGACGGAAGACCCGCATGGAACCGCGATTCTACCTCGGCCCCTGCGTCGTCACCCCCGCGAAGGCGCTCGTCGTCACCCCCGCGACGGCGGGGGTCCAATCCAGATTCCCGCCTGCGCGGGAATGACGGCTACGGCCCAGCAGATAGGTCAGCGCTTCTTGAGGCGGTCGGTGAAGTGCTTGCGGAACTTGGCGACCTTCGGCTCGACCACGAAGGTGCAGTAGGGGTTCTGGGAGCCCACGCGCTCGAAGTATTCCTGGTGGTAGTCCTCGGCCTGCCAGAAGGTCGTGGCGGGAACCACCTGCGTCACGATCCGGTCCGAGAAGAGCGCCTTCGCGGTGAGGCTGGCGATCACCTCGCGCGCCGCCTGCTCCTGCTCCGGCGTGTGGAAGAAGATGGCCGAGCGGTACTGCGTCCCGCGGTCGTTGCCCTGCCGGTTGAGCGTCGTCGGGTCGTGGATGGTGAAGAAGACCGCCAGCAGGTCCCGGTAGCTCACCACCGCCGGGTCGAAGGTGATCCGCACCACCTCCGCGTGGCCCGTCTCGCCGGTGCAGACGGCTTCGTAACTCGGATTGGGGGAATCGCCGCCCATGTAGCCCGATTCCACGGCTTGCACTCCCTGAAGCTGGTCGAAGACCGCCTCCAGGCACCAGAAACAACCGCCAGCCAGTGTCGCGATTTCGGTCGTCATGGGCCACTCCTTGTCGTGAGGCGGCGACTTTGCAAGAAACGCGCCGGAAATATCGCCACAAGATATTGAAAAATGCTGGACAGGAACACCCCCCGACCACAAAATGTGGGGGTTTCCGCGATCGCACGCCACTTGATCTGGCACAACCAGAATGGGGACGGCATCCCGGAGAATTCGGCCTCCGCCCGCCCAAGAAGCAGGCGAGTTTATCCATAACGGCAGTGCAGTAGAGGGGGATATCCCGATGAGCGTGGCAAAGTCCCGCATTCCGGCAGCCGACATTTCCAAGCTGCCCGCCCAGGAAATCAGCACCGAAGTCCTCGTCGAGAAGTACGCCAAGGACGGGGAAACATCCATAAGAGAAGTGAGAGCCCGGGTTGCCAAGGCCCTGGCCGCGCACGAGAACGAGGACCGCCGCGCCTTCTGGGAGGCGAAGTTCCTCGAGGCCCAGGAAAACGGCTTCATCCCCGCCGGCCGCATCAATTCCGCCGCGGGCACGAGCCTCACCGCCACCCTCATCAACTGCTTCGTGCAGCCGGTGGGCGACTCCATCACCGAGATCGTCGACGGCCGCCCCGGCATCTACACGGCGCTCGCGGAAGCCGCGGAGACGATGCGCCGCGGCGGCGGCGTGGGCTACGACTTCAGCTCCATCCGCCCCGAGGGCGCGTGGGTGAAGGGCACCAACTCGCGCGCGAGCGGCCCGGTGTCGTACATGCGCGTCTTCGACCAGAGCTGCGAGACGGTGGAGTCCGCCGGCGCCCGCCGCGGCGCGCAGATGGGCGTGCTGCGCTGCGACCACCCGGACATCGAGCGCTTCATCCACGCCAAGGACAAGGGCGACCTCACCAACTTCAACGTCTCCGTGGGCGTCACCGACGCCTTCATGCAGGCGGTGGAGGCCAACGGCGACGTGGAGCTGGTGCACCGCGCCGAGCCCTCGCAGGAGGTGAAGGACGCCGGCGGCTACCAGCGCGGCGACGGCCTGTGGGTCTACCGCAAGGTGCGCGCGCAGGACCTGTGGGACCAGATCATGCGCTCGACGTACGACCACGCCGAGCCGGGCATCCTCTTCCTCGACCGCATCAACCGCGACAACAACCTCTATTACTGCGAGTCGATCGAAGCCACGAACCCTTGCGTGACCTGGGACACGCGCCTCGCCACGCAGCACGGCATGGTGCCCATCGGCGAGCTGTGCGAGGACAAGTACGACCTCAAGGTGACGGTCGACAACAGGGCGCTTGGCGGTTCGGAAAGGGCCACTTCCGTGCGCCCGGCAAGGCGGGCCTTCATGACCTCCGGGTGGGCCGACATCTATCGCGTCACCACCGAGGACGGATACGAGATCAAGGCTACGGAGTGGCACGACTTCTATACGTCGCGCGGCAAGCTCCCGCTGCGCGACCTGAAGCCGGGCGACGAGATCTGGGTGCAGTCGGGCAAGGGTCAGTTCGGTCCGCAAGGAAGCGAGGATCTCGGGATCCTCCTCGGGCTGATCGCCGGCGATGGTCATTTCACGAACCGGGGCAAAGGCCAGGACGCCGCGGTGGTCACGCTCTGGAATGAGGAGCGCGCGCTCGCCGATCGCGTCGCCGCGACGATCAACACGCTGATCGGCCGGCGCGTGACGAACAATCGCAAGTACGCCGTTTCCCCCGTCGCCGTGCCGGAGCGCAACCTCGTATTCCTTCGCTCCGTGCTGCTCACGCGATGCCTGAACGCCGTGGGCTTCACGAAGACCAACAAGACGCGGGTTCCGGAAATCGTCTGGCGGGGCAAGGAAGAATGCGTCAAGGGTTACCTTCGCGCCCTCTTCCAGACTGACGGGACAGTGAACGTCAGTTCGTCGAACCACTCATGCTCCATCCGGCTGAGCTCGGTCGAGCGCTCGCTCCTTCAAGACGTGCAGGTATTGCTCGCCAACTTCGGGATCTTCAGCCGGATTCACAAGCGCCGCGAAGCGGGCCAGCGTGAACTGCCCGACGGCCGAGGCGGCATGAAGGCGTATCCGTGCAAGGAGCAGTTCGACCTCATCATCGACGGCGAGTCCCGAGGCGTCTTCGTCAGGGAAATCGGGTTCCTTCTCCCGTCGAAGAACGAGAAGATCGCCGAGTGGGCCGCCGACAAGCGTCTTACGCACACGCAGCGATTCGCGACGAAGATCGCCTCCATCGAGCACGCCGGCCGCGATGCCGTCTATGACACGACGCAGTGGGACAACAACACCGTCATCTTCAACGGCCTCGTGACCGGTCAGTGCGGCGAACAGCCATTACCGTCCTACGGCTGCTGCTGCCTCGGCTCCATCGACGTCGCGCGCTTCGTGAAGAACCCCTTCGCCGAGGACTGCAGCTTCGACTTCGAGGCCTTCGGCAAGGTGGTCGCCACTTCGATCCGCATGCTGGACAACGTGCTGGACGTGACGCCGTGGCCGCTGCCGCAGCAGAAGAAGGAGGCCTCCAACAAGCGCCGCGTGGGCCTGGGCTTCACGGGGCTGGGCGATGCGCTGCTGATGCTGCGCCTCGCCTACGACACGGAAGAGGCGCGCGCCATGGGCTCGAAGATCAGCGAGCACATGCGCGACAGCGCCTACGAGGCCAGCGTGGAGCTCGCGCGCGAGCGCGGCGCCTTCCCGCTCTTCAACGCCGACCTCTACCTCTCCGGCGGCAACTTCGCCTCGCGCCTGCCGCAGGAGATCAAGGACCGGATCAGGAAGCACGGCATCCGCAACTCGCACCTGATCTCGATCGCGCCCACGGGGACGATCTCGCTCGCCTTCGCCGACAACGCCTCCAACGGCATCGAGCCGCCGTTCTCCTGGACGTACACGCGCAAGAAGCGCATGCCCGACGGCACGCACAAGGAGTTCCGCGTCGAGGACCACGCCTACCGCCTCTACAAGTACGTGAACGGCGAGGACGCGAAGCTGCCCGACTGGTTCGTGACCGCGCTCGAGATCAGCGCGGAGGCGCACAAGGCGATGGTGGCCGCCGTGGCCCCGTTCGTGGACACCGCCATCTCCAAGACGGTGAACGTGCCCGAGGACTACCCGTATTCCGACTTCGAGGGGCTCTACCTCTCGGCGTGGAAGGCGGGCCTCAAGGGCATGGCCACCTACCGGCCCAACAGCGTGCTGGGCTCGGTGCTCTCGACGGAGCCCGCGAAGCCCGTCGAGGCCAAGGCCGTGACGAGCCTGCCGGAAGACGCGATGAACCGGCGCCTTTCGATCAAGACGCTGCCGGAGCCGGTGCTCGCGAGCCTGCGCTGGCCCGGCCGCCCCGAGCTGCCCGAGGGCAACCCGGCGTGGACTTTCATGATCGACTCGCCCGAGGGCAAGTTCGCGCTCTTCATCGGGCACGTCGAGGGCGAGGCGGTGCAGCGCGCCTTCCCGTTCGAGGTGTGGGTGAACGGCGCCGAGCAGCCGCGCGGCCTGGGGGCGGTCGCGAAGACCCTCTCCATGGACATGCGCGCCAACGACCGCGCCTGGCTCAAGATGAAGCTCGACGCGCTGGCCCTCACCGTGGGCGACGACGGCTTCGACATGCGCATGCCGCCGCACGGCGAGAAGAAGCGCGTGCCCAGCATGGTCTCGGCGCTGGGCCAGGTGGTGCGCTGGCGCTGCGAGTCGCTCAAGGCCTTCGACGACGCGGGCGCTTCCCCGCTGCTCGACGCCATGTTCAGCCTCGAGGAGCCGCGCACCGGCACCGACGGCACGCTCGCGTGGACGGTCGACATCGCCAACCCCGCCTCCGGCGAGGAGTTCGTGATGGGCCTGAAGGAGATGCACATGCCCGACGGCGGCACGCGGCCCTACTCGATGTGGCTTTCGGGGCACTACCCGCGCGCGCTCGACGGGCTGGCGAAGCTGCTTTCGCTCGACATGCGCGTGATGGACCCCGCGTGGATCGGCATGAAGCTCAGGAAGCTCCTCGACTACAGCGAGCCGCTGGGCGACTTCATGGCCTTCGTGCCCGGCCAGCGCCGGCAGCAGAACTGGCCCTCGACGGTGGCCTACCTCGCGCGCCTCGTGATCCACCGCTACTCGATGCTGGGCGTGCTGGACGAGAACGGGTACCCGAAGCAGGAGATGGGCATCCTCGAATCCCCGCGCCGCGGCGACGAGCCCGCGCTCATGAAGGGCACCAAGTGCACCGAGTGCGGCAACATGACCGTCATCCGCAAGGACGGCTGCGATTTCTGCAGCGCGTGCGGGTGGGTGGGGGCCTGCGGGTAGGGCCCAACCACCGGCAGTTCAACGACGAAGCCCGCAGCGGGAGACCGCTGCGGGCTTCGTCCTTTGGGGAACCGGGGCTTGACATCCGTCGATCAGGGCGTAAGATAGTAATAAGTTACTTACTTAAGCCAAGCCCATGAAATCCCACCCGAAACACCTGCCTGCGGACGAGCGCCGCGCCGTCACGGTCGACGCGGTGGTCCAGCTGGCCGCCGAGCGCAACCCGAGCGACATCACCACGACCGCGATCGCGAAACACATGGGCGTCACGCAGGGCGCCCTCTTCAAGCACTTTCCAACCAAGGATTCCATTCTGCAGGCAGTCATGGAATGGGTGGCGGAGCGGCTGATGGCGCGCGTCGAGGCCGCCGCCCGATCGGCGCCGTCTCCGCTGGCCGCCATCGAGGCGATGTTCCTCGCGCACGTGGAGTTCGTGGCGGAGCACCCGGGCGTTCCCCGCATGCTGTTCGGGGAGCTCCAGCGCGCCGAACTCACGGCCCCCAAGCGCATGGCGCAGGCCCTCGTCCGCCGTTACGCCGAGCGGCTTCGCACGCTGGTCGAGGACGGCAAGGCGTGTGGCGAGATCCACGCGACCGTCGATGGCGACGCGGCCGCGACCCTCCTGGTCGGCATGATCCAGGGGCTCGTGATGCAGTCCCTGCTGGCCGGCGACGTCGGGCACGTCCGGCGCGACGCGCCGCGCGTCTTCGCGATCTACCGTCGCGGCATCGGGTGCCCATCGTGAGGGCGCTTCCCCTCCAGCGCCGGACGCTCGCGGTCCTCGCGGCCGTCGTCCCGATCGTCGCCCTTCTCGCGCATGTCGCCCTTCGCTCCGGTCCGCTGGCGCCCGTGGCGGTCACCGAAGCGGCGGTGGAATCCCGCCCGATACGGCCCGCCCTGTTCGGCATCGGCACCGTCGAGGCGCGCTACACCTTCCGGATCGGCCCCACCTTGGCCGGCCGCCTCAAGCGCCTGGACGTGCACGTGGGCGATTCCGTCAAGGCAGGCCAGTTGCTCGGCGAGATGGACCCCGTCGACCTCGACGAGCGCATCCGCGCCCAGGAGGCCGCTCTCAGGCGCTCGGAGGCCGCGATCCGCGAGGCGTCGGCGCGCCACTCCCACGCGGGACTCCAGGCGAAGCGCTACGAGCGGCTGCTGGCCGCCCTCGCCACCAGCGAGGAAACGCTCGCCGCGAAGCGCCAGGAGTTCGAGGTGGCCGAGGCCGCCCTCGCCGTCGCCCGGGAAGAGCAGGCCCGCGCCCGCGCCGACCGCGACGCCCTCGCGGCGCAGCGCGGCAACCTGCGCCTCGTCGCGCCCGTCGACGGGATCGTGACCCTGCGCGATGCGGACCCGGGCACCACCGTCGTTGCCGGCCAGGCCGTCGTTGAACTGATCGATCCCCGGAGCCTGTGGATCAACGCGCGCTTCGACCAGGTGAGCGCCTCGGGCCTCGCCGCGAACCTGCCGGCACGGATCGCCCTGCGCTCGCGCGACGGCGAGTCCCTGGCGGGACGCGTCTCGAGGGTGGAACCCCGCGCGGACGCGATCACCGAGGAAACCCTGGTGAAGGTGGTCTTCGACGGGGCCCCCTCGCCCCTGCCGCCGCTGGGCGAAATCGCGGAAGTGACCGTCGACCTGCCGGCCCTTCCCGCCGCGCCGGTGATCCCCAACGCCGCCGTCCAGGGCCACGGCGAACGGATCGGGGTGTGGAAAGTCGCGGGTGACGAGCCGACCTTTGTGCCCGTGAAGCTGGGGCGCTCCGACCTGGACGGGCGCGTGCAGGTGGTCGATGGCCTTCGCGCGGGCGACCGGATCGTGGTGCACAGCGAGCGGGCGCTCGGCTCCGGCACGCGGGTGCACGTCGTCGACCGCATTCCGGGCACGCCGCGATGATCAGCCTCGCCGGGCGCGACATCCTCCACGCCTGGGGGAAGTTCATCTTCACCGGCTTCGGCCTCGGCCTGCTCATCGGCGTGACGCTGGTGATGGCGGGCGTCTACCGCGGGATGGTCGATGACGGCAAGGCGCTTCTCGACAACAGCGGCGCCGATCTGTGGGTGGTGCAGAAGGACACCCTCGGCCCGTATGCGGAGTCCTCCAGCCTCCACGACGACCTCTACCGGACGATCCTCGCCATGCCCGGCGTGGCCCGCGCCGCGAACGTGACCTACCTCACGATGCAGGTGCGAAAGGGCGGGCGCGACGTGCGCTCGATGGTGGTCGGCATCGTTCCCGGCGAGCCGGACGGCGCGCCGGGGTGGCCGCCGCACCTCGTGGCGGGCCGGCACGTCACGCGCGGGCACTACGAGGCGGTGGCCGACGACGCCACCGGCTTCGCCCTGGGCGATCGCATCCGCATCCGGAGGAACGAGTACGCCGTGGTGGGCCTCACGCGGCGCATGGTCTCGTCGAACGGCGACCCGATGGTGTTCATCCCGCTCAAGGATGCGCAGGAGGCGCAGTTCCTCAAGGACAACGACGCCATCCTCCAGGGCCGGCGCCGCACCGAGGCGAACCCCGCCTTCAATCGCCCCGGCGTGCCGGGCCTGCTGGAGGCGGCCATCGACTCGCAGGCGAACAACGCCTGGGTGAACGCGATCCTCGTGCGGCTCGATCGGGGTGCCGCGCCCGGGCAGGTCGCGGAGACGATCCGCCGCTGGAAGCGCCTGACGGTCTACACGCGGGCGCAGATGGAGGAGATCCTCGTCGGCAAGCTGATCGCCACCTCGGCCAGGCAGATCGGCATGTTCCTCGCGATCCTGGCGATCGTGAGCGCCGCCATCGTCGCCTTCATCATCTACACGCTCACCATGGACAAGATCCGCGAGATCGCGGTGCTGAAGCTCATCGGCACCCGCAACCGCACCATCGCCGCGATGATCATGCAGCAGGCGCTCGCCCTCGGCGTGATCGGCTTCGCGGTGGGCAAGATCACGGCGACCTTCGCGGGGCCGTTCTTCCCGAAGTACGTGCTGCTGATGCCCCGCGACGCCGTCACGGGCTTCCTCGCCGTGCTGGCGATCTGCGCGCTGGCGAGCGTCGTGGCCATCCGCATGGCGCTCAAGGTCGATCCCGCCGAGGCGATCGGAGGCTGAGATGGGCGCGCGGGGAATCCTGATCGAGGGCCTCACGAAGCGCTACGGCAGGGGCGACACGGCCGTCGACGCCCTGAAGGGCGTGGACATGCGTGTCGAGCCCGGCGAGGTGGTGGGGCTCATCGGTCCGTCCGGCTCGGGCAAGAGCACCCTTCTCAAGTGCCTGGGCGCGGTGATCGACCCGACGGCCGGGCGCATGCGGCTCGGCGAGGAGACGACCTATGACGACGGCTGGAAGGTGCGCGACCTGCGCGCGCTGCGGCGCGACCGGATCGGCTTCGTGTTCCAGGCGCCCTATCTCATCCCGTTCCTCGACGTCACCGACAACGTGGCGCTCCCGCCCATGCTCGCGGGCGCGCCCAACGCCGAGGCGCGGGCGCGGGCGCTCGACCTGCTCGCCGCGCTCGACGTGCGGCACCGCGCGCGCGCCATGCCCTCACAGCTTTCCGGCGGCGAGCAGCAGCGGGTGGCGATCGCGCGCGGCCTCGTCAACCGCCCGCCCGTGATCCTCGCCGACGAGCCCACCGCGCCGCTCGATTCGGAGCGCGCGATGGCGGTGGTGAGGATCCTCAACGACATGGCGCGGCGGTTCGAGACCGCGATCATCGTCGTGACCCACGACGAGAAGATCATTCCGACCTTCCGGCGCATCTACCACATCCGCGACGGCGTGACCCACGAGGAGGCCGGCGAGGGCCGGGCATTCGAATGAGGCGGCCGGCACGGGATGTCGAACACGGGACGGCACCGGCCTGGTCGCCGCCGGCGACAGCGAGCGGGGGCGGCAGGCGCCGGTTTCTCGCGAGGGTGCGGGGCCGGCTCCTGCGCCCGGTCCGGCGCGGCGCGGAAGGCGATCCGCTGCAGGAGCTGCACGTCGCCTTCCATCGGCAGATGGCCTTCATCGCGAGGCATCCCGACGTGCCGCGGCGCCTGCTCGGGTGGCTGGCCCGGGAAGGCGATCCGGGCAATCGTCGGCGCGTGCAGAAGCTCGTCGACCGCTTCACGAGCCGCGCGGCATGGATCATCGCGCGCGCGCAGCGGCATGGAACGGTGAGGCCCGAGATCGACCCTGAAGAGGCGGCGATCGCCCTTGTCGGCGCCATCCAGCGTCTCGTGCGGGAGTCGACGGCCGCCCCCTTGCGCAGGAGGCGCTTCCTGCTGGCTGCTTCGCGGACCTTCGCCGCATTCCGCGGCACCTGGGCGGGGCCGGTCGCATGAAGGTCGCGGACGGCATGCGCGCCTGGAGCGCACTGGCGATGTGGCTCGCCGTGGCGATGGCGGGCGCCGCCCTCCCGTCCATGGCCGCTCCCGGCGCGCCGGTCGAACCCGCCGGCCACGGCGTCTCGCGACCCGACTTCTCGGGCGACTGGGTGCTGGACGCGGCGGCCAGCGACGACCCGCGCGAGAAGTCGCGCGAGGCGTGGCGCGACGGGCAGCAGGCCGGGGGAGGCCGCGCCGAGGGCCCCTCCCGAACCGGCACGCCTGGCCGCGGCAAGGGCCGCGGCGGGCAGGGCGACGCCGGACGCCCCGCGGGCGCACGAGCCGAGGGAGGCACGCCGGCCGCCGCATTGGCGGCACTGCCGGAGCCGGCCAGGGCGATGCGCATCCGCCATGAGGATCCCTCCCTGTCGATCACCGACGAGCACGAGCGGCGCCGGCACCTCCACACCGACTTCCGCGGCGCCAGCGTCTCGGCCAGCGGCGGGCTGCACCAGCGGATCGCCACGGCGGGCTGGGAAGGCGGCGATCTCGTGATTGAAACGACCGCGCTCGACCTGAAGGAAGTCCAGCGCTGGCGCGTCGATGGCGGGACGGGGCAGCTCGTCATCGCCGTGGTCGCGGAGGCTTCCGGAGGCCAAACCGTTTCCTACCGCCTCGTGTACGACCGGCGCAAGTCCGGGCCGGTCGCCCCCCAGTAACGCCGCGAGCAACGACATGAACGACCGATACGCTCTTCCCCGCATGATCCCGGCGCTCGTCGCCGCCCTCGGGCTCGCCGGCTGTGCCGCGGGCCCGGATTTCCGCAAGCCGACATTGCCCGACACGCGGAGTTACACAGCCGGCCCGTTGGACGCGAAAACCGCATCCGCGGCCACGGCGCTGGGCGATGCGCAGCACCTTGTCACGGGGCTTCCGGCCGACGTCCGCTGGTGGCGCGAACTCCGGTCGCCCCGCCTTGATGCGCTGGTCGAATCCGCGCTCGCGGCAAACCCGTCGCTCGCGGCCGCCCGCGCCACGTTGCGCCAGGCGAGGGAACAGCATGCCGCGAAGGCCGGTTCGACGCGCCTTCCCCAGGTGGAGGCCAGCCTCGGCGCGCAGCACCAGCGCGCCACCCCGGGCACATTGGGGTTGTCGGGCGACCCGCGGGACTTCGATCTCCTCGACGCCGGCGTCGGCGTGCGCTACCACCTCGACCTCGCCGGGGGCGACCGGCGCGCGCTCGAGGCCCTCGCCGCTCGCGGGGACTACCGAAGCCACGAGCTGGAGGCCGCCCGCCTCGTCCTGGCAGGCAGGATCGCCTCGACGGCCATCGTGCGGGCAAGGCTGGCGGGCCAGATCGACGCGACGATGGCGCTGCTGCAGGGGCAGGTGGACCAGGTGCAGCTCGCCCACGAGCGCTTGCGCCTGGGCCAGGCGGCGGCCGAGGAGGTGCTGGCCCTGCACGCCCGGGCCGAGCAGACGCGCGCCGAAATGGCCCCGCTCGTGAAGCAACTGCGGCAGGCCGAGCACCTGCTCGCGGTGCTTTCGGGCCGCGCGCCGGATGCGGAGGGCGTTCCGGAATTCACGATGGAGGAGTTCACGCTTCCCGCCGAGCTGCCCGTGGCCGTGCCTTCCGAGCTGGTGCGCCGCCGCCCGGACATCCGGGCCTCCGAGGCCCTGCTGCGCGCGGCGAACGCGGACTACGGCGTGGCCGTCTCGAAGCTCTACCCCGACGTGACGCTGAGCGCGAACCTCGGCAGCCAGGCGCTCACGGCCGCCGCCCTGTTCGGCGGCAGCACGGCAGTGGGCGCACTGGGCGCCCAGCTCGTCCAGCCATTGTTCATGCCGGGGCTCGCCGCGGAGAAACGCGCCGCTCGCGCGGCATTCGACGCGGCGCTCGCCAATCACCAGGCCGTGGTGCTGGAAGCGTACCGGGATGTCGCCGACTCGCTTCGCGCCGTCGAAAGCGGCGCGCACGCACTGGCCGCGCTTTCCGCCGCCGCCTCCGCCGCCGAACGGTCGTCCGACTCGGTCGAGAGGAGATACCGGCTGGGTGCGGCGAGCCACATCGAATGGCTCGTCGCCGGAGAACAGGCGCAACGTGCCCGGCTCGCCCTCGTCGCGGCCAGGGCGCAGCGCCTTGCGGATAGCGTGGCCTTGTACCTTGCGGTCGGGGCGGGCGCGCAATCCGGGGCACCGGGTACGGATCCGTCGTGAGCGACGCGGCGATCCCGCCGGTGCAATAATCCCTCCATTTTCGGGGAGCAGGCCATGAATGGCGGGAGAGTGGCGATCGTCACCGCGGGCGGCAGCGGCATGGGCGCCGCCGCGGCCCGCCGGCTCGCGGCGGACGGGTTCCAGGTCGCGATCCTGTCGTCGTCCGGCAAGGGCGAGGCGCTCGCAAAGGAACTCGACGGCCTCGGCGTGACGGGCTCGAACCAGTCCCGCGAGGACCTGAAGCGCCTCGTCGACGCGGTGCTCGAACGCTGGGGCCGGATCGACGTCCTCGTGAACAGCGCGGGCCACGGGCCGCGCGCGCCGATCCTCGAGATCACCGACGAGCAGTGGCACGAGGGGATCGACACCTACCTGCTCAACGTGATCCGGCCAGCGCGCCTCGTGACGCCGGTGATGGTGAGGCAGAAGGCGGGCGCGATCATCAACATCTCCACGGCGTGGGCCTTCGAGCCGAGCGCGCAGTTCCCGACCTCGGCCGTGGCGCGGGCGGGGCTCGCGGCGTTCACGAAGATCTTCGCCGACCAGTACGCCGCGGACGGCGTGCGCATGAACAACGTGCTGCCCGGCTGGATCGACAGCCTGCCCGCCACCGAGGAGCGCCGGCAGGGCGTGCCCATGAAGCGCTACGGCAGGAGCGAGGAGGTCGCGGCGACGATCGCCTTCCTCGCCTCCGAGGGCGCCGCCTACATCACGGGCCAGAACATCCGCGTCGACGGCGGGCTGACCCGCTCCGTCGGCTGAGGGCCCGGCCCATGGCCTCGCCGCCCGCTGCCTGCATCTTCTGCCGCCTCGTCGCCGGCGAGATCCCGTCGCACCGCGTCCACGAGGACGAGCTGACCCTCGCCTTCATGGACCTCGGCCAGCTCAACCCCGGCCACACGCTCGTCGCGGTGAAGCGCCACGCGGCCACGCTGCTCGACATCACGCCCGACGAGGCCGCGGCGGTCATGCGCACCGCGAGGCGCGTGGCGCTCGCGGTCAAGGCGGCCTTCGACCCCCCGGGGATGACGCTCCTGCAGGCCAACGGCAAGGAAGGCGACCAGACGGTCTTCCACTTCCACATGCACGTGGTGCCCCGGCACGCGGGCGACGGCATCGCGCTCGCGTGGCCGCGCAAGGACCCGCCTCCCGCCCTGCTGGAGGACTACGCCGCGAGGCTCCGCCGGTCGCTGGGTTAGCGCCAGTCGGGCCCGGCGCTCGGCCCCGTCCGGCAGAATGGCGGTCCTGCCTTTCGCCCTTTGCAGCTCCTGACGACATGTCCCTCCTCGCCTTTGCCATCGCTGCCACCGTGCTGGCCATCACGCCCG
>Ga0209476_10001935_pt1 | contig 13912 bp, 12 predicted proteins | sample KloWWTrecipitate_FD_187179 | JGI IMG/M metagenome (GOLD analysis project Ga0209476, IMG submission 187179) | Active sludge microbial communities from Klosterneuburg, Austria, studying microevolution and ecology of nitrifiers - Klosterneuburg... | ecosystem: Engineered > WWTP > Aerobic digester... | reverse complement strand
GAGGACGCGACGGGCGTCGCCGCGTTGCTGCCCATGGATGGCGGCGGCTGGCGCCTGCTCAACAACGGCTGGAGCCACAGCTCTCTTCCTTTCGGGGCGCATACCGCGCTCGGTCTCATGCCCGTCATCGTGCATCCGAATCCGGTGGACGTGGCCATCATCGGCCTGGGGTCCGGCGACACCGCCTGGGCGGCGGGCGTTCGCCGGGAAACGCGAAACATCACCGTCTTCGAGTTGCGGGCCGGCCAGCTCCCCCTGCTGCGCCGGGTCGCGGATCGGGGGACGCTCCCGCAACTGAGCCGGTTCCTCGCTGACCCGCGGGTTGAGGTTCGCATCGAGGATGGGCGCCGCGCCCTCGCCGCCTCTCCGGTCCTTTACGACGTGATCGAAACCGATCCGCTCTTCCCGTACAACTCCGGAAGCGGCCTCCTTTATTCGCGCGAGTTCTACGAGCTGGCGGCGAGCCGCCTCAAGCCGGGCGGGATCATGTGCGCGTGGACGCCCACGCGCCGGGTGACCGACACCTTCCGCATGGTCTTCCGGAACGTCATGCTCTTTCGCGGGACCGCCCTGCTCGTCGGCTCCAACGATCCCCTTCCTCGGGACCCGAATGCCTGGATCGCGCGATTCGATGACCCGGAGATCGCCCGCTACCTGGAACCGCGGGTGATCGAGAAGCTCGTCTTCAGGGACAGCATTGTGCTTTCGCGCGATGGCCGCAGGCCCTGGAATCCGCTCGCCCCGAATCTCGATCTCTTCCCGCGCGACGAGTTCGCGCGGTAGCGCAGTAATCTCTCCACGAGATGACTTGTCGCACTCTGCTCCGGACCTCGGCGATCGCCCTGACCCTCGCCCTCACGCCGGGGGCGGCCCCCGCTCAGATGTTCCAGCAGGCGGCGCCCTTCCGCTTCACCCCCAACGCCTTCTGGCTCAATCTCCACCAGTTCCTCTACGTCCTGGGCCGCGCGCACTCGAACGCTCCCGATACCGCGCGCGCCGCGGTCGCCACCGCGGGGCCGGACGAAGAGAGGGGCCTCAAGGACATGAACTCCGAGGAAGGGGCGACCTGGCGGCGCGCGGTCGAGTGGTACGCCTCGGGGGCGAGCAGCCTGGACCCGGTGTTCGACGAAACCCTCATCGCGGCCGCGCTCGACCTGGCCGCCGCCGGCGACGCGCCCACCCTTGTTCCCACCACCCGAATCGACCCCGGCACGCGGGCGGCCCTCGAATCCGCGGCTCCCATCTATCGCCGGACATTCTGGCCTGTCCATCTCGCGGCCAACCAGCGTTCTCAGGCGGGCATGGAGCGTCTGCTCCAGGGCTATCAGAGGCCGATCCAGAGCCTGATCACGCGGGCCTACGGCGTGGTCTGGCCCCGCAACGGATTTCCCGTGCACATCTGTGCCTATACGAACTGGGCCGGCGCTTTCTCGACGCGCGGCCCGCTCATCCTCATGTCGAGTGTCGCCCCGGACATGCAGGGATCCCTGGCTCTCGAGACCGCCTTTCACGAGTCAATGCACCAGTGGGACGATTCCATGCTGCGCCGGCTGCAGTCGGCGGCGGCGGCGAAACGGGTCGCGGTCGATGAGGGACTCACCCACGCCATGATCTTCTACACCGCCGGGGAGGCCGTGCGCCGCGCGGTTCCAGGCCACGTGCCCTACGCGGAGAAGAACGGCGTATGGGCTCGCGGGCAGGAGCCCTTGCGGAGCGCGCTCGACGCGGCCTGGCGCCCCTGGCTCGACGGCAAGGTCACGTCGTCGGAGCAGGCGATCGCCGACCTCGTGGTGCGCGCGGCCGGTCCGCCTTCGTCCGGGACCCGAAGGCGCAAGTAGGTGCTCGGTCGGAGCAACCCCTCGTGGGTAGCGAACTATCATTGAGCGTGGCTCGACGGATTGGAATTCTTACCGGCGGTGGAGACGTTCCCGGCCTCAACTCGGTCATCAAGGAAGTGGTCTATCGGGCCACCGAGAACGACTGCGAAGTCCTGGGCATCCGCCGGGGTTGGGAAGGCCTGACCCACCTCGACTACGAGAGCGAGGAATCGCGGGAGAAGTACCTGCTGCCTCTCGACCGCGCCAATACCCGCACCATCGACCGGTTCGGCGGCACCATTCTGCACTCGAGCCGCGTGAGCCCGACCCAGATGCGATCGCTTCCGGAGTTCCTCGTCGGCGGAACCTTCCCGAAGAGCGACGCCGGGTGGGACGTCAGCTCGCACGTCCTCAAGAACATCGAACACCTGCGCCTCGACAACCTCATCGTGATCGGCGGAGACGGGACCCTGAGCTTCGCCCATCGGCTGGCCAAGCTCGGGATGAAGGTGATCGCGATTCCAAAGACCATGGACAACGACGTTCAGGGCACCGAGTACTCCGTCGGGTTCTCCACCGCGATCACGCGGGCGACCGCGGCCATTCAAAGGCAGCGCACCACCGTCGCCTCCCACGAGCGGGTGGGGATCTTCCGCGTCTTCGGGCGGGATTCGGGGTTCACCGCTCTCTACACCGCCTACGTCACCTCGTTGCGCTGCGCCATTCCGGAGTTCACGGTCAACCTGGACAAGCTCATAGAGCTTCTGATCAAGGAAAAGAAGGACACACCCAGCAACTACGTCATGTTCGTCATTTCGGAAGGCGCGCGCTGGGAGGGCTATCACCCCGACCTGCTCCCGGTGGACGCCTACGGGCACCGACGCAAGCCGAGCGTGGCCGAGGCGCTCGAGACGGAAGTGACGGGGCGTTCCGGCGCGGAATGCACGGTGAGCGACCTGACCTACGATCTGCGGAGCGGCGAGGCCGACTTCGTGGACAAGATGATCGCCGGAACATTCGGCAACCTGGCCATGGATGCCATCCTGGAAGGCCGCGCCGGTCTGATGACCGCCCTGGTCGAGGGCTGCTACACCCTGGTGCCCATCCCGGATCCGTCCCTGGGGCCGCGCATGGTCGACGTGGCCACCCTCTATAACCGGGACCGTTACCGGCCGAACTACGCGAGAAAGATGGGGCTTCCGATCTTCCTGACCCGGGCCTGAGCCCCTGGCCCGGCTGATACCCTGAAGCCCATGACCGTCCGCGCTCTCGCATTCTTCGCCGGCCTGGGGGCGGTTTCGGGCCTCGCCCCGTCACCCATGGGCCAGTCCCCCTCCCAGGGGCGGTCGAATGGGACGGCGGCGCCATGGGACGCGGGACTCCGCGTCGAAGCGCCGCTCCTCGCGGCCGGTCGCGGGGGACGCGCGTATCGCGCCTCCTCGCGCCTCGAGGTGGCCTTCACTGGCATCGGAAGCGGCGTCCACCATTACCGCGTCGTCGCGCGAGAGCGGGGGGGGCGTGAGGTCGGCGTCGTTGACGTGCCGGCGGGCGGCCTCCGCGCGTCCTTCGATCGTCTCCCCGCGGCGACCCGGTTCACCGTCGACGTGCTCGCCTGCCTGGACGCGTCGTGTGCGTCATCGGTGACCGCGGCCGCGAACGGCCGGGTCGCCGCGGCCACCGAAGAGGAGGTCTGGCAGATCCAGGCGAGCGGCGAGACGATCGAGAGCGCTGCCCGGATCGTCCCGGACGGCAACGTCAAGATTCACGCCACCCGCTTCGGACCCGAAGCACCCGCCGAGGTGGCGGGCCGCGTGCAGATCTACTACGGACCCATGACTCAGTCGACGAAGGGACTCGCGGTGGGCGTGAGCGACGAGGTCGCGTCGAGCGACCCGTCCAGCGTCCTGCGCTTCACGAGTCTCGCCGGCCAGAGCGGCCTCATCTCGCCCGACCCCGACGCGACCCTGGTGGCGGACGTGGCTACGGGCCAGGCCGTGCCGCTCGCGAGCGGCCGGGTCCGGCTCTTCTTCGAAGCGCTCGGAGCCGACGGACGCACGCGCATCATGCACATCGACTCCCAGGACGGCTGGATGGGGCGCGATTTCAACCGGGGTTCATCCACGGTGTGCGCCACCACCGCCGACTACGCGGCAGGCGGGCCGTGCGCGCCGAGCCTGGATGTCGCGATCGCGAGCGATCCGGGCGGCAACCCCGGCTTCACCGACGCGCGTCAGTTCAAGATCGGTTACCCCCTCCTCGACGACTGGCGTTTCCACGAGACGCCCGGCACGTTCATGGTGATCACGGTGAGCGGCGCTACCGCCTGTTCGCGCGCCTCGCGCACCACCGCGTACGCGCTGTGGGACGGCGCCCGCTGGGCGGTGCAGTACGCGTCCAACGGTTGCCCGAAGCTCTTCGAGAACATCCAGGCGCCCCTGCCGGTTCATGTGGCCCCTGGGCGGTACAAGATGTACTTCGGCAACCCGACGGAGATGACCGGTGTCCTCCCGGGCTCGCGTTTGCCCTGGCTGGGCCCGAAGCGCGTGGCCTACGCCGACGCCGCGGCCACCGGCGATCCGGCCGTGGTCGAGTTCGAGGACTGGGAGCCCCTCGCCCTCGCGCGCAACGTGCGCTTCGTCTGGCCCTCGGGCCGGGAACTCACCGCGACCGAAGCCGGGTATCTCGACGACTTCGTGATGCTGACCCCGACCGGCGACTCCCGGCTCCAGGTGATGTACACGGCCATGACCGATGGCCGCATCGCGCCCTTCGCCGCCATGGCGGTCCTGCTGAATCCCTGAGGCGCCTGGTTCTCATGCTGCCCGCCGCGTTGTTGCTGGCCCTCGCCCAGGCTCCCGTCCAGGAGCTGGTGTTTCCGGTGGGTGTCGAGCTCGTTCAGGTCGTGGTCAGCGTGACCGGCAAGGACGGCGCTCCGGTCCGCGATCTCCGGGTGGAGGACTTCGAGATCCGCGAGGGCGGAAAGGCCCGGAAGATCGAGACGTTTCTCCGCACCCAGGACGCGGCCGATTCGGACCGCGCTCCGGTCGAGCTGGTGCTCCTCCTCGACACGAGCAGCAGCATGCGCGCGGATCTGATGCGCGCCCGCGACGTGATCGTGGACTTCGCCCGGGCGGTTCCCTCGTTCGCCCGCGGCCGCATCCTGGCCTTCGATCGGGAGGCCTGGGACCGCGGCTTCGACGCGCAGAGCGCGAAGCCGGTTCTCGACGAGATGATCCGGCTCAAAGGCGGCGCGGGAACGCGGATCTTCGACGCGGTGATCGACGGGGCCGGGATGATCTCGCAGCAGCGCGGCCGGAGGGTGATGGTCATTTTCACCGACGGCGACGATTCGACCAGCCGCCGGAGCCGCCTCGACGCGCTGCGGGCCCTGCAGGACTCCGAGATCGCTTTGTACGGAGTCTCCTACGCCTCACGCCTGGCCACATTCGGCTCCGGGAGCGGGACCTACAAGGACCTGGCCCGCGACGCGCAACGAACCATCGAGACCCTCGCGCAGGGTTCCGGGGGGTTCGTCATCGACGGGACGTCTCCCGATGTCGTCACCCAACTCAAACGGATCGTCGACGACATCTCCGCGCTCTACGTGATCGGCTTCGCCCCCGCGCCTTCAACGAAGATCGAGCATCGAAGGCTCAAGGTGGAAATCGCGCGCCGCGACGTGATCGTGCGTCATCGCGAGGGTTACGACGCGAAGCCGCGTTGAAGCGAGCGCTCCGCGGGCGCTCAGCGATCGGCCTCTTTGCTGCCCACCACGGTCAGGTTGAGTCCGATCTGCACGCTCAACGGCTTGCCGTCCACCGTGATCGTGACCTTGCCGTTGTGGTACCAGCCGAACGACCCGGTGCTGAACTCGCGGCGGTCCGCGACGACCTCCTGGCCGTTGATGGTGATCTTGACCGCCTCGGCCTTCTCGAGAAACTGCGTCTTTGAAATGGGACAGGGTGATTTAGCCACGGTCCGAGCATAGACCCGCGGAAGAGGGAAACCCGGGGTGAACGGGTAGGCTAGGCTTTTGAGGAATGAACTGTGAGTGAGAACGAGACGGTCGCCGAGGTTCCTGCCGGGGAGGACTTTGCGACCCTGTTCGAAGCGTCCTACGCGGCGAACAAGATCAAGCGCCTGGCCAACGGCCAGGCCGTCGAGGGAACGATCGTCGCCATCGGCGCGGACGTGGCGCTCGTCGACGTGGGGGCCAAGAGCGAGGCCACCATCGCTCTCGCCGAGCTCAAGAACAAGGACGGCGTGCTGGAGGCGAAGGTGGGTGATCGCCTCCACGCCACCGTGGTCTCGACCACCGGAGGGCTCACCCTCTCGCGGAGGCTCCAGCGCGGCGCTGCTTCGGCCCAGCAGCTCGAAGACGCGTTTCGCGCCGGCCTTCCCGTGGAGGGCAAGGTCGAGAAGATGGTGAAGGCGGGATACGACGTGAGCGTCGCCGGCCAGCGGGCCTTCTGCCCGCAGTCGCAGATCGACGATCTCCGTGAGACCGACCCCCTGGTTCATGTCGGCCGCGTCTACACGTTCAAGATCGTCGAATACAAGGAGGGCGGCCAGAAGTTCGTGGTCTCCCGCCGCCGCCTGCTTGACGAGGAGCAGCAGGCCCGTGCGGCCGAAGTGCGGCAGAGCATCGTGCCCGACGCGGTGGTGACCGGGCGCGTGGTCTCGGTGCGCGACTTCGGCGCCTTCGTCGACCTGGGCGGCGGCGTGCAGGGCCTGCTCCACGCGTCCGAGATGGGCTGGTCCCGCTCGGACCCCTCGCAGGTGGTGAAACCGGGCGAAGAGATCACGGTGAAGGTGCTTCGGGTCGAGGAGGGCAAGATCGCCCTCGGCCTGAAGCAGCTGACCGCCGATCCGTGGTCGACAGCCGCGGCGAACTATGCGGTCGGGCAGGTGCTCACCGGCCGCATCACCCGCATCGCCGAGTTCGGGGCGTTCGTCGAACTCGAGGCCGGCATCGAAGGGCTGGCGCACGCCTCGACCTTCCCTCCCACCGGGAAGGCGGGCGGCTGGTCGAAGTCCGTCGCGGTGGGCATGACGGGAGCCTTCGAGATCCTGAGCCTCGATCCCGCCGCGAAGCGGATCGGCGTGGCCCTGGTGGCCGAAGGGTCGTCGCGGGCGGGCGCCGCGAAGCCTTCGAGGTCGTCGATCGAGCCGGGCGCGCGACTCACCGGCAAGGTGGAGCGTCACGATCGGATGGGCGTGTTCGTTTTCCTGGCCCCCGGCATCACCGGTCTCCTGCCTTCCACCGAAACCGGCCTGGCCCACGGGGTGGACCTCGTGAAAGCGCTTCCGCTCGGCTCCGACATCGACGTCATCGTGCTCGAAGCCGACGCCGCCCGGCGCCGCATCCGTCTCAGCGTGAAGGCCATCGCCGACCGCGCCGAAGCCGCCGAAGTGAGCGACTACGCGGCGCGTTCAGGAGCGGCGCAGGCGCAGAGCTTCGGGTCGCTCGCCGACAAGCTGCGCGGAGCGCTCGAGCCGCGAAAGAAATAGGCGAGGAGACGCTCCGTCAGCGTCTCGAGCTTTCCCTGATCTTGCGCTCGAGCTCCTTCTGCTCGGCGACGGCCCGCGCTATCTGTTCGGTCAGGCGTGAGATGGTCTGCCGCTTCGCGAGGAACAGGGTGTTCACGAGTTCCAGGACGACACCCACGATCACGGAGAGGACGACGGCTTCGACGATCAGGCCCCGGTTCAGCGGGCGCTCATCGAGGGCCACCCTGGCGACCACGTACAGGACGCCGATGCCGAAACCGTTGACCCCGATTCCCCAGCTGGCGCGCGCCTCCTGCAGCTCGCGGTTGGCCTGGGCGATGTCGAGCTTCACCTGGCGCAGCGTCTCGCGCAGCGCCAGCGGGTCGGCGATGACCAGGCTCAGACCGCCGCCGCTCCGCACGATCCGGAGTTGAACCGCGCAGCTGCCGCAGCTGATCTGCGCTCCGTCGGCGTAGCTGTCGGGGACCGAGACCTCCGAACGACAACTGACGCAGCGGGCGACCCGGTTCTGATTCATGTTCCTTCCTCCCGTCAGCCGGATGATAGGCGACCCCCGACCCGGGTTCTGATCAGACGGCTGGAACCATGGTACATATGACCGCGAAAGGGTGAACGAATGACGGAAAAGAAACGGCGCGAGGCGCCCTTGGAGATGAGTGGTGAGGAGTTCCGAACCCTGGGACACCGCCTGGTCGACCGCATCGCGGGGTTTCTCGACACCCTGCCCGACCGCCGGGTGACCAGCGCGGATTCTCCCCAGGCCATCCGCAAGCTGCTGGGCGAAGATGGCCTGCCCGAGTCGGGAACTCCGGCGGCCGACCTGCTGGAGGGCGCCACCGACCTTCTCTTCGATCACTCCCTGTTCAACGGGCATCCCCGTTTCTGGGGTTACATCACGTCCTCCGCCGCTCCCATCGGGGCCCTGGCCGACCTCCTGGCCGCCACCGTGAACCCCAACGTGGGGGCGGCCGCGCTTTCCCCGGTCGCAAGCGAGATCGAGGCCCAGACCGTTCGCTGGATCGCCGACCTGGTCGGATACCCCAGGACGTGCGGGGGCCTCCTGGTCAGCGGCGGGAACATGGCCAACTTCACGTGTTTCCTCGCGGCGCGGCGCGCCCGGGCCTCGTGGAACGTCGCCGCCGAAGGCATGACCGGAGGAAGCAAGCGCCTCTTCGTCTACGCATCGCGGGAAACCCACACCTGGCTGGAGAAGGCGGTCGAACTGTTCGGCCTGGGCGCCGGGGCCATCCGCTGGGTCAGGACGCATGCGAACCAGCAGATGGACGTGCAGGACCTCGAAGACCTGATCATCGCGGACCGCGCGGCCGGTCACCAGCCCTTCATGGTGGTGGGCACCGCGGGCACGGTCAGCACCGGCGTCACGGATCCCCTTCCCGCCATCGCGGCGGCCTGCCGCAGGCACGATCTGTGGTTCCACGTGGATGGCGCGTACGGCGCTCCCGCCGCGGTGCTGCCGGACGCCTCTCCCGATCTGCTCGGACTGCGCGAGGCCGATTCTCTCGCCCTCGATCCCCACAAGTGGCTCTACAGCCCGCTCGAAGCGGGCTGCGCCCTGGTTCGCGACCCGCGTCATCTGGAGCAGGCCTTTTCTCACCACCCGGCCTACTACAAGTTCGATGGAGCGGTCGAAGAGCCGACCCCCAACTATCACGAGTTCGGACTTCAGAACTCACGCGGCTTCAGGGCACTGAAGGTCTGGCTGGCCCTGCGCCAGACCGGCCGCCGCGGCTACGTCCGGATGATCGGCGACGACATAGCCCTCGCGCAGTCGCTGTTCGAAGCCGTCGGCCGGGAGGCCGAGCTCCAGCCCATGACCCGGCACCTGAGCATCGCCACCTTCCGATTCGTTCCCTCGGACCTTCGCGAACACCCGCACGAGCCCTATGTCAACAAGCTCAACGAGGCTCTGCTCACCCGCCTCCAGGAGAGCGGCGAGGTCTTCGTGTCGAACGCGGTGATCGAGGGCAGGTTCGTGCTGCGGGCCTGCATCGTGAACTTCCGGACCGGCCTGTCCGATGTCGAAGCGCTGCCGCGGATCGTGGTGACCCACGGCCGGCGGCTCGATGACGAACTGCGTCCCGACCGCCGGCGAAACTGACCGGCGATCTCAACCCTCGAGCATGCGGTCCATCCGCGCGAGGCCCGCGACCAGCGTATCGGTCCGGCCTCCCAGGCTGAGGCGGATGTGGGCCGGCGCCCCGAAGAAGCGGCCCGCCACCACCGCGACGCCGTGTTCGGCGAAGAGGCGCGCGACGAACGGGTCCGCATCGGCCACTCCGTGGAGGCGCGGAAAGGCGATGGTGGCCTCGATCGGCCCCGCCAGTTCGAGCCGGGGGTGGCGGGCGAAGAACGCGCGCATCACCTCGAGATTGGCGGAGACGAGGTTGTACGCGCGCGCGGCGAGGGGATCGAGATGAGTGAAGGCGAGCGCGCTCAGCCGGTCCGCGGGCGCCGCGCCTATGTTGTCGATGACGTCCCGGACGCGCCTCGCGCGCTCCGCGACCGCGGGAGAGGCGATGACCCAGCCGCACCGCAGTCCGGAGAGGCCGTAGGACTTCGTGAGGCTGCTGATCGACAGCAGCCGGTCGCCGACCAGGGCCGCCGGAGTGTACCGGCCGGCCGCGCGTGGAAAGGCCAGCGGCCTTTCCCGCGATGGCGGATCGTGGAGCATGTTGGTGACATCGAGATAGACCTCGTCCACCAGCACATGCACGTCCGCCTCTTCCGCCATGGCCTGCAGCGCCACCAGGGTGTCGCGGTCCGTGGCCATGCCGCTCGGATTGTGGGGACTGGTGATGATGACGAGCTTCGTCCCCGCGGTGATCCGGGCCCGCAGCGCGCCGACGTCGATCCGATAGCCTTCCTCGAACCGCCGTTCGAACGTCTCCACCCTGGCGCCCAGGAGACGGCACGCGCCGGTGATCTGGTCGTACCAGGGCCCTTCCATGAGCACGGTGTCGCCAGGGCCGATGAGCGCGCCGATGGCCAGGAAGTTCGCGGCCGAGCAGCCCGACGCCGTGGCCACGCGCCCGGGCTCGACGCCGTAGTGGGAGGCGATGGCCTCGACCAGAGGCGGGTATCCACCCTGATCCGCCGCGGTCAGTTCGACCGCCTCGCGTGCCCCCGGCAGGTCGTCGAGGGTGCAGGCGAGCAGGTTGCTGCCCGCGAGATCGAACGCCGGAGCGGGACGGGTCTTGGCCCAGTGAAGATAGGGAGCGAGGGGCGAGGTCAGCATCGGGGATCTCAGTTGGTGGAGGAGTCGGGCGGGGGGACGGCAGCGGATCTGGACCTCGACCAGTAGTAGACGGGCACGCCCAGGGCCAGGAGCCCCACGCCCATGGCCGAGCGCTCGGGCGCGGTGCGGATCACGCTGAGCACGACCGCGATCGCGACTACCACGAAGGCGGCGGGGAGCCAGGGGTAGCCCGGAGTCCGGAAACCGACCCGGCCCGCGAACCGGCGCCGCAGCCGGAAGAGCCCGGCCACGGTCAGGCCGAAGAACACCCAGTCCGCGAAGACCACGGTGTTGAGCAGGTCTTCGTACTTGCCCGTGAAGAGCAGGGCCAGCGCCCAGGCGGATTGCAGCAGGATGGCGAGGCCGGGAGTCTGGTACCGGGGATGGAGTTTCGCGAGAGCGGGAAGGAACACGCCGTCGCGGGCCATCGCGAAGTAGATCCGGGGCGAGGCCATGATCCCGAGGTTCAGAAAACCGAAGGTCGAGATGGCGATGGTGGCGGAGATGAAGCGGGCGCCGTTTTCACCCAGCCAGAGTCCGGCGACGCTCGCCGCGGGCGTTTCCGTGCCCGCGAGACCGTTGAGACCGAGGGTGCGCAGGTAGGCGACGTTCGCGAGCAGGTAGATGGCGATCACGATGAGCGTGCCCACGATCAGGCTGCGCGGCATGTCGCGCTGCGGATCGCGCATCTCCTCCGCCACCGTGTTCGCCTTCTGCCAGCCCCCGTACGTGAAGAGGATGGGGATCAGGGCCGCGCCGAAGGCGAGCAGGCCCGACGGCGTCTCGTCCGCGCGGGTGTCCGCCATCCAGTTCGGAGCGGCCTCGCCGCCCCAGAACGCGAACGCGATAAGCACCACGAGGGCCGCGAGTTTCAAGACCACGGACACGTTCACCACGCGGCTGCCCGGCCGCACGCCCAGGTAGTTGATCGCGGTGAGCAGCAGGATGGCGGCGGCCGCGACGGCGATGAGCATGGCGCCGGTTTCGGGCCGTCCGACGAGCTGGAGGGAATAGCGGGCGAAGTTGAGAGCCACCGCGGCCATGCCGCCCGCCTCGATCATGAGGAGCTGCGCCCAGCCGTACATGAAGCCCGCCATGGGGTGCCAGGCGTCGCGCAGGTAGACGTAGGGCCCACCGGCCTGGGGCTGCTGCTGGCCCAGCTCCGCGTAGGCGAGTGCGCCGATGATCGCGACCGCCCCGCCCACGCACCATGCCCCCAGCACGAGGGGCGTCGAATCGAGGGCCCGCGCGACGATGTACGGATTGACGAAGATGCCGGTGCCGATGATGCCGCCGACCACCACCATGGTGGCGTCGAACAGTCCAAGCTCGCGTTTCAGCGACATGGGGCGGAGACTACTCGGTATCGGGCCGGCCAGGGCTCGGGGACCGGGGACGCAAGTGCTATGTTCACCAGATCGACGGTCGGCGGTTGAAGAGCCGACAGGAGGGTATGTCCATGGCAACCGCGAAGAAGTCCCGGGCGAAAGCCGCAGCGAAGCGCAGGAAGACCACGGTCGCGAAGAAGACCGTGCCCGCGAAGAAGAGGGCGCCCGCCAAAAAGGTCGCCCCCGCGGCCAAGGCGCCCACCCTGAAGGCCCGCCGTCTGCCCGAGACGCTGCGGCTCACCGGCTTCACGCCGTCGCTCACCGTCAACGATCTCTCGAAGAGCCTCGCCTTCTACACCGACGGCATGGGCTTCATCGTGGGCGAGCGGTGGAGCGACGGCGATGTCCTTCGCGGGGTCATGCTGAAGGCCGGGGTCTGCGAATTCGGCATCTCCCAGGATGACTGGAAGCAGGGCCGGGACCGTCAGAAGGGCGCGGGCTTCCGCATCTGGTGCGACACCGCCCAGGACATCGACGCCATCGCGGCTCGCCTGAAGGCGGCGGGCTCCACCCTGACCGAGGAACCCCAGGATCACCCCGCCTGGGGGGTCCGCAGTTTCTCCGTCGACGACCCGGACGGCTTCCACCTCACCATCGCCCGCAAGCTCTAGGCTCGGCCACCCGGCGCGCCCCGCCCGGCTGCGCGCACCCCATCCGGGAAGGTCCGCTCAGGCCGCGCCGAGATGCCGGGGCGATTCCGTATCGCCGCCGAGACCGAGGGCGCGAGAGGCCTCGGTCACGGTCTCGTCGCGGCAGCCGATGAACTCGAGAAGCCGGCGCACGAAGCGGCGCTTGCTCTTCGGGTCGATGGTCATCACCGCCCAGTACTGGGTGCCGTCGATCTGGCGGGAATGATTGTGCGCGCGAATGTCCTGGACTTCCTCGCGGCTGAGCATGAGGTAGCGATGACCGCTTTCCTGGTGGGAGATGAAGTCGGCGAAGTCGCTCGCGTGGTTCGTGGCGCACCAGGCCAGCAGCGCCAGGTAGCGCTCGGTGGAGTCGGCCAGGGCGCGGAATTCCGGCCCGCCCAGAAAGTCCGGCAGGTTGCCGCCGTCGCTCAGCTCGACCGTCTTCATGGGTATGAGGCGCTCGAACATACAAGCGGCGTGCCACTCACCATCCACCGCAAGTCCACGCCAATCCCGGGCCTCCCGGGGAGTCCCGGGGGGGAGGTGTCCGACTTTGGGATCCTGGTTCCCGCGGGCGGACGCGCTCAGTCGCCCATGAGCCCGGCCGCGATCTCGTAGGAACGAAGCCGGGTCGCGTGGTCGTAGATGTGGGACACGACGATCAACTCGTCGGCCCGGGTCCGGTCGATGAAGTCGCGCATCTGGCTGGCCACGGTGCCGGCCGAGCCCACGAAGGAAACACGTGGCCGCTGAACCGGATCCGCCGGTTCTCTGAGGTCGGGTTCCCACTCCTTCGAGGGCGGCGGCAGCCGGGTGGGGCGCCCCTCCCGCAGGCTCGCGAACGATTGCCGCCCGGAGGAAGCCAGGAACCGTGCCTCATCGTCGGTATCGGCGGCCACAACGTTCACGCCCAGCATCACGTACGGCTTGTCCAGTCGGTCCGAGGGCCTGAAACCGTCGCGGTACAGGCTCATGGCCTCGAAGAGCAAGGCGGGCGCGAAGTGCGAGGCGAAGGCGAAGGGGAGACCGAGGCCTGCCGCCACCTGCGCGCCGAAGGTGCTGGAGCCGAGGATCCAGATGGGCAGGCTGACTCCGGCGCCGGGGACCGCCTGCACCGCCTGGTCCGGGCGCGCCTCCCGCAGGAACTCCATCAGCTCGATGACGTCGTTCGGGAAGTCGTCGGGGTGGGAGCTCAAGGTACGGCGGAGGGCCCTGGCGGCCGCGCGATCCGTGCCCGGAGCGCGCCCGAGGCCCAGGTCGACCCGGCCGGGGAACAGCGTGGCCAGGGTTCCGAACTGCTCGGCCACCTGC
>Ga0209476_10001934_pt1 | contig 13913 bp, 14 predicted proteins | sample KloWWTrecipitate_FD_187179 | JGI IMG/M metagenome (GOLD analysis project Ga0209476, IMG submission 187179) | Active sludge microbial communities from Klosterneuburg, Austria, studying microevolution and ecology of nitrifiers - Klosterneuburg... | ecosystem: Engineered > WWTP > Aerobic digester... | reverse complement strand
TGGGCGCGGCCGCCTGCTGGCTGAGCGTGATCGTCTTGCTGCTTCGTTTCTTCTCCATGCGCCGCGAACTGCAACTGGGCTGGGGAGAATCTGCGCTGATTGCCTTTGAATGCCTGGCCTGTCCGCCATGCGCGGTCAACCTGTTGCGCAAACTATCCTTGAGCCAGCGCATGGGCATCGATCTGGTCGGCCTCCTCGCCGACATGCCCGAAGATCGCGCTGCAGTCGCCTTCGCGCTGATCGGCGAGCGCACCGATGCACGCTTGCTGATGATGGACGACGACACGCCGGAGTTTGCCCGCACCCGTGCCTGGCGGGAATTGATCCGCATTGGCCATCCACGCCCTGCCGGAGAGAAGGAAGCTGCATGAACCCGAGCGAGATCCTGACCGTCCTGGTGTGCCTGTGGCTGGGCTATTGGCTCGGCCGCAAATACATGGAGGGTGGAAAAGCAGGTCGGCGGAAGGATCGGGCGCCGGCCACGCCTGATCACGCTGCGGCAAACTGGCGTGATCGTGATGCCATCGCGCCGGAGCAGCCGGCAATCCGCCACCCGCCCGCGCACGGGTCTGCTGCCGCCATCGCAGATGAGGCAAAATCCGCTGTTTCGTTCTCGCAGGAAAGCATCATGTCCGACACGTCCACGCGGCGGGATCCGCAGCGCCAGATTCGCGCCCCGCGCGGCACCCAACTGAATTGCCGCAGCTGGCTGACCGAGGCGCCCTACCGCATGTTGCAGAACAATCTCGATCCCGAAGTGGCCGAGAATCCGGCCGAGCTGGTCGTCTACGGCGGCATCGGACGTGCCGCACGCAACTGGGAATGTTTCGACGCAATTCTGAAATCCTTGCGCGAACTCGCCGACGACGAAACCTTGTTGATCCAGTCCGGCAAGCCGGTCGGCGTGTTTCCAACCCATGCCGATGCGCCGCGCGTATTGATTGCAAACTCCAACCTGGTGCCGCACTGGGCGACCTGGGAGCATTTCAACGAACTCGATCGCAAGGGTCTGATGATGTACGGCCAGATGACGGCCGGCTCATGGATCTACATCGGCTCGCAGGGCATTGTCCAGGGCACCTACGAAACCTTTGTCGAAATGGGACGCCAGCACTTCGCCGGCAACCTGCGCGGGCGCTGGATCCTGACCGCGGGCCTCGGCGGCATGGGCGGCGCGCAACCGCTGGCGGCCAGCCTTGCCGGAGCCAGCTCGCTGAATATCGAATGCCAGCAACGATGCATCGATTTCCGCCTGCGCACGCGCTACGTCGACGAACAGGCGAGCGATCTCGATGATGCGCTGGCACGCATCGACAAATACACAAGTGCCGGCGTGGCCAAGTCCATCGCCATGCTAGGCAATGCCGCGGAAATCCTGCCCGAGCTCGTGCGTCGCGGCATCCGGCCCGATGCGGTCACCGACCAGACCAGCGCGCACGATCCCGTGCACGGCTATCTGCCGATCGGCTGGAGCGTCGAACAATGGCAAGCCGAGCAGAAATCGAATCCGGACAAGGTGCGCGATGCGGCGAAAAAATCCATGCGCGTGCATGTCGAAGCGATGCTGGCGTTCGCCAGGCAGGGCATTCCGACCTTCGATTACGGCAACAACATCCGCCAGATGGCGCTGGACGAGGGCTGCACCCATGCCTTCGACTTCCCCGGTTTCGTGCCTGCCTACGTGCGGCCGCTGTTTTGTCGCGGCGTCGGCCCGTTCCGCTGGGTTGCCCTGAGCGGTGATCCGGAAGACATTTACAAGACCGATGCCAAGGTCAAGGAATTGATCCCCGATGACACGCATCTGCACAACTGGCTCGACATGGCGCGCGAGCGCATCAGCTTCCAGGGCTTGCCCGCGCGCATCTGCTGGGTCGGCCTCGGCCTGCGCGACAAGTTGGGACTCGCCTTCAACGAGATGGTGCGCAATGGCGAGCTGAAGGCGCCGATCGTCATCGGTCGCGATCATCTGGATTCCGGCAGCGTGGCCAGCCCGAACCGCGAAACCGAAGCCATGCAGGACGGCAGCGATGCGGTCAGCGACTGGCCCCTGCTCAACGCCATGCTCAACGTGGCGGGTGGCGCGACATGGGTGTCATTGCATCACGGCGGTGGCGTCGGCATGGGCTACTCGCAGCACTCCGGCGTGGTCATCGTCTGCGACGGCAGCGCCGAAGCCGACAAACGCATCGCCCGCGTTCTCTGGAACGACCCCGGAACCGGCGTCATGCGCCATGCCGACGCCGGCTACGAAATCGCGAAGACGTGCGCCCGGGAGCAAGGCCTCAACTTGCCGATGGTTTAACGTTGGTCTGGACGAATCCGCTTGAGCATTTCCTGCAAGGTGGCATTCCACAGCTTCCAGTCATGCCTGCCGGGGAGCATGACGACATGATCGGCGGGCAGGGCGGGGCTGAGCAGTTCGATCGGTGTGCGGAAGGGCTCGTCGCTGCCATAGCCTAGCCACACCGCCGCTGCACGCGTGGGCGTTTGCTGCCAGGTTTTCGCGGTGCGCCACAGTTCGTGCTGGAACGTGCCTGCATTGACAGCCTGCAGCGGGCCCGGATTCCAGCGGGCGAGGCTGCCAGCCGCACGGATCTCGTCGTGGATGGCGTTGTCGCCGAGATAGGGCGACAGCAACAGGATGCCGTCGGCCTGTCCCGGATATTCACGTTCGTACAGCATCGCACCCATGCCGCCGAGCGAGATGCCGACGATCCACAGTTCGCGATTTCCAGGGCCCTGCGCGGGCCCGATGATTTCATCATGCAATCGTTTGCTTGCCTGGCCCTGGCGATAGAACGGCATGGTCAGTCCGGTGAGGATCACGTCCGCGTCGGGCCATGCGGCCTGGATCGTCTGTGCCACGCGCCTGCGTTCAAGCGACGCCAGATCATCACCGCGCCCGGGCAGAACCACGACCAGTCGATGCGCAGCTTGCGTTGCAGCGTGGGTCGCCGCCGGAATCGGTTTGCGCACGTCGCCGCCCGCCGCGCAACCGCCGATCAGCAGCGCAAGGGCTGCGCCGGCCATGCATCGCGGAAATCGCAACCGTTTCATGCCGTTTCTCCGGGAGCGGCGGGACGCGCTTGTGCGCGCCATGGAAATCCCAATATGGGTGTTCTGTATTGCATGACCGAGGAGCATACATGTCAACGCTTGAAGAATCCCCGATCACCGAACGCTGGCCGGCGCGGTTCCCCGATCGCATCCAGCTTTATTCGCTGGCCACGCCAAACGGGGTCAAGGTCTCGATCATGCTGGAAGAAACCGGTCTGCCGTACGAGGCGCATCGGGTCGACATCATGAAAAACGAGAGTCACACCCCGGCGTTTCTATCGCTCAATCCGAACGGAAAGATCCCGGCAATCATCGATCCGCATGGACCGGGCGACGCGCCCCTGGCGCTATTCGAATCCGGGGCTATCCTCCAGTATCTGGCGGAAAAGTCGGGGCGGTTCATTTCTTCCGATCGGGCGCAGTACTGGCAAACCATCCAGTGGGTGCATTTCCAGATGGCCTCGATCGGCCCGATGTTTGGCCAGCTTGGCTTCTTCAACAAGTTCGCCGGCAAGGAATACGAAGACAAGCGACCGCTGCAGCGCTATGTCGCCGAATCCAAACGTCTGCTCGGCGTGCTCGATGGCCGCCTGGACGGACGCGCATGGATCATGGGCGACGACTACTCGATCGCCGACATCGCCACGATCGGCTGGGTCAACAACCTGATCACGTTTTACGAGGCGCGCGAACTGGTCGGATTCGACTCATATGCGCACGTTGGACGTTGGCTGGGCGCGGCACTGGAGCGACCCGCGGTGCAACGCGGGCTTGTCATTCCGGCGCAGGCCTGAGTCCCCGTCAAGCGTTCGTTGGCCAACAGCGGTGCCGTGCCATGGGCATCAACAACACGTCAATGTCGAGGCCGGGCCATCTCAGATGCCGTTGCGAAACAGGCTCCAGGCAGCGCCGGCCAGCGCCGCTGCCAGCAGGGCGAGGATCGGCAGCAGGGACAGGCCGAAACCCATCGAGCGCTTTTTCGGATCCGCGATATAGGCGAGGTAATAGAGCTGCCGGCCAATGACGTAGATCGCCAGCATTGCCGCAATGAACAGCGGGTTCCAGTATGCGGTGGCGAGCCACACGGCGGGAACCAGCAGGATCAGCAACTCCAGGGTATTGCTCTGGACCCGGTAGTAGCGCTCGAAAATCTCGTGGCCGGTGGTGGCGGGCGCATGGACGCCATATTTTCCACGAGCCCAGCCGACCCGCGATGCAAAGAATACATACTGGAACAAGGCGATTGCGACAAGCAGGTTGACAAGCGACATGGCTGACCTCGGTGGCGGATGACGTTCGCCGGGGAGCATACGTGCTTGCGCCAATTGCGGGCAGTCTGTCGCGACTGGGCGCGCCTGCCGGGCTGATCAACCGATGCCCAGGCGCAGGTTCTGGCCAATGGTTTGCGTCCAGCCGGGCATGACCTCGGCGCGCAGGGCAAACCCGGGCCAACCGCGCACCGCCTCGGTCACCTCGGCGATGATTGTTTCGGCGCGACCGCGTTTCATCGAGGCTGCCTGGGCGCAGGCGCGGAAATCCTCCAGGGTGAAGCCGTCGCGCTTGCCGTTCATGGTCATCTGCTGCATCGCGGTCCACAGGCCGTCCGGGTTGAAGCTGTAGGTGACATCGAAGGCCGGTGACAGGGACCAGCGCCCGGCCTTGTCCATGAGGAAGGCGATGTTCTTGACGTGGTCATCCTGGTTGCGCGCGATGATGTTGAAGGCCATGCGCCGGAATTGCTCCTCGATCGCGGCCATGCCGAGGCCAAGGCGGCGGATCACCTGCATGGCCTGTTCGTAGCTGCAGGCACCGGCCATGTTGTAATCGTGGTGGGCAAGCGCCCCCAGCGACTGCATATGCAGTTTCCCGCCTCCCTCAAGGCGATCGAAGCGGCGCGTCATGAAATGCCGGCGACCGTTTTCCTCGAGCAAGCGGCATTCGCTGATGTCGATGCCGGCGGCGCGGGCCATCAGCGCATAGGCGTACTCGATGGCACCGTAGCCCTTCGGGTCTTCAAGCTCCTTGTCCCGGTTGCCGCTGACGCCGTCGAACTTGAGGATCCAGTATTCGAAACCGGCACCGGCGGCGACTTGCCCCGAACGTACCTCGTTGGTTTCGCGGTTCCAGGCAACGACTGCCTTTGCCCGCGCGCCACCGGCCGAGGTGCCGACGCGCAGGATGTCGCGCAGGGTTTCCGCCGAGTGTTCTCCGGCGAACGAGTGATTGAGCTGATACCGCCGGGTGAGGACCTCGGAAGCCAGGCGCACCAGCGCATCGACTTCGATTTTCTGCGCCTCGCGGGCCTTGGGGCCGGTGGCAGGCGCGAACTCCAGCGCACCCATGCCGCGTGCGCCGATGTAGCAGAGACGTTCGACCGCATTGAAACTCTCCGGCGTGCGTCCCTGCGTGGCCAGCCAGGCATCGATCAGGGCATTGCCGAATCGATCGGGCAGGGAATCGGCGAGCAGGCCGGGCAAGCCATGGAAGGTTTCCCGGGCGAGCGTCGGGAAGGCGTAAATGCGCTCATCGAGCGGCATCATCAGCGGTGCCACCTCGATGCCGCTGCGGGCGAATTCCGGCGTGTACTGGAACGCGGCGGTAGCGGTCGCATCCTCGACCGAGACGGCACCGATGGCGCGACCCCAGAGGCGAACCTCGGCAAGCGTCGTCACGATTCGTCGTTCCAGGTCCAGGCCTCGCTTGCCGCTTCGGGTTCGCGCACCGTGGAGGCGCGTTGGCGTTGGCGGCCCTGCAGCTTGAGTTGTTGCAGCGGGCTTGGCAGCGGCTCGGGAAGCAGTGCATCGAGCCCGTCGAGCAGGTCGAGCGCGCGCAGGATGCGGATGAAATTGGAGAGCTGGATGGATCCGCCCGCCTCGACGCGTTCGAGCGTGCGTTTGGAGACGCCGGCTTCGCTGGCCAGGTGAGCCTGGCTGCGATTGCGCTGGAGACGGCGCTGGCTGATGCGCTCGCCCATGATCTGCAGCAGGCGGGCATCGCCGATTGGGCTTTTGTTGTCCATTATTCGCCTCGCATGACGAGAAATTCGGATTTGGACCAATCAAGTCGACTTTTTCTGCGAGTAGTGTTCAATTCAATCTGATATTCGTATTCGCAAGATAAGGCGAAAAATCGGATATTTCAAGTAATAATCGTCAAATATGACGAATAATAACAACGGAATGATCCGACCCCGTCTCCGGTCAAGGCGACGATCGCCATCCGCTCCTGACCACGCCACTATCCGGTCCTGGCCGATGCCGATGGTATCGGCACGCATGACGCATTCCGAAACGCGCGGCACCCACCGATGGAGTCGAACAGATCACAGCAATTGCATGCCTTGTCCTCGTCGTTCGCGGCCATTAAGAAGCCATTGACTGGTATACGCGGGCGCTGGATTTCCAATTGCTCGAAGACACGCCCGTGCATGCGGCCAGGCGCTGGGTCAGGATTGTTCCGCGTGGCTCGCAAGGCGCCTGTTTGCTGCTGGCGCGGGCAGTCAATGACGAACAGGCCAGCCGCATCGGCAAACAGGCCGGGGACGGGTTCCCCTCTTCCGCCATACCGATGATTTCAAGCGCGACCGTGCGCGCATGCAGGCGCAAGGCGTGCATTTCCGTGAAGAACCGCGTCACGAGGACTACGGCACGGCCGTCGTTTTCGAGGATCTGTACGGCAATCTACGGGATTTGATCGAACCGAAAACCTGGGCGCGCACGTGACTAGTCCACGGTCCCGCCAACCGTGGGAGGGTGCCACGTGCCGGCCGGCTGCCGGTCATTCGAGGATGTTCTTCGCCTCGGCCACGGCAAGGATCTCCGGTTGCACCTGTTGCTTGGGCGTGCCGAGCAGCGGATGGATGAACACGGCAGCCAGGATGATGACGACGCCGACATAGAACAGGGGCGTCAGCTCATGCTGTTCGCCAAACAGGATGGCGGCAAGCACGATGGCATAGATGGGTTCGAGGTTGACCGCGAGTTGCGCGCCAAACGCACTCATGTGACGCAACGCGACCAGTGACAAGGCAAACGGCAGCAGCGTGCAGAAGATCGACAGGATCAGGATCAGGGCCATGTCGCGGCCACCCGGAATGCTGAAGAGGTCACCGGAAAACGCCGGGAATATCCATGGCATCAAGGGCGACAGTGCGGTCAGCGCCAGCGTGCCGGAACCGAGTTCGATGCCGGTCACGGTCAGCGGATCGCCGTGTTCGACGAGGCGCTTGTTGAGCGAGCCGAACAATGCGACGAAGAATGCCGAAATCGCGCCGACGATGATGCCGATGCGAAAGTCGTCAGGCACGCCGCCAACGACGAGGGCGACGCCCGGCAATACGGCCAGACCCAGTGCCAGTTCGCGCCTGGAAAACGCGCGATGCGCAAGTTTCGGTTCGACCAGGGCGGTAAAGGCGGTGGCCAGCGCAATGCAGGTGGCCGCGACCGAGGCGTTGGCGAGCTTGATCGCACCATAGAAGGTCAGCCAGTGCAGGGCGACCAGGACGCCAATGCCGGAATACGCAAGAACCAGCTTCGGCGACATCTTGCGCAGTCCGCGCCAGGCGCGCGGCAGCAGTGCGATCACGCCAACGACGACAAGCATGCGCCACCAGACCAGAGGCAGGGCGGGCAGGCTGATCATCTTGCCGAGGATGGCCGTGAAGCCCCACAGCAGGACGCAGAAATGGATCTGCAACTGGGCCTTTGCGGCTGCGGAAAGCGTGCTCACGTCATCGTCTCGGAAGGTCTGGGAGCCATCGGAATCTACCTGGGGCAACGCGGATCAAGTGGCGCAGCCGACATGCCATTCGGAAGGTTCGCCACGCGTGCAGCGTGGCGCAGCGAAGGCTGGTTGCCTTGGCAAGCCGCGCGGTGCGCAAGCATGCCACAGCGCCTGTCATGCGGATGGTCTGCACGCATGCATGAATGCGGAAAAGTCGGCACTATCGGATTCCAACCCGGGAGGATGCAATGTCGATTGAAATGAAGATGCTGGTCTGGTCCATTGCGCTGGGCCTCGTGCAGATTGCCTTGGCCGCAACGTTCGCGACGGCGCAGCGCGGTATCAAATGGAATGCTGGCCCACGCGATGGCATGGCACCGCCATTGAACCCTGTCGCCGGGCGTCTCGATCGCGCCAGCCGCAATTTCCTCGAAACCTTCGCGTTCTTCGCCGCCGCCGTGCTGGCGGTGATGTTGATGCAGAAGGCCGACGCGCAGACGGCACTCGGTGCGCAACTGTATTTCTGGGCACGCCTGGCTTACCTGCCGCTGTACGCCGCCGGCGTGCCGTATCTGCGCACGCTGGTCTGGGCGGTATCGCTGGTCGGCCTGCTCATGGTGCTGAGCGGACTCTTCTGAGCACGCCGCCATGCAGCAAACCAGCGAAGTCGTGACCGGTGGCACGTCGCCGCCATTGATCCCGCGCATCCTGCTGAATGGCCGTGCGCCGACGATCGAGGAACTGGCCGTTTTCGCCCAGGTCAACTATGGGCATTTCACCACCCTGCAGGTCATCGAGCGCCGCGCACGCGGATTCAGCCTGCATCTGCAGCGGCTGGTGGCGGCGACCCGCGAGTTGTTCGGCAGCGAACTCGACACCGACCGGCTGCGCGCGCAGCTTTCCCGGGTGATTGGCGATGCTCCGCTGTCCCTGCGCATCAGCGTGTTTTCGCTGGCATTCGATCGCGCTCATCCGGAACGCCCGGTTGCAGCCGATGTGCTGATCGCGACGCGTCCCGTGCGGGCACCAAGCAGCGGGTCGCTGCGGCTGAAATCGATGACCTGTGCGCGCGTGTTGCCGCACCTCAAGCACGTCGGCATGTTCGATGTGTTGCAGCTGTCCCGGCAGGCACGGATCGAGGGATTCGACGACGTGCTGTTGACCACTTCCGCCGGCGCGATTGCCGAGGGTTCGACCTGGAACATCGGCTTCTGGGACGGCCGGCGGGTAACCTGGCCGAATGCGCCAGCCTTGCGCGGAACCACCCTGCAGCTGATCGAGCGCGGCCTGCGCGAGCAAGGCATCGAGTCGGTCAGCGCTCCGCTCCACCTCGACCAGCTGGGCGGGTTCCGCAGTGCCTTCATGCTCAACGCGGGTTCGGTCGGTCCGATGATCGAATCCATCGACGCGCATGCCCTTGCTGCGGAAGACGACGTCCTGCGCATGCTCAAGGCCGCCTGGGAGTCGCAGCCGCTGGAATTGATCTGAGCGTTTGCCCTTGGCGCAGATGACCGGCTAACGGCCCGCGTGGATGCGCGCAACCGACAAACGCTGGTAGTGTGCGCGACGCCACAGCCAATACCGAACAGGATTTCATGCTCGCCACCCTGCGACTTGCGCTCAACCTGCTGATCATCGTCGTCAACACGCTCGTTCACGCGATCCCCTTGTTGCTGCTGGCCATGGTCAAGCTGCTGGTTCCGATCCGCGCATTCCGCAACTGGATGTCCAAGGTACTGGTTCTGATTGCCGAGGACTGGATCCGGGTCAACAGCACCCTGGTCACCCTTGTCGCCGGTCTCAGCCTGCAAGTTGAAGGGCTTGAGGGGCTCAAGCGCGAGGGCTGGTATCTGGTGATCTGCAACCACCAGAGCTGGGCGGACATCCCGGTTCTGCAAAAGGTCTTCAACCGGCGCATCCCTTTTCTCAAGTTCTTCCTCAAGCGCGAATTGATCTGGGTGCCGGTGCTGGGGCTGGCCTGGTGGGCGCTCGATTTCCCGTTCATGAACCGCTACTCCAAGGAGTTGCTGAAAAAGCATCCGGAGTTGCGCGGCAAGGACACCGAAGCCACGCGCAAGGCCTGCGAGAAATATCGACACCTGCCGGTATCGGTGATGAATTTCGTCGAAGGCACGCGCTTTACCCGGGAAAAACATGACCGGCGCGGCTCGCCGTACCAGCACTTGCTGGTGCCTCGATCGGGCGGCATCGCCCTGGTGCTGGACGCGATGGGCAGCATGCTCAATGCCATTGTCGATGTGACCCTGATCTATCCGAATGGCAGTCCAGGCATGTTTGACCTGCTGTCGGGGCGCGCGCGCAAGGTCAAGGTGCATATCGATGTCGTTCCGATCCCGGCGTCATTGCTGGGCGGCGACTACGAGAACGACAAGGATTTCCGCATCCGCTTCCAGGCCTGGCTCAATGCGCGCTGGGCGATCAAGGACGCCCGCATCGCAGCCGGTTGAGTGCGCCTTCCAGGCCGCCAGGATGTCGCAGCCGCTGCAGGCCCGGCCGCCGGCCTTGCTTGCGCGTCCGGTTGCCTGCAGTGGGGCCGCTGCCGACATTCGAGCATGAGCGCCGCCCCCTGCTAGAATTCGCGCCCCGACCAGGGCCGAGACGGTTCCGTCGGTATCCGATCCACTCACCGACGTTGCAGGTAATCCCATGGGCAGAGGCCCGAGTATCGAAGGCCGCAAGAACGCGGAAGACGCGAAACGCGGCAAGATCTTCACCAAGCTGATCCGCGAGATCACCATTGCCGCGCGCAATGGCGGCGATCCGGCAAGCAATGCGCGCCTGCGCATGGGCATCGACAAGGCCCTGGCAGCCAACATGACCAAGGACACGATCGAACGCGCAGTCAAGCGCGGCTCCGGTGCCGATGGTGCCGACAACATGGAGGAGTTGCGCTACGAAGGCTACGGCCCGGGTGGCGTCGCCCTGATCATCGACGCCATGACCGACAACTCCGTGCGCACCGTGGCCGATGTGCGCCATGCCTTGTCCAAACATGGCGGCAACCTCGGCACCAGTGGCTCGGTCGCCTTCCAGTTTGCCCGGGTGGGCGAAATCGTCATCGACACGCCGACCGCCGAGGCCGAAGAGAAACTCCTGGAAGCGGCGCTTGAGGCCGGCGCCGACGACATCGTCGTTGAAGGCAAGCGAGGCACGGTGTTGTGCGCGCCGGAGGACTTCGAATCGATCAAGGCGGCGCTGCTCGGGGCGGGCTTCGTGCCGCTCAGCGACGATGTCGTCATGCGTCCGGCCAATCGCGTCGCGGTTGCCGGGGAAGTCGCCGAAACGCTGCACGATCTGCTCGATTGGCTGGAGGAGCTCGATGACGTGCAGGATGTCTACCACAATGCCGCACTTGCGGATTCGCCATGAGTGACCCCGATCCGCAAACGCAGCGGGTTGCCGGGTTTCGTTCGGCACGCATGCATGGCCCGCTCGTCGTGGTCGCCGCCGCCCTTGCCGTGGCGCTGGCCGGTTGTGCACCGCAGGCGACCCGTGTCGAGGTGCCAGGCCAGCCGCTGAAGATTGCCAGCTGGAACCTCGAGCATCTGGCTGAAGCCGATGGCCTGGGTTGCCGGCCGCGCAGCGAGGCGGACTACGCGAGTTTGCGCCATTACGCCGAACAACTCGGTGCCGACGTCATCGCCTTCGAGGAGGTCGAAAACGCGGCTGCGGCGGCACGCGTGTTTCCGCCGCATCAATACCGCATCGTCATGTCGCAGCGACCCGCCAGTGGACGGCATGGATTTTGTGGCCGCGATGCGACCGCTGGCCCGACCATCCGCGACCAGAAAGTCGGTTTCGCGATTCGCAATGGCATCGACTTCACGCGCAACGCGGATCTGAGTGCGCTCGCCATTGGCGATCCCGACCTGCGCTGGGGCGTCGACATCACGCTGAAGTCGGGCGCGCCGTTGCGCCTGCTCGCCGTGCACCTGAAAAGCGGCTGTTCGGCAGGTGACGACAGGGAGCCTTGCCCGATCCTGTTCGAGCAGGTGCCCGTGCTGCAGAAGTGGATTTCAGAACGCCACGCCGAAGGCGTGCCGTTTGCCATCCTCGGCGACTGGAACCGGCGCCTGGCGCTGGCGGACGACGTGGTGTGGAAACGCTTGAATGAAGGCGTGCCGCTGCTTGACGCCGCCGAAGGCAAGGCTGCGACCTGCGTGCAGCGCTACCCGGATTTCATCGATCACATCGTGCTCGATCCAGCCGCTGCCGCGCGTCGCGTGCCCGGATCATTCGCGGAATTCACCTACGGCGTTGCCGAGGATCAGCATCCTTCCGATCACTGCCCGGTGTCGATCAGGATCGAGTGAGCGGGACATCCGATTCAGTATTGGAGATTTGTGATTCGCGGGAAGCGGCTTCAGCCGTCCGGCAACGGGACTCCGTCTGGTCGCGACGCTCTTGTCGCAGGGGGCCGAGCGGCATCGGGCCTGAAGGTCTCTCCCACGGAAGCCGAACGGGTGGCGCGGACGAAGCGTCCAACCACGGGAATCAACGCTTGAGCAGGTCTTTCAGGCCGGCAAAAGGGTTGCTGGTTGCCGGGGCAGCCTTGTCTTCGACGGCGGATGCGCTGACGCCGGTGTGATCGATGTAGCGCGAGTGCTCGTTGTCGTGGCAGTAGACGCAGAGCAGCTCCCAGTTGCTGCCGTCGGCCGGATTGAAATCGTGGTCATGGTTGCGATGGTGCACGGTCAATTCCTGCAGGTTGGCCCGCGTGAATTCACGCGCGCAACGACCGCACACCCATGGATACATCTTCAGGGCGCGCTCGCGATAGCCCGCTTCGCGCTGGGCGGCATTGCGCCGCGCTTCGGCAACGATGCGGTCGAGTTTGCTGGTGTCCATGGCTTGCCTCGATCAAGTGCCGGCATGGTCGCAGAGTCGGGCGCGAGGCACCATCGGGCAATGCTGGTTCGAGTGTTCGAATGTGGAAGGCGGACGGATCAATCGAGCCTCCGACCGGGCGCGGGTGCGCAACGGCCGGAGACCCTCATGGTTTGGTTTATTCGCTGAATTCGATCGGATCTTCGAGATTCTGGCAGAAGTCCTGCCTGCTGGCTTCGCTGGTGCTGCCATCGGCGAACTTGGCGCGGATCCATTGCTCGCAGCCTTCGTTGTCCGTGCTGTGATCCCACACCATCGTTTCGGTCTTGCCGGGACCGATCCCGCTGCCGACATCGAAATCACCCCATTCAGACTTGTCTTCGGAAACCTGCAGCTTGACGATCTTGGAACTGGTCAGGTTGCTGACAACGAAGTGCCACTCGTCTGCGGCCTGGGCTTGAGCGGCGGCAAAGGCCAGGGCGGCAGTGAAAAGGGCGACGCGGAGCTGGAACTTGCTGGACATGAAAGACCTCAAGGGATATTGCAGCGGTAGCCGCCGCTGCGACGGTGAGTCCGGAGTGGAACCCGACCACGGGTTCTTGTTCGGCAGTAACGGCTCGTCGTGCGACCGTCGATAGTCGATAGCAAGATCAGGGCCAACCCGGACAGTTCGACATCTGCATGGTGACCTGGGGTGTTCCCCTGTCACCGACGCGCGGTACATGTCATTGAAGTGGCCGAATCGGACAAGGCGAAATGGATCATGCCGGCAGCCACCGTGCGGCGGATGACATGGCCTTGCCTCGGTGCAGCGGCCATAATCGCCATTCGATGATCGGCTTCGGAGTGTCCTCTTGAATGCGGCAAGTTCCTTGACCGGTCGCCTGTTGCGCCTCTGCCTCGGCCTTGCCGCGGTGATGATCGGCGCGGCTGCACTTGCAGCACCGGCCGCGACTGCCGACAGCCCCACGCGCATCAGCGCGGAGGATATTCGCGGCCGCATCGAGGCTCTGCAGACGCGAACGGATGTCATCGCCGCGGACAAACAGCTTGCCTTGGAGAGTCTGCAACTGGCCCTGGTCCGTCTGCAAAGTGCGGACGCGGCCCGCAAACAGGCGTCGGAGTTTGCCGAATCACTGAAGCTGGCACCTGAACGCATCGCGCAATTGCAGGCCCGGCTTGCCGAGCCGCACGAGCCACACGCGGAGAATGCGCAAACCGCGCCGCTGGATATCGATCCGGCCGAAGCGCAACTGCGCATGGCGGCATTGCAGATTCGCCTGGTC
>Ga0209476_10001933_pt1 | contig 13919 bp, 9 predicted proteins | sample KloWWTrecipitate_FD_187179 | JGI IMG/M metagenome (GOLD analysis project Ga0209476, IMG submission 187179) | Active sludge microbial communities from Klosterneuburg, Austria, studying microevolution and ecology of nitrifiers - Klosterneuburg... | ecosystem: Engineered > WWTP > Aerobic digester >... | reverse complement strand
GCGTTGGCGGCAATGGCGGCATCCATCGCGGTGCCGCCCTGGCGCATCGTGTCCAGCGCAATCTGCGTGGCCAGCGGGTGCGAGGTGGCGGCCATGGCCTCGGGCGCGTACACCTCCGAGCGGGTGGCGAATTCACGCCCAGTGATGCGGTCCCCGCCCTGGGCAGGCGCCACCAGCAGGGTGGCGCAGAAAACAAAGGCGGCAGGCATGACTTTCATCGGTAGGCTCCGGGCGTGGACTGCGCGAAGATAGCGCAAAGCCTCCCTGCCGAAAGCGAAGGAACCGTGATGCGCGTCCTGGTACTGATGTTGCCCTGCCTGCTGGCCGTCTCGGCCTGCAGCCGCGAGCCCGCCCCGGCCCCCGTCGCTCCCGCACCGGTGGCCGCCGCCGCCGACCCCGCGGCCGTGGCGGCCGAACTCGACGCCCTGCTCGAGCAGTGGCACGAAGCCGAACTCAAGGCCAACCCGATCTTCGCCACCGCGCTGGGCGACCTGCGCTACAACGACCAGCTGCCCGACTTCACCTCCGAAGCCTTCCGCGCCGAAAGCGAAGCGCGCGAGCGTGATTTCCTCGCCCGCGTGCAGGCCCTGGACCGCGACGCGCTCACCGGCCAGCACCGCCTGAGCCGCGACGTGTTCATCAGCGACCGCGAACTCTCGCTCGAAGCCAACCGCTTCCCCGGCTGGATGCTGGCGGTCAGCCAGTTCGGCAACCACGGCAGCTTCTTCGCCCAGCTGGGCTCGGGCAAGGGCATCCAGCCGTTCCGCGAGGTCAAGCACTACGACGATTTCCTGGCCCGCATCGCCCGCTTCCCGGTCATCAACGACGGCGTCATTGCCAACCTGCGCGCGGGCATGGCCGCCGGCGTCACCCAGCCGCGCCCGGTGGTGGAGAAGATCGTGCCGCAGTTCGCCGCGCACATCGTCGCCAAGCCCGAGGACAGCGTGTTCTGGGGCCCGATCACCGACATGCCGGCCGATTTCCCGCCGGCCGAGCGTGAGCGCCTCACGGCCGCGTACCGCGCCGCCATCACCGACGTAGTGGTGCCGGGCTACACCAAGATGCGCGACTTCCTGCGCGACGAATACCTGCCCGCCTCGCGCGAAACGGTCGGCATGAGCGAGCTGCCCGACGGCCGCGCCTGGTATGCGCTCAAGGTGCGCGAGCAGACCACCACCGACCTCAGCCCCGAAGCCATCCACCAGTACGGCCTGGACGAAGTGGCGCGCATCCTGGGCGAGATGAACGCGGTGCGCGAACAGGTCGGCTTCCAGGGCGACCTGCCCGCCTTCTTCGAGCACCTCAAGACCGACGACCAGTTCTACTTCAAGACGCCCGAAGAAGCGCTGCAGGCCTACCGCGACGTGCAGAAGAAGATCAACCCGCTGCTGCCCAAACTCTTCGACGTGTTCCCCAAGGCCGACTACGAAGTGCGCGAAGTGGAAGCCTTCCGCGCGCAGAGCGACGCCGGCGCGTCCTACCAGGCGCCCACGCCGGACGGCTCGCGGCCGGGCGTGTTCTACCTCAACACCTACAACCTCAAGGCCCAGCCCAACTTCCTGGTCGAGACGCTGTCCATCCACGAGGCCTCGCCGGGCCACCACTTCCAGATCTCGATCCAGCAGGAAGTGGAGTCGCTGCCGGCCTTCCGCCGCTTCGGCGGCTACACGGCGTTCGCCGAGGGCTGGGCGCTGTACGCCGAGTCGCTGGGCAAGGAGCTGGGCGTGTTCACCGACCCCTACCAGTGGTACGGCCGCCTGAGCGACGAACAGCTGCGCGCCATGCGCCTGGTGGTGGACACCGGCCTGCACCACCTGGGCTGGAGCCGCCAGCAGGCCATTGACTACATGATGGCCAACTCGTCCATGGCCGAGTCGGACGTGGTGGCCGAAGTGGAGCGCTACATCGTCATCCCCGGCCAGGCGCTGTCGTACAAGGTGGGCCAGCGCGTGATCCGCGAGCTGCGCACCGAAGCCGAGGCCGAGCTGGGGGACAGGTTCGACGTGCGCGCCTTCCACCGCCAGGTGCTGATTGACGGCGCGCTGCCGATGGGCGTGCTGCAGGTGAAGATCCGCGAGTGGATCGCCCGCCAGAAGGCCGAAGCCGCCGCGGCCTGAGCCTGGCCGCTGCCGCGCGCCCCCGCCGGGCGCGCGGCATTGACGCCCCCGGGGGTTTGACGGTCTGATGCAGGCAGCATCCACTCCGCCCGTGTTGGCCCCGCCATGTTCCAGATCACCCCCGCCTTTTCCGTCCCGCTGGTGTACGCCAAGCTCGACGACCACGCCGAACTGAACCGCCAGCTGCGCGACCTGTTCCTGGCCCGCGAGGCCGAGGGCGACAAGTACCGCAACCCCGAGCCCATCGTCTCGCGCAACAAGCAGCTGTTCGAAAGCAACTTCCGCCTGTTCGACTGGCCGCAGCCGGCCTGCGCGAAGCTGCGCGATTTCTGCTGGGCCAACCTGTACCGCGCCATCGGCGAGCTCAACGGCTACGACCGGGCCATGCTGATGAAGCTGCACATCCAGCACCAGTCGTGGTTCCACATCACCCGCCGCGGCGGGTTTTTCGGCGCCCACAACCACGCCATGCACTCGTGGTCGGGCGTGTACTGCGTCAAGCACGACGGCGACGACCCGGCCAGCGACAGCGGCCGGCTCACCTTCATCAACCCGCAGGCCTCGGCCACGATGTACCTGGACATGGCGCTGGCCAACATGAAGCCGCCCTATGCGATGAGCCCGCGTTCGCTGCGGCTCGAGCCGGGACAGCTGGTGATCTTCCCGTCGTGGCTGCTGCACGAAGTGCTGCCGTTCGAGGGCGAGGGCGAGCGCATCACCGTGGCCTTCAATGCGCGCTTCATGCTCGACGGCGCCCAGCCGCTCGACGTGCCGCTGGGCTGAGGCCCGCGGATGGCGTTCGACGCCTTCGCCCTGATCCTGGCGATGCTGGCCCTGGGGCTGGCGTTCCAGCACCTGCGCGTGTTCCCCGACAACGCCGCCGAGGTGTTGAACAAGGTGGTGCTGTACGTGTGCCTGCCGGCGTCGGTGCTGATCTACGCGCCGCGGCTGGAGCTGGGCCGAGAGGTGCTGGCGGTGGCGGCGGTGCCGTGGCTCCTGCTGGCGGCCACGGTGGCGCTGGTGTCGCTGGCCACGCGCGCGCTGAAGCTGCGCGCCGACGAACACGCCGTGCTGCTGCTGTGCGTGGCGCTGGGCAACACCAGTTTCCTGGGCTACCCGCTGGTGCGCGCGCTGCTGGGCGAGGACGCGCTGCCGCATGCGGTCATCTACGACCAGTTCGGTGCTTTCCTTATCCTGTCCACGTTCGGGCTGTACGTGCTGGCGCGCTACGGCGGCGATGCCAGGCCCACGCCCGCGCTCATTGCCCGCCGCATCGCCACGTTCCCGCCCTTCCTCGCACTGGTGTTCGGGCTGACGCTGATGCCCGAGGCGCCCCCCGCGTGGATCGCTGGCGGCCTGCAGCGGCTGGCCGACGCGCTGCTGCCGCTGGTGGTGCTGGCCATCGGCCTGAGCCTGCAGCTGAAGCTGCCGCGCGACGAACTCAAGCCGCTGGCCGCGGGCCTGGCGCTGAAGCTGGCTGTGATGCCGCTGATCGCGCTGGGCATTGCGCCGCTGCTGGGCCTGACCGCCGTGCAGCACGACACCGTGGTGCTGGAATCGGCGATGCCGCCGATGATCACCGCCGCGGCGCTGGCCATTTCCCACCGCCTGGCGCCGGGCCTGGCGGCGGCGATGGTGGGTTATGGCATCCTGCTGTCGCTGGTCACGCTGCCGGCGTGGGCGTGGCTGCTGCAGCGCTGGAGTTGATGCCATGACACAGGAAGAAAAGGGTCCGGGCGTTCGCGTCCCGCCCCCCGTGGTCTACCTCGCCGGTCTTGCCGCAGGCTTCGCGCTGGACCGGTGGTGGTTCGCGATGCCGATCGTGGACGCCTCGCGTGAAACCTGGCTGCATCTGCACGCCTTCGCGCTGGGCCTGGTGGCGGTGTGGCTGCTGGCCAGTTCGCTGCGCAGCTTCCGGCGCCGAAAGAACGACCCGCGCCCCTGGCGCGAAGACAGCGCGCTGGTGGAAGACAGCCTCTACCGCCACACCCGCAACCCCATGTACCTGGGCATGGCCCTGGCCTACGCCACCGTGGCGCTGGCGTTCAACGCGCTGTGGCCGCTGCTGCTGCTGGTGCCGGTGATCATCGTGATCCGCTACTACGTGATCGCCCGCGAGGAACGCTACCTCGCCCAGCGCTTCGGCCAGCCCTACCTCGACTACTGCACCCGCGTCCGCCGCTGGTTCTGACCCCGGTTTTCAGTCGGCCGGGACGGTGCGGGTGCGGGCCCACTCGCGCAGGCCGTTGACCTGTTCGGCCATCAGCACGCTCAGCGGGCGGGTGGCGCGGATTTCCTCGACCACGCGCGCTTCGTCCACGACGGCCTGGGCGGCATGCGCGGAGTACAGCGCGCTGACCACGGCCTGTTCGATCTCGGCGCCGGAGAAGCCGTCGGCGGCATCGGCCAGCGACGACAGCGAGAAACCCTCCCAGTCCACTTCGCGCTTGGCCAGGTGCAGGCGGAAAATCTCGGCGCGCGCAGCGTGGTTGGGCAGGTCCACGAAGAAGATCTCGTCGAAGCGGCCCTTGCGCAGCAGCTCCGGCGGCAGGTCGTGCACCGCGTTGGCGGTGGCCACCAGGAAGACGCGCGACTTGCGCTCGGCCATCCAGGTCAGGAAGTAGCCCAGCACGCGGCGCGATACGCCGCCGTCCTCGCTGCTGCCCGAGGCGGCCAGGCCTTTTTCCAGTTCGTCAATCCACAGCACGCACGGCGCGATCTGTTCGGCCGACGACAGCGCGTCGCGCAGGTTCTTCTCGGTCTCGCCGTGGAACTTGTTGTACAGCGTGCCGAAGTCCAGCCGCACCAGCGGCACGCCGAAGCCGCCCGCCACCGCCTTGGCCGCCAGTGACTTGCCGCAGCCCTGCACGCCCAGCAGCAGGATGCCCTTGGGCGGATCCAGGCCCACCGGCAGCGCTTCGTTGGCGTAGGCGGCACGGCGCTGGTTCACCCAGGCCTTGAGCCGCGTGAGGCCGGCGACGTCGGCGAAGCGCGCCGTGTCGTATTCGAAATGCAGGTGGCCGCTCTTGTTGAGCAGCTCGAACTTCAGCTTGGCCAGCTCGGGCAGGTCGTTGGCGCTGATCACGCCGTCTCGGAAGATCAGGTGACGCGCCAGGCGCCGCGCCTCCATCATCGACACGCCGCGCAGGTTGCGCACGATCATCTTCAGCGCGTCCTGATCCACTTCCACGCGCTTGCCGCCGTGTTCGCGCATGTACAGCGCGGCCTCGTCCTGCACCAGCTTGAGCAGCACCTTCTCGTCGGGCAAGCGCAGCGAGAAGCGCACGGCCAGGTGTTCGAGGTCCTCGGGCAGCTCGATCTTGGCGCCCACCAGCACCAGCGTGTGTTCCTTGCAGTCGCGGCGGTCGATCAGCTCGCGCACCATGCGCTGGGTGGTGGCGTAGCCCAGGTAGGGGTGGAAATCGAGCAGCAGGTGGATGCCGCGCTGGTCCATCGTGCGGATGGTGCGCAGGGTGGTGGTGGCGTCGGGCGGCGACAGCGGCTGGTCCTCGCCGTGCAGGTCCACGCGGCGCAGGCCTTCGGTGATGGACCATCGGAACAGCGGCCGCCACACGTGCATCAGCACGTGCATGAACAGGTCCACCACCCGGCCCTCGTCCGGCGTCTCGATCACGATCAGCGCCGTGTTGGCGCGGATCAGCGACGTCAGGTCCTGCAGCTCGCTCATGGGTCATCCTTCCCGGGGAAGGCGAATGATACCGGAGCGCCTCGCGCGCAAAGTCCCGAGGCAGGTTCCGGCCCGGCCGCTCGCTTTCCTGCGTTAGCATCCGGACATGGCCAGACGATCCCACACGTTCACCCGACGCGAGGCGCTGTCCCTCATCAGCGCCGCGCTGGCGGGCACCATCGCCTGGGGCGGCGACGTGGCCGCGATGGCCGACGCCGCCCCGGTGGCGCCCGACCCTTCCACCACCTTCGCCGCCTTCTGCGACACCCTGATTCCCGCCGATGACCTCAGCCCCAGCGCCTCGGCCCTGGGCGTGCCCGCGCGCATCCTCGCCGAAGCCGCCCGGAGCGCCCCGCTGCAGCGGCTGATCGGATTCAGCGCCGCGTGGCTCGACCAGGCCGCCGGCGGCCGCTTCGCCGAGGCCGACGAAAGCCTGCGCAACGGCATCCTGGAGGCCATGTCGCAGCTGCCGTGGGAAGCGCCGCAGCGGCGCTTCTTCGACCTGGTGCGCGACCTGGCCATGGGCTACTACTACTCCCAGCCCGCGGCGCTCAAGGGCATGGCGGTGGATCGTCCGCCGCAGCCGGCCGGTTATTTCATGAGCATCGAATGAGCGCGCCGGCCTTCGACGTGGTGGTGGTGGGCGCCGGCGCGGGCGGCAGCGCCGCGGCCTGGCGCCTGGCCAGCCACGGCCGGCGCGTGCTGCTGCTGGACGCCGGCCCGGCCTTCGACCCCGCCACCGACTACCGCCTGGACCAGCCCGACTGGGAGCTGTCGCGCTTCCCGGAAAAACCCGGCAGCCGCGGCCGCTACACCTTCGCGCCCATGCAGCCGCTCGAGGCCGCGTACGACGACCTGCGCTCCTGGAACCGCATCCACGGCCGCTTCAACCGCGGCGATCGCCGCATCGCCTCGGGCGAGGGCTACCACCACGTTCGCGGCATCGGCGGCAGCACCCTGCACTACACCGGCGAAGCGCACCGCATGAATCCGCATTCGATGCAGCTGCGGTCCCGGCACGGCGCCGGCGCCGACTGGCCGCTCGACTACGCGGCGCTGGAGCCGTTCTACATCGAGGCCGAGAACCTGATCGGCGTTGCCGGGCCCGCCGAACCCGGCGACCGCTGGCGCAGCGCGCCCTACCCGCTGCCGCCGCACCGGCTCTGCCGCGCATCGCGGTTCCTGGGCGAGGGCGCCGGCGGCCTGGGCTGGTCCTGGGAAGTGAGCCCGCGCGCCGCGCTGTCGCTGCCCTACGACGGCCGCCTGCCCTGCAACTACTGCGGCGGCTGCAACCGCGGCTGCCCGCGCGGCGACAAGGGTTCGGCCGACGTCACCTTCGCGGCCAAGGCGCGCGCCAGCGGCCGCTGCGACATCCGGCCGTCGTGCACCGTGGTGGCGCTGGTGGTGGGCGACGGCCGGCGCATCGCCGCCGTGGACTACGTCGGCCCCGACGGCCGGCGCGTGCGGGTGGAAACGCCGCAGCTGGTGCTGGCCGGCGGCGCCATCGAAACCCCGCGCCTGCTGCTGGCCCACAACGCCGCCCACCCGAAGCAGCGCATCGCCCACGAGTCAGGCCAGCTGGGCCGCAACCTGATGGAGTCGTCGGGCTGGACCAGCGTCGGCCTCGCGCCGCGGGACCTGGCGAGCTTCGGCGGCCTGCCCGCCGACGCCATCTGCTGGCAGTTCAACCGGCCCGACGCCGTCGAAGGCGTGGTGGGCGGCTACAAGCTCAGCACCGCCATCCACGAAACCGACCTGGCCGGACCGGTGTCCTACGCCCGCCGCGCGATTCCCGGCTGGGGCCGCGCCCACAAGGCCCAGGTGCGCGAACAGTTCGGCCGCGTGGTGGCGGTCAGCGCCACCGGCGAATTCCTGCCCAACGACGGCTCCTTCGTGGACCTGGACCCGGCCGAGCGCGACTCGAACGGCCTGCCCCTGGCCCGCATCCACAGCCACAACGACCCCATGACCCTGCGCCGGCTGGCCGCCATGGCCCGCTCTTGCCGTCAATTAATGCAGGCAGCCGGGGTGGAAACCCTGGTGGAAGAATACGGGACGTACGATTTCTATTCCGCCGCCCACGTCTTCGGTACCTGCCGCATGGGCAGCGACCCGGCAACGTCGGTGGTGGACGCTGATCTCAAGGCGCACGGGTGGCAGAACCTGCTTATCTGCGACGCCAGCGTGTTCCCGAGCTCCGGCGGTGGCGAGGCGCCTTCCCTCACCATCCAGGCCCTGGCCATCCGCGCAGCGGATCGCCTGGCAAAACCTTAGACATGGGGAATCGCATGAAACCAATGATCCGTATCGCCGGCATCGCACTGCTCGGCCTGGCCGCCGGCCCGGCGCTCGCCGGCAAGGGCGGTCCGCCGCCCACGCCCACCTTCACCACGGTCGTGATCGGCCAGGACAAGGTGAGCGACGATGAGTTCTTCGCCGGCATCAACTGGCAGTTCGGCACGAACTCGCAGGCCGAGCTGGTCATCGGCTACCGCGACGTCAACGTGCATTCGGACGGCGACGTGGACGGCGCCGGCGTGGACTTCACCTTCCCGATCAAGGACGGCCTGAAGTTCGGCGAAATGCGCGTCAAGGCCATTGATGGCCAGGACGACTGGCAGGGCGAGTTCGGCCTGGGCTGGTCGTTCCTGCACCAGGGCTTCCTGCTGACCGGCGGCGCCCAGGGCAACTTCTTCACGATGGGCACCGACTACGTGTTCGGCACCGGCTGGGAGCCCTACATCGGCGCCAACAGCATCGGCGACTACGACGTGCCGCCCTACCTTACCGAAACCACGGCCAGCTGCCCGTCGCCCTACGTGGTGGGCAACGACGGCGAAAGCTGCGTGTTCGGCAACAATCCGACCTCGGACTGAGTCCCGGTCGCGCCGCTGCCCGGCCACGGGCCGGGCAGCGGCGCCGCTCTCCAGCCATCGGTCCGTGCGGCCGCCCGCGACCACCGCCGGTGCGGCGCGAACCGCGGCTCAGGCCAGCAGCTGCCGCGCAATGGCCAGGCCCGCTTCGCGGCCATCGTGCACCGCAGTCACCACCAGGTCGGCGCCGCGCACGTTGTCGCCGCCGGCAAATACTTTCGCGTGGCCGGTGCGGCCGGGCAGGCCGTCGGTCACCACGCGGCCTTCGGCGTTGAGCTGCACCCCGAAGTCCGCCCACCACGCCGCGGGACTGGCGCGGAAGCCGAACGCCAGGATCACGACGTCGGCCTCGTGCACGCTTTCGCTGCCGGGCACGTTCTCGGTGGCGCTGCCGCGGCCTGCCGCGGCGCGCGTTTCCACCAGCCGCACGCCGGTGGCCTGGCGGCTGCCGTCCACCCGCAGCCCGCCTTCGATCGCCAGCGGCTGGCGGTTGAACAGGAAGCGCACGCCCTCTTCGCGCGCATTCTTAACCTCGCGGCGCGAGCCGGGCATGTCGGCTTCGCCGCGGCGGTAGGCGCAGGTGACTTCGGCCGCACCCAGGCGCAGCGACGAACGCACGCAGTCCATCGCCGTGTCGCCGCCGCCCAGCACCAGCACGCGCTTGCCGGCCAGGTCGAAGGCCGGGTCGTCGCGGTGCGGCTTGCCCAGCAGGCGGCGCGCGTTGGCCACAAGGAAGGGCAGCGCCGGCAGCACGCCGGGCAGGTCCTGGCCCGGCAGCTTGCCGTCCACCGCGGTGTAGGCGCCGGTGCCCAGGAACACCGCGTCGTAGTCGCGCATCAGCGCGTGGCCCATCGCCGCGTCCACTTCCACGCCCAGGTGGAAGCGCACGCCCATGGCTTCGAGCACGCCGCGCCGGGTTTCGATCACGTGCTTTTCCAGCTTGAAGGCCGGGATGCCGAAGCTGAGCAGCCCGCCGATTTCCTCGTAGCGGTCGAACACGTGGGGCTCGATGCCCGCGCGCGCCAGCCGGTCGGCGCAGGACAGCCCTGCGGGCCCGGCGCCGATGATCGCCACGCGCTTGCCGCTGGCCACCACGTGCGACAGGTCCGGCCGCCAGCCCTGGCGGAAGGCTTCGTCCACGATGTACTTCTCGACCGCGCCGATGGTGACCGCATCGAAGCCGGCGTTGAGCGTGCAGTCGCCCTCGCACAGGCGGTCCTGCGGGCAGACGCGGCCGCAGATCTCGGGCAGCGGGTTGGTTTCGTGCGCCAGCTCGGCCGCTTCGAACAGCCGGCCTTCCTTCACCAGCGCCAGCCAGTTCGGGATGTAGTTGTGCACGGGGCACTTCCACTCGCAGTACGGGTTGCCGCAGTCCAGGCAGCGGCCGCTCTGGTCGGCGGCCTCGGGCGCGGAGAAGCCGCCGTAGATTTCCTGCCAGCCCATGACGCGCAGCGGCGCGGGCAGTTCGCGCGGCATGCGCCGCGGCAGCTCCAGGAACTGGAAGGGGTTGGCCTTCATGCCGCGCGCCTCAGGGCTTCCACCAGCGACTCCAGGCTGGCGGCCTTGGGCTTGACCAGCCAGAAGCGGCCGGCCACGTCGCGGAACTCTTCCAGCAGCTGCGCGCCCCAGGCGCTGCCGGTCAGGTCCACGTGCGTGCGCAGCAGCGAGCGCAGGTGGTGGCGGTGGTGTTCCATGCCTTCGGGCGTGATGCGCAGCACGTCGATGAGTTCGTGGTTGTAGCGGTCGACGAAGTCGCGGTCCATGTCCAGCACGTAGGCCAGGCCGCCGGTGAAGCCGGCGCCGAAGTTCAGGCCGGTGCGGCCCAGCACCACCACCGCGCCGCCGGTCATGTATTCGCAGCCGTGGTCGCCCACGCCCTCCACCACGGCGAGCGCGCCGGAGTTGCGCACGGCGAAGCGTTCGCCCGCGCGGCCGGCCGCATACAGTTCGCCGCCGGTGGCGCCGTACAGGCAGGTGTTGCCCATGATGGGCGTGTCGCGCGCCACGAAGCGCGACACCGCGGGCGGCTGCAGCACGATGCGGCCGCCGGCCATGCCCTTGCCCACGTAGTCGTTGGCGTCGCCTTCCAGGTACAGGTGCAGGCCGCCGGCGTTCCAGACCCCGAGGCTCTGGCCGGCGTGGCCGCGCAGGCGCGCGGTGATGGGCGCGTCGGCCATGCCCTGGTTGCCGTGCGCGCGGGCGATCGCGCCCGACAGCCGCGCGCCGATGCTGCGGTCGTCGTTGCGCACGTCGTAGCGGTATTCGCCGCCGCGCGAATGGGCGATGGCGTCGCCCATGTCGGCCAGCATGCGCGAGGCCAGCGTGCCGGGATCGCGCGGGGCGTTGCGGGCCTGGGTGCACAGGCGCGCGCCGCCGCTGCGGGCGTCCGCCGCGGCCAGGATGGGCGTGAGGTCCAGCGCGCGCTGGCGGGGCGTGTCGCCCGGCGCCTGCACCAGCAGGTCGGTGCGGCCGATCAGGTCCTCCAGCCGCGCCACGCCCAGCACCGCCAGCCAGCGCCGCACATCCTCGGCCACGAAGCGGAAGAAGTTCATCGCCATTTCGGGCAGGCCGGTGAAGTGGTTCGCGCGCAGGCGCGCATCCTGGGTGGCGATGCCGGTGGCGCAGTTGTTGAGGTGGCAGATGCGCAGGTACTTGCAGCCCAGCGCCACCATCGGCGCGGTGCCGAAGCCAAAACTCTCGGCGCCCAGGATGGCCGCCTTCACCACGTCCAGCCCGGTCTTGAGGCCGCCGTCGGCCTGCACGCGCACCTGGTGGCGCAGGTCGTTCAGCCGCAGCGTCTGCTGCACTTCGGCCAGGCCCATTTCCCAGGGCGTGCCGGCGTGGTGGATGGACGAGATGGGCGAGGCGCCGGTGCCGCCGTCGTGGCCCGACACGGTGATCAGGTCGGCGTAGGCCTTCACCACGCCCGCCGCAATCGTGCCGATGCCCGCGTGCGACACCAGCTTCACCGACACCAGCGCGTCGGGGTTCACTTCCTTGAGGTCGAAGATCAGCTGCGCGAGATCCTCGATGGAATAGATGTCGTGGTGCGGCGGCGGCGAGATCAGGCCAATGCCGGGCTTGGCGTAGCGCAGGGTGGCGATCATCGCGTTCACCTTGTGCCCGGGCAGCTGGCCGCCTTCGCCGGGCTTGGCGCCCTGGGCGATCTTGATCTGCAGCACTTCGGCGTTCACCAGGTATTCGGGCGTGACGCCGAAGCGGCCCGAGGCCACCTGCTTGATCTTGCTTCGCTTCTCGGTGCCGTGCCGCGCCGGGTCTTCGCCGCCTTCGCCGGAGTTGCTGCGGCCGCCCAGGCGGTTCATCGCGGTGGCCAGCGCTTCGTGCGCTTCGGGCGAGAGTGCGCCCAGCGACATGCCGGCCGAATCAAAGCGCGCCAGGATGGCCGACGCGGGCTCGACATCCTCGATGGCGATGGGCGTGATGTCATCGCGCAGCCGCAGCAGGTCGCGCAGCGCCGACGCCGGCCGGCCGTCCACGTGGTCGGCGTAGGCGCGGTAGTCGGCTTCGTCGCCGCTGCGCACGGCGCGCTGCAGGCTGGCGATCACGTCGGGGTTGTACATGTGGTATTCGCCGCCGACCATCAGCTTGTGGCGGCCGCCCGGCTCGATGTCGTCCACGTCCGACCACGCGCGCGCGGCCAGCTGCCGCGCCTCGTCCTCGAGCTCGGCGAAGCCGGCGCCCTGCAGCCGGCTCACCATGCCCGGGAAGCACAGCGCCACCACCTCGTCGGCCAGGCCGACGATTTCGAACAGCTGCGCGCCGCGGTAGCTGGCGATGGTGCTGATGCCCATCTTGGAAATGATCTTGAGCAGGCCCTTCTTGATGCCGCGCCGGTAGCTGCGGCCCAGCTCGGCCGGCTCGTTGCCCTGCTTGCCGTCCACGATGCCGGCCTTGCCCAGCGCCGAAAGCGTCTGGTACGCCAGGTACGGGTACACGGCCGTGGCGCCGACGCCGATCAGGCAGGCCATCTGGTGCGCGTCGCGCGCGCTGCCGGTTTCGATGATGAGGTTGGCGCGGCAGCGCAGGCCGGCCTTCACCAGGTGGTGGTGCACCGCGCCCGTGGCCAGCAGCGCCGGTACGGCGGCCAGGCCGCGCTCGGGGTAGCGGTCGCTCAGCAGCAGGATCACCGCGCCTTCGCGCACGGCGCGTTCGGCGTCGGCGCACAGCCGGCGCAGGGCGCCGGCCAGCGTTTCATCGGCACCGAAGTACATCGGCAGCAATGCGTTCGCGGTGGCGAACTGCGGCAGCGCCAGCAGCTGGCGCAGCTTGCGCTGGCTCAGCACCGGCGAGTTCAGCATCACCTGCACGGCGTTGCCGGCGGTGGCTTCGAACACGTTGCCTTCGGGGCCCAGCTGCGTGCCGAGCGACATCACCACCTGTTCGCGCAGCGGGTCGATCGGCGGGTTGGTGACCTGCGCGAACGCCTGCCGGAAATAGTCGTACACCGGCCGCACCTGGCGCGACAGCACGGCCACCGGCGTGTCGTCGCCCATCGAGCCGGTGGCTTCCTGTTCGGTTTCGGCCAGCACGCGCAGCTCGGCTTCGCGCTCTTCGCGGCTGAGCTGGAAATACTTCTGGAAGCGCCGCAGCGTGTGCGCGTCGAAGGGCTCGGCCGCCAGCGACGGATCCACCAGGCTGGTGCTCAGGTACGTGACGCCCTGCTTGAGCCAGGCCTTGAACGGCGCCCGCGCCTTGTTCACCGCGTCAATGGCGTCGGTGTCCAGCAGCACGCCGCGCTGCAGGTCCACCGCCAGCATCTCGCCGGGGCCCAGCTTGCCCTTGGCCACCACGTCCTCGTCGCGCACGTCGTACACGCCGGTTTCCGAGGCCACCACCAGGGTGCGGTCGGCGGTAAGCAGCCAGCGCGCGGGGCGCAGGCCGTTGCGGTCGAGCGTGCAGGCGGCGTAGCGCGCGTCGCACATCACGATGCCGGCCGGGCCGTCCCAGGGGTCCAGCGACAGGCCGTAGTACTCGTAGAACGCCGCCAGGTCCGGGTCCTTGTATTCCAGCGACGCGGTGGCCGGCGGCACCAGGATGCGGATGGCCTGCGGCAGGTCCATGCCGCCCGCCAGCAGCAGCTCCAGCATGTTGTCGAGGCTTTGCGAATCCGAACCGTGTTCGCTGACCAGGGGAGTCAGCGCCGCGAGATCCAGCGCCGGTGAGTGCCAGTGCGCGGCGCGCGCGCGGGCCCAGTGCCGGTTGCCTTCGATGGTGTTGATT
>Ga0209476_10001932_pt1 | contig 13920 bp, 15 predicted proteins | sample KloWWTrecipitate_FD_187179 | JGI IMG/M metagenome (GOLD analysis project Ga0209476, IMG submission 187179) | Active sludge microbial communities from Klosterneuburg, Austria, studying microevolution and ecology of nitrifiers - Klosterneuburg... | ecosystem: Engineered > WWTP > Aerobic digester... | reverse complement strand
GGGCAGGATACCTTGCTGGGCCTGACCACCGGCGATCTGATCGACGGGGACGAGGGCCATGACGTGATCTATGGCCGCGCGGGCAATGACACGCTGCGCGGCGGCGCGGGGGATGACACGCTGCATGGCGGGACGGGGGCGGATGCCTTCATCTTCACCGCCGGGCGGGACCGGATCGTTGATCTGAGTCTGACCGAGGATGACCGCCTGCTGATCGACCTGGCGCTGCTGGGCGGGCAAGCACTGGATGGCGCACAGATCGTGTCCACCTATGCGCATGTCGAGGACAACAGCGTGGTCCTCGATTTCGGCGGCGGCACCCGTCTGCTGCTTGAAGGACAGACTGATCTTGCCGCCCTCGGGGATCACGTCTTCGGACTGTGACGTTGGCCGACGGCAGAGGGCCGCCATGGCTGCATCACCGGTTCTCCCGACCGGCGGTTCCTGCCGGATGATCGCATCCAGCCCGGCGAACATGGCGCGCAACTCGGCGTCACTGGCCGGGTGCGGCACCACCTCGGCGCCGATCCGTTCCGGAAGATGCGGCGCAAAGGCCCCGCCGTGCCAGATACGCCGCCATCACGCCATCGGCGAAGGCATAGCCGCCGCCGGGCCGGCGGTCCTGAGCCCTTCCAGCACGATGGCGCGCAATGCGGCCTTCTCATCGGGGCCATGGGCAAGCGGGCGCTCGAAGCCCATCTTCACCTCAGTCCAGCCATTGGGATTGTTGCGATCATCGCATCGCGCGGGAAGGCCAGCTGTTGGGCGTGACGATGGAAAGCAGTGAGTTAGCTACGGGCGTAGATATCCTCATAGCGCTTGATGTCATCCTCGCCCAGATAGCTGCCGGTCTGCACCTCGATCAGGGCCAGCGGCAGGCGGCCGGGGTTGGCCAGACGGTGTTTCGCGCCCAGGGGGATATAGACCGACTGGTTCTCTGTCACCAGCGTCACCCTGTCATCCACCGTGACCTCGGCGGTGCCCGCCACCACGATCCAGTGTTCGGCGCGGTGGACATGGCTTTGCAGGCTGAGCGCCGCCCCCGGATGCACCACGATGCGCTTGACCTGAAACCGTTCGCCACGCGCCAGACTTTCAAACCAGCCCCAGGGCCGGTGATCGCGGGGAAACGCCTCGGCCTGCGCCGCGCCGCGGGTCTTCAGGGCGGCGACGACGCCCTTCACCTCCTGCGCGCGGGATTTGTCGGCGACCAGCACCGCATCAGGCATCGCGACGACAATCAGATTGTCCAGCCCGATGCCCACAAGCTGCTGCCCCGGTGCTTCGGCGCGCAGCAAGGTGTCGTGGCAATCCAGTGCGGTGACCGGGCCACGGCAGACTACACCCGCCGCATCAGGGCCGGCTTCCTGCCAGACAGCCTCCCAGCCGCCAAGATCAGACCAGCCGCCCGCATAAGGCAGCACCGCCAGATTGCCCGCCTTTTCCATGATTGCGTAATCGATGGAAATATCGGCCAGCCCGTGCCAGGGGGCGGGGTCCAGACGGGTGAAGCCCAGATCAGCTTTGGCCCCGGCAACGGCGGCGGCAACGGAGGTGTAAAGCTCGGGGGTCAGGCTGCGGTAGGCGTCAAGAATGGCGCGGATGGCGAACAGGAAGATGCCCGTATTCCACAGGTAATTGCCGCTCTCCAGCATGGTGGCAGCCCGCGCGGCATCGGGCTTTTCGACAAAACCCGCTAGCAGCTGCGGCGTGGTGGCACGGGCGGCCCCGGCATCGGCCAGCTCCAGATAGCCGTAGCCGGTTTCCGGCCGCTGCGGCGCGATGCCGAACGTCACCAGATCGCCGGCCAGCGCACGCGGCAGAGCCTGCGCCACACTGGCGCGAAAACCCGCGGCATCGGGGATCACATGATCCGAGGGCGCCACCAGCATTACGCCGTGTTCCAGGAGAGTACCGCAAAGTGTGGGGCAATCATGCAGCCATTCCGATTTCTGACGAAGATTTCAGCGCCGGATGCCATTGCTCGAACTTGGTGCGCAGCGTGCCATCGAGCACCCGAGCTCGGGTTTGCAGCATGAGGTGTGCGCCTCGTTTTGACCAGCGCATCTGTTGACGCTTGCCGAAGCGCTTTCCAACGACGGTGTTGACGGTGCTTTCGACAAAGCCGGTTGAAACGCGTTCACCGTACCGTCGCCTTTCCGCGTAATTCGGGATCATCAAGGCGTTGTTGGTGATATAGGTCGCGAACTCCAACGCCGCCTTTCGAAGTGCCTTGATGCTGGCATAGTCTGTCTCGACATCTTCCAGATCGATGACAAGGTCTTCAATTGCTGCATGACCATCGTGCAGGTTGCCATTCCAAAGGAAACCTTTGATCTGGCGCAGCAACCTTGCCAGTTTCTCGGCGTCCTCTTCATTGTGATGCGCCAACCCTTTCACGTATTGCTGCATCACGGTGATGCGCATGGTGATGTGGAACCAATCCAGGATGTGCTCTGAGGTAGGTGCCATATACCGCGCCATGTTGATGACCGTGTCTCCGCCGTCGGTCATGAATGTCACCGGTTGGTTTTCCTGCCAGCCCTGATCCTTCAGAACCTCGTGCAGTCGCCGCTTGGGCTTGTCATCATGACTTTGGACAAGCCCAAGGTAGCGGCTGGGACGATCTGTGGGGATGGATTTGCCAACCGTGACTTCGAAATACGACTGACCAGGGTCGCGGGACCGCACATAGCCGCCGTCGATACCGACGGTGATTTGGCCTTCCGGGTTAGGAAGCTCGGCGCGCTGGTGGGCACTTGTTTCAATGAAGCTGTAACGCTCATCTGCCAATTCTGCCTCCATCCGCGTGGCCACGCGCCCCAAATGTCTGCGGATGGTGTCTGGATTGAGCTTCACATCAATCGGCAGCACATCTTTCAACAGATCGGACGTGACCCCGAAAGACACAAGGGAAGCCCATTTCGTCTCAAGCCAGAGCAGCTCCGGGGCGACATGGTCGGGCAAAAGTTGGTTCAGGGGGCTAAAGGTTTTGGCTGAGCCATTGTGGCACTGGCAGGAATAGAGGCGCGGACTTTCAATGGCGATGTCGCCGAAGACCGTGCGGTACCGAATTTGCCGCCATCCTTTGCCACGCAGCTTTCGATCACAGCATGTACAGCGTGCGCGTTTGATGCAAAACGCCTCGCACTGCGCGGCAACAACTTTCTGCTGGATGCCCAAAAGAACAACTTTGCCTTCCTCTATGGACAGGCCGATATCACCGGCGGAGTCAAAGCCCTTGGAGAATGCGCCAATCTTGTCCGTGTGCGCGGTGCCGTCTGGCGCAGTGATAGTGACGCTGATTTCGATATCCATCTTCGGGGTCCTGCCTATCTGCTTGATTATTTTGGTTCTGAATCTCTCGCCCGCATGATTGTTTGCCGACTGGTGCCCATGTCACGGGCGATGGAGGAAACTGTCTCGCCATCGGCGATCCTTGCACGGACCAGCGCCTGCTCATCAGCCGAAAGAGTTGATGGGCGCCCCAATGCTTTGCCTTGCGCCTTGGCGCGTGCCAGCCCGGATTGCGTGCGCTCGATCAGCAGGTCACGCTCGAACTGGGCAACCGCGTTGATCACACCCATCGTCAGCTTGCCCGCAGAACTGGTCAGATCCACGCCACCCAATGCAAGGCAATGCACACGGATGCCCAGGGTTTCCAGCTTGGCCACGGTGGTGCTGACATCAATCGCATCACGCCCCAGCCTGTCCAGCTTGGTCACGACAAGAACATCGCCGCGCTCCATCTTGTCGAGAAGACGCGCAAATCCCTTCCGGTGTGCGATGGCCTGTGATCCTGAAACCGTCTCGGCGATCATCCGGTGTGGCTCCACCACAAATCCCGCAGCAGCAATCTCCCGGATCTGGTTCTCGGGGTCCTGTTCGATTGTCGATACTCTGGCATAAGCAAATATTCTGGTCACAGGGCTGCTGTTCTGTCCGGAAATGTCGTCCAGAATCATACACCTGTTCTATACCGGTTCAAGATAGTTTCTGGACAGGTCATCATGCCATGTCCGGAACCGAACGATTTTGGACGGCTTATCCGAACTGCTGATGCATCAGATCGCGGTGCCGCCCGTCCCGAAATGCTTGATTGACCCGTTTCCGCGAAAACTCGCCTGCCTGGTAAGGCTCTCGTGCAACAACACGTTGCATTGCCGCTTCGACCTCATCGGTCAGCACGTCTCGCACTGTCAGATCAGTCGTGTCCCGCTTGATCAGATCATCCAGCCACTCAGCCATCACGTCGAAATCCTGCCACGCGCCATACCCATCCGCCTCATCGCGGCGCTCGAGATAACCCTGCGGGCCACCGCATTCTTCAGGCGGGCAGGCCTCGGAGCCGCCGGTACAAAGCGGATATGACTTCTTCGGGTCAGCAGTGCAAATGCTCTCGATGCGGATCTCATGCACCCAGCCGTCGCCCATGTCGTACGTGTAGGAAAACTTGTCGTTCTTTCGAAACGAAAATTGCGCCAGCGACACTCTTGGACTGCCCATCATCATTTCAAAGGAGCCGTACTGCACCGCATAGATATCGAAGGCGTACAGATGAATGCTCTCCCATCCCATGGCCACCTGCAAAACCCCATGCAGCTCGTGCAACGTCATGGTTGTTGGAACCATCACGCGGCGCCAGATCATCGGACTGATCCCCAAAAGCCGAACCTTCAGCTGAATAATCTCACCGGTCGCATCCATGTACCGATCGTGCCATCAATGGCTGCCGACGGCAATTGCCCCACATTTTGCGGTACTCTCGATTGCTGGAGCAAATCCACGCCAGCTGTGACGTTTCGCAAACTCGGATCGGGGACATATATGAGAGCCTCGCCGTCTTTTCGAAGTGTTTCGGCGTCGCGTTTTTCGACCAAAGCAGATTGTGCCGCACCACCGGGCTGCACTACGACCTCTGCGATCGCAGGCATCGATTGTTCAAACTGAAGCAATGCCAAGATAGCCAGTCCGGGCAATTGCAGCTTCACTTTGAAGAAAGAGGACATTTCGGGCTTCCTTTGGGTTGAAACTTGTTTTGACCAAACATCACGAAGACACTTTAAACCGACGGTCATAGAAATTCCGGCGCATGGTAGTTGATGACAAAACTTGAAGAAATTCAATAATAATACAAGTGTCGATTGAAGCGCACTCGTAGGTCTAAACACGCCCTCGGACTTGCGGACGCGCAGGTGCGCGACTGCTCTGCCCCCGGAAAACTCTATCATCGGACGGTCCAGGGAAAGGGAGCAACTCAGATTGGGCCAGAGTCTAGCTCAAACTGGATTAGGCGGAGGGGGCAACGTCACCGGCAGCATTGCAGTCGCACGATGTTTGAATGGCAGCTCCGACAAAGCGCTAATTTGTTGTCGCTTTGCTTCGACCGACTGCTTTCCGCCCCTTGTGACGTTCCAATCATGATCTACTAGGGTCCAGACTCATTGAATTTCACAGCCAGAACAAGACGGTTGCGGCGAGCATGATCGCGGAGAAGAAGGTTTCCGGGCAGCGGTCGTATCGGGTGGCGACGCGCCGCCAATCCTTCAGACGGCCGAACATGATCTCGATGCGGTTGCGCTGTTTGTAGCGCCGCTTGTCGTATTTGACGGCCTTCTTGCGGGACTTCCGACCGGGGATGCAGACCTTTATCCCTTTGTCTTTCAACGCTTCTCTGAACCAATCGGCGTCATAACCTCTATCCGCCAGCAGCCAACCCGCCTTCGGCAGACTGCCCAAAAGAGCCGCGGCGCCTGTGTAGTCGCTGACCTGCCCGGCGGACATGAAGAACCCGATCGGCCGCCCCTTGGCATCGGCAACGGCATGCAGCTTGGTGTTCATGCCACCTTTGGTCCGCCCGATCTGACGTTCGCGCCCCCCTTTTTTACGCACAGGCTCGACGCCGTGCGGTGCGCCTTGAGATAGGTCGCATCGATCATGATCGTCTTGTGCTCGGCGCTCTCAGCGGCCAGGCCGACCATGATCCGGGCGAAGACCCCGTTGTCGCTCCAGCGCTTCCAACGGTTGTACAGCGTCTTGGCGGGCCCGTATTCCTTCGGCGCATCACACCACCGCAACCCATTGCGGTTGATGAAGATTATGCCACTGAGAACGCGGCGATCATCGACGCGGGGCTTGCCATGACTCTTGGGAAAGAACGGCTTCAGGCGTTCCATCTGGGCATCGCTCAGCCAGTAAAGATTGCTCATCGATCAGGTCTCCTTGCGGAGCCTGAATCATGCCAAACGCCTGAAATCAATGGGTCTGGAGCCTAGGGTATGGCGGCTGTGTTTTCGTGCTGATTTAGCCATGCCTTGAAGGCGTCTCGCCTGATCCGTTGCACTGCGCCGATCCTGACAATCGGGGGTGTTTTGCCTTGCGTGACCAGTTTTTGCCAGGTGCTGCGACTGATCGCCATTTCTGCGATCACATCTGCGACCTTCAGCAGCTCATTTTGTGCTTTTTCCATCTAAGTTCCTGCCAAACCACAACTGATAGATGTTATAGCATGTTGTCGGGTGCAATGGAATGAGTGTTCACGGAACGTCTCATAAACATCACTGTGTGGCCACCTCTGAAGTGTGGTGTTTGAACTGTCCCGTCCTTCTTCTTCTTTTTCTTCTAGAATCTTCTTACTTCAGCGCCCGTAAGCCGCTGAAAAACAAAGTTGAATCAGGATAAGTATTAGGAATGGGGCGAAGATCGCTTAGTTTTGGGGCGGCTATCCATTAGCTTTGGGGCGGCTCACGCTTAGTTTTGGGGCGGTTTGTGTTGCTTTCGATTTGACACACAAGCCCTTGCTTTGGACACCGCTTTACTCTTAGTTTTACGGGAATCGTCAGCTAACGGAAATGCCGTGTCAGACTCGGACCGCCCCAAAACTAATACTACGCGCACCCTCGAAGTGACGCCGAATTCTGGCGAGATGGTGAAGCCTGCCGAGCTGATTGAGTTCAAGGGGGCGGCTAGGCTAACACTGGCGGATCGCCGCCTGTTCAACGTCCTTCTCAGAACGGCCTTTGGCCCTGATCTGGCGACAGAGAACCGGCGCTTTGAGATACCGATAGCCGAGCTGCGAGAAACCCATGAAAGCAACGATAGGCTTGTGCAGTCGATTGAAGCCCTCATGACCACGGTTGTGACCATCGGGCGGCCTGACGGTTCGACAGACCGTGTGCAACTCTTGGGCTGGAACAACCTGTCCGACCCGCGCCGATCAAGGGGAACGCTGAAATATTCGATCCCGCCAGAGCTGGCCTTGCTGTTGAAGGACAGCACGGTTTTTGCCAAACTTGAACTGGAGGTGCTGCGGGCCTTCACCTCAAAGTATGCGCTAGCCCTTTACGAATCCGTCGCCCGCCGGGTTCGCCTGAAGCACGTTTTCATGGAGCGTTTCACTCTGGCCGATTTTCGGGAACTATTGGGCGTGGAAAAGGGCAAGCTGACCACCTACGGCAATCTCAATCAATATGCGATCAAGCCTGCGCTTCTCGAAGTGAACGCTCTGTCCGACTTCATTGTAACCATTGTTCCCGAAAAGATGGGGCGGCGGGTCACTGGTGTTCTGATTGGCTGGGGGCTGAAGGATATTGAAGGCAAGAAAGCCGCCTATGCCGAGTTGCAGCGCCCCCGTGTCGGACGCTTGGCGCGGATGACGGGTACCGTGGAAGAGCTGATGCCTGATGAAGTGATCGGCTAGGTCATCCTGATATCAGTAGCAAACTTGCTGCCATTCATACTGGCCGGAGGATTCATTATAAACCTGCTGTTGTGAGCAATTTTGCGTTCCAAGTGGGGCCAAGGTGGGCGGATTTATTGGCTCAATGCTGGGGGTTGTCAGGGGGCAAATCCTTGGTGCGCATATTGGCTCTAGGTCTATCGCGCTTTCACACAGTGGAACAACGTCCCCATTCATACATGCGCACACACAGTCTGCAAAGGATGGTGAGGCAATCATGCAGAGCATTGCCAATAAGAAAGACCGCATATGTGATACTCCTAACAATAAGCTTTAGTTAGCACACAAAACTAGGCGGCGGCCACTTCAACACTGCCTTCCCTCGCAAGAATATTTCGCACAGTGGCTGCATACCACAGACCACCCCGCGCCGTCTTTATGCCTCGCGTGTTCAGCTCGTCCGCAATCTGGCGAAGGGATGCGCCACGGGCCGCAATCTGCCGGATCACGGGCAGGACATTCCCCGCATACTGATCTGCCTTATGGGCATTGCGCTCAGCCCCTTTGCGGGCTGCGTTGCGCTGTTCCCCTGCCCTTCCCGGCATAGCCCATCCTAAAGCCACACCCCGCGCCTTGGCCGCTGCCAGCGCCACGCGGGTGCGGTCTGATATGGCTTGCGCCTCATGCTCGGCGACTGCCGCCATGACGTGCAACAGAAAGCGGTTTGCCTCTGGCATATCTGCCGCAGCTATCTCGACGCCCGCCTCTAGCAGATTGGCGATGAAGGCGACGTTGCGGGCGAGCCTGTCAAGTTTGGCAATCAAGAGAACCGCACCTATCCGCTTTGCCTCTGCCAAGGCGCGGGCGAGCTGCGGGCGGTCATTCTTCTTGCCGCTTTCGATTTCGACATATTCCGCCGCGATTTCACCCTTGCCCGCAACGTGATCCGCCACTGCCTTGCGCTGCGCTTCCAAGCCAAGGCCGCTCTTGCCTTGGCGGTCAGTGCTGACCCGCAGATAAGATACAAAATGGTTCACGGCTTGCTAACTACCTCATACTTCCAACCGAAGTAGCTATAGAGAAAGTCACCGCTGCCCAGCCTGTCCGTGAGCTTCGCTTTTATCTTGAACTTCGTACCAACTGGATAGTTTCGAACGAGATCCTTTGAACATTCGACTTGAAGCGTAGTAGGGTAGGCTTGTCCCGCACAGGGCCTAATGTGCACATCGCCATGCAAACCGGATGTGCTGTTAGGCTTGTAGCTCTCAACTAGCACATACTGGTATACCTCGTTCGCCTTTGACATTGATCACCTCCTGAAGATGCTTCATATAAACACCCTACGTCCGTAGCGTCTTTATACACCTATGCGTATTTACGTATTTCCGCAAGTATGTGTGTGTGATCTTATGCGTTTACGCTTTTGCGGAACTGCGGTAACGTCTGCCCATGAAAACGATAGTTATAGCCGCCCAGAAAGGCGGGGCTGGGAAAACCACCCTCGCCCGCAACCTGTCCGTTGCCGCCTCACATGATGGCCGCACCGTGCTTTGCCTCGATCTCGATCCGCAAGGTTCACTCAGGGCATGGTGGGAAAGCCGTGAAGCTGACACACCCGCCATGCTCGACCGCGACCCCGCCCCAGATGCGCTTAGGGCCACACTGAACGCCGCCAAGGCGCAATTTGATCTGTGCATCATCGACACGCCACCAGCCGCCCCTGAATGGCTCACAGAGGCGCTAGGGGCCGCTGATCTGGTGTTGATCCCTGTGCGGCCTTCACCCGACGATCTGCGGGCCGTGGGGGCAACGATTGCCGCCGTGAACGGGGCAGGGGTGCCATTCGTCTTTGCCCTGTCTCAGACCCCCCGCGCCCGGATCACAGAAGAAGCCGCCCGCGTCCTGGCGCAACATGGCCGGGTTGTTCCCGTGAACATCGCGCAACGGGTCAGCTATGCCGAAACAGGGGCGACGGGGCAGGGCGTAACCGAAACCACCGACGATAAGGCTGGGGCCGAAATTGCCGCCGTCTGGGAATATGTGAAGGGGATTCTGAATGGTTAAGAAGCCTGTTGCCCTCGATGGCTTGCTGAACACTCAAAGCCGCCCCACCGATACCGGGATACCGCAACGCGGGGCCGCGCCATTAAATATCGGGCAAAAACTAGCTCCCAGGAAGCGAGAAGGCGAAAAGCGCCTGACGCTGGCCCTTGATGGCGACACCTACCGTCGCCTGCGGATGCACGCCGCCGAAACAGATCGGACCCACCAAGACATTCTAGAGGCTGTCCTTGCGGAATATCTTAACCGCGTAAACGCGTAGTTACGTAAACGCATATTCGCGGAAGTAATCTTATGAACCTTTTCAACCGCAAGACACTGAAACGGCACATAAAGCCTGCGCCTATTCCCGCCGGTCACTTGGCCGCGCTGAACTCATGGACCGATATGATCCGCTCCGGCCGTGTCTACGCCCTGAAGGAAACCGCCCTGCATGGGCAATTCGCGGCAAAGATCATCGAAGGCGTTCTTGGCTACCACGGGCCTGCGGGCGGGGCCGATTACACCGTCGCCACAGAACAGGCGATCTTGCGGGGCAGTGTCGATCTGGCCCTTGGCCGGTTCGGGGGCAAGACCCCTGAAATCCTCGCCCCGTTTGAGCTGAAGGGGGCTGATACCCGCGACCTGGACGCCATCATGCCGGGGCGCAACAAGACCCCCGTTCAACAGGCGTGGGAATACGCCATGAACGCACGGGGCGTGAAATGGGTGCTTGTCTCGAACATGATCGAGCTGCGCCTCTATGGCTTTGGCGAAGGCACCACCGCCTATGAAGCCTTCCAGCTCGACCGGCTGACCGATCCCGACGAATACGCCCGGTTCATGCTGCTGTTGTCAGCCGATAGCCTGCTGTCAGGCCGCACCCTCGATCTGCTGAAGCAAAGCCGCGCCGAAGACCGCGACATTACCGACAGCCTCTATCAGGACTACAAGGCGCTGCGCCTGAAGCTGATCGGGGCCGTTCAGGCGGCAGACCCGGCCATAGCCGCCCTGGATGCAATCGCCGTCGCACAGAAGATCCTCGACCGGGTGCTGTTCATCGCCTTTGCCGAAGATACCGGCCTGCTGCCCGACAACACCCTGTCACAAGCCTTTGTCACCCGTGACCCCTACAACCCCCGCCCGGTCTGGGACAATTTCCGGGGTTTGTTTAACGCCATCGACAAGGGCAGTGATGCCCTGAAAGTCCCCCGCTACAACGGGGGCCTGTTCCGCCAGGACGACACGATCAACGCCTTGGCCCTGCCGGATGACGTCTGCGAGGGGTTCAAGACCCTGGGCGACTATGACTTCGCGTCCGAAGTGTCTGTCACCGTCCTGGGCCACATCTTCGAACAGTCCATCGCTGACGTTGAACGCCTTCAGGCGCAGGCGCGGGGCGAGGAAACCGAAGACGCCAAGGCGACCGGCACCACCGGGCGGCGCAAGCGTGACGGGGTGGTCTATACCCCCGACTACATTGCCCGCTTCATCGTGGCCGAAACCTTGGGCGCGCACCTCGAAGAAGCCTTCACCGAAATCTTGCACGCCCATGCCAAGGCCGGGGCCGATCTGTCCGACTATGCCGCCATACCTTGGCGCAAAAAATCGGCCGAGCTGGAAGCCTGGCAAGCCTACCGCGACCGGCTGAAGACCCTGCGCATTGTCGATCCCGCCTGCGGATCGGGCGTGTTCCTCATCATGGCCTTTGACTTCCTGAAGGCCGAGCTGGGGCGGGTGAACGACAAGATTGCAGAACTTAAGGGCGAAAGGCACATCCAAGACCTTCTGGACCCCGACAGCGAAATCCTGACGAACAACCTGTTCGGGGTGGACGTGAACTCGGAAAGCATCGAAATCGCCAAGCTGTCGCTCTGGATCAAGACCGCCCGTCGCGGCAAGGTTCTGGACAGCCTGTCGGGCAACTTGCGCGTGGGTGACAGCCTGATCGAAGACAGCAACTTCGCCTATCTCGATCACGCCTTCACCTGGGAAACCGCCTTTCCCGGCGTCTTTGCCGAAGGCGGGTTCGACGTGGTTTTGGGAAATCCGCCCTATGTCCGCATGGAACACCTGAAGGCGCTGAAGCCCTATCTGGAAAAGCGGTATGAGGTGGTTTCCGACAGGGCTGATCTTTACTGCTACTTCTTCGAACGTGGCCTGCGCCTGCTGAAGCCGGGCGGGCGTCTGGGGTTCATTTCTTCGAACACCTTCTTCAAGACCGGATCGGGCAAGCCCTTGCGCGACTACCTGCGGCGCGAAGCGACCATCGAAGGCGTGGTCGATTTTGGCGATCTGCAAATCTTCGAAGGCGTGACGACCTATCCGGCTATTCTGGCCATGAAGCGCGGGACTGCGCCCGAGGGGCATGATCTGCGCTTCTGGAAGGTGGACGTCTTGCCTGAAACCAATTTTCAGGCCACTTGGGAAAAGGCCGCAGGGCCATATCCGCAAGCCGCCCTTGGGGCAGGGTCATGGGAACTGGAAAATACCGCCCTGCGCAGCCTGCGCGACAAAATCATAACGGGCAGAAAGACCCTGAAAGATACCTACGGGAAGCCCCTATACGGCGTAAAAACCGGGTTGAACCCGGCTTTCGTCATCGACGGCAGAACAAAGAACCTGCTTTGCGGCAAAGACCCTCGTTCATCGGATGTGTTGAAGCCGTTTGTCGAAGGAAAGCACCTGAAACGCTGGCGGTCTGAACCAGAAGACCGATGGCTTATTCTGCTGCCGAAGGGTTGGACCAAATCTCGATATACGATCAGTGACGAGGAAAGCGGCTTTCTTCAGCTCGCAAACGATTATCCTGCCGTGGCCGAATGGCTTGCACCTTTTGAAGCCCGCGCAAGGAAGAGAACAGATCAGGGCGACTTCTGGTGGGAACTACGGGCCTGCGCCTACTATGACCGCTTCAATGGTCCCAAGCTCTTGTATGGGGACATCGTTGCAACGCCTTCGATGCAAATAGATACTTCTGGGGCGATCTGCGACACGACAGGGTTCATCGTCCCGAACGTGTCCTTTGCTGATCTCGCCGTCCTCAATTCAAAAGTGGTCTGGTTCGTTTTCAAGGCAATGACCCCACTGGCGCGGGGCGGATACTACAGGGCCAAGACGCAATACATTCAGAATCTTCCCTTACCTACAATGCCTTCAGAAACGGCGCAGGCACTTGATGACCTCGCTAGACTAGCGCAGGCATCTTCGGAACATCGTCTAACACTTCAACGCGCCCTAGCCCGCCGCATTCCCGATCTCTGCCCGCCTGGCCGTGACCCCAAACTGACAACCCGGCTTCAGGAATGGTGGACCCTACCCGATTTTGCCGCCTTCCGGGCCGAGGTGAAGAAGGTGTTCAAGGCCGATATTCCCCTGGCCGAGCGTTCCGCCTGGGAAGACTGGATCACCCGCGACCGCGCCGAAATCGCCCTCCTGTCAGCCGAGATCACCAAGGCCGAAACCTTGATCGACGGCATCGCCTACAGCCTGTTCGACCTGACCCCCGACGAAATCGCACTGCTGGAATGCGTGGTGTGACATGACAGAAGGACAGAATAAAATCCCGATCCTGAATTTGTATCTCGACGACTCTGGGACGCGGCACCCCAGCAAGAAGCCCGGGAGGATGCCTGCGCATGGCTGCGACTGGTTTGCTCTAGGCGGGGTTTTGGTTCGCGACGAAGACGAAGATGAAGCCCGCCGCCTGCATGCCGCCTTTGTTGGGAAGTGGGGTGTTACTGCCCCTTTGCATTCGTCCGAAATCCGGTCGCAGAACGAGGGGTTCTTTTGGTTGCGGGACAAGAGCAAGGACGAACAGGCCGCTTTCTATGAAGACCTCTACTGCCTCATGCGGGATGCACCCGTGACCGGGATTGCATGTGTCATCGACCGACCGGGCTACAACGCGCGGTATGCGGAAAAATACACCGAAAATCGTTGGATGCTCTGCAAGACGGCCTTTTCCGTCATTGTGGAAAGGGCCGCGAAGTTTGCGATCTTACAGGGCTACAGGCTTCGCGTGCTGCCCGAGAAGTGCAACAAGCCAGAAGACGCTGCCTTGACAGCCTACTATCGCGAGCTGCGATCTGAAGGTCTGCCCTTCGATGCCAAGAACTCAGGAAAGTATGCGCCCCTGACGAAGGACCAGTTTGGGAGAGTACCGCAAAGTGTGGGGCAATCATGCAGCCATTCCGATTTCT
>Ga0209476_10001930_pt1 | contig 13931 bp, 8 predicted proteins | sample KloWWTrecipitate_FD_187179 | JGI IMG/M metagenome (GOLD analysis project Ga0209476, IMG submission 187179) | Active sludge microbial communities from Klosterneuburg, Austria, studying microevolution and ecology of nitrifiers - Klosterneuburg... | ecosystem: Engineered > WWTP > Aerobic digester >... | reverse complement strand
ACAATCACAATCTGAAATGAAAAAAGTCATCTTATTTTCAGCCATTTGTCTGGCAGCATTTAGTGCAACTTCTCAGAAATACAGCGATATTAAAAATCTTATGCTTTTAAATCAGTTTGAAAAGGCCAAAACTGAATTTGATAAGGCAATTACAAATGCAAAGTTTGCCGGTAATGCAGAAGCATACATATTGAAAACAGCCATATATACTGGTTTAGCTTCAAGCACAGCCTTAAAAAACACACCTGATGGAGCTAAGTATATTGATGAGGCCTTTACGGCTTTTAAGAAATACAAAGAAATGGATGCTTCTATGGCATTAGCAACAGATCCGATTTACCAGAATGGACCTGTTAACTTGTATTCAAATTTATATTCATCAGGCTATGATGCTTATTCCAAAAACAATTGGCAACCAGCATTTGAAAAACTAAAAAGTGCCGTTGAAATGTCTGATGTTTTACTTGGCCTTAAGATACTTACAGTTCCCATTGATACGAATGTTTTAATACTTGCAGGTATTACTGCTGAAAAAAGTAATAATAGAGATGATGCCGCAAAATTTTATGGACGTCTGGCTGATGCTAAAGTAACGGGTGATGGCTTTGAAAGTGTTTATCGTTATATGGTTAGCTATTCTGTAGATAAAAAGGATATGGCCGCATTCGAAAGATATAAAAAATTAGGCATTGAGCTTTTTCCAAAAAGTGAATTTTTCACTTATGACAAAGTAGATTTTGCAGTTGGGCTTGCAGAAGGATTTGAAAACAAAAAGAAAGCATTAGACGAAGTGCTTGCAACTGATCCAACTAATTACAAAGCGAACCAGATACTGGGAGAAATTATATATGACACTTTAAATTCAGATAAAGAAGGTGCTGTACTTCCAGCTAATGCTGCAGAATTGGAGAAAACAATGGTAAGTTCTTTTTTAAAAGCAGCAGCGGCAAAGCCAGAATCTGAAATTTCATACCTATACTTAGGTGATCACTTTATCAATAAAGCGTCTAAAATAAATGATGCAAGATCAGCACATGTCGCCGATATGAAAAACAGAACTAAACCGGGAACAATGGCTTCTAAAGAAGATGTGGCAAAAAGAGACCAATTGGATGCACAATATGGAGAAGAATTAGAAAAAGCAAAAGAACCATATGAAAAAGCAGCTGCAATGTTTGCTGCCAGAGTAAAAGCAAATAACGGACTTGAATTAAGAGATAAAGAGCAATATAAAAAGTCTGTCAATTATTTGTCAGAGATAGCTATGTTTAAAAGAATTCAGGCTAAAGGCAAACCTGCTGAAGTAACAAAATACACAGCCGAAGAAAAGAAGTGGAATGAGTTGTACGATACAATTAATGCAATACCTACTCTTAAGAAGGATCATTAATCTGATAAAACTAATAATAAGAAAGCACCAATTCGAAAGAGTTGGGGTTTTCTTTATTTAATGGGGTATAACTATGCTATCAATTATGCAACTAATTGAGCATGAGTTTATCATTTGTTTAACATAATGTAAATTATAAGAAAAATATTACATTTTAAACTCATCCAACAGTTCATTCATACAAACGAACTTAATAATTTAGCTTAACCATTAATACACCAATTTAAATGAATCTTAAAGAGAAAATCCTTTTAGAACATACAAAGACTAACCGGGAAGAAATTGTAAACTGGATTGGAAGTAATCAAACTCGGTTTGATGAACTAGTGAAGTTATTTTTAGGTAATGATAAATTAATAACTCAACGTTCTGGCTGGCCATTAAGTTTTGCTGGTATTGCACATCCGGAATTCATTCCAAAGCATCTTGGGAAGCTAGTAACTAATTTAAAGCAAAAAGATCTGCATGACGCTGTAAAAAGAAATACCATCCGGCTTTTACAAGAAATTTCCATTCCAGAGAAATACCAAGGTGATGTAATGAATATCTGTTTCGATTTTATTATTTCTCCAACAGAAAAGCCAGCTATCAAGGCATTTTCGCTTACTGTATTAGAAAACCTTTCAAAAGAATATCCTGAAATAAAACAAGAACTAAAAACAGTGATTGAAGATCGTTGGGATTATGAGACAGCAGCTTTTCATTCAAGAGCCAAAAAAATACTTAAGAATCTTTAGCATCTTCATTCCTATCAAACTCTTTAAATATCAACCGCAAATTCTGATCGTATGTTATATAACTGTACATCCAGTTAAAGAATACGAAGAATCTATTCTTTACTCCAAGTATCAACATCAGGTGCAATCCCATCCAGATAAGCCAGGCAAAAAATCCTCCAAAATGTAATTTAGGTTTTGGAATATCTACTACAGCCAAATTACGGCCTACAGTTGCCATTGAACCTTTATCCTTGTATTCAAATTCATACTGACGGTCTAGATTAGACTTTCTTTCTATCAAACGTAAATTACCTGCTACCAAATCCGCTTGCTGCATTGCCACCGGAGCCACTTGTGGTAAACCAGTGCTAAACTTTGGTGTTTCCAAATAAGCAAGATCCCCAATTGCATAGATATTATTAAATCCTTGCACTAAACATCGCCGGTCTGTTTTAATACGATTCCCTTTTCCAATTAAAGAACTATCAATACCAGCTGGCACATTGCCTTTAATACCTGCAGCCCAAATTACAGTGGATGTTGGTATCTCATCTCCATTTTGTAACATAATATTTTGGCCATCATAATCTTTCACCAACGTATTTGTCATTACAGTTACTCCTAACCTGTTCAAGTATTTTCCAGATTGCTTCGAGGATTTTTCACTCATAGCGGCTAATGTTTTATCAGCTCCTTCTAATAAATAGATATTCATTTTTGAAAAATCCAACTCAGGAAAATCTTTTGGCAAGACATACTTCTTCATTTCTGCCAATGCACCGGAGACCTCCACTCCTGTTGGTCCTCCACCTACAACTACAATATTCATCATTCGTTGTAGTTCTAATTCATTTTTTATACTATGAGCTTTTTCAAAAAGTTGTAGTAATTTATGGCGGATCTGCAATGCTTCCACTGTTGACTTCATTGGAAAAGCATGAGCTTCCAATTGCTTATTGCCGAAGAAATTTGTATCAGCTCCTGTTGCCAGAACCAGTACATCATAACTTATCTCTTCAACATCTGTTATTACTTTATTTTCAGCAGGAACAACTTCTGACAGATTACATAATCGTATTCTTACATTTTTACTTTTCTGAAACACTTTACGAAGAGGAAATGAAATATTACTTGCATCCAATCCGGCTGTAGCTACTTGGTAAAAAAGAGGCTGAAATTGATGATAATTAAAACGGTCAATCAGGATTACTTCGAAGCCAGGTTTGTTGTTCAGTTTTCTTGCCAGTCTTAACCCTCCGAATCCTGCGCCGACTATTACAACTTTCATGCTGTTTGATTTTGTAGTACAAACTTACAGTATTTTCAATAATTATTGAAAATACTGTAAGTAAATATCCAGATTTAATTACCCAAGTAATTCCCCTTCCTGGAATACTCACATTTTAATACAACATTCTCACCTTAATCGTTTCCTTCACTTCTTTTAAAAGTTGCAATGCTCTTGAAGATAATTGCTTATCTACATCCAACACTACATAACCAATCTCTTCATTTGTTTTAAGATACTGACCCAGTATGTTGATCTTGTTTTTAGAAAGCTGTGTATTGATTTCAGAAAGTACACCCGGTACATTATTATGTATATGCAGAATACGATGGCTTCCCTCCTGTGGCGGCAATGCCAATGCAGGTATGGACTGCGAACCAAAAGTGATTCCTTTTTCCAGGTAGTTAAAAAGCTTCAAGCTAACATCTTCACCAATATTTTGCTGTGCTTCTTCCGTAGAACCGCCAATATGTGGAGTGAGCAAAACATTCGGGCAATCCTGCAATGGTGTACGGAAATGATCACCATTTTTTTCTGGCTCCACCGGAAAAACATCTATTGCTGCGCCTGCAATATGTCCATCCAGAATTAATTTTCGCAACATTCCCAGATCTACTACTTCTCCCCTTGCATAGTTAATAAGTATTGATCCTTTCTTACAATGCTTCAAGTTAATCTTGCCAAGTAAATTTTTTGTTTGCGAATTATCCGGCACATGCAAAGTGATGATATCGGCTTTGCCCAATAATGTTTTTAATGATTTTGCATCTTCGGCATTGCCAAGTGGCAGTTTAGTTTCCACATCATAAAAAATAACTTTCAATCCCAATCCTTCCGCCAATACACTTACCTGAGAACCGATATTTCCATACCCAATAATGCCAATTGTTTTTCCTCGTAGCTCATAACTTCCCTGCGATTCTTTCATCCAGATGCCTTCATGAGCTGCTTTGTTTTTATCAGGAATTCTTCTTATCAGCATGATGGCAGCGCCAATCACTAATTCTGCAACAGATCTTGTATTAGAATAAGGCGCATTAAATACAGCAACGCCACTCTTTGTTGCTTCATCAAGATCAACCTGATTAACACCAATACAAAAACAACCGATGGCTTGTAATTTTTTTGCGGCAGCTAATACATTTTTTGTAATTAATGTTTTGGAACGAATACCAAGAATATGAACATCTTTAATTTCTTTGATCAATTCTTCTTCCGTCATCGCTTTCGAAATTTTTTCTACCTGCACATAACCATGTCCACGGAAGTTCTTTACTGCCTTGTCACTTATATTTTCGAGGAATAGAATTTTGATTTTTTCCTTTGGATAACTTGTTACATCTGTTTTTGCCATGTTGCAAATATAAATTGGAGATTATTACCATTTTAAAGATTATGGGGAAAACGAAGGTTTGTTTGAATAAATTTACACTCATACATTTGTCAAAATCGGATTGTATTGAAAAACCTGTTCTTATTTGCTGTATTGCTATGTCTTTATGTTTCTTGTAATACTTCTTCTGGTAAAGGAAAGCCTGAGGATGATTCGCTGCAATATTATCCTCCAACGCCGGGAAAACTTGATAAAGAAGATTTCCGTTCTTACTATCGCCAACTCAGCAGTTTTTTTGATACCGGTCTTCTAAAATCAGGGTTTAATGGTGGTATTCTCATTGCTAAAGATGGAAATATTATTTATGAAAAGTATCAAGGGAAAGTTGATCTTCGAAAAAATGATTCTATTACCAGCAATACTTCTTTTCATATTGCTTCAACCAGCAAAACATTTACAGCCATCGCTATACTAAGGCTTATTCAGGAAAATCAACTTTCACTTAATGATACGATAGCAAAATTCTTTCCCGGATTCCCCTATGCTGATATTACCGTGAAATTGTTGCTGTCGCACCGTAGTGGCTTACCTAATTACCTCTATTTTATGTCGAACAGTAATTGGGATAAGAAGAAGTATGTAACTAACGAAGATGTATTACAGTTTTTAATCAATGAAAAGCCAAACAAAAGTTACTCGCCTGATAAACGTTTCAACTATTGTAATACCAACTTTGTTCTACTTGCATTGATAGTTGAGAGAATAACAGGAAAATCTTTTCCGGAATATATGCAGCAAAAAATATTCAACCCATTGCAAATGGCAAATTCTTTTGTGTTCACCTATAAAGACACATTGTCAGCCACTACTTCATTTACTTATAACGGCACTTTTTGGAATAATGACTTTCTGGATATCACCTACGGCGATAAAAATATCTATTCAACACCACTAGATTTATTAAAATGGGATCAGGCATTGTATACCGATCAGCTACTAAATTCCGCATTATTGGATTCGGCATTTGCACCACATAGTTTTGAAAAGCTTTCCATACATAATTATGGATTAGGATGGCGACTTCAGCTGTTGCCCAATGGTAAAAAAGTTGTGTATCATTTTGGTAAATGGCATGGTTTCAATGCATCATTTGCGAGGTTAATCGATGAAAAGGCAACGATAATTATTTTGGGAAATAAATTCAATAGAAATATTTATGGGGCTGCAAGTCAGTGTTATGACATCTTTGGCGATTATATGCAAACTCGCCAGCCGCAAAATTATGACAGCGAGAATCCTGAGGCAGTTGTAAAAGAAACCAAAAAGGAAACAAAGTCAACTTCTCCGGCAAAGCCAAAGGCTGATGTAAAAAAAAGACGATAATCATCCAGATTCCGAAAATTGTTTTGCAACTTTAGAGAGTCATGAAAATTCTTTCTGCTCCGCAAATAAGGCTATGGGATGAATTCACCATTCAGCATGAACCTATTTCTTCCATCGACCTGATGGAAAGAGCCGCTTTACGATGTACAGAATGGCTTGTTGAACATTATCCAGCTGCAATTTCTTTTGGAATATTTTGTGGCAAAGGAAATAATGGCGGCGATGGATTAGCCATAGCAAGAATGCTGATAGAAAGAAATTATGCTGTTTCTATTCATATTCTGGAGTTTGGTCATTTAGGAACAGATGATTTTCAGGCTAACCTTACTAGACTACATCATATCCATTCGTCTGATATTCACTTCATTCAATCAGAGCAACATCTTCATCCAATTCCAGATGGACAAATAATAATTGACGCCATTCTTGGTGCTGGCATCAACAGAAAAGTTGAAGGAATAACAGCAAGCCTTATCGACCATATGAATGCTTCTGGTGCTGAGATTGTTTCGATAGATATTCCAAGTGGTCTTTTTGTTGACAAATCTTCAAAAGGCATCAAAGCTATAAAAGCAAATCATACGCTAAGTTTTCAGTGTTACAAAATGGCGTTGCTTGTTCCGGAGAATAGTGATGCAATTGGTGAAGTACATATTCTTGATATCGGCCTGCTCAATGATTTTTATAAAACAGAGGAATCGAAATTCGAAATAATTGATCAGCAAATAATACTGTCAATTTACAAGCCACGGAACAAATTTGCTCACAAAGGAAATTTTGGTCATGCTCTTTTGATTGCAGGTAGCTATGGCAAAACAGGTGCTGCAGTTTTATCTGCGAAAGCCTGTTTGCGGAGTGGTGTTGGTTTATTGACTTGCCATATCCCAAAATGCGGATATGATATTTTACAAATAACAGTTCCAGAAGCGATGGTTGAAACAGATTTGAATGCTGAATTCATTTCAAAAGTTGAAATCGATGCTCAAAAATATTCAGCAATAGGAATCGGTCCGGGAATTGGAACTGAAGCAGCAACAAAACTGATGTTGAAAGAATTAATTACATCATGTAAGGCGGGAGTTGTTTTGGATGCCGATGCTTTAAATATTCTTGCTGCAGAAAAAGAATTAATCGCATTAATTCCTGAAGAATCAATTCTTACTCCGCATCCAAAAGAGTTTGAACGGTTATTTGGAAAATGGGAAAACGATTTTGAAAAAATACAACTCGCAGTTACTAAAGCAGTTGAATTAAAGTGTTTTATAGTTTTAAAAGGTCATCATACAGTAATTGCAACTCCAGGCGGCATAGCTTATTTTAATGCTACTGGAAATGCAGGTATGGCTACTGGCGGCAGCGGTGATGTTTTAACAGGTATTCTTACAGGTTTACTGGCACAGGGTTACAGTTCTGCTGAAGCTGCAATACTTGGAGTTTATTTACATGGATTGGCGGGAGATATTGCTGCTGATGCAAATTCTGAAGAAGCAATGTTAGCAGGTGATATAATTGAAAAACTTGGAGCCGCATTTCTTCAAATACAATAATAAAATAATTAATTGCCTTCCAAGGCATACTTCTTGTAACCTTATCTATTATTTAATGTATTAAAATAAATTATTCATGAAAAAGCAACATCAAGTTAGTCTGATACTAAGTTCATTTTTTTCTATCTGTTTTGCATTTTATGCATGTAACAACAGCAATGAAGAATCTTCATCAGAAAAAACAAAAATGGAAGACACTAAAACGATGAATGACAGCGGACATGTAGAGGCAATTGCTATTATCGCTGGTACTGTTCCTGACACTACAGTTTCGGGTACTGTGGAATTTATGCAACACGATGGAAAAGTAAAAATGAATTTTAAAATAACCGTTTCAGCCATGGCCAATAAAACGGTTGCCGTGCATTTCCATGAAATGGGTGATTGTGGAGATATGGGCAAAATGGCTCATGGACATTGGAACCCAACAGAAAAGGAACATGGTAAATGGGGAACTGAGAGTTTTCATTCGGGTGATATAGGCAATATCAGCCTGAACGAAAAAGGGGAAGGTTCAATGGAACTGGAAACAGATCTTTGGTCAATTGGGGGTGATGAGAAAACAAATATTTTGAACAGGTCTATTATTGTACATAGTGGAACAGATGATTACACCTCACAACCAACAGGAAACTCAGGATCAAGGATAGGTTGTGGTATTATAATGAAGAAATAAGAAGATCTTTTTGAATTTAATTTATTGAAAGATGCGCTTCCAATCATAACGAAGTGCATTTTTCATATCAAACCACCATAATTTATATAATATCGGGTCAACTTTAATCTGTTTGGCACTCAATTATATGCTTAATAAATACACTTCATATTTTAATTCCTGATTGTCAAATTAGGCTTCCAACCCCTATCTTTGCCGCCCGGCTAAATAGCCGCTTTTTATTAAATTTTGATTAAGAATCAACTCTTATGGACAAATTGATCTATCTCGTCCCAGTAATGGGCCTTATTGGTCTTCTTTACACTTTTGTAAAATATAACTGGGTTTCTAAACAAGATGCCGGTACTGACCGAATGAAGGAAATCAGCAAATACATTGCTGATGGTGCCATGGCTTTCTTAAAAGCTGAATGGAAAGTACTTGGCTATTTTGTGGTTATCGTCGGTATTTTACTAGCTGTGATGGCGCAAGCCAATCCACATTCACATTGGTTAATTGCTATTGCTTTTGTAATTGGTGCCGTTCTTAGTGCTTTGGCTGGATACATAGGTATGAAAGCTGCGACTAAAGCAAATGTTAGAACCGCACAAGCTGCCCGTACCAGTTTAAGCAAAGCGCTGAACGTTTCATTTACTGGTGGAGCTGTAATGGGATTAGGCGTTGCCGGTCTTGCTGTAATGGGATTGGGTGGTTTATACATTGTATTAAAACAATATTTCGCACCAGGTTCCGAAGTGAATTCTGACGAAATGTTTAAAACGATAGAAGTGCTTACTGGTTTTTCTTTAGGTGCAGAATCCATTGCTCTTTTTGCAAGAGTTGGTGGTGGAATTTATACAAAAGCTGCTGACGTAGGTGCTGATCTTGTTGGTAAAGTGGAAGCTGGTATTCCTGAAGATGATCCAAGGAACCCTGCAACGATTGCGGATAATGTTGGTGACAACGTAGGTGATGTTGCTGGTATGGGTGCCGATCTTTTCGGTTCTTATGTAGCTACCGTTTTAGCGACAATTGTATTAGGACAACAGACGGTAATATTTGATGGCACTGATGCATTGGGTGGATTTTCTCCAATCGTATTACCAATGCTAATTGCAGGAATAGGAATTTTATTCTCAATCGTTGGAACATTGTTTGTTCGTATAAGTGATAAAGCCGGAGTAAATACGGATAATGTACAAAGGGCTTTGAACATGGGTAACTGGGGTTCAATGATTCTTACAGCCATTGCTGCCGCAGGATTGGTTTATTGGATTTTGCCAGAGGCAATGATGCTGAGAGGTGTAATCTTTACTAAATGGGGTGTGCTTGGTGCAATTGGCGTTGGCCTTTTGGTTGGTGCATTAATGAGCATTATTACTGAATATTATACTGCTATGGGCAAAGGCCCGGTTAAATCTATAATTAGACAATCCTCTACTGGGCATGCTACCAACGTAATTGGCGGTTTAGCTGTTGGTATGGAATCAACCTTTCTTCCAATACTTGTATTAGCTGGAGGTATATGGGGATCTTATCAGTTTGCTGGTTTGTATGGTGTAGCTATCGCTGCTGCTGGTATGATGGCAACAACTGCTATGCAATTGGCAATCGATGCATTTGGCCCTATCGCAGATAATGCAGGCGGTATTGCTGAAATGAGTGAGTTGCCTCCTGATGTTAGAGAAAAAACAGACGTATTAGATGCTGTTGGAAATACAACTGCTGCATCCGGTAAAGGTTTTGCTATTGCTTCTGCTGCATTAACAGCCTTAGCTTTATTTGCAGCCTTTGTTGGTGTTGCCATGCCAGATAATCAGCATATTGATATTTATAAAGCGGATGTGCTGGCTGCTCTATTTGTGGGCGGTATGATTCCATTCATATTTTCATCATTGGCCATCCGTGCCGTAGGCGAAGCTGCCATGGCAATGGTAGAAGAAGTTCGTCGCCAGTTCCGCACTATTCCTGGTATCATGGAAGGAACGGGAAAACCTGAATATGAAAAATGTGTTGCCATTTCTACACAAGCCTCTATCAAAAAGATGATGCTGCCAGGTGCAATAACTATTATATCTCCATTGATTATTGGATTTACTTTAGGCCCAGAAGCATTAGGAGGTTTCCTTGCCGGTGCCACTGTTAGTGGTGTACTAATGGGAATGTTTCAGAATAATGCAGGTGGAGCTTGGGACAATGCAAAAAAATCATTTGAAAAAGGTGTGGAGATAAATGGCGAGATGTATTACAAAAAATCTGAACCACATAAAGCATCTGTAACCGGTGATACTGTTGGTGATCCATTTAAAGATACTTCTGGCCCATCGATGAATATTTTGATTAAATTGATGTCGATTGTATCTTTGGTCATCGCCCCTACTCTTGCACAGATCGATGCTAAAAAAGCATCAAAAGAGCAAGTAGAGAAAAAAATTGAAATAAAAACTGAATCAGTTGCCGCTATAAACAAAAGCAATACTGTTCATTGTTAATAAAAGCTTAATCAGAACCATTACTTAAGTCCTGCTGTTTCTACAGTGGGACTTACTTTTTTTATAGTCCTTATTATTAGCCGCTTTTAAAATCATTTTCAATTTTGTACATTTATAGCATCTGACCAAATAAACCATACACTAAACCTCAAAGAATGAAATTCAAACTACTTTTTGTATCTGCATTAACGCTGTTTTTTTTTAACTGTAACAACTCAAAAAAAGAAGAGAAAAAAGAAGGTGAGATTGAAGTTATCAATGTAGATGAGCCAATTGATCAAGGCAAAAATAAAAAAGTAACTGACCGGGATTTTAGTGTAACTCCGGAAAACGCCTACAATGATTTAATGCTTGACAGTCTTGCGATGGAGAGATACATCGAAAGTCGTCAGTTGGCCGATAAAAAAATATCACTTCGTATCCGCAGCTTTTACAATGCAAGAAATTATCACTTTGCCTGGTTTTCATCAAAAGGATTAACAGAACAAGCAAGATTTTTCTGGAATCAATATGATTATGCTGTTACGCATTTAAAAGACACAACACTAGTCAATAGTGAATTTTATAAGCAGGCTGAGAAATATCTGAACCAGGAGAAGATGACCGCAAACTCAAAAGACTCATTAATCAGAAATACTGAGTTTGGATTTACAGAACATTTTATCAGGTTCATCAATAGCACTTATGAAAAGGGATATGTAAAAAGAAAAGAGCAGGAAAAATTCGTTCCAATAAAAAAGATAGACCCAATTGTAATGGCTGATTCTTTATTAAATAAGAAACACAGCGACGATAAGTACTATGAGCAGGTAAATGACATGTATGCTGGATTAAAAAATAACCTTCAATTATATTTAGATATTACAAAAGCTGGTGGGTGGCCAACAATACCAGCAATAAAAAAATCTTTAAAAATAGGTGATAGCCTGGATGTAATTACATCTGTAAAAAACAGGTTACAAATGACTAAAGATATGCCTGGTGTTGATAGCTCAAGTCTATTTTCAGATACCTTGGAATTGGCTGTTAAAAAATTTCAACGCAGACATGGCTATAAAGAAACGGGTGAGATAAGTAATACGTTGATTAAAGACATGAACGTTACTGCTTCCAAAAGGTTGATGGAAATATTAGTGAATATGGACAGGATGAGGTGGATGCCGCAAAAACCAAAAGGGAATCTCATTATTGTAAACCTGCCTGAGTTTATGTTGCATGTTTATGATGGAAAAGAATTGGTTTTTGATATGGTCGTTGTTGTTGGAAAGGTTGGAAACAACACCATGATGTTTAACGGAGACCTGAACCAGATATTCTTTAGCCCTTACTGGAATGTTCCGCAAAGCATTATTAAGAATGAAATTATGCCAGCAATAGCCCGCAATCCAAATTACCTTGCTAATAAAAATATGGAAAAAACAAGTTGGGGCATTAGGCAAAAACCCGGTCCGGGAAATGCATTAGGAAAAGTAAAATTCATTTTCCCCAACAGTTTCAATATGTATTTTCATGACACTCCATCTAAAAGCCTTTTCGGACAGGATAAGAGGGCTTTCAGTCATGGATGCATAAGATTGAGCGAACCACAAAAAATGGCAGAATGGTTACTAAGAAATGATGCTGAATGGCCAAAAGAAAAGATTGTTTCTGCGATGAATCAAACTACAGAAAAAGGCGTTAAACTTAAAGAATCAATCCCTGTATTCATTATTTATTACACTGCCTGGGTAGATCATGAAGGTCTGCTGAATTTCAGAGATGATGTATACAAGCATGATTCAGAATTGATAAAAAAAATGTTTGAAGAACCTGCTGATAATTCAAAAGATATAACAAAGATTATGCGTATTGACAATATCAAAGTTTCAAATACTCAATAATACTTGTTATAAACCTCTTTTCCAATAAACTGCTTTATTCATCACATCAAAGCAGCATAACTTTTACGATGAGTGCCATAACCATGCCGGCTTTAGTTAATTTAAGTCGTATGCATTATGGTAAGATACATCCTGCCCTTTCACATACCAGAAAGCCAATGGTAAACTGCTGCAAAATTTATTAACTCCTATTTTGACGCTTTGCAACAGTTTCAGCAGCAACGAATGAAAGAGTATTTACTAATAATAGCGAGAATAATTTCATACATATTAAAAATTTTAAAAGGGAAGCAATCGCTAATCATCATTTCAAATCAGCGATTTTTAGAGAATATCTTTAAAAGCTAACTTCCATTAGTTGCAAAGCTTATTCCTTCTCCAAACTCTATCAGCCACAGACATTTTAATCGAACTATTAAGTCATTTCAGTTTTTATAGAAATACTACTGCATAGAAATTACAGATTCTTGTTCCTAGAAATTTTGGAATTAGAAATATCTCTTTCAATTTTGTAACTTTAGAAAATTGAACTAAACCAACTACTATGTATCGTGTAATCATTCCTATTGACTTTTCAGAAACATCGCTAAATGCGGCAAGATATGCTGCACAAATGCTTGCAGGAAAAGATAATGTAGTTGCAATTCTCTATAATAATTACGAAAGCCAAGACGATCAAGACACTTCGCTTAATTACCAAGAAAGCATTCGTCAGGAATTTTTGCGTGCCGGTGTAAAATCAGTTGAATGTGAAGGAGAAATGGGCGGCGACCTTATTGACAATATCACTCGACTTGCACATACAATTAGGGCAACTTTGATTTTAATGGGGATAACTGGAAAATCGGCTATCCGACAAGTAATGTTTGGAAGCAACACACTAAAACTAATTGACAACAACTTGTATCCAGTAATGATTATACCTCCCGATGCAGTTTATAAAGGGATAAATAATATTGCTTTTGCTTCCGATTTTAAGAACGTGGAAAACACAACACCATCAGATCTTATTAGCTCAGTATTAGAAATATTTGATCCTAAGCTTCATATTTTTAACGTCAATAAGGACGTTTATATCTCTATAGATGAAGGAATGGAGAGACAGAAGCAGATTTTAGCAAAAATGTTCAGCAAATACAACACTAAGTTCTATTTCCTGACAATGAACGACTTCTACTCTGCCGTTGATAATTTTATTATTGATTATAATATCGATATGATGATCACTATTCCAAAACATCAGA
>Ga0209476_10001929_pt1 | contig 13937 bp, 14 predicted proteins | sample KloWWTrecipitate_FD_187179 | JGI IMG/M metagenome (GOLD analysis project Ga0209476, IMG submission 187179) | Active sludge microbial communities from Klosterneuburg, Austria, studying microevolution and ecology of nitrifiers - Klosterneuburg... | ecosystem: Engineered > WWTP > Aerobic digester... | reverse complement strand
GCTCCATCGTTGAAGCTGTAGAAAAACCCATTTCTGATCGTCAATACATCCGCCGTCATGGCGGATTTTTGTTTTGGCATCATCACGTGCCACCGACGGTCATGCATCGATTGCCAACGCGCTGATTTTTGACCTTGATGCGCGCTATTTCAGGCCCGCTTTGCGGGCATTTCTCCGCTTACGCGGCTAACTTCCCGTAGAGCTGCAATTTCGCCACGTTGTGGACAATGCAGAACAGCTTCCATTGCGTATCGACCTTGGCCTGGCCACGCAATGTGAATCGGCGCAACCCGCGTTGCTGGGTGTGCCCGAACACCGGCTCGATCAATCCCATGCGGTTGGCGTAGATTGCCCGGCCCTCGGGGCTGTCGATTTTCTCGCGCATGGCGCGGCAGTGTGGGTTGGGCAATTTGTTTGTCACGCTGCCCACGAAAAAGGCCACTTGGCGCACCGCGGTGACGTCGGGTTTGCGCAGACACTGACTTCGCAGCGGGCAGGCTCTGCACGTCTCGGTGGTGCCTTTGAACACGATGGCGTTGCGACCACCAATGATGGCGTTCGCACTGTTGAGCTTCAGGCACTGCTCGGCTGGGCAAATGCAGGTGCCGTGTTCGGGATCGAAGGTAAAGTCCTTGGGCAGGAAGGTCTTCGCTTTGCTTGGTCGCTTGTGCACGCTTGCCTCGGCGTAGCGCGGGTCGCGCTTGCGCATATTGCCGTCCGCGATATAGCCATCAATGCCATCGGCGGTCAGGTCCTTCAGGCCGCGTTCGCTGTGGTAGCCGGCATCGGCTAGATAGGCCGCGTCATCGGCGGCGCCGTCTTCGCCGATGGCCGTAAAGTGTTTACGCACGCCGTCGATCACCGGCTTGAGCAGATCGTGTTCTTGTGGGGTGCCGTGTGCTTGCGCTTCGACGATCACCTGATGCGCGCCATCGACCGCCGCGACGCCGATATAGCCTTGCACCACGCCGCGACCGCTCTTGAGCGTGGCGCTTTCGGCATCGGTCAGATTGCGCTTGATCGGCTTGCCCTGGGCACCCATGCGTTCGCTCGTGGCAGCCAGTGCCGAGCGCAGCTTGCCGGCATTCTTGCGCAAGGTGGCGAGGGTGCGCTCTTCGTGTTCGCGTTGCTTGTCCTGACTGGGATCGAGCGCCTCGCTGGCATCTTGCTCGGCATGTGCCTTGACCAGATGAGCCACGGCGCGTTCCATCTTCGCCGCCTTGCGTTCGAAGTCGGCACGGGTGCCGCTCCATTCCTTTGACGCGTTCGAGGGCAGCTTGCAGCCGTCGATGGCGAACATCGCTTTACCAATCAATCCCTGCGTGTTGCACACCATCAACACGTCACGGAACACCGCTTCGACTTCCTTGCCCAAGGTCGCCACGAAGTGCGCCAAGGTGGTGAAATGCGGCTGCTGATCGCAGGCCAGGGCAATGAACTGCACGTTCTCCGCGCACGCCCGCGCCATCGTGCGCGAGGAGGTGATGCCACGCGAGTAAGCGAACAGCACCACCTTGAGCAACACCGCCGGATCGTAAGCCGGCGCACCGGTCTCGTCGTTCTTGAACCGCGCTGCGAATCGCCCGAGATCGATCTCGTTGTCGATCAGGTAGTTCAGCGCGTGCTCAAAGGTCCCGGGAAGCAATTGCCGTCCATAGGACACGGCAATCATCTTGGTCTGCTCGGGGTCGTAGTGCCGGTATCGCGCCATTGTTGCTTCGCCTCATTTGCCGCTTTGTGGTGGGCAGGGCGAATGATAGGCTGCAGGGAGTTTTTCTACAGCTACGTTAGGCCCCATGGAACGAGACACCATTACTCAATTGGAAATCGATTTGGAGGGACGCCTCCATGTTGTTCCTTCGGCGCACTCGTTTCCCTACGTCTACCGCGAGGCTATGGAGATCCATTGGGATCCTGGCCGCAGCTCCCTCTACTCACCAAAGCCGAGGGAGTGGTCATACTCCCGCTGGTTTCAGCAGATTCTGGCCGCTGCTGTCGCGCAAGGCTGCGAGTTGCAGTTTGCGGATAGCACCAGATGGCTCAACAAGGCCGGAGTGACTCGGATAACGCCATCGCGGTCGCACAGCCAAGTGGCGATAAACTAAAGTATGTTGAGCTGTAGTGTGCAGCGGTTCAGCGTGAAAAATAGGCTCAAATCAAAGAACTGGATCGTGTGCATGTGTCCGCGAAACGTAGCCACCAGCTATAGTTTCGCGCCACGTCGTCGCGTATGCTTAGTTCGCCTGCCAACTGTTGATCTAGATCAAAACGGCAATCAAGCTCTCTGTCACAATTCGGTCAAATGGAAGCGCGCGGTGGGGCGCCGCCGGAGGTGTGCTTGCTACACGCTTCTTGCGATGAACAGCCTCAGCCCAGTTACCGTGACTCCCGTTACCGTGACAATAGAATCGAAGCCCTTCGAAAAGCACTCAACCCCTAAGAGGAATCCTCGGCATGTCAGCACCTGAGAAGCCAAAGGCGTTACCGGCCGACAACGCAGCGGCACCCGCAGTCGCCGCTAAAAAAACCGAGCGCGCCAAAGGTAATGGTGCCGCCGCTGCGAGTGAAGTGGTGCACGCTGCGTCAGTTGTGGCGCCCACCGCAACGGAGGAGGAGCAGCGCTACACGATCGCCGAAATGCGCAACAACCCCGATGCGATCAGGCACGCTTTCGAGTCGGGCGAGTATCCCTACAAGACCAAAATGAAAGTGAAGGAGTACGAGGATAGTCTTGAGGCAGTACAGACCGAGCTTCTGAAGGTGCAGGCTTGGGTCAAAGAGACTGGCGAACGCATCGTCATGATCTTTGAAGGGCGTGATGCAGCCGGCAAGGGCGGCACCATCAAACGCTTTACCGAGCATCTCAATCCGCGCGGCGCCAAGGTTATTGCGCTCGAAAAGCCCTCCGAGCGCGAAAAAACGCAATGGTATTTTCAACGCTACATTACGCATCTGCCGTCGGCTGGCGAGATCCTGTTCTTCGACCGCTCCTGGTACAATCGTGCAGGCGTTGAGCGCGTGATGAATTTCTGCTCGCCTAACGATTATCTCGAATTCATGCGCGAGTGCCCGGACATCGAGCGCATGCTCGTTCGTTCCGGCATCCGCCTGTACAAGTACTGGTTCTCCGTGACGCGCGAAGAACAGGCGCGGCGCTTCGCATCGCGTGAGCATGATCCGCTGAAGCAGTGGAAGCTCTCACCCATAGACAAAGCATCACTCGACAAGTGGGACGCCTATACGGAAGCCAAGGAAGCGATGTTCTTCTATACCGACACCGCTGATGCTCCCTGGACCATCGTCAAGTCGGACGACAAGAAGCGCGCACGCCTGAACTGCATGCAGCACTTCCTCTCCACGCTGGATTATCCGGGCAAGAACCGTCGCGTCGTGCGCGGGCCAGATCCGCTGATCGTCGGTTCGTCTGCGCACGTTATCGGCCGCGACGAGCACATCCTCGGCAAGACTCTGCCACCGGAAAAGCGCCGCGGAAAGGAATCGGGCGCGGATAAGTAAAACAATCGTTTCCGCGCCGCCTTCGATGGAAGCGCATGAGCTTTCATTGAAGGCGATCGATTCGGGAACCAAGGCTGAGCTCTTGCAGGTCCTCGGCAATGGGGTCTAGCAATTCATTCAAGCCGAACCTGCCTCGTGGCAGCTCCATGCGCTTGGCGCTACGCTAGCGCACGTCGCCGGCCACTTCGCAAGTCGGCTTAAATCAGGTGTTAGGCCCCACAGCCAATCTCAGGAGGTCGTTATGCAAAGAGCCGCTGTACCCCTCCTCGTGCTTGCCGTTCTGTCGGGATGTGCTACCGCGCCTGCCTCGGAAGAGCAGACAATTTCCGGTGGCGAAGAAGCAGCCCGAGCTGTCGAACTCTGCCGCACCACGCTGGCCGAACTCACACAGCGCTTGGGAGATCCGAGCCGGGACGGCTGGGTGGGCAACACTCGCGTCGTAACTTGGGTGGTCGCTTGGGATCCGCTGGTCCGTTACCTTGGCGTTGTGGTGGATTCCCGCGGGGTGGTCGTCGATCGCTATTGGAACGCGCCATCCGAAATCGCTTGGGTGCCCGCGAACCGGTGCACGCCGGATGGAGCCTGACCATTCGCCCAGCCCGACGCCGCTTCGCGGTGCGGCTTGACTCAGGTGTTAGACGTTTTACCAACCATCGTAGGCCATGAGGTAGCAACAATGCCTAGCCAACCGAAGATGACATTCCTGGTGCGGGCTACTAGAACAGACGCTCATGGCAGCGAAGCCACGTGCAAATCAGCCACTGTTGTTCTAGATACCGATCTGGCCGGGCGCACGGATGCATTCAATCCCGCGGAGCTGCTTTTGGCTGCGTTGGCAGCCTGCATGATCAAGGGCATCGAGCGCGTCACCCCTATTCTCAAGTTCCAGCTGCGGTCGGCGCGGGTCACGATCCACGGTGTCCGTCAAGACATCCCGCCGCGAATGGAGGCAATCACCTATGAGATCCTCGTTGACACGGACGAAAGTGATGCCCGGCTCAAGCTTTTGCATGAGAACGTCAAGAAGTACGGAACGGTCTTCAATACCGTCTCACCAGGCACTGAACTCACAGGCACTCTCCGGCGTTCTTCAGAAAGCGCCTGACAATTCGTCCAAGCCGATGCCGCATCGCGGTGCGGCTTGACTCAGGCGTCAGGCTGACCTGCCCCAGGTTTCAGTACCAGTTTGATCTAAGTGGAGTCCGTTTTCCGAGGAGAGCGGGCATGAAGAAGCGATACACCGACGAGTGGATCATCGGATTTCTGAGGCAGGCGCAAGCTGGCACACCGAAAACAGGTTCTTCGCCAGATCCACGCCCATGGTTACAGCACTCACCGATGCCTCCATTTTTTCTGACGGTTGCGCAGAGAAACCATCATGGCACGTGTATCGTTCGGGATTCGTGACGCCGAAATATGTGGGAAGTCTCGTTTTACCCATTCAAGCCGACGCCTCCATTCAAGCCGACACCTCAGGCGCGGTTTGACTCAAGTGTTGGGTGGATGAAGGGACGCACATGACTGCCGACGAAGCGCTGTCTTTCATTCGAGAGCATGGCATCGTTCTCGCTTCGGCGAAGGGACCGATTCCTCGATTGGCGGACGCAATTGCGGGTGAGTCGATCAGGGGGAGTTGGTGGGCCCATCCAAAGAGCCATCAGATCTTTGATGTCTTTCAAAGTATCAGCGACTCGCCTGACATTCTGGTTTGTCGCCTGGTCAACCGAAAGGTAACGTTCGTGCATCGGAGACTCTGGCCTGCCCTGGTTCGACTTGCGAACCACTTGCCAGCCGACCAGCTCTCGCAGATTCATGAAGAGCACACACCGTCCGGTCATCATGTGACCAGGAGCATTCCATTTCCAGCGTGGGTCCCGCACCAGGTCATCGAAGAGGCGAACGGCCTGAGCATGCAGGAGGCACGAAATGCTTTGGGTCCGTGGCTCTTGATCGTCCAGTGATCTTGCCGTGCTGCCATTCGCTCAAACTGACGGCTGAGGGTTGGCTCCGCTAGAATCATTTTCCTGCGGCCGCCGCCGCTTGGCTCTGCTGACGGGAGGCCTGACAGGGGATGTTGCAGATTGCCGCTTTGCTTATCGCGCTCCTCGGCCTTGCCCACTCGGTCCTTGGCGAGCGCTACATTCTTGTCCGATTGTTCCGGCGGGATCTGCCCAAGCTGTTCGGTGGCACCCGATTCACGCGCAACACCCTGCGTTTCGCCTGGCATCTCACCACCATGTTCGCCTGGGGCATCAGCGCGATCCTGTTTCAGCTCTCAGGTGCTGCCTCGCCACAAGCGCTTGCGCAGACCGTCGGCTGGTGCCTTGTGCTCTCGGGCCTGCTTCCGCTTGCATTCACCCGAGGGCGGCATCTGGCCTGGGTGGTACTGTTCGGGGCAGGTGGGCTGTGTCTCGCATGGGCCGCCCCCTGACAATTCGTCCAAGCCGACGCCACATCGCGGCTCGGCTTGACTCAGGTGTTCGAGCGCAAGGAGAGATCATGGGGATTGCAGCATGAGTTATTTGATCATCTGCACGGTGGCATTGCTGGCTTCGGCCTTGACGTTCTTCTCCGGTTTCGGTTTGGGCACATTGTTGTTGCCGGCCTTCGCCCTGTTTTTCCCCATCGAGCAGGCCGTCGCCCTTACCGCAGTCGTTCATTTCCTCAACGGCCTGTTCAAGCTCGGGTTGACCGGGCGGCATGCCGACCGGCAGGCGGTTGTCCGCTTTGGCCTGCCGGCGATAGTCATGTCATTCCTTGGCGCATGGGTCCTGGTCTGGCTCGCCGGCTTCGCTCCCGTGTTCTCCTATTCCGCATTCGGTCGGCTGGTGTCGGTGACGCCGGTCAAGCTGATCGTGGGCTTGCTCCTTCTGCTCTTCGCCTCGCTGGAACTTCTTCCGCGGTTTCGCAATTTGTCGTTTGGTGCGCAGTACATGCCATTGGGTGGCGTCCTCAGCGGGTTCTTCGGCGGGCTCTCCGGAATGCAAGGGGCGCTTCGCTCGGCGTTCCTGTCACGCGCGGGCCTGAGCAAGGAGGCGTTCATTGCAACTGGCGTGGTCATTGCCTGCCTCATCGACTTCGCCCGCCTCACCATCTACTCCACCACGCTTGCCCGGGAGAGCGCGCATTTCAATTTCGGTTTGTTGGCTGCGGCAGTACTGGCAGCCTTCGTTGGAGCGGTCCTGGGCAACAACTACCTCAAGAAGATGACCATGCCGGGCATTCAGCGCATCGTTGCTGTCATGTTGTTCATGGTTGCATTGGGTCTGATATCGGGGTTGTTGTAGCGGACTTTGTCGTGGTTTCGACTTGTCAGGTCAACAAGCCGATTCCGCTGCACGGACTGACAAATCATGCGGGCCGGCACCGCTTCGCGGTGCGGCTTGACTCAAGCGACAGATGTCAGAGGAGCAGAAATGAGCCAGGATGCAGCGAGGTTGCGCTTCAAGGCAAAGCTGCTTCGTCCAGCCCGGTCGGGTGGCGAGGAAGCGTGGACGTTTCTGGTTTTCCCGAAATCCACAAGCGAGAAGCTCCCCAGGCGTGGCAGGACGAGCATTGAGGGCACCATCAACGGCCACCATTTCCGCGCCACCTTGGAGCCGGATGGCCAGTTGAGTCACTGGTTGAAAGTGGACGAAGCGCTGCGTGAGGCATGTGGCGCGGACGTGGGTGACACCATCACGCTGGAAGTGGTCCCCGTGGCGAAGGAGCCAGAACCGAAGCTGCCAGCAGACTTCCGCGAGGCCCTTGCCGCAGCCCCGGAGGAGGCCAGGACGGTGTGGAACGCCACCACAACCATTGCCCGTATCGACTGGGTACACTGGATCGAGTCCGCCAAACTAGCAAAGACCCGCAAGAGCCGGGTGGAGAATGCGTGTGACATGCTTGCTTCCGGCAAGCAGCGGGTTTGCTGCTTCGATCAATCCGGGTTCTACAGCAAAAGCCTCAGTGCGCCCAAGGCAGCAGAGTAGGGATGCTCGGTTCGTCGCTGCACGCTACAACAAGGAACGGGAGCCTCCGGCCTGGCTGTTCAATGGGCTGCTTTTCCCGTGGTGCTGGCTGGTGGTTCCGGCTATGGCGCGGCTGGTTGGCCGCTGTCGCAGGCAGCCGCCCGGAACCTGACAATCATGCGGTTGCCGCACACTCGAATAGCAGGCGCTGCATGCAACATCCCGTTTCATGACGCGACGCAAGATTCGGGCTTTGCAGCCGCCACAACTCGGTGGCTTGAATCTGGTATGGGACAAAGCATGAAAGTATTCCGCGGCAGCACGTTCAATGCAGGTCGTCCGTGGGGTTCCGCGGACATTGCCAACATGGGCGGAATCGGCCATGTCGATTCCTGCGGCATGCAGCGATTACACTTCGCGCCAGGTGGGCGATCCCGGTCGCGTCCGAAGGCGGGCGCATCGGACATCCAGCTTCCCGAAAGCAGCCTCCGCCGCTTGGCGGCACGTCATGACCCAGGTGCAAACGCGCATGTCCAGAACATCCGAGTTGTCGTTCAATCGCCAGGCCCTGGCCAGCAGCCAGATCGCAGTATGCGTGTACTGCCTGAAGGAATTTCAGCCATCCAGAATAACGGAGTGGGTTGACGAGGGATCAGGTGGAGAAACAGCGTTATGCCCGTTCTGCGACATCGATGCTGTCGCCGGATTCAATGGTGAAGTCGATTCAGCCTGGGTCGCCGACGAGCATCGCAAGCAGCTCGAATACAAATGACCCCACGTCAGGCTTCCGGGGCTTCCATGACATTGAAGCTGCGCAACTTGCTTCCAGCCTTGTTCCTGCCCGTGAGCGGCTCGCTTTTTGCGGCCATTCCACCGGTCACCTTGCCCGATGGCAAGGTGGTGCAACTGTCCGGGCAGGCAGTTGCAGCCTTGCAGAGGCAGAGTGTGTCTGCCACTTCGCCCGACAAGACCGCCTCTTATGGCGGCCATGACCTTCGTGAAATCCCCAAGGCGGCCGGTGTCCCGACCGAGGCACTCCGCAGCAAGGATTTGACGTCCACGGTGGTGGACGGGTGTCAATCAGCGTTCACCCTTTCCGAGCTGGATCCCATGATCGGAAACAAGCAGGTCCTGCTGATTGACCAGGACAATGGCCAGCCGCTCCAGGCTGCCGACGGCTCATGGCGGCATGTGGTCCCCACTGATCATCGCCCAACCCGGTGGGTGCGGCAGGTAGCGTCCATTGCGGTTTCGGCCCCGCGGTTGGGCGACAAGAACTCGCCGGGCATGCCATGAGCATAGACGAGCAGATCGAGCAGTACCTTGCATCCATCGCCGGATCAAAACAGGGCGACATGCGGAAACTTCACGGCGCCATCCTGGAAATGAATCCCGGTTGCAGGCTCTGGTTTCTCGATGGAACCGACGAAAGCGGCAAGGTTGTCTCCAATCCCAACATCGGTTTTGGGACACTGCGCAAGAAATACGCCGACGGAAAGACCAGGGAGTTCTACCAGGTCGGGATCAGCGCGAACACGACCGGGTTGTCCGTCTACATCATGGGCATCGACGACAAGCATTACCTGAATCAGAAGTACGCACACGCCATCGGAAAAGCGCATGTCACGGGATACTGCATCAAGTTCAAGGCGTTGAAGGATATTGACCTGGACGTTCTCAAGACGGCGATCCAGGATGGCATCGAACAAACGCGCACCTGAGCGTTCGATCACGCAGGCGCAAGCGGGTGCAATGGGCAGGTGGGTTGCCCGCGAAACGAATTGCATGTCCGGAAATGGCGAGCACGCCAGGCACAGGTGCGCCAGCATGCGCCGACCTCAGCCCCTGCAGGAGCCACCGTGCACTCGTTCCAACTTGTCGGCCTCGACCACGCTGCGTTCGAGCCACTCTTCAAGCTGTCCGATGAACAGCTTTCGCGCATCGGCGCGGAGCGCCATGTCGCCACGGCGAACCCGGGCTTTCCTTGCCGCGTCAGCCTCGAAGATGCCAATGAAGGCGAGGAATTGCTGCTGCTGCCCTTTGTTCATCAACCGGCCGCCTCGCCTTACCATGCGTCGGGTCCGATCTTCGTCCGCCGCGGAGCCAGGCAGCGCACGCTTGAGGTCGGTGAACTGACCGAGTACGTGACGCGGCGCCTCATGTCGGTACGCGCATACGACGCCGCGCACCAGATCATCGACGCATCCGTCTGCGAAGGCATGATCGTGCGTGCCGAGATTGGACGGCTGTTCGACAATCATCTGGTCGCCTACATCCACCTGCACAATGCTAAGCGCGGGTGCTTTTCGTGTCGCGTCAACCGCGCCTGACGGCAAGGGGGCTTCGGCGTTTTTCATCGTTGGCAGGGTCGCCTGCGCGATGGCCAGGCGCACCCGTTGAGCCAGCATTTCCAGCGCCGATCAGCGGTTGATTTCTTCCTTCAGCGCAATGGCGTTGAAACCATTGTCGGAGAGCGCCGCCTTGGCGACTTCCAGTTCGCTGGCGCTGGCATAGGGGCCGAGGCGCACGCGATTCCAGGTCTTGCCGTTGATGGTGACCGGCGTGACCTGGGCGATGAAGCCGAGGATGGCGAGCTTGGCCTTGACCTCGTCGGCTGCTTTTGCGGAAGGATACGAACCCGCCTGCAGCAGATAGCGCGAAGTCGCCGACACCGGGGGAGCGGTCGTGCTGGCCGGCAACTGTGCCTCGGCACGCGCCTTGGCGGAAATCTCGGCGTCGGGGATGACCACTTCCATTTCCGGCAGCACCGAGTAGAAATCGTAATTCTTGCGCGGCTTGTCCTTGGCCTCGACGATTGGCGGATCGCTTTCCCGCGGTGCAACGGCTTCGGGATTCGGCTGCGGGCCGGCGTTCTTGCGCAACATCGGCGCCCAGTCGCTGCCAAGGAAGACCAGGGCGACGGCAAGTCCGAGAAGGACGCCGACGCCAAGCCAGATCCACGCCGGCACCGCCGTACGCGAGCCGCCGCGAGTCGCCTGTTTGCGTGAACGTGTAGCCATTGCCTCAACTCCTGGAATCGGTGATTGCACGACGCTTCCGGCGTCATGCGGCAACAAGGGTGTTGGAACGTTACATGCTTTCGGGCGCGGACACGCCGAGCAGGTCAAGGCCGTTGCAGAGCACGATGCGCGCCGCGTCGGCCAGGGCGATACGCGCATCGCGCAGGACACCATCATCGACGATGAACTGGTGTGCGTTGTAGTAGCCGTGGAACGCCGCTGCAAGTTCGCGCAGGTATTGGGCGACGAGTTGCGGATCGAGATTGGCGGCGGCCGCTTCGAGGACCTCCGGGTAGCGCGACAGTTCGCTCATCAGCGCGCGTTCGTGTTCGCTGTCGAGGCGATGCAGTGCGCCAAGACCGGCGCTGGTAGCGGTGGCCAGGCCACGCTCGGCGAGCTGGCGATGCACGCTGCAGACGCGGGCGTGCGCGTACTGGATGTAGTAAACCGGATTGTCGTTGGTCTGCGCGCGGGCCAGGTCGATATCGAAGATCAGCTGCGAATCGGTCTTGCGCGCAACGAGGAAATAGCGCGTCGCGTCGCGGCCAACTTCGTCGATGAGGTCGCGCAAGGTGACGTAGCTGCCGGCGCGCTTGGAGAGCTTCACTTCCTCGTCGCCGCGCATCACCGTGACCATCTGGTGCAGCACGTATTCGGGCCAGCCTTCGGGAATACCGACATCGAGCGCCTGCAATCCGGCGCGCACGCGATTCACCGTCGAGTGATGGTCGGCGCCCTGTTCGTTGATGACGCGCTCGAAGCCGCGCCGCCACTTGCCTTCGTGGTAGGCGACATCGGGCACGAAGTAGGTGTAGCCACCCTCGGACTTGCGCATGACCCGATCCTTGTCATCGCCGAAGTCGGTGGTTTTCAGCCACAGCGCGCCATCCTTCTCGTAGGTATGCCCGGCGGCGATCAGTTCGCGCACCGTGTGCTCGACCTGGCCTTCACTGTAGAGGGAGGATTCAAGAAAGTAGACATCGAACTCGACACCGAATGCGCGCAGATCCAGATCCTGCTCGCGGCGCAGCCAGGCCACCGCGAAGCGGCGGATGGAATCGATGTCCTCGGCATCGCCGCTGGCACGCACATCCTGGCCATCCGCGTGCACGGTCCGGCCAGCCAGGAAATCGCGCGCGACATCCTTGATGTAATCGCCGCGATAGCCGTCGGCGGGCCAGCCATCCTGCTCGGGTTCGATGCCCTTGCAGCGCGATTGCACGGACAAGGCGAGGTTGTCGATCTGCGCGCCGGCATCGTTGTAGTAGAACTCGCGCGTCACGGCCCAGCCATTTGCATCGAGCACGCGGGCGAGGCTGTCGCCGACGGCCGCGCCGCGCCCGTGGCCGACATGCAAGGGGCCGGTCGGATTCGCCGAAACGAATTCAATCTGCACCTTGCGGCCTTCGCCGCTGGCATTGCGACCGTAGTTGCTGCCCTTGTCGAGGATGTTTGCCATTTCGGCATGCAGCGCTGCCGCGCCAAGGAAGAAATTGATGAAGCCGGGGCCGGCAATCTCGATGCGCTCGACGCGCGGATCATCGATGGCGGCAACGATCGCCGTGGCGATGTCGCGCGGCTTGCGACCGGCCAGCTTGGCCAGGGTCAAGGCGACATTGCAGGCAAAATCGCCGTGCTCGCGATTGCGCGTGCGCTCGACGACAAAGCTCGGCGTCACCGCATCAGGCAGGGTCTGTTGCGCACGCAGGGTTGCGAGCGCTCCATGGATCAGCTCGCGCAAGGCGTCTTTCACGGCGGGATTCAATCGGCAGCGGGTTGGCTATTGTAGGGGGCGCGCCCGGTTTCCCAAAGCCGGCCGGGACGAACCCGGGTGCCGCGACCGCCGCGGCAGAATCCTGTGCCGGCGACTGCGTGACTGCAATGGGTCGAGAGCAGTGGCCTGGCGGGCGGGGCAGTCTGTGGATAACTCTGTGGGGAATGTTTCGGCACCGCGCCGCCACTCCCCACTGAAATCAAGCACTTGCCACAATCCGGATGTGCTGCGTTCGCATAAGTCATTGTTTTGCAAAGGACTGGATACGCCATCACCGGGTCTTCCTGTGCCAGGTGCGTGCATCCGCAACAGCTCCGTCGCATGTGTATAGTTTTGCGCTGCGCAAACCCCGGGAAGCGCGATCAGACAAGGCCTGCAACGGTTTCGGCATAGGCCTTGAGCACCTGGCGACCGCTTTGCGGGCGTCCGCGCATGGCAATGCGGGCGCGCAAGCCCAGGCTCAGCGACTTCAGTCGCGCCGCGTTGTCATCCTTTGCCGGCCCGAATGATTGGCGGCCTAGTTCCGAGTTGAAGCGGTGCAAGTCGAAAAAGAAGCGATCCTGTCCGTCGGTGAGGAAGCCGAGCACCGGTTGCGCGCTTTCGACCCCATCGAGGTTGCGCAGGCACAGCATCTCGCGCTCGAGGCAGAGATTCTCGGCACTGCTGGCAAAGCGGTCGAACGGTTCGGCGACGTTGGCGGTGTCGAGGTCGGCAGCGATCAAGGCGAGATCATGCGCATGCACGATGCGCGGATCGTTCCGCCAGTCCGGTCGATGCTTGTCGAGCTTCTGCGACAGCTTGGCCGCAAGCGCACCGCCGGACTGGACCAGTTCGGCGGCATTGAAGGCGGCACTGCCGGGCGGCGGCCGCGCGTCGAAGGTACTGCCGCCGATGGTCAGGTCGATCGCCAGGTAGATGTCGGCATCGGCAGAGCGGGAAAATCCGCAGTGATCGAGCAGGCGAAAGGTCTCCTCGATGCTGGCGCGCTCGTTGGCACCGACGCCGGCTTCGTACATGGGTTCTTCGCGCTGGCGCAGATCGTGGCAGGCAGCGAACAGGCCGAGGATGCACCAGTCGCGCAGGCCGAGGGCGAATACGCCGTGCGTGGCAATGAGGCGGTCGATGCGCCCGCCCAGGATGTCGAGGATGTGGGTTTCGTTGTGGTAGGCGTGGAAATCCTCGCTCAGCGATCCATGCCGGAGCGCCATGCGCGCGTAGGCGATGCGGATGACATCGGCGCAGCGCGCCAGCAATACCTCGGCGTTCGCGTTCGTCGACCACAAGGGGCGCAATTGCCCCAGGCGCCCGGCGAGCACATTCTCGAGCGGCTGCATGCACGCGCCGGCAATCCGGCACGCAGCATCGACGTCGACGACCGCCAGTTCGACCTCATCAGCCGGAAAGGTTCTGGGGAACGCGAATATCACCTGGCCTGACCGCCCCTCGCTGGATCCTGCCCCGAGTATAGTGCGCGACCCGCCGTCTGAGACACCTTTGCCCTGCGCCTTGGCTTGCCGGTATCAGCGTTGCCCTAGATCCAGCCGCGGCTGGCCAGCGAGGTCGGATTGCCGCTGCCGATGACGAAATGATCGAGCACGCGCACGTCGACCAGGGCCAGCGCATCGCGCAGGCGAAGGGTGATGGCGCGATCGGCGGCGCTCGGCTCGGATACGCCGG